>Ga0315543_1000408_pt1 | contig 53367 bp, 30 predicted proteins | sample SalMarSW160210MG_2_FD_203098 | JGI IMG/M metagenome (GOLD analysis project Ga0315543, IMG submission 203098) | Salt marsh sediment microbial communities from the Plum Island Ecosystem LTER, Massachusetts, United States - Salt Marsh Sediment SW1601-210 ...
AGCGAAAAAAAGAAAAAAATACCAATGCGAATTTGCTCACAACGCCCAACCACCAAAAACACCCCTCAAATGCCCCATCTATAGGGCTCCCTTGCCTGTCCCGTTACGATCCTTCGGAATCGCTGCCTGCTGGCTATTTGTGCAGCAAAAAGGGCCGGAGCTTCCTGCAAGCAATACCCCCTCGAGGACAAGATGCCTGTGCCACGGCAGGCGAGGAGGGTGCCCTTCTCCCCTTTCTCTCTTCGCCTTCGCGCCTCTGCGTTGTCTTCCTCTTCCCTTCTTCCCTCCCCCGCCTTGGCGGGGTAGCCGCCCAAGACTGATGGACTATGCTTCGGCTTGTTTGCGCCTTGACATCGGCGAAAACGGTATGTATAAGTTGCCCATACACGGCTATGGAGGCGACGCAAAGCTCCCGACGATTCCGGGACGAGGGCAAATCAGGGATGCTTCTCAGGACAAAACTGATTCTCTACTTTCTGGTCGTGGTTTTGATTACCGGCGTAGTGGCGGCAGCCGTCGGCGTTTTGCTCATCGGCGGCCGCATTGTCAGCCAGGCCCAGAACAAGGTCACAATGGACCTCAACTCGGCCCGGGAGGTTTACAACGAAAGGAAGCGGGAGGTAAACAGCGCTGTCTGGCATACTTCCGTTCGGTACTTCCTTCAAAAGGCCATCCTCGTGGAGGATTGGGAGACGGCTTCTGACGAACTGGAGAAGATAAGGATAACCGAAGTTCTTGACATGCTGACCCTCACGGACAGGAACGGCGTGGTTGTGGCAAGAGCGAGAAATCCGCAATTGGTTGGCGACTCTCAGGCGAAGGATCCCATGATCGCCAGGGTCTTGGAGACAGGGCGGATCGCGTGCGGCACACAGATTGTTCCCCCAAAGGAACTCCTTAAGGAAGGCGGGGATTTAGCCGAACGCACCCGCATCGAGATTCGTTACACCCCCCACGCCAAACCCCGTGCCAAGAAGGAGGAAACCTCCGGCATGATGATAAAAGCCGCGGCGCCCGTTTTCAGCAAAGAGGGCCAGCTCATCGGCGTGCTATACGGCGGGCACGTGCTCAACCGGGATTTTGACGTTGTGGACAAGGTCAAGAGCATCGTTTACCGCGGTGAGAAGTACAAGGGGAAAGATATGGGGACAGCCACGATCTTCCAGGGCGACCTGCGGATTTCGACGAATGTTCTCGACCGGCACAACAACAGAGCGATCGGCACTCGCGTTTCCCAGGAGGTCAACGACCGCGTGTTAGGGAAAGGGGAGTCGTGGATTGGGAGAGCGTTTGTGGTCAACGACTGGTACATTACCGCTTACGAGCCGATTCGCGACATTGACCGCAACGTTATCGGCATGCTGTACGTGGGGCTGCTGGAAGAGAAGTTCGTGGACATGAAAAAGCAGACCCTCTGGATTTTCCTCGGCATCGCCCTGGCGGGAATGACGGGGGCTCTGGCAGTCGCCTACTTGCTTTCCTCGAGCATCCTTCGCCCCATAAGGCGGTTGGTTGACGCATCGCACGCTCTGGCAGAAGGGGATTTGACTCATAAGGTCATAGTGCACGGCTCCGACGAGGTCGGCCAACTATGCGAGACGTTCAACATGATGGCCGACTCCCTCGACGAAAGGGACCGCCAGCTCAGGGAATATATGCACAACAGGTTGAGCCAGTCGGAGAAGCTCGCGTCTCTCGGTCGGCTCGCGGCGGGCATCGCCCACGAGATAAACAATCCACTGACAGGGGTGCTGACGTATAGCCACCTCCTTTTGAAGGACGCCCCCCCTGACAGCCCCCAGAAGGAAGACCTGGAGGTCATCGTCAGAGAAACGACCCGCTGCCGGCAGATCGTCAAGGAGCTCCTCGATTTCGCCAGGGAAAGAAAATCGGAAAGGAAACCGACCGACCTTAACGGGGTCATCAGGAATACCATCTCTTTGGTGGAAAACCAGGTCTCCTTACACAAGGTGGAGATTCGCACAGAGCTCGACCCCGAGCTCCCGGAGATACCGATCGACGCCAACCAGATACAGCAAGTCTTCACCAACCTGGCTCTCAATGCCACCGAAGCCATGCCGGAGGGAGGCGCCATCACCATCGCAACAAGCTCTGCCGAAAACGAGAGGTTTGTGACGGCGGAAGTCTCCGACACCGGAACGGGCATCCCGGAAGAAAACTTGAGCAAAATCTTCGATCCTTTCTTCACCACCAAGGAGAAGGGCACAGGCACCGGGCTTGGCCTGGCGGTGACCTACGGCATTATCGAGAGACACCATGGAACAATCGAAGTAAGAAGTGAAGTGGGTAAAGGAACGACTTTCATTATCAGATTGCCACGGGAAGCGAAGAGATGAGCGATCACAGGCCAACCGAGCGCAAAGAGCAAACTGGCAGAATCCTGGTTGTGGACAACGAGCCGATTGTCTGCAGAAGCTGCGTGAAGGTCCTTGTCCCGGAAGGACATTCTGTCTCCACAACGCAAAGCGGACGGGAGGGAATGGAGAAGGGGGCCTCCGGCGGTTTCGACGTGGTGATTGTGGACCTGAAGATGCCCGATGTCGAGGGAATGCAGGTTCTCCGCACCGTAAAGGAAAAGAGGCCGGACGTGGAGGTCATCGTAATAACGGGTTATTCCAGCGTCTCCTCCGCTGTCAAGGCGATGAAACTGGGGGCGATTGACTACCTGCCGAAACCCTTCACTCCGGACGAGCTGTGCGTCGTGGTCAGCAAGGCGATTGAGAAAAGAAGGCTGGTCGCAGAGAATCGCTATCTCAGGGAGGAACTCGAGGAGAAGTTCGGCCTGGGCAACATCATCGGCAAAAGCAAACTTATGCAGGGAGCTTACAAGCTCATCAGAGAGGTCGCGCCCACCGACACAACTGTGCTTATCTACGGTGAGAGCGGCACCGGCAAGGAGCTGTTCGCCAAAGCCATCCACTACAACTCCCTCCGCAAACACAAGCAATTCCTTCCTGCGGACTGCAGCGCGCTGGCGCCAACCCTCTTGGAAAGCGAGCTTTTTGGCCACGTCGGAGGCTCCTTCGCCGGCGCGGTCGTGACCAAGCCGGGGCTTTTCGAGCTCGCCGACGGCGGCACTCTCTTCCTCGACGAGATCGGAAACATCAGCCCGCAGACGCAAGGGAAACTCCTGCGAGTTCTGGAGGAGGGGGAGTTCAAAGCGGTGGGCGGGACCGAGCTCAAGAGCGTGGACGTGCGGCTCATCGCCGCCACCAACAAGAATCTCGAGGAAATGACTCGCCAGGAATCCTTTCGGGAGGACCTCTTCTATCGAATCAACGTTTTCCCGATAACCTTGCCGCCTCTGCGTGAGAGGAAAGAGGACATTCCCTCTCTCGCCTGGCACTTCCTCAAGCAGCACAGTGCGGAAACAAGTAAACACTTCGAGGGATTCACCCCCAAGGCCATGAACCTTCTCGTCAACGCGCGATGGTCCGGAAATGTCCGAGAGCTGAAGAACACCATCGAGAGGCTCGTGATAACCGGCGAAGGAAAAATGATAAAGGCCGAAGACCTCCCCCAGAACGTTCGCAGGACTGACTATACCTCTGAGAACAGCCCCATCCCTCGGACAAACGAGGAGTTGAAAAAAATCAAGAAACGACTTCGGGCAGTCGCAATCGAAGGCATCGAACGCTCTTTTGTCCTCGCGGCGCTGGAGAGGAACAACTGGAACATCACCAAAGCCGCCCGCGAAGCGGGCATTCAACGCCCGAACTTCCATGCCCTTATGAGAAAGCACGACATCCGCCGCCCGTCCTCACAGCCATTCCGTAGAAACATACAACCTTAAAAACCTATCTACGTCTCGCCTCGCACATCGTTCCTCCACGCCAAGCCCTCGCCCAACGCCCGCGGGCGGGAGACTTCGCTCCCGTTTCAGGAAACTCTCGCCCAGTCCCAGGCTTCGCACAAGTGAGGAATCCCCTTCTCCTTCCACTCTGCTGTGCGGTCGCGACTCAATCGGACAACGGGAGGAAACCTGCTGAGAACAATTTCACCCGCCTACCATACGTGCTCAAAGCACCACAGCGGTTATGTCTTCCCACTGTCCGTTGAGGCCATCACCGTCGCCTCGCCGGGTCTCCCAGGTTCCTCGGCTGATTTCTCCCCGGGCGCTGTCTCCAACCAGCCCGGGAAGCCCGATGGCAGCTTATGCTCGTTGCTTCACCATCGGGGGCGGGATCCATCACTATTTACCGGGCTGTCCGCGGAGGCGGTAGAAGCGTTTCAAGAGACCGGAGGGATGCGTGCCCGTTTCGCTGCCGTCATCGAGCCATTCCATGAGGCCGCCGGCGCCGGTTAGCGGCGAGAGGTCATTCCACACGGTGGAAAGGCTCAGCGCATCCGTGTAATAGATGGTGTATGTTGCGTCGGCGATGCTTTGCCAGGTGATGCGGACGCCCTCGGCGATGCTGTAGGAAATGGTCTCGATGGCGACGGTGAACAATCGGACCGTCGCTCCCCAGAAGCCGGAACCGACGCTGAAGCTTGGGCTTTCTGAGACCTCGACGGGTGACGGCTGCCCGAACGTCCCGGTAACTGAATAGCTCGCTGACGTTGATGTTGTCCCTCCGCCAGACATGACGGAGCGGGTGATTTCGTAACTGGCAGAGTTTTGCCCTGCGGCATGTCTCATCGCGGCCAGACAAGCGACGGGGACCAAGGAAAAAAGGAGACCTTTTTGTATAGCTTTCATCATTTCCCTCCCGCTTGAGATTCTACCAACTTTTCGACCAAAACTTCCAGCGCTACAATTCGCGCCTCAAGAGACGAGATTTCGGCATTCTTCTCCTGAACGACCCGATGGAGACTCTGGATGGCCGCCAAGGACACCCCCTGGAGATCGCCGGAATCAATCATCGTTTCGCTTCCGCCGAGCGAAAAGAGGGCGTGGAAGTCCTGGGCCACGGGTCCGATGTGTCGCTGCGAATAGCCCTTGAAGTTCCACTCGGCTATTGGCAAGGCGCTCAGTCTATCGAGTACCTCTTCTCCATCCACCTCAACGAAGTTCTCTTTGAGATTCCGATCGCTGGTGAAACTCCACAGCGAGTCGCCGGGGTTCCACAACACCGTCTGGTCGGCTCCGGCAACGCCGCTTGTGAAGCGAACGCCCCCCAGGCAGCGGAAAGTAACTTCGTTGGCCTTTGTGGACGCAATGTCAGCATCCTGGCTGTCGGCCCAGACGAAGCTCCCCGGGTGATACGCCTCGGCCCGCTGCCCCGCTGCGAAACTGTAGTCCCCCCCCGCCGTGTTCGACAACCCACCTGGAACGGTGGCAGACCAGCCCCTGGCGGTGTTGTCAACGCCCCCGCCCACGGTGGCTGCCTCGCCGCTGGCGGTGTTCCCAAAGCCCCCTCCGACGGTGGCAGTGCCGTAGGTGCCGCCGCTGGCGCTGTTGCTATAGCCCCCGCCCACGGTGGACTCCTCGCCGCTGGCGGTGTTGTAACGGCCTCCTGCGACGGCCGCGTACATTCCGCTGGCGGTGTTCCTGTACCCCCCACCCACAGTCGCGTTGGCGTTGCTGGCGGTGTTCGAGTCGCCCCCTCCGACGGTGGCTATGTCGCCGCTGGCGGTGTTGCTGTACCCCCCACCCACAGTCGCGTTGTCGCCGTTGGCGGTGTTCTCGACGCCCCCTCCGACGGTGGCGTTGTAGCCGCTGGCGGTGTTCGACCAGCCCCCTCCGACGGTGGCGTTGTAGCCGCTGGCGCTGTTCACTACGCCCCCTCCGACGGTGGCGTACGAGCCGCTGGCCGCGTTATCGTGACCGCCGCCGACAGTAGCACACGTCGCATCGCCGGTTGTCCCTGTGTTGTCGCCTGCCTGGTTGTTGTTTCCGCCAGCAATGGTGCCGTTCTCGTCGGTCACATTGTTCCAGTTTCCGCCCCCTATGGCTGCCCAGGCGGCATTGGCCGTGTTTACCGCTCCACCGGCGACCGTGGCCGAAAAGGCGCCTGCGACATTGCTGTGGCCCCCGCCGACAGTGGCGACATTCGCATCTGACGTCGTGCCGGCGTTGTCGCCTGCCTGGTTGCTGTAGCCCCCGCCCACAGTGCCGAAGCTGTCGCTCACCCGGTTCTCCAAACCGGTCTCGCCGCCCCCACCTATCGTCGCACCTGCGGCCCCATCCGTGACACCATTTAGGCTGTGTCCGCCGATTACGTTGGGGCTGGTGGGGTTAGGTTCCAATCGCAGGGCGCGGCCATTGTTCACACGGAGGTCCAGGGCCTGGTTGTCAGAGGTCCCCAGGAAGTCGGCGCCTGCGGTCGTCCCGCCGTTTCCTCCGAGAGCCCAATACGTCCCTTTTCCTCCGTCAATGGTCATCAGGTCCGTTCCCGCATCGCCGTCCAGATGCCCTTCGGTTGCCAAATCGTCATAGGCGGAGAACCGTCCAGTGTCCAACATACCGGAGACGATGGTCCCAGCGTCGTGAGTGTGCCCCTCCGGGGCATAGGCGCCGTCATGGTGGTGATCGCTGCGGGCGACTGTATCAGCCGCACCACTGCCATCAAAGGTCACGTTAAACTGAGTGTCGAGAAGACTCAGCCCTGCCCCCGCCGTGTAGGTGCTGTCATTGTCTTCCCCATCGGCGAATCCAGCAGGGACATCTGTGATATTGTCCCAGGGCAGTGTCAATGTCTTGTCGTGGTTCAGGGGATTGCCGTCGTCTACGGGACCCATTGCCGCAACTGCCTCAGAATCCGTATACTTGGCGTGGTGGGCATCGGCAATGGCCGCATGCGTAGCGATGTCGGCATCAATCTCCGCCGATTCCTCAAGATCAGCCCCCTGCATCCCATCCACCGTGTCCGCATCAATCGCTTGTTGGGATACAAACGAGAAGGCCGTGGACGTTATCTTCTGTCTGGGGGACAGGGTCTCCGTTCCAACCTGGATTTCCAGCCACCTGTCAGCCCCGTTGAACACCGAGAGGTCCAGGGCATTGCCCGCACCGGAGCCGAGAGTCACACTGAATATGCCGTTTGCGACCTGAACGGCATTCCCATTTGCGGCCGTGTAGGTCCCCTCCCATAAAGAAGAACCGCCGGACTCAGCATCGTAGATTCTGAGAGCCATGTCATATGCCCCATCCGCAATGACCCCTCCGGTTGCAGGGTCCCGCAACTCCCCCTGATAATTGATCAGCATCGGCACGGCTTCCTGCGCCGACGCCGCTGAGGTAGCCGCGAATGTCAACAGAGCGGTGATCAACAGACTTGCAGATGTTCTCAGTCTTCTTGTTGTCATTTCTCGCCTCCCTTCCCCTCCTTTGCCAGTGTTTCAACGAGAGCCTCGAGAACAGCTAACCTCGCCTCCAGTGTAGCGTTTTGCTTCTTGAGCGTCGAGATTTCCTCACCCTTTTCTCGGAGCGATTCATGAAGCCCCTGGATGGCGGCGAGAGCCACCCCCTGGAGGTCGCCGGAATCAATCATCGTTTCGCTTCCGCCGAGCGGAAAGAGGGCGTGAAAATCCTGGGCCATGGGTCCGATATGCTTCAGGGGATAGCCCTTGAAATTCCATTCCGCTACCGGCAAACGGCTCACCTTTTCGAGAACGTCCTCTGCGTCAACTGGCTGGAAGTTCTCCTTGAGGTTTCGGTCGCTGCTAAAACTCCATGAGGAGCTGCCCGGCGCCCAGGCGACCATCTGGTTCGCGCCGCCGCTCCCGCTGAGGAAGCGCACGCCGCCCAGGCAGCGGAAGGTGACCTCATTCATTCTTGTCGAGGCAATGTCCGTGGGCTGGTAGTCACCCCAGACGAAGGCTCCGGCATGATTCGCCTTGGCGTTCCACCCCGCAGCAAAGCTGTAATTGCCTTCGGCAGTATTGCTACATCCCCCCGGAACTGTCGCCCAGAACCCACTGGCGGTGTTGCCCGCACCTCCGCCGACGGTGGCGGCGTTACTGCTGGCGGTGTTCCATCCCCCGCCGCCGACGGTGGAGCACTCCTCGCTGGCGTGGTTCGTAACGCCCCCGCCCACGGTCGAATTGAGAGCGCTGGCGCTGTTTTGCTCCCCCCCGCTCACGGTGGCCGCAGGGCCGCTGGCAGTGTTGTGATAGCCCCCGCCGACCGTGGCGCCGTCGCCGCTGGCGGTGTGGGCCTGGCCACCGCCCACGCTGGCGTCCCAGCCGCTGGCGATGTTGTCCGAGCCCCCGCCCACGGTGGCATAGCCGCTGGCGGCGTTCGACTCGCCCCCGCCCACGGTGGCATACAAGCCGCTGGCGGTGTTCTCTCCGCCGCCGCCGACGGTCGCATACTTTGCATCGTCCGTCGTTCCAGCATCATCGCCCGCCTGGTTGTTGTTGCCGCCCGCCACGGTCCCGTTCTCATCGGTCACCTTGTTCCAGTTCCCTCCGCCTATCGCAGCCCAACTAGCGCTGGCCTCATTGATGGCGCCGCCGGCAACGGTCGCCGAGAAGGCCCCCGCCACGTTGCTGTGTCCTCCGCCAACGGTGGCAAAGTTCGCATCAGATGGAGTGCCTGTATCGTTGCCTGCTTGATTATTTCCTCCGCCCCCGACCGTGCCATAGCTGTCCGTGATACGGTTACCAGTCGCGGCATTCGTAGGATCGGACGGACCACCCCCGGCTATCGTGGAATAGGCGCCCTGAGCCTTATTGGCCGTGCCGCCGCCAACGGTCGAACGCTCGCCGATGGCCTCGTTGCCGGCTCCCCCGCCGATAGTGGCGTAGTCGCCACTGGCGGTGTTCCAGTCGCCGCCGGGGACCGTGGCGGCGAAGCCGCTGGCTTCGTTGACGATCCCGCCTCCGACGGTCGCGCCCTGGCCGGTGGCCCAGTTCGTGCCGCCCCCGCCGACCGTGGCGTAGGTAGCGTTGGTCGGGTCGCCGTCATCGCTCCCCGCACGGTTGTTGCCACCCCCACCGATGCTGCCGTAGTGGTCGAAGACGCTGTTGCCCAGAAGCGGATTGCCGGGGTCCAGTCGCCCTCCGCCGGCGATGGTGGCGTACTCCGCCATGGCCTGGTTGCCGAGACCGCCGCCGACAGTGGCATACATCCCGCTGGACAAATTGCCCGCGCCGCCGCCGACACTGGCATAGGCCCTGTCGGTCGTCGTGCCGGCGTCGTCGCCCGCCTGGTTGTTCCGACCGCCGCCTACCGTACCGAAATCATCGGTCACACGGTTGGCAGCCCCGGCCTCGCCGCCTCCTCCGACCGCGGCCCCGATCACACCTACCGTGGCTCGGTTTGTGGCATAGCCGCCAATGATGTTCGGGCTCGCGCCCGGCTCCAGCCGCAGAGCTCGGCCGCCGTTTACCCGCACCTCCATGGCCTGGTTATCACTTGTGCCTAAGAAGTTATCTGGACTCGTCCCGATGTTGCCTCCGAGAGCCCAGTAGCGAGCATTCCCATGTTCGATGGTCAGCACGTCCGTTCCCGCGTCGCCGTCGAGGTGCCCTTCTGTGGCCAGGTCCTCGTAAGCGGAGAACCGGGCGGGATCAAGCCTCCCGGAGACAATGGCGTCAGCATCATGCTCATGGGCTGCCGAGGCATACGCCCCATCATGATGGTGATCGCTGCGGGCGACTGTATTTGCCGCACCGCTGCCATCAAAGGTCACACTAAACTGAGTATCGAGAAGACTCAGACCTGCCCCTGCGGTGTATGTGGTGTCGTTGTCCTCCTCATCAGCAAAGCCGGGCGGGAGTTCGGTGATCTTTCCCCACGGAAGGGAGACGATGTCATCGCCGATGTGGCTGTGAGCGGCCTCCGCGAAGTCCGAAGCATCCCTGCCGCTCAGCAGGCGGCTGTTCTCCGAGACGATGGAGAAGGCAGCGGAGGTTATCCTCTGCCTGGGATTGAGCATCTCACCTCCCACCTCGGTCTCGAGCCACCGGTCCGGCCCGTTGAATGTCGAGGTGTTCAGGGCGTTACCAGCACCTGAGCCGAGAATGACGCTGAATATGCCGTTTGCGACCTGAACGGCATTCCCATTTGCGGCCGTGTAGGTCCCCTCCCATAAAGAAGAACCGCCGGACTCAGCATCGTAGATTCTGAGAGCCATGTCATAGGCCCCATCCGCAATGACCCCTCCGGTTGCAGGGTCCCTCAACTCCCCCTGATAATTGATCAGCATCGGCACGGCTTGCTGCGCCGACGCGGCCAGGGCAACCACGAGGATAATCGCGACGTTGAACAGAAATAGGATTTCTCTCACGTTTCCCTTTCTCATTGCTCGTCTCCTTTCCTTTCTTCCAAAACGGTTTGAACCAGAGCCTCGAGAGCCGCAAGCCGCGACTCCAAATCCGCGTTTTGTTTCTTGAGGATTGAGATTTCCTCGTCCTTTTCCTGAACTACCTCGTAAAGCCCCTGAATGGCGGCTAAGGCCACCCCCTGGAGATCGCCGGAATCAATCATCGTGTCGCTTCCGCCGAGCGGAAAGAGGGCGTGAAAGTCCTGGGCCATGGGTCCGATATGCTTCAGGGGATAGCCCTTGAAATTCCATTCCGCTACCGGCAAACGGCTTACCTTTTCGAGAACGTCCTCTGCGTCAACTGGCTGGAAGTTCTCCTTGAGATTTCGGTCGCTGCTGAAACTCCATGAGGAGCTGCCCGGCGCCCAGGAGACCGTCTGATTCGCTCCGCCGCTGCCGCTGAGGAAGCGCACACCGCCGAGACACCGGAAAGTGACCTGGTCGTTCGCGGTCGAGGCGACATCGGCGTTCTGGCTATCTCCCCAGACGAAGGCGCCGTTGTGGTTTGCTTTCGCCCGAAAACCGGACGCAAAGCTGTACTCGCCCGCCGCGGTGTTCGAGGAGCCCCCCGGGACGGTGGCCGAATTAGCGCTAGCGGTGTTATAGCAGCCCCCACCGATGCTGGAGCGAGATCCGCTGGCGGTGTTCCATCCCCCTCCGTCAACGGTGGCCCACAGGTCGCTGGCGGTGTTATCTTGACCCCCAGAGATGGTGCTCCAGCGGAAACTGGCAGTGTTCCCCTGGCCTCCGCCGACAGTTGCGTAGCAGACGTCCTGAGTTGTCCCAGCATCGTCGCCTGCCTGGTTGCCGCTGCCACCCGCCACGGTGCCGTACTCGTCGGTCACCTTGTTGTAGTTCCCTCCGCCTATGGCTGCCCAGGCGGCATTGGCCGTGTTGACGGCTCCTCCGGCGACCGTGGCCGAAAAGGCGCCAGCAATATTGCTGTGTCCTCCGCCGACGGTGGCGAAGTTCGCATCCGATTTCGTGCCCGCGTCGTCGCCCGCCTGGTTGTTTCCGCCGCCAGCCACCGTGCCATACTCATCGGTCACGCGGTTAGCTGTGTAAACGAGGCCATCCGTAGAGCCGCCACCTGAAACAGTCGCATACCTGCCAGCTGCTTTATTCATACATCCCCCGCCAACGGTGGCATACTCGGCGGTAGCGGAGTTGGAGTCCCCTCCACTTACAGTGGCAAGATCACTGGCAGCTTCGTTCCACATCCCCCCGCCGACGGTGGCACAATAGCCCTGGGCGGTGCTGTTCCAGCCCCCGGCGACGGTGGCAGCGTAGCCCTCGGCGGTGTTGGCCCCGCCACCGCCTATGGTCGTAAGTTCGTCGCCGGCAAGGTTTTGGTACCCTCCGCCCACCGTGGCGTGATCTGCATCGTTCGTCGTCCCTGCATTGTTGCCCGCCTGGTTGCGGGCGCCGCCGCCGATCGTCCCGTAGTCATCGGTGACGCGGTTACCGGTTAGCGGGTCGGCCGGGTCGGACCGCCCTCCGCCGGCGATGGTGGAGAATTTCCCCAAAGCTTCATTGCCCAGCCCCCCTGCGACGGTGGCGTAGTCTCCGCTGGTGGTGTTCGAGTCGCCGCCGGAGACCGTGGCGGCGAAGCCGCTGGCTTCGTTGACGAACCCGCCGCCGATGGTCGCGCCCTGGCCGGTGGCCCAGTTGGTGCCGCCCCCGGCGACCGTGGCGTAGGTGGCGTTGGTCGGGTCGCCGTCATCGCTCCCCGCCCGGTTGTTGCCGCCCCCACCGATGCTGCCGTAGTGGTCGAAGACACTGTTGCCCAGAAGCGGATTGCCGGGGTCCACTCGCCCTCCGCCGGCGATGGTGGCCCAGTCCGCAGTCACCTGGTTTCCCAGGCCCCCTCCAACCGTAGCACCTCTGCCGCTGGCAATGTTCCACGCGCCTCCGCCTACGGTGGCCCCAGGTTTGTCGTTGACCGTCCCCGCTTCATCCCCCGCCTGGTTGTTGCGACCGCCTCCCACCGTGCCGAAGCTGTCGCTCACCCGGTTCTCCAAACCGGTCTCACCGCCTCCACCTATCGTCGCACCTGCGGCCCCATCCGTGACACGATTTACGCTCTGTCCGCCGATTACGTTGGGGCTGGTGGCGTTGGGTTCCAATCGCAGGGCCCGGGCGTTGTTCACGCGAACCTCCAGCGGTTGTTCATCAACGGTGCCCAGAAAAATGGCTGCCGGATTCGTCCCGGCATTGCCGCGCAGACTCCAGTAGCGCCCATTTCCCTGCTCGACGGTCAGCAGGTCAGTCCCCGCATTGTCGTCAAGGTATCCCTCCGTCGCCAGGTCGCCGTACGCTGAGAAGCGGTCTGCATCGAGCATCCCTGAGACGATGTCGCCTGCATCGTGGCCGTGGTCGCTGCGGGATGCCGTGTCAGCCGCTCCGCTTCCAGCAAAACTTACATTGAACTGGCTGTCGAGAAGCAAAAGCCCTGCACCCGCCGTGTAAGTAGTGTCGTTGTCTTCTGCGTCCGCAAAACCCGCAGGCACGTCCGTGATGCTTCCCCAGGGCAGCCTCATCGTCTTCTCGTGGTTCAGGGGATTCTCATCCGTCGTGCTGCCCATAGCTGCAACCGCCTCGGCATCGGTGTACCTTGCATGGTGGACGTCCGCGACCGCGGCATGAGCCGAAATCGCTGTCGCCAGCTCGCCATCTTCGACGAAATCCGAAGCATCCCTGCCGCTCAGCAGGCGGCTGTTCTCAGAGACCATCGAGTAAGCGACAGACGTTATTTTCTGCCTCGGCGAAAGGGTCTCATCCCCCACCTGAATTTCGAGCCACCGGTCCGGCCCGTTGAATGTCGAGGTGTTCAGGGCGTTACCAGCACCTGAGCCGAGAATGACGCTGAATATGCCGTTTGCGACCTGAACGGCATTCCCATTTGCGGCCGTGTAGGTCCCCTCCCATAAAGAAGAACCGCCGGATTGAACATCGTAGATTCTGAGGAGCATATCGTAAGACCCATCCGCCACGAGCTCGCCGGTGGCGGGGTCCCTCAACTCACCCTGATAATTGAGCAGCATAGGCGCGGCGGCCTGAGCCTGTGCGGAAGTGCCAGCGCCGGCCATGGCAAACAGTGTGACCAGGAACAGTAGGAACGATTTCAAGTGTCTCATTTGGATTCCCTCCCTTTTTCATTGGTTTCCACAGCGTGGCATCGGGAACGCAAGCATAGCCAAAGCATGGTATCACCGATGAAGGGCGGAGAAAATCTGTTTTCTGCTGTCCGGCCGGTCGCGCTTTTATCAACGTCGCACGCTTGTCGTGGGAGTGGTCTTCTCCGGCGGCGGCACTGGCGAACGCTCGCACCCGTTTTCAGCCCGCACTTGACGCTGACTAAGGATTCCCTATATCTTGTTGTGGGCCGGAATCCGATTCTACGGTTCTTGTGTTCAACAAACGGAGGATTGTTATGAAGTATTATAAAGGTCTGCGAAAGAGGGCGAGGGCCGCGGCCTTTCTGGTCGTGTGCCTGGCTTGTATGTGGCCCTTGCATCGGGTGTTTGCGGAGTCGCCGCGCTCACGGTTCGTCCTGGAGAACAGATACCTTTCCTACGAGGTGGAACTGCGCGAAGGCGAGGATGCCCGAGTGACGATTTTCAACAAGTCGCTCAACCAGAAGCACGTCCTGTCCTCGCCAGTGTTCATGGTGATGACGGAGAACCACCTGGCGAGCATCTCCAGCAGCAAGATACACGAGGTGAGGACATTTGAGGCTGACAAAGGGTTTCAAACCGCGCAGATTGTGACGAGCTGCCATCGCGCCGGGCTTGCCGTCTCGGTTCAGTACGAACTGGAGGACGACGCCTTTTTCCTCAAGAAAAGGCTTGCCATTTCGAGGCTGGAGGCGGGAGTGACTCTCGTTACGCGAATGGATGTTGACGTGGTTCAGGTTCCCGATGCGAAGGAGGTCATGGAGTTCCCCGGGCTGGGTCAGCCGGTCTATTATCGGGACATTTTCTTCGGAGTCGAGTATCCGGCGTGCACTCTGCTCCACAACGGACGCGGGAGAATCCGCGTGGGGTACGAGTACGGCTTACCGGTGGACCTGTCCACTACCAGCAGCCACACTGCCGTGATAGGTGTCGCTCCGCATGGAAATGCCGGCAAGTCGTTTATGAAGTATGTGGATACGATCCGCTGCCGCCCTCCCCAGCCGTTTATTCTCTGGAATAGCTGGTACGACCTGCGAGACTTTGACGAGAAAGCGTGCCTCGAATCGGTGCGGCTTCTGAGGGCAAAACTGTGTCAGCGCTACGGCATCCGCCTCGATTCAATCGTCCTGGACGACGGCTGGGACGACCACCGCAGCTTGTGGAGAGTGGCGAAAAAACGTTTTCCAATGGGTTTCGTGAGAGTTCAGAAAGAGTCCCTGAAAATCGCCAGCGGAATGGGCTTCTGGCTCTCCCCGTGGGGTGGGTACGGGGAGGCGAGAAAGGAAAGAATCGCCTACGGAAGAAAGCAGGGGTTTGAGCTGCTGCAATCCCCCGGTTTCCGTCAGGAAGGCTTCTGCCTGGCAGCCCCTCGATACAACGCGAGGTTTCGGCAGTGCGCGATGGGGTTTCTTCGCGATTACACGACGAATTATCTCAAGTTCGACGGCTTTCCGAGCTTCTGCCTCAACCCCGCGCACGGCCATCGCGTCGGGCAATACTCGCAGGTGGCTATGACCGATGCGTTCATTGGCATCCTCGATTCGCTTAAGAAAAAGAATCGCGGGCTTTTCATCAACATTACCAGCGGGACGTGGCACAGCCCCTGGTGGCTGGCGCACGCCGACTCCGTTTGGATGCAGGGCGCCGACTTCGGGCACGATGGCTGGGGGAGCGTCCGCCAGCGATCCATAACGTACAAGGATTGGAGAATGTACATCGCTTTCCGGGAGAAAAAGGCACAGTTCCCGCTCAACGCACTGATGACCGTCGGCATCGTCAAAGGACGGTTCGATACGGGGTGCTACCGAGCTCCCGAAAAGCACGAGACGCAGAAGGACTGGCAGGACCACGTCATGATGAACCTCGGCATGGGAACTATGCACCTCGAACTCTATATAAGCCCCTCTATCATGTCCGACAAGGAACTGGCGTTCCTGGCGGAGAAGATCAAATGGTGGCTTGACAACGCGGGGGTTCTCGCGCACACGAAGATGATTCTCGGCAATCCCCACCTCGGGGAGGTCTATGCCTATGTGCACCTTCCCGAGGAGGACGGGGCCGCTCGCAAAGGATTCATCTTCATCCGCAACCCTTCGCTGGAAAAGAAAAAAGCGAGCGTCCTGCTCGATGATTCAATTGAGCTGCCCAGAAAGGTCCGGCGGTTGCGGGTGAAAAGGATATATCCCGCCGGAGCATCTCCAACCCGGGAGCTCGCCCGTGGGACGGAGTTGTCCCTGGAGCTGGAACCCTTGGAGACCAGGGTATTGGAGACGCAGTGGGAGAGCAAGTAGGAGGCGCCGGCTTTTCGATTGGGCCGTCGCACGGGCGTCTCGCCCGTAACCCTCCAGGGGCAAGATGCCCATGCTACGTCAGAACTGAACGTTAGGAGGCGACATTGAGAACTTTGCTTACAAGAGTCTTGCTCGTGGCCGTGATGAGTGCGGCTTTGTCTTCAACATTAGAGATGGGTGCTGCCTTCGGCGCGGTACAGGCTTCAATGAGAGAAGCGCAAATTCTCCACGACCTTGCCCAGGAATACGCCTCGGCAGAGCTCGAGAACAGCACTGCCAGCTCCGTCGGGGATGTTCGCGGCAACCCCCAAATGAACTACCCGCTTCTGAAGCGGTATCTCTTCCTGCATCCGCCGGGAGGTAAGGTAACGGCAGCCTCGGCGACTTATCGTCTCGCGTTGCCTGCGTTGGGCGACGGCGAGGAATTGCTCTTTCTTTTCGCCGTTGGGCTAAAGCCGGGGTGGCGCGACGCGGACAAGCTCGGCGCCGACGGCGTCATTTTCCGGGTTCTCGTCAACGGACACAGAAGCTACGAACAGCCCTGGGACAAAGACGGGTGGTGCTTTTCCGCCCTCGACCTCAGCGGGCACGCGGGAGAAACCATCCGTCTGGCGCTGGTCTGCGATAGAAATCGGAACAATTCCGCGGACTGGGCTATGTGGGGCGATCCGAGGGTGGTTTTACTCCGCCGCCCGCCGTGGCGTTCTCGGCCCTCGCATCAAGCCGATTTCCTCGTTCTGCGCACTTCCTCCACCGGAGAGATCTCTGCGAACTGGCCCGCTCTCGGCGCCGCGGGCGCCGCCGTCCTCCGGCCCGTCCCGGACGCTCGCAGCAACATCCTGACCTGGTTTGCCTCGGTCTCTTCCGCAAAGGGGGCGCCGCGTCTGCCGCTCATGAAGCTTGCCGACGGTTCCATTCCGGCTCTGACCCGGGCGAACGTCGTGTGGTATGCGCCCGAAATAAAACTCGTGTCCGTTGGACAATCCCCCGCTGTCGTGACTCCCTACGATCCCTTTCGCATAGTAGCCACGGTGAAAAATGTCGGAGAGGGCACGCTTGGCGACGTGCCTGCGGTGCAGGTTCGCCTCGGGGTGCCCGCCGGATTTGCGCTCGCCGAGCGCCAGACGACAAGTCAGACCCTCACCGAGCTCAAACCGGGCGAAGAAAAAGAGATATCATGGCGTCTCTTAGCTCCTCACAGGGCGTGCGAGTCAGAATTCGCTTTGCGGGTCGGCGTCCGCATTCTGAAAGCGTTCGACATCGTCGTCTCCCCGAGAGGCAAGGGGATTGATTCCGGGGACGCCGGCTCGGATACGAGCGGTTTGCGCGAAAGCGAGGATTCCGTCGTCGCGGAAAAGGGGAACAACCGACTGGCTTTCGTGCGAGATAAGAGAGGCTTCCTCTACGGAACGGTCTTCCTGAAGACCGGAGAACGATGGAAGTCCCTCGCACGCCTGGCTCCGCTCGCTGAGATTTCCATCAAGCTCCGCAGCGGCGCCGAGGAGAGAATTGAGATACACCCCGCCCAGCACACCCGCCTGACGGAGCTCGCCGGAAAAACGCTTGCAAAAGACGAACTCGCCATTCACTTCTCCGGGGGTTTCTACGATGAGGATGGTGTGAAGTGGCGCTTCCAACAATCTTTCGCCATGACAAGCGGCTGCCCGTGGATAGAAGTGGAAACCTCCCTCGCGGCAGACGCTCCAAGAGAAGTCATCAGGTTTCTGGCCCCGAAACTTCTTGCCGGTGATGGCAGCTTCGGCGCATCGAAGGATCAGGCGATTTTCCCCGGCCTTGAATACCTCGGCAAGGACGAGCCCTCCTCCAGCACACGCGACATTGCCTTTCCGCTAAGCAGACGTTACACGCCGCACCCGCTCCGCGTCACCATCCCCCTCATGGCTGTGCGACAGGGAGGCGTCGTCGTCGGGTTGTCATGGGATGTGCACCAGAAATGGCACCGGGATAAAGAGATGCCGACTCCGCTCTTTTCGTCGCCAAACCGCTTTCCCGCTCAGGACAACCACCTGATGGCCGTTCTTGTCCCCTCCGTCCCCGAGTTCATTAACGAAGGGACACTTGACAGCAAGCGCACCCTCTCCCTCGGCGCCAACGAAACTCTGTGCACCAGAGGTTCCATTCTGCTTCTATCCGACGCGACCGGCATTACGGATGCCATCACGGCATGGATCGAGAGGAACGGCCTCCCTGAAGTCCACACGCCCCGGAGTTTCGAGGAGGAAATCGAGCTGTGTCGGCACGGTTTTATGAAGAGCATCTGGAACGAGTCGGCGGGTGGGTGGAGTCACTGCGTCGGCTGGGCGGCGGCTCCCTACCCGGGCTATTGCACGCTCCTGGACATGGACTATTTCCTGAGCAAAAACGATGAAGTGCGCCGCACGCTCCGGGAGCGTATTGACCTCGTTGTGAACAACTGCCTCGAGAGATTTGGCCGCGGCGGTCTTTGGCGGCGAGACGCCTGCCATATCCTCACCGGCGAACTGCCCTTCATTGAGGGGCGGATAGTTGAATCCATGTCGGCGTGGGAGCGAGCCACCGGCGGCATCGTCGCAAGACAATCTCCCGATGGTTCATGGCGGTGGCGTCCTTCCGACCAAAAGCACGTCTCTCTTGGCAAGCCGGGCGACATCACAACAAGCGGCATCTGCGCCAGAAACGCATGCAATGTTCTCAGAGAAGCGAGCGTAACGGGCAATCGCAAACAGGTCGAGGCGGGATTGAAAGCCCTCGATTTTCTTAACAGGTACGCCATTCCGACCGGTGCTCAGGAATGGGAATGTCCCATTCATGCCCCCGACGTGCTCGCGGCAGCCTACGCAGTTCGCGCTTCCCTCCTGGCGCACGAGATAACGGGGGATGATGCCTACCTCCAAAAAGCTATCTTCTGGGCCAAAACGGGCATTCCCTTCCATTACCTCTGGGACCGAGGCGAAGACATGCCCCAGATGCTCTACGCCGGCATCCCCATCTTCGGCGCGACATTTTACACACATTCCTGGCTGGGGAGGCCCGTCCAGTGGTGCTCCCTCGTTTACGCTTACAGTCTTCTTCGACTTTCCCGCTACGACAATTCCCTGGATTGGCGCCGCCTCGCCGAAGGCATCACGGTCAGCGCCATGTGGCAGCAATATACAGAAGGAAAAAGCAAAGGTTGCTACCCGGATTCCTGGGACCTTCTCGATAATCATCCCAACCCGGCTGACATCAACCCGGAGAACATCCTCCTCAACCTGCTCGCCCTGAAGGGATATGACCCCGGGCTGAAGCACAGAGTCCTCAACCGAGGGCGAAGTCGGATATTCATCACCTCCATCGCCGAGATGCTCTCCGCGAAGCTCGACGGCAATCGTGGCGTTGCCGTTCGCCTCAAGTTTTTCCCCGGGGTGAAGAGCTACTTGCTTATCGCCGGCTTGCCGGCTCGATGCAGACCGCAAGTCCTTTTGAACGGGGGCAAGCTAACGCCGGCAAGGAATATTGATAACGTCGCTTCAGGCTGGCTGCATGTTTTGGAGAAAGGCTGGCTCGTGATAGCCGTCACGCACAGCGAGGAGCCCGATACGCTGGAGATCCGCTGGCCTCTCCGTTGAAGCGAGCTCTTTCGACAAGATAACAGCATGAATGATGTTCTCTCTATCGTGTGATGCTGTCGAAAAGGAATCAATTCGATGTGCAAACCGTAAGGTGGAGCGAGAGGAGTCAGCGGTGAAACAAGCTGGCCTCCGGCGAGCTTCCAACCCGTCGGTAAGCACGGCGCTTCGATCCAGAGCCAATAAAATTCGACGAAGACGTTGGCCCTCTCCACTGAAAGAGGAGCGAGCAGAACATGAGAGGTTGGATCCTCTACAAGTACAGCGAAGCCGAAGTGAAACCGCAGTCCTATGAGATTCATCGGCTTCAGGATGTCGCCCGGGCGGAGGAGATAGAGATCAAGATCCTCAAACCGGAGCAGTTTGACCTGATTGTAACGCGCGACGACCGAAAAAGTGTCCGTGTGGATGGGGCTATCTTACCGTTGCCCGACTTTCTCTTGCCACGAATGGGTGCGGGGACGACCTATTTCGCGCTGGCAGTGATTCGGCACCTTGAGCGACTGGGTGTGCGTTCGTTCAGTAGCTCAGCAAGCATTGAGACGGTGAAGGACAAGCTATATACTCAGCAGATTCTTGCCGCCAGCGACCTTCCGTTCGCCAAGACGATGCTGGCCAAGTTCCCGGTGGATGTGTCCCTTGTGGAGAAGTATCTGGGGTTCCCTGTGGTCGTCAAAACGCTCTCGGGCTCCCAAGGGATGGGGGTTTTTCTGTCCGAAAACCGCTCCCAGTTTGAGGACCTGATGGACCTTATCTCCGCCACGAAGAGCAGCGTGAACATCATTCTGCAGGAATTCGTGGAATGCAGTTCCGGGCGTGATCTTCGGGTCATTACCATCGGTGGGCGTGCCGTTGCCTGCATGCAAAGAATTGCCAGGGTGGGCTCTTTCAAGGCGAACTTTTCGAATGGGGGTTCGGTCGAGCCATATGAACTGACAACGGAGATCGAATGGCTTGCCACGGAGGCGAGCCGGATTCTCGGTCTTGACATCGCCGGAGTTGACCTGCTCTTTGACGACGGTCACTTCAAGATCTGCGAGGTCAACTCCTCCCCGGGTTTCCAGGGCATGGAACAATCCCAGAACATCAACATCTCCCGGGAAATCTTGGATTTCGTGCGAGTTAGACTGGGAATCTTTTCAGACTGACCGTTGCCTGTTGGGGGGATGGGCGCCATCCAAGCACGACCCGGCCTGCTCGTGCCCTCTCATCATGGTTTGTGGATGGCCGTTGCTTTTGCCCAGGCGAGACTTTGGGTTAGATATTGAGAGCTCGTATAAGGGGTCGAGATCAGTGATAGCGCCACAGTGATTTGCGACTGAGCCGGGAGAACCGGGCTCTCTCTGCGTAGGGAGCATGTCGTGGGTGTGGCTACATTTCAGTGGTAACAGAGTTCGCTTTCGCTTGCTTGCGCCAGGCCGCATGTTTCCGGGGGACGAACCGCGAGGGTGACGTAAATGCCGTCCCTCACCTCCCTGTGGGCGTGTAGCCGTGGCATCCCGCGGCCCGCGGGACCCGTGAAGAATCATGGGCAAATTGAGGAGTATTAATTGGCACCGCAGCTTTCATTGTGGCGCCTTGGGTTGTACAGCCGGCATCTTGTCCCGCGTTCCGCGGGAGGGCATCCTGCCCCCGCTGCCCCGCCCAGGGCCGGGGACGTACTCGCGACTGCCGCAGGGACGGCGGCGTTACCCATGGCACGTTTACCCACTGGAACGTAGCCGCACCCCATGTCGTTGCCAGCTCTACTGAAGCGAGCGGAGAATGTACTCAGGATTTCCGCTGATTTCGATGTGCAATCGCCCCTCTTTCGTCTTCGCCTGTCGCGTCTCTCCGGTCATTGACACGATTTTCACTTTTCCTGCTTTGACTGGAAGCGATATCGAATGCGCCTGGCGGGTGCTCCATGCGGCGACAACTCGCTTCTTGCCGTTCGAGAATGACAGGGCGTAGTCGCCCGGCGATTCGAGGGGGATTCTCTCGGCGAATTTCAGTCCGCTCAGCACATCAAGCAAGGTTCTCGCCGAAAGGTAGGAGGGTTTCAGGTCGTACTTATAGGTGACGATGCCGAAATTGTGCTCGGTCTCCTTCGGGTCGGGGCCGTCGTCGTGCCAGTCGTACCAGATGCTTAACCGAACGTCGTTCATCAGGTTTATCAGGAATTGGCGGGCGAGGTAGGACGCCTGCTTTTCCGCGGAGAAGGGGATTCCTCCGTGATGCAAAAGGGAGTAGCCCCACTCTCCCGACAGAATCGGCAGCGCCTTTTTTCCCGCCGGGGCGTACTTGTCAATCAGCTCCCTCAGCCTTTTGTATTCCCAGGTCACAGTTTCCGGGGCCCTGCTCCGATAGGGATGGACGGTCACGCCGTCGAGCCACTTGAGAGGCCCCGCCTTAAAAACCTCTTCGATGAACTTCAATCTGATCCCGGATGTGGCGGGGGCGAGGATTGTGCATTTCGGGTCGGCTTGCCGAAGCGCCTTGCAGACGTCTATCGCGAGAGCGCAATAGTCCTCCGCGTTCGCCTTCGGCCTCCAGAACTTGTCGAGATTAGGCTCGTTCCATATTTCCCACAAAACGCCCCTCGCTGCGAAACGTTTCGCCGCAGCCGCCGCGAACTTGCAGAAGGCTGCCCTTCCCTCCTCCGTGTGCGGAGCGAGACCGCCGTCGTAAAGCCTATTGCCATAGTCGAGGATGAAAAGCGGGCGAATATTGCGTCTCGCAAGGGAATTCACGAGCCGTTCGTAACCGGAGAAGTTATATTTTCCTCTCTCCCGCTCCACGTGGCTCCATGCGAAGTCCATCCGCACGAAACGAAATCCCGCAGCCGCGATCATATCAATATCCCTCTCCTGCGGCTCGACGAAATGGATGTTCACGCCGAACTGGAGAGGAATCGTCCTCCCCGGAATCCCCTCCGCTATTCCCTCACCTGCCGGGACCGCGGCTGACCCGCTTCCCAAAGCACCGAACAGAATCATCGTCCCGGCGAACAACCCGATTAGTAGAGTACATGACAACCGCATCGCATTCTTGACAGCGCCTGACCTCTTCCTCACTTCCCTCCTCCTTCCTTTTCGCTTATCGCTGACGCCTCTTGGCAAAAAGTCACTCTCCGCACTATACCCATTTCACGGCAAGCATTCCATCATTTGCCTCATCAGGTTGCAGCTACATTCACGTAGGTGGCTTTGCAAACGGTGACGCCGTCTCGCACTGGCGGGGCTGTCCCGACAGCGTCTCGCCCTCGATTCTTTCCTACATCCTTTGCATCTTCGCGCCTTTGCAAGAGGGCCTCCCCCTTTTTCCATTTTCTCTCGCGAAGACGCCAAGACGCCAAGCGTCCTGTGCACCTTGTTTTTCACCTGTGGTTCATCACTCGGAGTTCTGCAACGCGGCACCAACAAAGCACAGGCGACTTGTGTGAAAGGCGGTAGGAAACTGTGGCGGGTGGCGGACTAAAACCGTGGCACCTAGGGTCTACTTAGCGTATGTGACATAGGCCGTCAACGTATTTCTATTTACTCCCCACTATGATTGTCTTGGTTGTGTTTGCCTACTCTCTTCAGGTCGGAACGCGCTCGGTGCAGTCTGCGTTTCGACTCTCGAAGTCGGTAGCTGGGCCCATTGGCCTCGGGGATGGGAAACCTTTTCAGGGACTGGCTCATCCCCGGTAGCCAAGCGAGTTCGATGGAGCATTCGGGAAAAACGAGAATGTGAACGTCTCGTCGGTTGCAGAAGTTAATGATGGCGTCAAAATAGCGCTTCGCCCTTTCCCGTAGGAGCTTCTGGGCGTCGTCCCGCATTTCGCTTAGCCGCTTATTGACTTTATTCAGCCAGTTCTGGGCCTGGGAATCGGGCCGGAGACCTCCAAGGATCAATTGCCGAGAAGGAAGCTCCGGAAAGGTATTCCAGTCTCGAATTTGGGCGATGGCTACCCTCGTGTAAGCCATTAGCGTCCTCGCTCCTGAACAGGTTCGGTTGCGAAAACGGGTATTTGACCTCGGTCCGTACCGGCCCAGTCAGCTCATTCTGGCGCGAACTGTTTGCAGCTCCTTCGACAATCGCCACACTGAGATTCATACCGTACACTCGGCCCGCATGCTACCCGGGCCGGTACAAGCCTACGGTGTGTGCCAGGCCCCGCGGAGTATAGTTAGCCTCGAAGCAAACGAAATTCTTTGGCGCGCCTATGTGATACCACACATCGTCAGTGACGACGATTCCTCCACCCTCAGGGTAAAGCTCTTTGTGTGAGCAAATGCGGGCCGCTTCGACCATCTTGGTCCCCACAGCGGATCCCGCCCCCCCAAATTCGCCAAAGCCGACCTTCCCGTAGGATATGGCAATCCGGCAGGTGAAAACCCCCACTCCTGGCCTTCCTGGAACCAGTTCCTGCAGCTTCGAGCGAACACCCTCCATATCCCCGAAGTTATTGGTCTTGATTTTGGCTTGCTCTGCGAATCTCTTTGCCTTCCCGCACGCATCCCCCGCCCTAACATTCTCTGCTTGAACACCAAAAAGAGCAATCACTCCATCGCCTGTAAACTTGTCGAAGAATCCCTCGTGGTTCTCAACATCCTTTTTGAGCATGTCCACATATTTGCCGAAAACCTCGGGGCGATCGGCAGAATCGAGGGAAACCAATGCTTGTGTGCTTCCCACAAGGTCCACAACGACGATTGCGGCCATGCGTGGCTCGGGTCTTCGGGGAATCTCAATGCGTGGCTTTGGCTTTTCTTCTTTTGGCGCGGCCTTCAAACGTTCGATCTCCTCAACCCTCTTGTTGAGCTCACTCTGGAGTTGGTCGCGAGCAGTCTTGACGACATCGAGCTCCCGTTCGCTTGCCAAGGATCGCTTCATGGTCTGCACAGTCTGGTAGACGACATCCTCGAAGACTTTTGGCCGCAGACGTGCATCCTGCTCAAGGAGGGCGAGATGGTAGCTCGCGTGAAGACAATTGGCAACGAGCGAGTTGCTTTCGATCCGTCGAATGCCGCGCTCCTCGACGAACTTCAACAGATCTTGCATAAACGAATTCGATGTGTTGATCGTTGTGACCTGGTGAAAACGGGCGCGTGGCTCCTGATCCTCTTTTTCGCGCTCGCCCGCCCTGCTCTCTCTCCAGTGAATGAGCATGGGAAGTTCAGTCTTGGAGATACCGCCAGCGTTGACAATTCCACCAGCCTCGGCCTCCGTATACCTGAGCAGCTCCGAGATGAATCCGACGAACAGCTGCCAGCGATCTTGTTCTGCGCCTTGCAGCGGTTCAGTGAACTCGGTTTCGAAACGGTATTCGACATCTACGATCCGAATAAACTCCTCGAATTCCTGTCCGATGACATGAAGGTAATAGAAATCCAGCTCGCTCTCGGGAACGATAATAGGATGCGTCTTGTCTGCAATCACTCGGCGAAACTCGCTTTGCTGGTTCGGCGGGACGACACGATTCACAGCATGCAATAGGTGTTTTTCGCCGTTTGCACGAGGCATCAACGGAGACGTGGGTTCCACATCCAGAAGCTCGTTGAGACTCATCTCATGCCCAGTAGGATGTCGCCTGGAATAGACCCGGAGAGGGATCGTTCGGGCAAGATCGGTAAACCAGACAGGGTGACTGCCCGCCACCTGAACGAGCTCCGAGAGAAGTCCGCGACGGAATTGCTCGCCATGATGGTCGAGAAATGCGTGGTACGTTTCCACGCGCTTGCTCGCAAGCTCCACGAAATAGGAGCGCAGATAGTCCCGTAAGGCGACCCGGAGATCATGATAGCCTTTGTCCAGCTTGTCCAGGTTCCTGCGATCGATGGCGACAGCCAGATCGGGGCTGACAATAACTCCCTTAAGAAACTGGGCCCACTCAGGCAAGAGCCCTGCATCGTGGTCACAAACCCAGATACGCTTGATGAAGATTTCGAGCTTTCCTTCGTCCTTGGGCGACGTGGGGGATGGAGTAGGCACGAAAAGGACGCCGCTGGCTTCAATGCTATGTATTTGGCGAGTGAAGTTGAACACGATGTAATCCAGTGGTGCGTTAAGTCCCTCCCCGAACCGACGTTTGAAATAGCCAAGCATCTCTTTGGCACTCGGCCGCGGGCCGCGTTCCCAAGGAGCCTGCATCTGGTTGACGGCATGAGCTCCTTCTCCGCGCGAGCTCACCATGATCTCAAACTCAAGCAGATCGCAGTACTTTTCAAGGATTTTGGCCACGGTTTCTGCGTTGAGTAGACTTCCGCCTTTAGTTGACGGGAGAAGCTCGTCTGCGATCCTTGCACGGTCGGGGTCAACGTGGAGAACTACGCGCGTTCCGATGGGCGGAGTCTGCTGCTCCTTCTTCTCTTCGTAGAATCCCTCCTCTTCGCCTTCGTCAAATTTGCAGTACACGGGCTTGCCTTCCCTTGCTTGAGACCAGATCTCGACTCTCTTACTGACCATCATAGCCGCGACAAACCCGAAGCCAAAGATGCCAGCCACATTCTTCAGCATCTCAGGGTTATGGACGTTTTTCAGCGCTTTTATCTTTTCCTCTTCCTTGGCCCCTGAGCCAAGGCGGGTCAGGGACTCCACGATGTCTTGGGGCCCCATGCCGATTCCCGTATCGAGAACGGTGATCTGGTGTTTCGGTTCGTCAACGTCAATACGGACACCCCAGTTTGCTGGTGGGGCGGGATCTGTGGCGGCCCTCATCAGAACGGCGTCATGCGCGTTCTGAACCATCTCGCGCATAACTGTCACGGGTGAGTCACCAAAAATGTGGTGGGCGATAAGTCTGAGGAATCGGGGACTGATGGTAAAAGGAGCTTTCTTCATTTTACTGCCTCCCAATGTTTGAATTCCCTTCGGCCGACGCGGCGTGCTGCCGGCACACCCAGGTGAGTAAATCCTCCGTTTGGTTTAGGAACGTTGCAGTATCGTCTTCATCGGCAAGACCAAATTTCATGGCGGTCTGGCGAGAGAGCAGCTCGCAGGTCTTGATAAGCAATGGATCATGCCGATTGTTCTTGTGGATTCTCAGTAAGTCCTGAATTAGCGGATGCCTACTATTCAGAATTACCAGCCAATGCTCTGGTGATCTACTTGCCTCTTCTTTCTTGAACTGGTGTAGAAGATCGTCAAGGTCTGCTTTGTGGACGTCATCGTCTTTTCGCCGGATAAGAACAGGAAAGTCCACCGCTTCGACAGCAGAAACCATCACTGACGGCCAAGGGCTTAGCGCAGAGAACATCGCCGCGAAAGCCTCGTGGTGTGCGATGTCCTCGGACTTCGGCTGCTGGGGAGGAGGTGATGGCTGGCTCCCGATGTCCACACGACGAAAATCCGCGAGGGCAGGCGTGAGCGCGCGAGCTCTGTTCAGCAAAAGGAGGTCCAGCTTCCGCGCGAAGTAGACCACTTCTTTGTTCTGCAAGCGAAATTCCTCTAAATAAGCCCTTTGGGTTGAAGGATTCGTCAAGTAGTAGATCACACCCGCGTGGTTCTGCCGGTTTCGCTCCAAGTACTCAGCGAGTGTGGTGTAACGCCCGCGGGAACTTGGAAAAAGAAAATACTGGTAAAGCAGCGCGAACCAATGGTCATCTTCCAGAGCCCCGATTTTTAGCACGCGCTCATAGTCAGTCCACATCTCGCTGAAGTCCTCTCGCCTCTTTTGGGCGATTTCCGCAAACTCCTCAGCAACCTTCCTAACAACAAATGATTGAATTGCTCGGATCACCTTATGGTCTTGGACTTTCTCGCGAGGTAGGTTCAGCGGAAGCCCCTCAGCATCAAGAACGCCCCTCAGGAAGCCCAGAAACGGTGGGACGGCCTCCCCAAAATGCTCGTCGACAAAGATTCGGCTGCAGAAAAGGCGGATCTGGCCTTCCTCGTCGGGGGTATATGGCACATACAAAATGCCTCTAAGAACAACCGGAAAATCTGTTTCGAGGTGTACCCAAAAGCGAGACTCATTTGCACCTTCAAACAACCGCTGGTGGAAATCACGATAGGCTCGCGCGGGAAGGCTACCTCGAGGTTTGTGCCAAGGCGCGTCAACGGAATTTGCAAGTTGCCCGTCGACATAGATCGGGTAAGGAAGAAAGTCACAGTACTTGCGTACTATCCCCCTGATTCGGTCCGGATCAAGAAACTCACCCTGCTCGGGCTCGATCTGAAGCACCACTTCGGTTCCGCGATCGGAGCGTTCATAATGGCTCATCTCATATGCAACACCGCCTTCGTTCTTCCACTTGCAACCTTGCTCGCTCGCGATATGAGATTTAGTCTCAATTGTCACGGCGCTGGCAACCAGAAACACAGAATAGAAACCGATGCCGAAACAACCAATCATATTCTCGGCTGCTTCATATTGCTGAAGGAAGTCAGCCGCGCCTGATACGGCTATCTGGCATATGTATTTCTTCACGTCGTCATAAGTCATACCAATGCCATTATCCTTGACCTGGATTGTCGAACTGGCGCGGTCAACACGAATATCAATACGCAGCTCGCCGATGTCGCTTTTCGGCAAGGACCCGTTGCGGGCAATCACCTTGAGCTTGTCGAAAGCATCAACAGAGTTCGAAACCAATTCCCTCAGAAAAACCTCTCGGTGAGCGTAAAGGTACTTTCGGATTAGAGGCAGTACATTTTCTGCTTTGGCATCGATTGTGCCTTGTTCCATTTTTGGTCCTCATCGCTGCCGAGCAATCCATCCGCCTGTTTGACCAAAGGAGCAGCCTTTGGGATAGAGGCTCAGGGCGCGTTTGGCTTGTTTATGATCGAAGGTCCTCCGCACGCCCTTGTAATGCAGATTGTTGATCTAAGAGAGAGATTGGCGGAACGTCACCCCTTATCATTAGCACAAGCCCCAACTGAATCCCATGGACATGTCTACATTATCGCATGACCAACAAGCGGCGCCAAGCATATTTTCCCTGGAAGTGTAATCCCTCAGTTACAGGGGGACCGTCAAGTTTTCTACGATTTTTGTAATCCCTCCGTCTCGGGCGGGTACCGAGTTGCGGGAGGGAAAAAGGCAAGAGGAGGGCACCGCAGAGTCGCAGAGAGGCACATGAGAAGGACCCCGTCCTCGCCTGCCCTGCCATGGGCATCTTGCCCATCATTGCAATGTGAGTTCAGTGTTGCCATCTATGTAACGCCGCCCTCTCGGCGGCGGTCCTGAGGGGGTCTCGCCCTCGGCGGGGGCAGGCGAGTCCCCGGAGATCCCGCCAACGGCCGGACAAGATGCCAGCGGTACAATGGCGCCTCGGCGTGGTCTGCGGACTGTGCGGTTCCAACCTCAGCCGCTGGTGAGTGACGCGTTACCTCGACACAAAAATTTTTCTTGCCCGTAGGCGAAAATTATGCGAATATCCTTTCGCTATGGCTTGTGGACACGGTATTTGTGAGAGGCAAATATACTGCAAAAGTTTCCCTTGACAGTACAATATGTTGTGGTACAATCTTCCCTTGCCACTATATAAGGTATGATTTGCCGTATATTTACCAATTATCATGTCGCGAGAGGATGGGAGGTGCCGCCGTGGAGAATATCGCCATTGACCGCCATACAACTTCCGCAATAGTTACTGCGGCGACGGAGGGTTATGCTCCGGAGAAGGAGTTTCCGCTTACAGAAAACGCACTGACAGTTTTGGAAAGGCGATATCTCATTAAGGACGAGAACGGCGTTCCCAGCGAGACGCCGGCGGACATGTTCCGGCGGGTCGCGAAGAATATCGCCCAGGCTGATGCGCGTTACGCCGTGGGGGTGGACTTGCAGAAGACCGAAGAAGAATTCTATCGGCTTATGACGAGCTTGGAGTTCATGCCGAATTCTCCCACCTTGATGAACGCCGGTCGCAAGCTCCAACAGCTCGCGGCGTGCTTTGTCCTTCCGGTGGAGGACAACATGGAAAGCATCTTTCAGGCGGTGAAAGATACCGCTCTCGTTCACAAGAGCGGAGGGGGCACGGGCTTTTCCTTTTCCCGCCTGCGTCCCAAGAACGATATAGTGAAAACCACTTATGGGCTGTCGAGCGGCCCGGTGTCATTCATGCAGGTTTTCGACGCGGCGACCCACGCGGTCAACCAGGGCGGGTTTCGGCGGGGCGCGAACATGGGAATCCTCCACGTGACCCACCCTGATGTGCTGGACTTCATCACAGCCAAGCGTGACCACACAAAGCTCAACAACTTCAACATTTCCGTGGCGGCCAACGATGAGTTTATGCGCGCGGTCATCAGCGACGAGGAATACCAGACCCTCAACCCGCGAACCGGCAAAGTCGTGGAGAGCTTGCGGGCGAAGGAAGTCTTCGACCTCATGGTCAACCTCGCGTGGGAGGGCGGCGACCCGGGCATCGTCTTCATTGATCGGATCAACGCCGATAACCCCACCCCCGACGTTGGTGAGATCGAGAGCACCAACCCCTGCGGAGAGCAACCTCTTCTCCCTTACGAAGCCTGTAACCTCGGCTCCATCAACCTATCCTTGGTGGTCAAGAATGGGGCGGTAGATTATGAGAGGCTCCGGAGAATCGTCCGCTCCGCGGTTCACTTTCTCGACAATGTCGTTGACATGAGCGAGTTCCCCATCGAGAAAATCCAGCAGATGGTTCATGCCAACCGCAAGATTGGGCTTGGCGTCATGGGATGGGCAGACATGCTGATTCTGCTCGGGATACCTTACGATTCAGAGCAGGCGATCGAGCTCGGAAAGGAGGTAATGAGCTTCATCACGGTGGAAGCCCGCAAGATGTCCGAGGAGCTCGCAGAGCAGAGAGGCGCCTTCCCGAACTTCAACGGGAGCATTTACGACAAGCCCGAGGCGAAAAAGCTTCGCAACGCCACCCTCACCACCATTGCCCCCACCGGCACCATCAGCATCATCTCCGGCTGCTCCAGCGGCGTCGAGCCGATCTTCGGCGTTTCTTTCCTCAGAAAGAACGTTCTTGACAACGACGAGCTGGTCGAAGTCAATCCCTGGTTCGAGAGGATTGCAAGACAGGAAGGCTTCTATTCCGAGGACTTCATGAAGCGAATCGCCGCAGTCGGCTCGCTCAAAAAGTTCGCCGAGGTCCCCGAGCGAATAAAGAGACTTTTCGTGTGCGCTCACGACATAACCCCTGAATGGCATATTCGGATGCAGGCGGCTTTCCAGGAGTACACCCACAACGCAGTCTCAAAGACCGTGAACTTCCCCAAGTCCGCCACGAAGGAGGACGTGAAGAAGGCTTACATGCTCGCCTACCAACTCGGTTGCAAGGGCGTTACGATCTACCGCGACGGCAGCCGTGAGGCACAGGTCCTCAACAGAATGCCGCAAAAACCTGAACAGTCATCCCAGCCCGCGCAGAGCAAAGCCGCCAGGAGAAAAAAGAGGCCGAGAGTTCTCAAGGGACGCACCATCCACATGGAGACCGGCTGCGGGACGCTTTACGTGACCATCAACGAGGATGAGGATGGCTTCTTTGAGCTGTTCAACACTATGGGAAAAGCGGGAGGATGCGCGGCGAGCCAATCGGAGGCAATCGGGCGTCTGGTCTCCCTCGCATGGCGAAGCGGCGTTCCCACAGAGCAAATCGTCAAACAACTTTCCGGCATAAGCTGCCACAAGCAGATCGGCGTCGGTAAGAACAAAGTCCTTTCCTGCGCCGACGCCATCGCCAAAGCGATTAAAGAGTACGCCGATCTCACCTGGAAAAGCCCCGAGGAGATGCCCTTCTTCGCGCGGGGAGCTTGCCCTGTGTGCGGCGGGCCGCTCGACCCCGAGGGCGGCTGCTTCGTCTGCCGCTCGTGCGGCTATTCTGATTGCGCGTGAGCGTGAGCCCCAAGGTGCCTGCAACAACGTAACTGGGGGGCCCCGCGCTAATGCATGATGAACAGAAGCCGGCGTGGCACATTCTGCCATGCGTTGTGTCATGGCTGGCGCCTCCCCCGCTCCATCTGGCTTGACGGAAGCCACAAAAAGGTTGGCAAAGTCGGAGTAAACGAGGCTATAATGCCTCGGAAAGACGCGGAGGAAGCGACATGGGCAAGGTGATTGAGAAGGTCAAGATTACAAACGTGCTTGAGCCGGCAAAGACAACTGACGTTGAGGCTGTCATTGATACTGGCGCCACGATGGTAGTACTGCCTCAGAATATCGTGCATCAACTTGGATTGAAGAAGATTCCGGAAGCAAAGGTCAGGTGCGCAAACAACAAGACCGAATTGAAATCAGTCTATGGTGTGGTAACGATAGAGATTAAAGGACGAACGGGGAACTTCGATGTGCTCGCAGAGGCAGAAGGTTCGCAGCCCCTCATAGGACACGTGGTCTTAGAGATATTGGACCTGGTAGTTGAGCCACGGACACGGAAACTGATACCGAATCCCATCTCTCCGGGGATGCCAATGGTCGAAATATTGACGGCAACGGCATAGTACAGCCTTTCCGCGGGTTGCTTGACTGGCCCAACCGCCTTCGGCACTTCGCAAAGGCCGTGGACGTTACCTTCCATCGGCTTCCTAAAATTCTTGGGACAGGCGGATGAACGTTCGCTTTTATATCGAGCCTGAGACAGGCCGACCCCACATCCATAAACATGGGGTTGACGAGGACGAGGTCGAGGATGTATTAAAGGAACCTGGCGAGGATCGTCCGGGGCACGAGGGTTGCAGAGTCGCCATTGGTCGGACGCACGCGGGACGATATTTGCGGGTGATTTACGTCCCTGAACCAGATAGTGTCTTTGTGGTCACTGCATACGAATTGAGAGGCAAGCCGTTGACCGCTTATCGGCGGCGCAGGCGCCGGAGACGAAAATGAGACAAAGCAAGTTTCCCCCGGGGTGGGATGAAGAAAGGGTTCGCAGGCTTTTGGCTCACTATGAGGAACAGACGGAAGAAGAGGCTGTGGCAGAGGACGAAGCGGCATTTGCAGATCGGACTCAAACAGTCATGGAGATTCCTAACGACTTGGTCCCTGCTGTTCGAGAACTCGTTGCCAGGCATCAGAAGCATGACCACGGCGGATGATATGCGGGATGAGGATCGCGTTCGCTGCGCTGCCTTCCCGCAACCGCTGCGGGGTACGTAAACCGCAGGACCTTATCCGAAATGTTCGCAGAATGGCAGAAAGGAGCAACGGATGAGAAGCGCAAAGGGTGTCTTGTCGGCGGCGAGGCTTTGTAATGTTCGAGCTGGCTTCGTAGTCGCAATTGTTCTCGCCATTCTCCTCATCCCCCTCACGTCTTTTTCAGAAGTTCTCGCCCCGGGAGCCATCCCTCAGGTCAAGGCGGGGACGCTTCGGGTGATGTCGTACAACATACTGAATGCCGGAAGCCGGTCGGCGAGAGAAGCCTGGCAGACGCGAGGAAAACGTGTCGCGGAACTCATCCGGCAGTTCAACCCCGATATTTTTGGCGTACAGGAAGCGTATCCCTGGCAGATTGACGATCTCCTGTCGGGTCTCCCTCAATATGGCTCCCTCGGCGAGGCGAGAAGAGGGTTGAGGCAGGGTGAAAACTGCGACGTCTTCTACCGGCGAGATAGGTTTCGGCCACTCAAATGCGGGACGTTCTGGCTGAGCGAAACGCCCGAAAAGCCCGGCAGCCAGTCGTGGGGAAGTTCCCTTCCACGGATCGTCACATGGGCGGTCCTTTTCGACAAGGAAGCGGACAAGCCTTTCCTTTACTGCAACACGCACTTCGACCACCCTGCGTCAGCTCAACTCGTCCGCCTCAATTCCGCCATCGTCGCGTGGAAATTCGTCAAGGAGCGTTTCCCGAACCTCCCGACAGTTTTCACCGGCGACCTCAACTGCCCGCCGTCGGAGCGAGCGATACAGTTTCTGACAGGGAATCTCTCTGTCGAGGGACGGACGGGGGATTTTGCCGACACCTATGCCGCCCTCAACGGACCCGAACCTTCCCCGCGCAACGGGATAACAACCTACCACGGTTTTGCTTCGCGTCCACCTGCTCGGCGAATTGACTACGTCCTGATTCGTGGAAAAGTCAAGGCGCTCCGAGGGGGAATCCTGATAAGGAAAGTCGAGGGGGCGTTCCCCTCGGATCATCACCCCGTCTGGGCGGAGCTGAGATTCGAGTAGGCGCGACCGACAGCGCAGCCTTACCTTTCAGCCGCGTCCTCGCCGATGCACTTCTCAACCGCCGTCAGATTACGGGCAACTTCCAGGGAGCCCGCTTGGGGTGATCGAGCCATGTGTTGGCTTCGTCGTCGCCGATGAACCGCTCCTTCACGGGGTCCCAGCGGAGTCGGCGGTTGTTCCACCAAGCCAGGTTTCCCAGGTGACACACTGTAACTGAGCGGCAACCGATCTCCACGTCGCAGATGGGCCGTTTGCGGCTGCGGACACAGTCGAGGAAGTCGCGGTAGTGATCGTTGCTCTTGTAGAGGTGGACGTCATTGGGGCCGAGAGGCTGCTTGCCGATGCTCTCGGGGACCGTTTTGAAGTAGCCCCGGTTCACCTCGATTGTGCCCTTGGGTCCCGTGAAGAGGATGCCATTGGCGCCTCCATGATACATGACGACTCCGTTGGCGTATTTGTACGTAAGGGGCGTTTTCTTCTCTGAGTTGGGAGGGATAATCTCGACGGGGCCGGAGTTGTCCATGCCGAGTCCCCACTGGGCGATATCGAAGTGATGGGCGCCCCAATCGGTCATTCCGCCGCCGGAGTAGTCCTTGTAGTTCCGCCAATGCGGGAAGAAGTTGTACAGCCCCGGAGGGCAGATTTGTTTGTTGTATCCGCGATAGGGAGCGGGGCCGAGCCAGAAGTTCCAGTCGAGGCCCTCCGGTATCGGTTGGGTGGGCAGGTTGCAATCTCTGGAGGGGCCGCCAATACCGACATGGACAGTTTGCACTTTCCCTATGCGGCCGCTCTGAACCAGCTCGCACGCTAAGCGAAACTTCGAGTCGGATCGTTGCATGCTTCCGGTCTGGAAAACTCGCTTGTACTTCCGGACCGCGTTGACCATCGCCCGAGCCTCGTGGATAGTCAGGGAAAGCGGCTTCTCGCAGAAGATGTCCTTACCCTCCTTTGCGGCCTGCATGACTGGTATGGCGTGCCAGTGGTCGGGCACCGCGATGATCACCGCGTCAATGTCATCTCGAGTCAGCAGCTCCCGAAAATCCTTGTACAGAGCGTAGCCCTTAAAGGTGCCCTTCTTCTTTTCCTTGGCGTAGCGGTATTCGATCATTTTGCCGCCGTTCTCGCGGCGAATTGTGCTGACGTCAGCCACAGCGACGAACTGCGTGTCGGAATAGCGCATGAAACGGCTCAAAAGTCCTTTGCCCTGCATCCCAGGCCCGATGATTCCCATCGTGATTCTGTCGCTCGCAGCCGCCCGCCCCACGGACGACGTAATCACGTACGGGGCGCCGACCGCGAAAACCGTCGCCTTCTTGATAAAGTCACGCCGAGTGATCGAGTTCTCCTTTTTCATGGTCTTTATCCTCCCTTTTTCAAATCCACAGTCCCATAGTGCTATATAAATTGGCGGTCATTCTACTCCCCTCCACGCCCGTCAGCAAGAAAAAACCCGCGCTCCCCCGTAATGCCTCAGTCTCGGGCGGATAGCCGGCCGAGGCGGAGGAGGCAAGAAGGGAAGAGCAGATTAACGCAAAGGCGCAAAGGCGCAGAGAATAAGGTGAGAAGGACACCCCGCCATGGCGGGGGCAGGATGCCACCGGCACAAGGACTCCTCTGCGTCCTATGAGATCCGAACCTCAGCCGCCGGTAACTCAAGCAGGCGAGAAGGGAAAGCTCAAGTCTAACGCAGGACATAGCCGTCCCGGGGGGGAGCAGGCGAGCCGGTCCGGCAAGCCGTAGCATCACTCTGTCAGTCTCTGCTCGAGCATGCGAATTGCGCAAAACTCGCCGCACATCGAGCAGGCATCGTTGAGGTTAGAGGGGCTTGCATTGTGATAGTCGCTTGCTCTTTCGGGATCAATGGAAGCGGCGATTTGCCCCGGCCAATCCCGCTTCTGGCGCAGCCGGGAGAGAGAGAGGTCGTTTTCGGCGGCGCCTTTGATTCCCTTAGCTATATCGGCTGCGTGAGCGGCTATCCTCGCGGCGATAACGCCCTCCCGCACATCCTCGATAGTGGGTAACCTGAGGTGTTCGGCGGGCGTGACGTAGCAGAGAAAATCGGCGCCCATCCACGCGGCAACCGCCCCGCCGATAGCCGAGGTGATGTGGTCATACCCTGGAGCAGCATCGGTCACAAGGGGACCGAGCACGAAGAATGGAGCTCCCTTGCAGATTTCTTTCTCCAGCTTAATGTTCTCGGCGATCTGGTGAAGGGGGATGTGCCCCGGCCCCTCAATCATGACCTGCACGCCTCTCTCCATTGCTCGCTTCGCCAGCTCCCCCAGAGTGATAAGCTCCTGGAGCTGCGCTCTGTCGGTAGCGTCGGCAATGCAGCCCGGTCGCATCCCGTCCCCGAGGCTCAACGTGACGTCATATTTGCTGGCGATGTCAAGAAGCCTGTCGTACTGAGCGTAAAGGGGGCTTTCCAAGTCGTTTGCCAGCATCCAGTCCACGAGCAGTGCTCCCCCTCGACTGACAACGCCGAGCACCCTCCCCTGGCTGCGGAGCGCCCCAAGCGACGAGAGCGTTACGCCGCAGTGAACCGTCACGAAATCAATTCCATCCTCGGCGTTTTGCTCGATTGCCGCGAACATTTCGTCCGGAGTGACTGCTGAAAACGGTCTCTTCGCCTCCAGCGCGAGCACAGCAGCCTGATAGATGGGCACGCTTCCCACGGGGACGGGGCATTTCTCAAGAACTTTTCGCCGGGTCTCGCGCAGGTCGCCCCCGGTGCTGAGGTCCATGACGGTATCGGCGCCGAACTTTACGGCCGCCTCCAGCTTGCGAAGCTCGTACTCCACATCGCAGACGTCTCTCGAGGTGCCGATGTTAGCGTTATTCTTTGTCCGCAGTCCTTTCCCCACGCCGAAGACTCGCCCCTGCACCCGGCGGTTGTTCCTCAGGATGACGATTGTGCCTTCCGCCACGCCCTCGGCGACGTTTTCCGGAGATAGGCCTTCCTCGCGGGCAATCAACTCCGCTTCACGAGTAATATTTCCTTTTTTTGCTTCCTCAATCTGTCCCATAATCTCCCTCTGTCAAAACCGTGGGCTGCCTCACTGCCTCCCACAGCCTCAAGAATAAAGCACACTTGTACAACCCAGCGTCAAAAACGCCGCAGTTTTCTGCCCTCCCATCATATACAAAGCTGGACCGACGGGAGCGTTCCGCGACCACGCAATCGGCGATCCGGCTGGCATCCGCCTCCTCACAGACAACGCACCCGCCGCAACAATATTTTCCAAAATACGAACGGGGCTGTCAAGAAGATTCGGGGGAAAGGGGGTATGTTTCAGTTACGGGTGCTTGAGGGTGGAACCGCAGAGTGCGCAGAGCACGCAGAGAGGCACACGTATCGCCGGCGTCTTGTCCCGCCCCGCGTTCCGCGGGGTATCCGCCCGAGACTGAGGCCATACGTTCACCAAGAACTTTTCATTGAAACCGAGGGGCTGTTTGTGTTACTCGATTATGCGAGCTAAACATAATGTTCTTGACTCAAATCAGGTGGGAAATAGGTGCAGAAGATGAAAATGGTATCTGTCTCAGGGATTCTGACTGTGGCGTTCGTTTTCGCCTGTTCGTTGTGTGCCGGCGACAAAAAAGACTCCTCCGGTTCGCCCCCCTCCAAAAGCGGGGCTGGCGGAACGATTCGAATAGCGACTCACAAGCCCGCCAACGTCTTTATGGAAGGGGAGAAGGTGGTTTTCATGGTCAACGCCGAGAATCTGCCGAGCGGTGCGGAGCTGAGAGCGGAGTCGCTGGATTTCGACGGGAAGGTTGCGGCATCGGCGGTGGCGAGCCGTTACGGCGGGGGAAGGGCAGTAGCAGATGTGAGCTTTGGCGTGCAGCCACGCGGGTACTATCGCGTGAGAGCGGAGGTTGTCAAGGGAAACAAAACCGTTTCGCAAGCGACGAGCAGTTACGCAATCATCGTCAGACCCGAGAAGCGAAAATATAGCGAGTCATCTCCCTTCGCGATAGATGTGGCGGCGAGCTGGTTTTTCCACACCGAAGAGGAGCTGAGCACCGCCTCCAAGCTCGTACGGCTGGCGGGCATCTCGTGCGTGCGGGACAGGTTCAGTTGGTCGGCGATCGAGCCGGAGAAGGGGACGTTTCGCCCCGGGTGGTACGAGACCAGCGCGCGAATCCAGCATGAGGCGGGGCTGACCGTTTACCAGGTTTTCCACGACTGCCCGGGGTGGGCCTCCGGCAAGAGGAATAGCCACTACCCGCCCGTCAATCCCGCCGACATGGGGGATTTCTTCCGCAGAATGGTCAGCCATTTCAAGGACAGGGTCAAGTACTGGGAGATGTGGAACGAGGCGGACATTGAGATGTTTTACGTCGGAAAGCCGGAGCAATACGCCGCCTGTTTGAAGAAGAGCTACCCGCAGATGAAAGCAGCCGATCCGGAGGCGAAGGTTCTCCTCTGTTCGTTTGCGCACCCTCCAGGGAAGTTCGCCGAGAAGCTTTTTCGGGCGGGGATTGCCGATTCTTTTGACATTTATAACGTGCATTACTACGGCGACCCGAAAGGGGTTGTCTTCCGTTTGGGGAATCACAAGAAGTTTTTGGGAAAGCACAGCGTCCGCAAGCCGATATGGGTTACGGAAATGGGGGCGGTCCACCCCGTCGAGAAGAAGACCGATTTCGAGACCCTGAAGCCAGAGGCGAGCTACCTGGTCAAAGCGTACGTTTACAGCCTGGCGAACGGGGCGGAGCGATTCTTCTACTTCATCTTCTCCGACTATGACGAGAGGGGGAACAATTTCGGCACGGTGAACCGGGACCTCACGCCTCGCCCGGCGTATGTGGCTCTGTGCAACCTCACCTACATGCTCGGCGAGGGGAGGTTCGTCCGAAAAGCGGGCGTTCGCGGGCAGGGCGTTGAGTGCTATGTCTTCCGCGATGGCGAGCGAGAGGCGGCGGTGCTGTGGGCCGAGAAGCCGCAAGACCTCAGGTTTCGCCTCGAGGGCATCCGCGCGGAGGAGGCGGTGGATGTCGTTGGGCGACCGATTCCGTTCCGGAAATTCAGCGATGGGACCGCTGAGATTCACGTCGGACCGGCGCCGCTCTTTCTTAGATGAAGGGAAGGCTAACGCAGAGGCCGGCGCGGGGAGGAAACAGACAGGATGAAGCGTCGGCGACAACGGTTCATCTGCGCCCACGTGGGTGCATCCTCGGTTACGTTTTATCGCTGCCTTTAGCGACTGCGAAAGGGTTTGGCCAGAGCGGGCGGGACTCGCTGGTACCGAAGGGTCATTCTGCTGGCGAACATCCCGTCCGCCAGGCCGCCCGGATTGTGTCTTTAGTGTTCCGGTTCGTAAGCTCGGTCACGTATTCGGGCGCTGCAAAGAGGAAAAGGCTATGAAACACATGAGATTTTGCAGCCACAATATGTGCCCGTATTTAGGAGCACCGTTTAGCCAGCGGCTTCAGCCGGCGCTCACGCGCATCGGAAATGCATCCCCGTAGTCACGCACGTGTCGGGTGTAAGCCACGCAAGAGCCCGAGCATGCGCAGTCCGGGGCATCCGTCTTTAGCCACCGGCTTCAGCCGGTGGTCTCGGATGCGTTACATGTTCCTGTCGGAGCCGGCTTTAGCCGGGCTTCTCGACTAAAAGGATTCATCCATGCCGCGACATGTTTTTCACGACATTTGCCTTCACATCGTCTCGCATACGAAAAACGACCAGCGGCTGGAAAGTGCGGCCACAGAGGACGTTTGCGGCCGGAGAGACGAAAAACGGCCAGGAGCTGGTGACAATGGCTAAAGCCCCTGACCCTGCTGAAGCGGGGCTGAAGCTGGCTCGGAGAGGGTGGGCCTCATGCCAAGCACGGGCTGAAGCCCGTGCCTAACGGGAACGTAAGCCGAGTCCGAAAGATAGGGGGGAGCGTTGAGGCTATCATTCATTGACACGACCATCATTCTCTTCTACCTGGGCGGAGTGCTTGCCCTGGGGACGATCCTGCGCAAGTACATCCGCTCCACGAAGGACTACTTTCTCGCGGGCAAGCTCCTGCCCTGGTGGGCTATCGGGATGTCAATTGTGGTTTCGGACATCGGCGCCTACGATTTCGTGGGTGCTTCCGGAGGCGCCTACCGCTTTGGTCTGGTCCAGGCGAACTTCGATTGGATCGGCTGCATCCCCGGAATGATTCTTGCCGCTTTCATTTTTATCCCCTACTACTGGAGGTCGGGCGTCTATACCATCCCCGAATACCTCGGACGACGGTACAACGACTACGTTCGCACTGCCGAAGCCCTCTTCTGGGGTCTTTTCATGATATGCAACCTCGGGATTTTCTTCTGGACGGCGGGTGTGATGCTCAAGCCGCTGATGGGGTGGAGCGTGTGGACATCAATCATCTTGACCGCTACCGTCGTGGGGATATACACGGTCTCGGGCGGGCTTTCGGCGGTGGTGATGACCGACGTCGTGCAGCTCGTGATTATGTTCATCGGAGGGGCGGCGCTGGTGGTCCTCGGATTGTGGAACGTCGGCGGCTGGTCGGGGCTTGTGGATAAGGTGCACGCCCTCGGCCCCCAGTACGCCGACCACTTCAAGCTCCTTCTCCCGGTGAATACGAAGAGTCCCTATCCCTGGACGGGAATCATGCTCGGGCTGACAGTCGTTCTGGCGACGGCTTACTGGATAGGAAACCAGGCTATCATCCAGAGAACCCTCGGCGCCAAGAGCGAGTGGGACGCCAAAGGCGGCATGTTGTGGGCGGCGCTTCTGAAGATTTTCATTCCGGTGTTTATCGTGTTTCCGGGGCTTATCGCGCTGGCGATGTATCCCGGGCTGAAGGACCCTGACGAGGCTCTGCCCAGGCTCGTGAAGGGGCTGCTGCCGCCCGGATTGATGGGGTTGGTCTTCGCGGCGTTCTTCGCGGCACTCATGTCCAGCGTGGACTCCTATCTCAATTCCGCCTCTACGCTGTGGACAAGGGACATCTATCAGAGGTTCATCAAGAAAAGGGCTTCGGACAAGCACTATCTCGCCGTGGGCAGGATTCTGACCATCGCCTTCATCCTATTTGCGGTCGGATTCGCCCCCGTGACAGGCAAGTTCAGCGGCATCTACGTGGCCATGCAGACGCTGCTGTCAATTTTCCAGGGCCCGACTCTTGCCATTCTCCTTCTGGGAATGCTCTGGCGAAGGACAACGCAGTGGGGAGGATTGGCCGGGCTGATTTCCGGCGTCGCAATATCGGGGTGCCTGTTTGCCATCAAGAAGAGCATCTTCGTCTGCCAGGACCCCTTTCTTTACATAGCATGGTGGTCGTTTGTCGGCTCGCTCATTATTACAACCGTAGTGAGCCTGTTCACGAAGCCGCATTCGCTGGAGAGACTTCACGGGCTTGTTTATGGGATGGTCCTGAAGGACGAGGCGATTCAGAAAACCCTCGAGCAGAGAGCGCATGAATAGGGAGAGAGGACGATGACGGACGAGAAAAACTCCTCCACAGCGGGCAGAGAGATACGCGTCCTGGAGATTGTCGGATGCTTTCTGATGTTCTTTGCAGTTCTGCTGCTAATCGCGGTTGCGAGCGAGAAGACTGTCAGCGGTAGAGTCACGAACCTGCTCGCCGCCTTCATCCTTTTGGCGGTGGGGGGCGGAATGTTCTGGCGGGGAGTGGTTCGCCATCGAGGAGCGTGGCGGCTTCCGGTGCTTCTCTTTGGGGCGCTGGCGGTCGCAGCAGCGGTTGTTTCGTTATGTCTTTCGTCCTGGTCGCCCAGGAGCCGCAGGGAGACACCCCCAAAAGTTGAACGAACGCCGGAGACAGCCGCCCCTGCCGAATCAGTCCAACCACGGGGCAAAGAAACCGTCGAGACGGAATCAGCGCGGAGCGAAGCGAAAAAGGGACGATCCTTTCTTATTAAGGCTCTCACAAGCGCCGGCTGGACTATGAGGGGCATCGTCGAACATATCTCCCTGGGGTGGCTGAAGCTACTGACGGCGATTGGGTTCGCGGTCATCGCCGCCGCAGTCTGGCTTGTTCGGCGTCGGACGGTTTTCGAGGGCGTGACCGACGGGAAGTGGTGGCGAGACCTTCGCTTGTGGACAGCGGTCATCATGGCCACGCAGGTGCTCATCTACCTCCTCCTCGGCACGTGATAAGGAAGCTCTAAAAAGCCGACCGCGAAGAACGCGGAGGAGAAGAGAGGATGAACGTAACGCAGAGGCGCGGAGGCGCGGAGAGGAAAAAGGAAGACAGTTGACCGCTAATAAAGGCAGATAAGAAAGGGGACTGCCCAGACTTCTCCCGATGCGCGTTCATCTGCCGTCGCATTTGCTCTGCCGAAGAACGTGGCGTCTCTGCGTTCATCTTGCGGCGCGGTTCATAGGAAAGGGATCCGTGTGAGATTCGTTGTCCCAAAACTCTCCCCTGAGGAGGCGAGAAGAATTCTGAGCAGGCGACCCAAGCTCTCGCTTCGCCGCAAGCGCGAGATGAAGAAGGTGGAGCTTGTCTATCTTCCGTACTACGTCCACACAGTCGCCGTCTCCCAGGGCAACGACGAGCACGAAATCGTCGTCTGCACGGATGGAACCTGCTCTGCCTTTTCCTTCTTCGACGCCGGGGAGATGGGGTTTCGCGAGGAGGCGTCGGGCGAGGTCTTCGACTTTCTCGTCTCGCCCGAGGAGGCGGAGCGAGCGTGCCTGGATAACCTTCGTTGGCACCTCATTCGTCAGGGACTGAGGTTGAAAGTCAAGGCTTCCGTGAAGGAGATTCGTAAGATTGAGAGGGTCCATTATCCATACTGGGTTGCCTACTTCAAGGGAGCTGACGGCTACGATTTTCGCGCCGCCGACGCCGTGACTGGAGAAATCCAGGGCGTGCGGATGCGCGAGACCTTCCTGACGGCATTTTCCCAACACGACGCCGCGAGGAGCGGTTAGCCGTACTGTGCGAAGCGGCTCACGACGCCCCACGAAGGCGGCTCCCCCCCTCGACGTCGCCGCGGTCGAAACGTGTTCAGCTTCCGGCTGGCGGTCGCTGTTTGAGGTTGACGTGGTTAACGAGATAGTGGAGCTGCTCAAGCTTTCGGGGGCGGACGCGGACTTCGCCGATCCCATTCCGACGCTTGCGGAGGCTGGTGACATCGCGGCCATCCTGCGATATTGAGCTTGAGACTTATCTATCATGGAAGGGACTTGACACCCGCGATGCCGTGGGAACAAACAAGAAAATGTTAGGTACCATCACAGGGGGCAATCGCATGAGGCGGTTAACGGCGTTCGTGGCATCTTTGAGTTTGGTAACTTGCATGGTTTACGGCTGCTCGGCTACCTCGCCGAGCCCTGCCGAAGGGTCAATAGCGCTCTTCAAACCGTCGGCGATGTATCTGGGGCCTGAACCTTACCGGAAAATCTGCGTAGAAATAGACGCCGTGCAAGGGGCAGAGCCGGAGGACAAAGCCATAGACGCACTCGTTGAATTTCTACGCACGTATTGCCAAAAGCCTGTTACCGTTGTGCGAAAGAAGCCGATCCGTCGCGCTGCCGCAGAGGGGATTCGCCCTACATTACTGGCGTTGCAGAATATGCGGGGGCCCGCCGAAGAGAGCCGGGACAAGCCTTCGGCGTATATCTACGTACTCTTTTACCGCGGCCCCGGCCCAATGAACTGGTGGAAGCGCGCAGTTGGAGCCTATGTTCGCGGGGACTACCCCTGCGCTATATTCGTGGACATGTCCGTTTTAAGGCCCAGAGGCGAGCGGATGCTGCCTAATGCGCTCAAGCATGAAGCCGGGCACATGCTCGGGCTGTGCAGCAACCCGGCTCACGGTGACGGAGAGCATTGTCGGAACAAGAATTGCCTCATGCACAAGAGCATGTCGCGTTTGAAGACGTTATTGCGACTTAGCCCAACAGACCTCTGTGGTGAGTGCAAACGCGACGTGCTTGAAATGAGAGAATCCGGGGCCCTTAGCCGTGATATGGAGTTCAAAGGCCCTATACTGGTTCGCAAAGAGAGAGGATACTACGTTGGAATGTTGCCGTCGGTTTGCCATCTTGGCCTCGGCTTGGCGGAGGCCTGTGACTGGGAAGCTGTGATCCGAGAAGCGCGGGAGCAGGTAACGAAGGCCAATCGGCCAGGCTTGTACATTTACACCTCTTCCCACGACATAGCCAGTCGTGCCAAGTTTCTGCAGAAACGGTCAGCCCTTGAAGCTGCACTCGAGGATACGAATCCGAGAGTCGTCAAGATAGCCAAGATGATGAAGGAGTCCCTGGAAGAGGAGTTTGGTGCCCCTCCTGGCGATGAAGAAAAAGAAAAGGGTCCAGAAGCCGCGATAACTCTTAACGCCAAGGACGACGGCTATCGCGGCATCTGGTACATGAATCAGGCATCCCACGATGAATACGTTTACAAGTATAGCGGGGGACTGGGAACGTACTGCGCCAAGCACAAACCGTTCGCCGCTTACTGTGATGAGGTGAAGAAGACCTTTTTCTGCTACGGAGGAGCAACGAAGCACAGCAACAGGAAATTGCTCCACATGGTTTCGTACTATGACCACAGGACAGGAATGTTGCCGCGCCCGACGATACTTCTGGACAAGAAGACGAGTGATGCCCACGACAACCCTGTGATCTCTGTTGATGACAAGGGGTACATTTGGATTTTCTCGACCTCCCATGGGACCTCCAGGCCATCGCATATCCACAGAAGCAAGAAGCCGTACGATGTAGCTGAGTTTGAACTTATACGGGCAACAAAAGCGGAAAACCTGCGGGAGGTCCCGATGACCAATTTTTCCTACATGCAGGCATGGCACGTTCCGGGGAAGGGCTTTATCTGCTTCTTCACTCGCTACAATTATCCCGCGGCGCGCACCATTTGCTTCATGACGAGTCCTGATGGCGTCAAATGGTCGAAGTGGATTAGGCTCGCGGCAATTGACGAAGGACACTACCAGGTCAGCGGCGTGACCGGGAAGAAAGCGGGCACGGCGTTCAATTTCCATCCGCAAGGCAAGGGGCTCAATTGGCGTACAAACCTGTACTACATCGAAACAGCAGATTGCGGCAAGACCTGGCGGGCGGCTGATGGGACGATGTTGGCGTTGCCGCTCAAGGAGGTCAAGAACCCGGCTCTTGTCCACGATTATCAGTCTGAAGGACTCAACGTTTACCTGAAAGATGTCCGCTTCGACGAGAAAGGAATGCCGGTGATCCTTTTCTTGACGAGCAAGGGGTACGAATCCGGGCCGAAGAACGATCCCCGGACGTGGACGACCGCTCGGTGGACAGGAAGGGTGTGGGAAGTGAGGGCGGCGATGACTTCGGATAACAACTATGACATGGGGTCGCTCTATCTTGAAAATGAAGGAACGTGGCGAATCATTGGCCCCACGGAGACGGGGCCGCAACCGTACAACACCGGCGGCGAAATGGCCATGTGGGTAAGCGAGGACTTTGGAAAGACCTGGGGAAAAGTGAGGCAGCTTACGGAGAATAGCAAACGGAATCATACGTACGCCCGCCATCCGGTCAACGCTCATCCTGATTTCTACGCCCTGTGGGCTGACGGACACGGCAGAAAGCCCTCGCAATCCACTCTCTACTTCTGCGACAAGAAGGGAAACGTGCGGAGGCTTCCGCGAGAAATGAAGGAGGAATTTGAGCGGCCCCGAATGGTAGAATAAGATCAGAGAGACAGGTTTCGGGCAACAGCACATTTACCATCGGGGCCGATGGAGGGCCGCTCTATTGCCGGCTTTCACGGACGTTGGAGATTGCATCAGCTCACAAGATTGAAATCCGGAGAGATACAGCTCTTTGTCGTGCTGGGGACTACACGCCATGAACATTTTCAAATCCATCGTCAAAGTCTTGGTAGTTGTCTTGTGCGCATTGGTCGCGGCTGCGGATGGCACCGGAGTCACTCCGCCTGCTGACGCCGTGACCGGAGAAATCCAGGGCGTGCGGATGCGCGAGACCTTCCTGACCGCTTTTTCCGAACATGCCGCAGAGAGCAGCGGCGGCCGTGGTGCTCCCTTGCCTCAAGCGCATCCTACTCTACAAGCACCCTGTAGTAGCGAACCTTCTCTGCTTCGGCGGCCTCGTCCGTGAACGTGGTTACCTCGTCGCCTGTCCCCACTATCTCGCCGCCCAGGGCCGACCATTCTCCAGCCAATTCTTCTAAGGTGTAAACCTGATACCTCTTCCCAAGAACAGTCCGCCAAGTGAAGGCAACGCCCGGATTGTTGCATCTGAGCGAAGCGATGGCGAACACCGACTGGGCGGAGTTCGGGTCCGTTCCGGCGATGAGTTCCTCGATGTTGGTCGCGCCGTCTGTGTCCGGATCGCCGTCGGCTCCGTTTTCGCCGGTCGGGTCCGTGGGACTCAGACCGTGGAGGATCTCCCAGAAGTCGTCCATCCCGTCAGCATCCGTGTCGTGGTCGTTCGCGTTGGTCAGATAGGTCTTGACTTCCTCCCAGTCGCTCAATCCATCTCCGTCCGAATCGGGAAGAATGGGATTGGTCCGGAATTCGGTCACCTCCTCGCCATCCAGCAGCCCGTCGCCATCGGTATCCGGATTTCGGGGATCGGTGCCGGTATTGCCGGCGCTGACATATACGGCAGTATTCGTTTCCGCGGAATCGCACAGCCCATCTGCATCGGTATCAAGCCCAATGGCAAAGGAAGTCTCATCCGACCAATTTCCCCAAAGCCCCGTGCCATCCTTGAACCTCAACCGCCAATAATATATCTTCAGCGGCTCGAGCTTCTCCAGCGGCACTTCGTACGAAGATAACTTCTCTTCCGTCTCCTCGTCGAGGACGGTTTCCGTCCAGTAGTTGCCATCTTCGCGGATCTGCCACTGGCTTGCGGCGTGCGTATCGCCGTTGGGGTCCTTGTAGCTGCCGGGTTGCAGAACGGCCGTGGGAAAAACCGCGTAATCTCCGCTCCGAGGGTAAATGTTTCGCGGTCTCGAGGGCGCATTTGAATCGGTAAGAAAATTCGTGAAGAGGTAGTTTCTCCTGTTGGTGATGAAGTTCTTGAGGATTCCGACCTGCGAATCGAGGTTCGCGTCCACGGAGTTGTAAGAGCCCCATTTGGCTCTATCCCTCACCGCTTCCTCCCGAATCAGCTCCACAAGCGAATCTATCTCCTGATATTGGAAGGTGCGCGTGAAAAAGTTGTCCAGGACGTATTTGGTTGTCTCGACCATTTTCGTGCGGAAGGGCTCGGTGTAGGCGCTGTCCTGGCCGCTTTCCGGATAGAAAAAGCGGTCAATGACCCTGTTCCAGAATCCATCGTAGTTGGGGTGGATGCGGCTGCACAGGAAGATATGGCTGTCCCACCGTATGAGGTCGTTGCAGACCCCGTGGCCCGGATAGTAGTTTCGACCGTAAGTGAGATCCATGTCCCAGGGGAACATCTCCCACTTGTCGGAAGTCGGGTCATGGTATAGGAAATGGTTCTTATGCGGCTGGTCGGCGCTGCCGATGACGCACCCGACGGCGTTGTAGGCAATGTGTGAGTCCACAAGGGTATGCGTGTTCAGATAGTCGGTTATCTCTTCTAACGGCGTGTTGTTTATGCCCCACAGAAAGGATTCCAGGTCCGCCTTGCTGCCGTCCGTTTCGTTCGTTTTCTTCTCGAAGCCCTGAGCGCTGGTTCCCGTGCCTCCGCTCATGCTGAAGGCTGCTTTGTAGAGGTTGCCGGTGTCGTCCCTGCCATTTCGCTTCAAGTACCTTCTGCCCGGCGCCTCCATCTCCAGGAAAAGACCCCAGTACGAACCATTGATGTAGAGGAGGACGTGGCGGGTCTCACAATAAGCCACCCCCATTTTCTTGAACATATCGTAGGCCAGCTTTTCACGGAGGTACGATTTGTCCGCCCACATGGCCTGAAGGTTTATTGACTTCAGCGCATTGTCGAAGGAGCCAGTGAACAAATCTCCTTTGTTGAATCGCACCTTCAGGCACTTTTTGGGATAGGACCTCGCGGTCCCGCCCCGGTAGCGGACGCCCACGTTCTCGTAAACATTCCCCTGATATACGAATGTTGCAGGATGGTAGTTATCACTTGAGGGGTTGATGCTCGCCAATGTGGGGATTGTCATGAAATAGACCGGCAGTTTGGAGATGACCTCCCGGTTGTAAACGAAGTAGGCGTGATTCGGCTTGGGGTCGTTTGCGGCGGGACTCTGCGTGGCGTTACCTGCATTGTCCCAGGCGACAACGATGTACTGCACAACCGTCTGGGAAGGATAACTCGCCGTCATCGCAGCATAAAGCCCGTCCCCCGCCACCGCGTCCCCGTCCAGACCGTCGTCGTGCATCTCCACGCTCGTCCAGCTATCCTCCAGCGCAGACTTGTACTGGAGCACCACAGAAGCGACTTCCACGTCGTCTTCCACCGCCGACACTATTTTTCCCGCCCCCTTGGGCCTCGGCATGCTCGGAATGTGCTCGACGCTGGAGATGAACGGAGGGAGGTCAAGGGAAAAGGCGGCGTTCGGCCGTCCCGGAGAGCTGAGCAAGCCGCTCCCTGCAAGAGCAGTCTCCCCGCCGATACCTCCTCCCGAAAGGCGCGAGAAGAGTCTTGTCCCGCCTTTCACGTGCTTCACCCAGAAGGACAAGACGTACGTTTCGTCCCTCACCAGCTCGGGGATGGTGAGAACGTTCACGCTATTCGTGGAACTCTCACCCGTGCCCGTGGCTACGATGTGCATGCAGGCATTTCCCGAATGGGCCTGCCCTGTTTCACGGAACGAGCCAGCATGATTGCCGGTCATCTGCCAGCCCCATTCGCCGGTCTCGAAGTCGCCATTGGGAACACAGTTATCGCTGCCGCCCACTTCGGTGATGGACACCTCGTCAATCAAACATTCCCCCGGCTCGAGCATATAGAAGTACAACTGGCCGGAGGTCCCCACACCCGTCCTCTGTACGAACTGCCAGTATGCCTTGCCGCTGCTCGCCCGCCAGTTCCTCGGGTGATTGTTGTCAACGTATGGGTTTATACACTCCAGGGAAGAGCCAAACCCATCTGCGGCGACCGGCCACGGCGGCTCGTCATTGTATTTCACGATATCAATGGTCACGCCCACAGCATTCTCGAGAGCCAGAGTCTCACCCCCGTGGTCCAGTCTTCCCTCCTCCCAGGTGACGGCGGGGGCCCCGACTTTGTACAGCTTCGAGGCCTTGCTGGCATCCTTGCACAGAACCAGAAACCCGCCCGGGGGAATGCGTGTCGTCGGGTCCTCCGGACCGAACGTGTGAGTTATGCCGCGAGTAAACCGCCAATTGCTCAGGTCAACGGTTTCGTACCCCCTGTTGAAAAGCTCGAGGAACTGCGCGTCGTCGTCATCGTCCGCGGGGTGATACATGATCTCATTCATCACGATGTCGCCATCGTGATTGAACGGCGAGTAGATGCTGTTGACCTCGCCGGGGCTTCCCTCGGGCAAGCCCGGACCCCAGTTGCTGAAGAGAGAATTGTCCGCGAAAGGGTTGACACATTCGAGGGAGGCGCCTCCCCCATCGGCTTCATCGGGCCAGGGGGATGAATCCTCATACTCCACCAGGTCCAGGAGCATCCCGTTGGCATCGAAGAGCCGAACTAACGATCCGCCGTCGCTGAGGCGAAAGCTGAAATTTCCCACGACATTATCAATACCGTAAGTCTCCACGGTTCGCGTGAGATCGTGGCATAAGACCAGAAACTCTCCCGGCGAAAGCGATGTGCCCCTGGGCAGGTAGAAGGAATGGGCATCCTCATCGTCCTTTAAGCACCACCTGCTGAGGTCAATCGTGCGTGTGCTGGCGTTGAAAATTTCGACCCACTCGAGGTCCTGTCCCTTCTCGTCCGTGTTGTGATACATGATCTCATTGATGACAATGTCGCCTTCAATGGCTGGCTGGTTATCAACCAGATACCACGCTTTGCTCTCCGGGGCGCCAAGCGGCCACCACCCCACAGCGAGGGAATCATCAACAGCCGCGATGCTGTACCAAACCCAGGTGCCGTCGGCGTGATGCGGAATGGTCGCCGAGTAAGTGCCATCGCCCAAATCGTCCATTTGGAGCGTGGTTGTCTCTGCGTCGGGAGCCTGGCCTGCAACGTAGTACAGGCTCACGGATTGCACTGCCGTGTCATCTCGAACCGTAGCTGTGATGACGACCGCCTGCGTGGAAGTGGGCGAGACGGGAATCCTGCTCACGCCTGTGATAACCGGCGGAGGATTAGCTTGGTGGCAACTGTTCTGTCCGCCGGGAGTGCCCCGCGAAACGCGGGGCTGACTGGCTCGCCAGTGCGCCCCGATACTGTTATCCACCCAGGGATTCACCAGCTCGAGCGAGGGACCGTTCCCATCAGGCTCACCGGGCCAATCTCCCCCTGTCTCGTAATCCACTTCGTCAATCAGTGTCGGGACATCGGAATTGTCGGAAAGGGCGACGCGCTCACCCTGATTGCTGAGCCTGCCGCTGAAGGGTCCAATAATGTTATATATTCCATACCTCGAGAGCATTTCCGCAGGGTCGGAACACACCACCAGGTAACTCTCCGGCTCGATGATAGTCCCCGGAGGGAAAGTGAAGCTGATCCCCTCCGTGAACTTCCAGCCGCTGATGTCAACCTCTTCGGCGCCTCGATTGTAAAGCTCCAGAAACTCGAGCTCATCGCCCTCAGGACCATCCGGCGGATTGTACATGACCTCATTCATGACAATATCGGCGGGTGAAGCCATAAGAGCACAAGGCACATACCAAATGAGGCAGGCGAGTAAGCGTTCCACTACTCTTCTCTTGCGATTTCCCATGATCTTAAACCAGAGGCCCCATTTATCAAGGCCACTGTTGCGCACCGACCGCCCAGCCAGTTTCGCGCTCCAGAAGGCTGCCCTATATGCCCCGCTTTACTACGGGACTGATGCCGGGCTTCTGCGGTGCTGCTGCCGGTATCCGCGTCAGCGGCACTCCCATAAACCGTGCCGCGCGCCTTCGCCCGCTGTCAAGCTTCTTCTCTGTTTGGGTGTGGCTGCGTTTCGGTGGCATGCCCTGACGCCTTGTTTCGCCCTTCCCCCAGGCGGCATTCATGCCGTACGTATGTCGAGTTTCCCACCTTATCGCACAACTGAGGGGATGAGCGTTGCCTGTTTGCCGGGCTTTAGCCCCGCCAAGGCGGGGCTTCAGCCGGGCTTCTCGATCAAAGGATTCATCCGAAGTCTGCCACCCAACTACAGCCGCACACCTCTGCTTCTCATGGGTGAGGCAGGGACATGGCGCCTGGGGTCGCTCCGGGCGGCAAGGGCGATGGGCCGAAGGTTGACTGCCCGGTGGGCGTCAATGAAGGGGGCGAGCTGGTTCATCGGTTCCAATGGCGTCCTGCTCTCTCACCACTGGTTTTTCCGCTCTCTGCTGAGGAAGAGTTGGCAAGTCGTTGCCCGACGCGAACCTTCGACGGAACCATCATCCTCGACGAGTTTGTCTTCTTCTGCACACTGGGAGTCGGTGTACAGGCCGATCTTGTCGCTGTTCCAGGATACGACAACGTCCCCGGCGGTGCAACTCCGGAGAGTCAAGTCCTCGATTGCGTCCTTGCCCATGGAGGCTCCAGGGTCTTCCTCCCCCCACTCGCCCACATTGTCGAGCCGGACGTCAACGAAACCGCGGACTTCGATTTCATGCTCCGGACCGCTGAGAACATTCATCAGCGGAGCAGAATACCCTGGCGTGAAGTAGGTCAGGAATGCATGCACCTTCACCGTTCGTTCGGCGGCAACACCAGCCAACCTGCTCAGAGGCCGGCACGCTCTGCGTCCGTCCGCAGGGTGATCGTGCCGACCGAGCGAAAACCGTAGCTATTCCGCAAGCCACTCTACGGCAGAGTCCACCTGGTCTTGTTCTTCGTCCACCAATCGACGCAATCTGCAGCGCTGGCGCCCTTGCCTACGTGGCCATCAGTAATCTGTGAAAGTGCTGGCACGAGCTCCGAATGACCTTCGCTTATCTTTTCCACCAGGTGAGGCAGAGTTGCAATCCCAAGGCCGACAATTCGCCCGTATGCACGCTTCGCCTCATCAAGTTGTCGGTCTTTGCACAAACCGTTATACTCTTCCAAGAACTGCTGAAGCTTCTTGGCCGCGCTATGCCTCCCTGCTCGCCACCACCACACGCACAGTTCGCGCCGGCCGAACGGACTCCTCTTCCGGCCTAGCTCCGGAAATCCTTCGATATACCATACGTACTCTCCCGGCTTCTTGCCTTCTCGCTTCATCTCCAGGCGCAACTTCAAGATACTATAAGCAGCCTCTATCAGGGCAGCGTCTGACCCATCCGCCTTTTCGATGATATACGGTAGGGCAGCCGGTCCCAGCCCAAGGATTTGCTTGAAGGCATCATTCTCAAAGAACTCCGGGCCTATGTAGGACGATCCGGGCGGCTGAATCCGAGATTCCTCCAGATAGCGCCGCCAGTGTTCGTACTTGTTTTCGAAGGCCTTCTCGACCCCGCTGCTCGAATCGCTCTGCGCAACTGCGCGTGAAAAACACGATCCACATATCATCGCCACGCACGCATTGACGCTCACCAACGACCAACGCATCTCCGCAATTCTCCTTATGGCAGGGCTCCCAATCACTCCTCTTTGTAATACCTGCACGGGTTTCCGTACGTGCCCCCGCTTTCCTCTCCAAAAACGTGCTCGATCCTCTCCTCCTTTCCCAGCTTCGCATCCATCACGATCCAGCGCCCCTCCCCGCAGCCGCAATCCCTTTTCCTCGCAGCATGATAGTGCCGCATCGGGTCGCCGTATAGCACAATGACCGCTTCCTCGACATTCATCGTCCTTTCGTAGCCTTTTGCCACGTAGAAGGCGTCGAAGTCGCTATCCTCTATTATGCCATTGTCATTTCCGTAGTCGTCCACGAACTCATCTCCCCATTCAGGTGGGCCGATATAACCAATCCACTTCGTCCGCTCACCGACCGAATTCGCTAGGCAGTTATAAGCCTGAGTCGGTCCTCCGAGGATGCTCCATTCGCACCCCACGAGATTCGGGCAAATAGACATAATCATGTTTTTCCTATCCTGGGACGTTGGCTGGTTACCGCACTTAGCCGCAACAAACGTATACTTGACCCAGTCTGAAAAGTCAGGGCCGCCAGCGGGGTCCTGGCAATATGCAGCCGCCAGCGTGGACTCGCCGTCAGTGACGCCTTCCACAAAGAGACTGTCTTTCACACTCTCCAAGTCCGCTCTCTGCGAGGAACTGGCAAGATTCCATTCCGTCAGGGAGAAATCCACCAACAGCTTGTTCGCTGCGCCCTTTGTGGGGCTCTTCCACACTTGGACTTTATCGTCGCTTCTCCACAGGGTCACCTTCCCCGTCGCGGGGAAAGGAGTGATCGTGATCGTGACATTCTTCAAGTCATCCTCGTCTTCGATCGGCCCGTCCTCATACTTGTCCTCAATGAGAGGATTACTGACATCGTCGCTGTCCCTGTTTTCGTGGAGGAACGCCCCGGGCTCGACCTCCTTGTTTTGTGCAACGACGCCATCGAGATCGGTCGCAGTCAGGTCCAGTTTCACAACCGTCACATTAACGAGATCGGGCGGAGCCTCCCCACTGACAGGCCAGAGTCGTAGATGGACGTCCCGCAGCACGGTGCTCGCTTCCGAAGCCTTCGCCCATAACAGCGTCCCCCTCCACTCCGCATCCCATATGTCGCTACCGACGTCGTCGGGGTAGAAGGTCGCCTGCCTTGACCCTGGTACCGAAGCGGGGTCTTCCACAACCTTGTCTGGTTCCTGACATTCAGAGTCCGTGTAGAGGCCGATCTTATCGCTGTTCCAGGATAGCACAACGTCCCCGGCGCTGCAAGTCCGCAGAGTCAAGTCCAGCAATTCCGAAACTTTGCTGTCTGGGGGCGGGAAAACCGGGAAAGGCGGCGTGTTTACGGCGGGGAGGCGGCAGGGAAGAGGGGTGCGCAGATTCGCAGGGGGAGATTTTCGCCTTGCGTAGGG
>Ga0315543_1000409_pt1 | contig 53292 bp, 83 predicted proteins | sample SalMarSW160210MG_2_FD_203098 | JGI IMG/M metagenome (GOLD analysis project Ga0315543, IMG submission 203098) | Salt marsh sediment microbial communities from the Plum Island Ecosystem LTER, Massachusetts, United States - Salt Marsh Sediment SW1601-210 ...
CTTGACGAGCCTGTCAAGTTCTTTTTCTAGTTTTCTTATTTCTCCTTTTTTCACGTTTAACACCAAAATTTGAAGCTATTTCTTCGGCTGCCTCGCCGAATGGGTAGTCCCAGTGGTTGTAAACTACGAGATTCCACTGCTCATGCGGAACATTGTCTAGCTGGCATTCGCTTGGATGTTCGTCTTTGACGTTGTAGCCGAATTTTTCACGAAGAGTCTTACTGCGGTTTATCCTGACCAGCTTGAAGCCCGCGCGTTGCAGTCCCAGAAACTCGTTGAGGAAGCGCACGTCGTCGATGATTACCCTCTGGTAACCCATCAACTTGATGTGTTGTAGTACTAGGTTCATCCATACGTCTTCAGAGAATATGCGTCTGGCTGCCATGCCGAACTGCTGGAGTTTTGGTCGGTACTCCGCTTTTGGTCTGTCGAAGATGTCCAGCTGTAGACGCTTCGCTATTGTTTTAAGTTCTTCTGCGAAGCTCAATTTTGCGAACTTGTAGCGCTTGCAGAGCGTGTCTGCTATAGTGCTTTTTCCGCTTCCCGCTTTTCCGCTTAGTCCAATCCATATTGTTTTTTTCATGGTCTTTTACTCCTGAATCAAATCGTTATTTTTTAGTTCTGGAATTTCGTTTACCGAAAAGAAAATTTCAAGTTCAAGCTTTCTTGCAAGTTTGAGTTCGGCGTCTGCGCCTTTACTCGGTGCCATATACAATATTGCGGTAGCCCAGTGTTCTAAGAAACTATTGTCTATTGTATACCATGCGAATTCGTTGTTACATTTATGATGTGTATGAACGAAGTGAGAAAGATGGGGAATAAATGGTATGTGACCTTTTTCAAGTACCCGTATACCTGCTTCTATTGCTTTATCTGTATTTTGTGCGGCTTCTCTTACACATTTATGTCTGTTTTCTGATTGTGGCGAATATGGCCCAGCTACATAGATTCTAAGTCTTTTCAACAATACTCCTCCATCGTATTCTTCTGGCTCATGAGTTGCAGAACCGTGCGCTCCATCTTCTTGTTGAACCGCTTCATCTTCAGGCGGGCGTAGACCATGCCGAGGCGCACCTTGTAGTAGTCATAATCGAGCCTGTCGTTTTCGTCCAAAAGAAAGGTGGGTTTGTATCCGCTACTGGTTTTGACGTACTTTATCCTGTTTCCGTAACGGACGTTTACCTTGGCTCTGCGGACTTGGTTCATCAGGTCGTGATACAACGTGGTTTCGTCGTATGCCAGCTTGGAGATTGTGAAGTTCATCGTGAAGTAGTTCAGCGAAAACCTCGATAGGTCAACGTAATTTTTGAAGACCTCTCGCTCATCCGAGCCTTCGAGGATTACCTTGGCGATGTCGTTTAGGAAGATGTGGCATATCTTGGGCTGGTTGCGTCCCAGAAACCCAGTGCCATGCTTGATGAGTTCGCCGTCCTCAGTCCACAGCAGGTAGCTTTTCTCGTTGACGACCAGCATGGCTTCGAAGCGTTTTTCCTCCAGTTTGAAGGCTTCCAACTCGAAGCAGTCTGGGAATAGTTTCTCAGCTAACTCCATCGTTTGTCCTCCTTTCTGAATACTAAAATATCCTCATATTCGATTCTCAGTCCATATTTTTTGTAGTAAATTGTAACCCAAAAACTGAAACTTGTGAGTTTGCGATACCATCTGTCAGCAAGCGTGAATCCCGCTTTTTGGCACAGCTTTATGGTGTCTAAGTCCAGTCTAATCTCTTTCTTTTTTCTGAAGAAATTTTTTGTGATTAAAATCATTAATTCGTCTTTTTTCAGGACTTTGTAGCATTCGTTGTAGACTTGGAGCATGGCTGAAAGATAAGTTTCTTTTTTGAAGTTACCTATCTGGTTTTTGTCGTCTGAATAGTAGTTTCCAATTCGTTTTTCTTTTGCAAGTTCATATTCGGAGCCATCTGATCTAACATGATGTCTTGTTCCTCCTTCCATACTTCCTTCATACGGCGGACTCGTTACGATGGCGTTGATTTTGCCGTAATTGAGGTTGCCGATGTTGTCTTCGTCTTTTGAGTATCGTCCTCTATATGAGCCTCTCCCACATGGATTTTTGAGGTTACGGTTTTGTTCATATTCATCTTCACCAAGAGTGCCTTTGGATGAACGTGGATTTGCATAAGGAGGGCTTGTGATAATTGCGTCTATTTCCTCATTGTTGCCAACGAGAACATCAGAAAGTGAGCGGACATCTCCTTTGAGAACAACGATTTTTCCTATCGGTTCTAGGTTTTGTTGTTGTTGAAGTTGCTTGACATTTTCTAAGCCCATCTTGTAGAATTTTTCTTCGTATTCGACTCCTATGCTATTGCGGTTAAGCAGGCTTGCCATGATGCAGGTTGAATACGTTCCAGCCATTGGGTCTAATATGGTGTCGCCTTTCTTCGTGTAATTTGCGATTATCCATTTGAGCATGTAAAGATTCGCCTTTGCGGGATGTTTTACAGATTTCTTGCCGAACAGGTGCCTGTAAGGCTTAAAACCGTGCGTTGGCGGAAATGTTATTTCTTTCATCGAAGCAACTCCTTTACACCTACTTTTTATAGATAATAAATTATTTATTTCCATTAGATTCAACCCAATAACCATCAGTATCGATTTCTATAACATTTTTATCTTTTACTGAATTATTAATCAAATGTCTTCCAATATTTGTTATTAGAATTCCTACAAGCGGATTTCCGTATCTAGCATAACGCATTAGATTATATCCAAACATCGAGTTCGCCATTACCTTGACTGCATTGTTATGCGTCTTCAGCTTGGTTTCTGCCCGTTTCTTCCTGTAACGCTTTTGCAGAACTCGTGTAACACCGTCGCGTGTCAGGTCAACTTTACAAGTTACCTGCCCGTGGTAAATGTCAGGCACTTCGATTATCGCGTAGTTGCCGTGGTCTTCGAACCTGTAATTTCCCGTGCGTGGTTTCCTGCTGACCAAGCTGACCGTTTCTGGACTCAGGTTGAATGCAATCATAATTGAAGGATACAGGCTCTTGAAGTCCCAGTTCGAAACCTTCCTGTGCAGTCCGGGACGCAGGCACTTGACGTATCCTCCAGAGCACGCCTTCTTGGTTTGAAATACCCACGGATACCTGTCCTGGTTCGCCCCGTCGCTTATGATGCCCATCTTGAAGTATTCTTGGGCGAGTGCGTAGTTGGGTATGTGGCTGGGGCTGCGTCGCACAATCAGCGACAGCGGGACATTGAGTTCATCGCAGAAGTAGTAGAGCGTCTCCAAGTAGATTTTGGCGACTTCCATGGTTACCCGGCAGTCGTCGATGTTGGTTTCTTCGAGCCTATCTTTGGGAATGTTGGCGTGGTTCACGTCGCTTATCGGTGGCTCAAACCCAGCCTTCTTGGCGAAGTGCGTTGCCACGTCATTGAGGTTGGTGTGGACGCCCGCCAGCGTGAGGCTGTAGTCGGCTTCGGCTTCCTTGTTGACGTCGAAGTGGAGCCGTCCGCCCAGCCGTATGCTGTGCTCGGTCTTTATTCTGCCACGCTTCTGGATGTCCCTCTGGACGACGTAGGGTGTGCTTCCGTCCCTTCCGAGGTCGAGCCTGAAGCCAAGGGCGTCGGCTCTGTTCATCAATGTGGGGAAGTCGTAGAACCTGCCGTAAAAGTCGATTATGAGGTCGGGGTTCTCCTTGAGGACTACGTTTCTGAACTGCTTGATTACCTCGCGCTCGCCGTCCTTGGTATATGGATCGTTGACGTAGCACCCGTTGTGCTTGCTGTCTATCCAGTAGCCGATGCTTCTCAATTTATCCTTGTATGGGTTGGGTAATATACCATCTACATAAGTTTCGATGTCCCATGCCAGTCCCTTTGGCAACGGTGAAGGGTATTTGTATCCAACATCTATGGCTATCCTCTGGACGAAGGGTATGTCGTCTTCCATTGTGTAGTCGGTTCTCGCAAGTCCCAGCTTGCCCGTGGTGTTGAACTCAGCCTTCCACACCCACCGTTTCTTCATGTCCGAGAGGAAGGTCTTTTTCATGGACTCAGCTTTTGCCCAGGGCTTCCGTGAATAAAAATAGGGTTTGAAGGGCGGTTCGACGTAGATGCTCTTTTTGGATTGTACTTCCCAGAGTTGCAAAATTGTGTGATAGTCGTGTGTTAGGGGTTCTGCAATCAAGAGCATACTTAATCGTATTAATAATAAAAAAAGATTGTATTTAAATGATGGTAAAAATTTAAAAATTTAAATTTTGTTATTTTTTTTTAAATTTTTAAAATTTTATTTTTTTAGATTTTCAATTATTTCTTTCATTAATTCTTCGTTGTCCAAACAATAGATACAGATAGCATTAGACAATTCTTTTAACGATTTCAATTCTTTATTGAATACTACAACTTTAAGTCTTCTATGAGTTTCAGCATTGATGTAAATAGGTTTATCACGGTTACTCATTCTTCTATTATTCCCCTCTGATTTAATTCTTTAATTATTTTATGATATTCTAGTTCTCTATCAGAATATGGGATACGATGATTTTTTTCTATTCCACGATCTATTCGACTTTGAATAAAGCAAAGAACTATTTTTGCTTGTTTCCTTTTTCCATGAAGATATGAAAGAATACTTTCAAGAAGATATTTACATTCGTTAAATGCTGTAATTTGCCAAGTCCACATTTGTTTTCGTCTAGGATGTTTTTTTCTTTTGCTAATATTTCCAAGTTTAACAATAGAACGGAACATAAGTAGTAAAGGTTTGTTTGTATTTTCGAGAACAACTTTAGGTTGTAGTCCACAAATTTCTTTATTCTTTGTGCGATGAATATACAATCCTATACAACCTTCCCAGTCTATACTCCATGCTATAATTTTTTTTTCACATTTCGTCCATTGGGGTGGATTTTCAAGTTCTTTTAGTTTGGTTAATTGATTATTGATTCTCATTGTTAATCATCCTGAAACGGGCATTTTAACCCAAATTTGTTTTCTCCATTTTTGTAGCAGGACGGACAAAACCTGCACTTGTATGATTTGGGAGGAATCAATATGTCTCGTCTTTCTTTTGATGTCTTAGCTTTGCTTGCTCTGTCCCATTCGTCTAGGATTTCGAGTATCTTGTTTTCGACTTTGATTGAATCGTAGTCTTCTACTCTTGTTTCTCCGATCGGCTCAAAATGGGCACGTCTTCTTCTATCTCTCTTGACGAATACAATGTCGGTGTGCCTCCACGTATATCCATGTTCTCGTATCAGCGGGTCTAAAACCCACATGTAGACTTTGGTTTGGAAGATTGCTGGCATCAGCGACACGGGATAAACCCGCCATCCGCCCTTGGTCTTGTATTCTATCAAATCAACTTCCTTGTCTTTGTTTACTTTGAATCCGTCGATTCCGTGGGTCACGATTTCTCCGAGTTCGACTTTGGTGTTTGTGTCCTTCAATGTTCTGGATAGGGCTACTTTCTTGTCGCTGGCATAGGTGTTGCCTATCAGCTTTGAGAATTCTTTCTCGTAGCTGTTCAGTTTTCTTGCTGTCTCGATTGCGGTATGGATTTCTGTTCCCTGTTTTAGTATGTCAGATGGAGGATTTTCAACCCCAAGAGCGGACATCCAGGCTTGTGGGCTACACCAGAAATAGCGAGACAGAGTTGACACTCTGACACGCTTTATCTTTTTGCCCGACGGTGCCCGGAATAGGCTCAAGGGATTGACTATCCCCATCTTTTACGCCTCCTCGATGAACTCGAAAACGTAGTAGTCGTTTCCAGCTTGCGTCTTTGTTTTTCCGTGGCTTGAGATGATGAAGGTTGCGCCTGTCTTGATTTTTCTGAAGTTGTCCGCGAGTCCTTTAGTGTTTCCCCATACGCTGTATGTTTCTCCAGGGTTAGCGAAGTCTGGTTTGCTCGATATTAGAACCTTCATTTCTACGACATCCATTGGTTTTTTCATATTTTCTGTCTGTATTGTTTTTGGCATGGTCAGAAATTCTACTCGTAGGACTTCTGGTTCTTCTTTTGTTCCACCGAGTTTTCTTAGGTCTAGCCTTGGGTGGCGTTTTCCTGTGCTACTACGGATAGTTAATGCTTTTTTCTTTGCTTTTGCTATCCATTCATCAGAGGCGTTTGCTGCTTTTGCCAGCAGATTTTTGATTTCCGTTTTTCATTCCTCCTTTTTTTTATTCATCAATTATTGATGAAATTTAATACCCCCATTTTGCCATCAGACCCTCATAGCTCTCTGCTATGTAGTCCTGCGAGTTGACTTTTTGCAGGTAGGGCACAAGCTCGGCTGTGGTACGTAGCAGCTTAGTTTTGCTGTCCCAGTCGTGGACAACATCGATTGTCCTCCACGTTTCGCTGGTTATGTCCCAGTCGGAGTAAGTGAGTGTGACTTTCTGGTTTGCCCTGAGGTAGGGGTATGCGCCTTTCTTGACGGTGACTTTTTTGAGTGGGTCTTTGCGGGATGCTAATATATAGTCTCCTACCAGTCCTGCTTGCTCGAAGCTTTTGATGAGCTTGTTCTGCTCGTGCGCAACCATTCGTCCATAGGCTGATATGCTGGTGTCGTCCTTGAATGCTCCGTTTTCCGCTGGCTCTGGATACCATCCTCCGTTTTCCAGTGGATCAATCTCTAACCCTCCCTCAAAATATAGTCCATCGATTCTGATGGTTGACGGACTGTATGCAACTTTGTCTGAAGTGATAAACGAGATTTTGGTGATTTTCCATGTGAATGCTGCGGCATCTTCTTCTGATCCCCACCAGCGGTTTGGGGGATTGTAATTGGTCGAGATACCTTCATAATAAATGGGGATTGTGAAAGAATGCCATAATAGTCGTCTTAGGAGTCCAACATTTTTTTCAGCATACTGGTAAAAGATGACGTGACTTGAGTCATCCTCAAGTTTTATTAATGGTAGGTTAGCCGATTCGTTGTCTCCGCCTCCAGCTGCGTTGTGGTAGTAGTTGCCGCAGATGGCGGTATACCTTTTTCCTGTGGCATCCAATGTTTCTGGAAGTGTGAAAACAACCTTTATGTTGTCTGCTTCTGCGCCTCTTTCGACTTTAACGCTTTTGCTTCCGTAAACATATTCTGATGTGTCTGCTGAAACTGTTCCTCCGTTCAGGTCTGCCCAGTTTGTTGTTATGTTCTTTTCTGTCCACATGTCGCCGTCTATGGGGTATCCGATGTCCAAGTCTCCCCAGATAAAAATGTGGTTGCCAACATTTTCGATGGTAAAATCTGGTTCTATCATCACAAACGGCTCTGCTAGGGTAACTGCAACCGCTGGGTCTACTGTGCCTATGGTCTTGAAGTAGAATGTTGGCGTGTTGCCGTTCATGTAGAAGTAGCCGTCATAGCCGATTTCGTCTGCTATCTTCTTGATGGCGTCCTGTAAGAAAGTCTGATCGAAGTTGTCCATTGGCGGAGTAGAGGTTATCAGTCCATCGTCTGTTTCCAGCGCGAAGCCCGTGTCAACCCCGCTGTCTGGGATCATCAGTAACCACTGGATTACCGTGTCCATTGTCCAGTTTTCGCCGCCTAGAGATTCTTCGCGGAAATCTTTGGTTATGGTGTCCTCTAAGAGCTTGCGGTCTATGCCGTAGCAGTTGAGGGTCACGTACTCGGGGTTTGAGCCGACCTTTTTTGCTCTGATTCGATAGATTTTTCCGAAGAAAACATTATCAGATGTGCCTCTGACGTCAGCATCGATTTTGAGGTATTTACCCAACGCCAGCTTGTTTTCTCCGCTGGTTAGCGGGTTGCCAACTGGGTTCTTGAGGGTGACTTCTGCGCGGCTGGCTTTGAAGGCGTTGCCTGTTTCGACGTGCAGCTTTCGGCATGCGGTGAACAGGTCTGTCCATTCCGAGGGTGGCCAGCTGTCGCTACTATAGTTAACATAGATGTCGGGGTTATCGACGGTTCCCATCTAATCTTTTCCATCCTTTGTTTTCTTTTTCTGGGTTTCTATTTTTTCGAACATGACGACTTTAGTTTCCTGTAGTGTCATCAACCTTCCTTTATTTGCCATAAACTTGGCTTCTGTTTCAGCTAATGCTTGTTGTAGCATCATGCGACGTTTTGCTAGTTTTTCGAGACTTGTCTTTGTCTTTTCTATTTCCGAGTCCAGCCATTCCTGATTTTTTTTATTCATTCATTTTGCCTCCAAAAATTTTTGTCATTCTTTGTTTCCAGTCCGTAAACCTTTCTTTCCAATCTTTAGTTACAAACGGATTCTTCGATTTGGCTTTACGGAATTGTTGGAGTAGTTCATCAAGTTCATTATAAATTGGCTCATAGTTTTCTATACCGATTTTTTCCGTGTAACTTTTCTTCAGCATATCAAGATTTCTGACTTTGAATTTTTCTTTTAGCTTAAATATGTTCATTTCTATATTGCCCGTCTGTAGGAAATATGTACGAACCATTACTATGCGGTAGCAATGGAGGGCACTTCTTGGATTCGGATGAAGTTTAAATCTCTTATATTCTGACAGAATGCTGTATTCATCGCACATTTTAGGTGTGCAGAAGGAAATCATTTCGCTATGATTGTAGTCGGGATCGATGTAAATTGGGTTAGACAAATCTTGGAACTTCTCGAAATGTCCGTAGTAGATGTCCATGAAGATGTGGTCTAGCGACCAGATGTTCAAATCGATTCCTTGTAATCCGAGGTGCACCCAGTCCCAGTAATTGTTTTTTACGAAAATTCCGTGAACATCATAGTCGTATCTGTCGTTAGCCCATCCGAATCCGCGTGATCCTGTAAGAGACAACAACAGCACTCTTATGCTGGGGTCTACAGTTCTGATTTGCTTTAGGACGATATTTTTTAATTCATTTTTTTCCATGATATATTACCTCTTTGTATTGGCTGGGGTATCCATTTGCAATTAGGTAGAATAGCTCGTGGTCAACGGTGACAACCTGGTTTTTTAGTGACCATTTGCAGGGCATCTCAAGAATAAGTTTTAGTTTCTTAGCGGCTTCAGAGTCCATCTGTAACATTAATTTGAAGAATTTTTCTCCAAAGTTGTATGCTTCTTTGCAGTCGAAACTGCACGGGAAGAACGGTAGTATCTTGAATCCGGCATACCGCAAAAGAGGATTAGTGAATGCCGTGCCTTCTCCTGTTAGTGCAGATTCAAACACGGGATCGAGGATGCCCTTTGTGAATGTCTTATCAAAGAAGTCCACGCAGCATTCTGGGTAACCCAGCATCTTTCCGATTTTTTTGTGATTAATCTTCCCATAATGTGCTTCTCTGAATTGTTCGGCTGTCTGCAAGTCTCTGGCTACTACGCCATATATCAGAGTGTTCATGTTCAGTTGCTTAGTTGGATAATGCCTGTGGGCAAACCCTTCGTAACTTTTTACACGTTGAATGGGAAGAAAAACTAGCCCGTCGAGAAACACTTTCTCTATTTGAATATCGTAACTATTGGAGTTCAGATGATATACGTTTGCTTCTCGGATTCCAGTTACAACGCTTTGGTATTCTGTTTCATAGCTTAGTCTAGCCATTTTATTTCTCCATTTTTCCCATTCATTCTGTATCTGTGCTGTCTTCCATGCAAAACGTATAAAGGGGAACATCTCATTCATTGTAACTATCTCCGTGCGGTTTATCGGCGTGAAAATATGCACCATCTTGGTGCTGGTAAGAATCTTCCTTTTTCTGGTCGAAAGTTTCTATTCCTAGATACTGCAATTCTTTCTGGAGGTAACTGTAAACATCATAGATAGTCTTACAAAATCTGGTTTTATTGCGGAAGTCCCCATGGTTGCCTTCCATTGGACAACCTCCATGGCAGATATTGAAGAATTTGCAGTTTCTACATTGCGTTAGTTTTAACGCTTCGGTTCTCCATATTCTGTTTGTCTGCTGTATTCTAGGAATTATACCCAAACCAAACGTTCTATCGCAATTACCCAAAGTTCCGTCGGGAAGGATAGAAACAGTTCTGGTAGCTAACGGATCGCATCCACCGAAGCTACAGGGACTAACGTTTTTTCCCTTGAGATTGTTTACCATTTCTTTCAGGGGATAATAAACTAGATTGTTGTTTTTGCAGAAGTTGTAAAGGTCAATCCAAACTTCCGTTAACCTTCTTGGTGATAGTTCATATTGTTTTGCTTTATCAGAAAACATAGGATTCAGGCGTCCGCCTGTAATTCCCAAATCACGGATTTGAAGGAGCCATTCCTTGAATTTTTTAAGTCTTTTTGATGAACCGACATTGGCTCTGTGTAATACGGAGATAACGGAAAGATGGATTTTTTCGTCATGTAAAACATGAAGATTCTCATTTAGTTTCTGGTTATATTTTTTTGTTGATTTTTTGGAACGTGGATTGGTGCCTCTCAGAATGTTGAGTTCACTTGAGCCGTCAATGCTTACGCCAACACGGACATTATGCTTTGCGAATAAGTCTACCATTTTTTCGTCTAACGCAAAACCGTTTGTTTGAATGCTTAACGGATTATTTGTAAATTTTTCTGCGTTCTGTATCAATTTCTCCATTTGTGCTAATGGAGTTAAAGATGCTTCTCCACCGAACAATGCGATGCTGGAATGCCTCGTTGACTTTTCTTTTTGTAGAAGCTCTAAAGTCGAAACCATAGCATCGACATTTAGTGGTATTCTTGGTAAGCGTGACTCAAAGCAATATAGGCATTTAAGCTGGCATTCAAGAGTAGGAATTAGCAGTATCGTCAAAAGGTTATCACATCCTCATGGTTTGTTGCGTCTGAATGTTCGGCATCCGAAAATTCTACATCAGAATGTGGAGTATCAGAGAATGCTGTGTCAGAATGCGCAACATCACCGAAAGCCACATCAGAGTAAACATCTGCATGAAGATCGCTGTGAACTACGTCCCCGTGAGAATCAACAAATGCAACATCGGAATGCGAAGTATCAGAGTGAGAGTCGCTGTGCAAAGTATCTATATATGGAACATCAGAATGGGGAATATCCTGATGGGGATAAGAACCAGTATAATCTACATGAATCACATCGCTGTGCCCGGCATCTCCATGTGCGCCATCTGAGTGCACGTCAACAAATGCAACATCGGAATGCGAAGTATCAGAGTGGGTATCGACAAATGCGACATCGCTGTGTTCCGTGGTGTCTGCGTGGGCAACATCAGAGTGCAAATCCGCGTGAGGGTAAGGATCGCCCACATCGCCGTGCCAATCGCTATGCTCAGTATCTAAATGGTTAGTTATTCCATCAGAGTGAGCTACATCATAATGCGGACTATCAGAGTGTATGTCTGAGAAAGCTACGTCAGAATGCGATGTGTCAGAATGGGCGACATCAGAATGTTCAAGATATTCGGTGTAATATCGTGCTGCATAGGTAGTTCCGCCAAGCCTAAGTCTCACAGGAGAAGCAAATTGGTTAGCAGTAGACACCACGTAAACTTCATATGTGACGCCTCCCTTCCGAATTCGGGGAACACCCCCAATACCGTAATGTCCCTGACCTGACGGGACAACACAAAGCGCATATATTGTTCCGCCATGCTTAAATCTGAGAAAACTTTCTTGATTAGGAATCTCGGACATTACAGATTACTCCTTACCCATATTTCTCCGTTTGCAGGTGATCCCGGGTCTGAACCTACATAAGGCAACTTAAGTCTTCCACCTTCGATAGTTCCAGTAACACCTAAGGCTCCAGTTACGGACAAACCAGCACCAACCTGTAGAGCACCATCAATTATCATGTCGTCGTCCAATTCTAGGCAAACAGATGGTGTCGTCTGACGATACAGGTTTATGTCGGTAAACGTAATTGTTGTTCCTAATGTTATATTACCTGTTAAACCCAATGAACCAGTTACACTTAGTCCGTCACCAATTTGAACCGAACTATCGAAAATCCACGGAACGTTTGTTTCTAATACGTCGGGTTGCGTCGCTGTTTGCCAATAAATGTCGCCACTTCCTATCTGTATCCCCGAAGCTGGAATCGATGTCCACGGAATTCTGGCATAATTGAATACTCCAGATGTTATGTCGCTTGCTGCGTGATTATGGCTGGATGGCGGATACGTGCTCGGCTTGTCAGGAATGCTGTTCCAGAAGGGCGTGTCCCAGAAGTCGCTTATGTCAGACCTAGAAACCGAAAATCCCGTTATGTCTCCTGTGACTTCTAAGTCGCCGTTGACGATTACCTTTTCTGAACCGCCTACACTGAGGTTTAAGTCTCCTGTTTCCGCCGTTAGATATACGTCGGTGCCGTCGAACAGCCACCGCGATTTGTCCACGTTATCTACCTGTAGAGTAAATTGTACTGGAGCCGTTGATTTGTCCAAGTTCAAATATTGATTGTGAACTTCTAGGTTGTCGTCTGTTGCCAGAGTGTCAGCTGCTTCACGGTACAGTTTTACGTCGTCGCCAATCTGAACGTCCTTAACTGCGATACCTGCCAAGACGCCGTTGAGATCGTGAATGTATAGCTTATCGAACCCAAGTTCTGACGAAGACAACACAATCTTCGGCGGGTCTGTGGTACTACTTAATCCGTGTCCAATCTGTATCGCTCCGCCGCCTGGTTGCGTTTGCCAACCTGCGTTTGTGGTTCCTGCTCCTGTACCAGAGGGAATGGTCATTGCTGATCCGCTTGCTATCTCATAATAACCGATAATCCACCACGTAGGAACCGAAGGTGAAGCTGCCGAAGGAACATTCTCGTAGTCTTCTGCACTGTTCCAGTATCCAACAAGAGCGCCAACCACATCTTCTGGGTCTGTTCCATTAGCGTAAACCAATTTGCCGATGTCACTAGCCACGGCAGGCGTGTATGTTCCGCCAAACTCTATGTAAATTCGGCTTGCTGACCCCAAGAATCCTTGACTGAAAACGTCCTTCTGGCACCAAAAACCCTGCGCAACATGAATGAATGGATTGTATTCGCCGGGGTAATCCATATCCTCAAACAGCTGCAGCGCTAAATCAAGATAGTTTCCTCCAACGGATTCGTTGAATCGCAAAGCAAAATCGGTTATTTCGACTTGCTCGTTCACCGTGTCAATTTGGAATACGTTATCTTCATCTTCGTTTCTTACCAAGAATTTGTTTTCGTCGTTGTCGCCGTAAACATGCAATAGTCCATCAATATAGGTGTTCCCTGTTATTCCACCGCCACCAGCACGGAGAATTTCGCCAATTTCTGCGACGCCAACAATATCCTTTATCTGGTGCTTGTGTGGAGGAATGGGACGATACCTCGGACTGCTCACTTAAACCGCCTCACCAATTCCAGCTTTCTTCTTTTGTCCTCGTCGAGCGCCGACTCCACATCGTCTGTAACTGTTATGGATGAGCCTTCAATGTTGATTTCTGTGCCTGCGCCACGGGCGAATCCGCCGCTCATAGTATAGCCAGCTAATCCACCAACTGTTGCTGCTGCACCTGCTGCAACCGCTAGGCTAACCCATCTTCCAGTCAGGGCATTTAGAACAGCTTGTGCTGCGATGTGCGCCCATTTTGCTGCTGTTGCTTTAATATGTGCTAGCGTCTCAATATTGAGTGCAGCGGTAGTGAGTCCAGTAGCCTTCGCTGCCCTTATTTGTTCTATTGCCAAGTTTGCTACCTGTAGCCCCATTCCAGCCATCATCAGTTTGCTGCTCAAGGTTGCCCTGCCGAGGCTCATCTGGGCGAGTTCTAGCCTGCGGGCTGCGTCTACTGCTTCTTCGCTTCCGTAGCCGTATTCTGCGAGTGTCTCGTTGTAGTCTTTCTGCGCGTCCTCCAGCCGTAATTGAGTCATCTGCGCCGTAGTCATGGCGTTGGTTAGCATACCCAGATAGAAGATTCCCATTTGAAGGCTGAAGATGTAGCCCTGCCATCCGCGGGCGCTCATTCCTGCGGCTTCTTCTGTTTCTTTTCCTGTTTTCTTTGCCTTTTTGCCGACTTCTTCTAATTTTTGGATTATTACCTCTATTTCGCCTTTGCCAGTTGATCGAACCTTTAGTATTAGGTTATACGTTCTTGCGCTCATTTCTTTCTATTCCTCTTCATTCTTTCTTCGAAGCCGAGGTCGAATATCCCAAATTTCTCCAAGTCGCGTTCCGTCCATTTCATATATTTTATCCACTCTGGCGTGATACCCCATTTGACGCATTTTTCGATGAAGGCTACCTGAGACTCTATTCTTGTGGGTTCGCCTCTGATGACTCTAAAAAAAGGTCTTGACCTTCCTCGACTGTCATGGTGTTCAGCTGGTGGGCTGGTATAACCAGTAGCTCGTAGATTTTATGTGGAATCCTGTCTGGTAGCGGTTTGCCATCTTTTTTTGTGGAATACTTGACCAGTAGCCAGTTCAGCAAAATCTGGATTTTTCTTTTGTCTTTAGGGTCTATTTCCTGTTTTTCGATTAGCTCATCCAGTTCCGAGTACATCGATATACTGTCTGGTGCATAGATGACTTCAACCGTGTAGGTTCCAGCCCATTCTTTGCCGACCTGCTTGGCTGAAAGTTCAAACTTTTTCATGGTTAGCTTCCTTCCGCCAATGCTAGGTCTTTGCCCCAGCACTCGATGGTTTCGAGTATCAGGTCTAGTTCGTTGATTCGCTTTGTCTCCGATTTGATATACATGTCCGACCATGTGAACTCTGTTTTTTCTGGTGTTTCTTGGTTGTCGTTGATTTGCAGAATCACGTCCTGTGCGGTTCCGCTGTAGGTATCGCCTGCCCAGCTTTGTGTCTTTAGAGCACGTTCAACCTTGAACATGTATTTGGTGTGTTTCTGTATTACTTCTGATGGTGGTAGCGTATTGCCAAGAGTTATAGCGTCTAAGTTGTGGTTTACTCCGAAAGTTATGGTTTGGAAGTCGGATGCTACTGACGTCTCGCCGATGGTGCAAGTGTCTACGTTTGTATGATCCATAACCGCGTCGGTTATCGCGTCTGGGTTGCTTCCATAGGCTTGTGTAGCTCTAGTCTTAGCCCAACTTTCTATTCTAGCTGTCATCGAACCGCGTATAGGAATGCTAACTTCGCAACTATTGGTAAGACAGTCATCAAGTTTAACGGCATCAAGTCCGTCCGTTGCGTAGAGCGTGTACGCTGTAAGTGCTCCTTCGGCACTGACGAAGCAGAACTTGTTTGTTCCAGTCTTGTCTGCGACAAAATTGCTTAGTCTCTGAACTTTCATGTTAAACGAGATTTTGGGCAGCACCGACGCTGGTTTCAGCACACCAAGTTCATACTGTCCAGTCACCGCTTCCTCTGTTATTTCCACGTCTACGTTGGGGTCTGCGTTTGCGACTTTTCCACCTAGATGGACATCAGCTGGTACGTCTGTTACCCTTTTTATTTTCCAGTCATATCCTGTTTGACTCAATTACTTTTTCACCTCGTTCACGATTTTTTCTATTCGTGAATGCAACTTTTCCAGCGTCTTGAAAAATATATCCTTTGCTGGTGCCCTTTTAGAACGCATAGAAAAAATTTTCTGTCCTTTTATCCAAAAGCGAAGTGCCCCTCTATATTTTGGTATGATTATGCCTCGTCCTTTATCTAACCATCTTAAAATATGACCGCGGATTCTACTTCCAACCGCTATTGTGATTAAATCTTTAGAAGTATCGACGTCCCACCATCTTATTGAGGCGGCAGTTTGTCCACCCGTCTTAGTTGAGGTTTGAACCATTTCTTTCATTATTCCTTCTGTTTCAAGCCCTATTCTGTTGGCTATCGGTCGGATAGATGGTTCAGGGTTCACGGTTTTTATCAGCCACCTTTGGACTTCTTCGCTATCTGGGGTTTCTACCTTAATTTTGACCATTATGATGGACTCCAATAAAATTTGATATTGATTGTTATGTGTCTGCTAATTATTGGAGGAATTTGTTCCTCGTTGTCGCGATTCATGTAACCTGTAACCCAGCAGTCCTTCCAGTCCGAGGGCATACCTATGCTACCGCCGTGGGTAGCATCGATTATTCTTTTGACCTCTTCAACCATCTGCCAGACGTAGCCCTTGTTATCGTCTATGACATCTCGGCTTGCCGGAAAAGTGATTAGTCCAACATCCATCGGAACATTGAAGTATTCGTCTGATGGTTGTTCCCTTGAGCCACCACCGCCACCGAACTTTACTACTACCTGAAGGACATTGAGACTTCCAGCTATCCGCCATCCGAGCCTATGGAACTTCAGCTTTGAAGACGCCAAATTATCTTCGAGTGCCCAGTTTTCTTCAAGAAGGGATAGTATTGTTTCTTCTGGGTCATTCAATTTTTATGTATCCTCTCCATGACCTTGATTCTGTTTTTTAGTGCAGTTTTCATGTCCTCTATTATGAGTTTCTGAAGCTCAACAGGCAGCGCGTGCAACCTTCTTATCCATTCATCCAAGCCTAGTGCACCCCCTTCACCCAAATGTCGAAGCTGAAGTTGGTTACGCCAGTGATGTTAGAGTCCACTGAAAGCGTGAATACCACAGGAATTGAAGCTTCTGCAGGTATCCATGAACCGTCATAGTTCCATGTTAGAGTGATTGAGTCGAAGGCGGCTGCTGGGTTCCAGTTTTCAGTCCACAATACCAGCTTCTGAGCATCGTTGCCGATATTTTTCACCCAAGCATCGAAGCTTTTAGTTTCTCCAGGGTCTAGTGTGCCCCAGGCAATCTCGGTCAGGATCGTTGTCAACGCTTCGTCAGCGTAAACTTCGACGCCTATGGCTCTTATGGTTCCGACGTTGCGAATCAGCTTCACCTGCTCGTAAGCCCCATAAACTCCAGCTCCCAACAAGGCGCCGCAGGCGAAAACAACTATCATAATTAGTTTGACTTTGTTCATTTATATTCTCCTTTTTACATATTTTGTCAGCAGATACCTGATGTCTGGACTGAAGATTTCTGGGTCTTCCCAGTCTGGCCATCTCATGCGCTCGGTATAGCGGATTTCTCCGCTGTGGTATGTGCTCATAAGCTTGTGCAAACCGTTGGCGACAAGCTGGGCGCAGGCGTCGGCAACGTCTTTTGGCGTGGAACTGTAACCCGCTTTGTAGATGACTTTGACGTTTTTGTGTCCCTCAAGGGGGGTTGCAGATTTTGCGATTATCAGCTTGCCGTTGTCGAGGTAGCGGTAGCTGGAGATTTCGCTCCAGTTGTCGGTTTCTCCTATGCTCGCCTCGTTTTCGTGGACGCTGGTAACTGAAATAACTGGATACTGCTCCATCCAGAATATCCTTCGCCTGTCGGAGCTTCTTGAACTCCGCCAGTTCAGGTAGCCCTTATAGAAGTCGCTGTGCTCCGCGGGCTTGCCGTCGTGGTATTCGGTTATGGTTGCTCCACCATTAAAATAATCGCTTGGTCGATTACAGTAACCGTCAATTTGTCTGCTTGCAGACTCGATTTTTTCTCTCAGGAACCTGTTATAGTCGGCGTTGGAGTCGAAGCCCAAGTCGCTGATGTGAATGTTCCTAGATGCTCGTTTTGCCCTGTCTAAGTCGCAATATAGTGTCATTCTGGTTCACTCTCTGGTAATTCGGTTTTTATTTCTATGATGAGTCCTCTAGCAGTAACAACTTTGCTTGCGTAGGTGACTTCTACTTCGACCTCGTAGGTTTTGGGTGCCTCGTCGAAGTCTCCAGTTTCCACAGTATATTTGCAGAGTCCGCCTTCTTCGTCCGTGGGTATGCAGGTTCCAGTAACCTTCGTTGTTGTTGCCTCTAGTTCTGCGATGAAAACTTTAATCGAGGTGTTTCCAGTCAAGTCTACGGCGTCGCCTTCGTCATCCTTTAGCTGGAATTCTAGGTCGTAGCCGTAGTCGTTCTGTACGAGTTCAAGTTCGCTTACATAGCTCATGCCTTTGCCCTCAGTTTAAGATTTAATTTAGCTCGTCCTCTTACTTTCAGATTTAATGCAATTCGTTTTCTTGCTTTCAAAACATAGTCTGTCATCCAATCCTCCCCCTCACGGTCAACGGCAGATAAAACGCTTTATTAGTACTTCCAAGACACACATCTATTCCGAAGGTCGAAGTTGGCGATGCCATAAAAACAGCGTCAAACGCTTTAGATGTGGTCAATGTCTTCTGGAACACGGCATCTATGTTTGCTGACGCTAGAACTTCGTTTAAAAAGTTTGCATCTATACCGAAAGTGCTGACTAAATCTTTTTTCTGCAAGATTACATCGGCTGAAAAAGTTTGAGGTATTCCCAGTTTTTTGAATAACACATCTATTTGTCGATTAAGCTCATAAGTGGCTACGGCACCAAATTTTGCATCTATTCCGAAGCTCTTGATTATATCTTGCTTAATCAGGTTTACGTCTATACCGAAGGTTTCAAGCAAATCCAATTTTTTGAACAAAGCGTCAACATCTGCGGATTTCTGTATATCAAGTGCCTTCAGAAGCATATCCAATTCTGCAGATTTGGTGACTACCTTCTGTAACGCAGCATCAACAGCAAAGGCTTCCTGAATGTTCTGCTTCTGAAGCGCAGCATCAACAGCAAAAACTTCCTGAATATTCTGTTTCTGAATTGCGGCATCTACGCCTAAAGTTTTTGGTATGCCCAACTTTTTGAAGAGGGTATCCGTTGTCCAAGTTTTTGTGTAAGTTTCTACTCCTCCTTCTGGTCCGATATACGTGTCGGCGACAACAACACAATCAATATATAGGGTTGCTGTTAGTTTGTAAGCTTCAGCGATACCACATCTTACGCTAATACAGCCTCCATAATTGTCTGTGTCTACTCCTGTAACTTGGGCACGTTGTACGCCATCGACCCATAATGTGCCAACTCCATTTGGGGAGGCTGCTTCTTTCCAGTAAACTTCAATACAGTACCAAGTTCCCGTATTACATGCTACCGCTGAACTATGAGCTACAGAATAGCCTGAGCCATTTCTTGTTTTAACATACCATTGAACTACTCCTCCAGTGTGTTCCCATCCAGCAAAAAGGATGTCGGCGGAGACTCCCTGAAGTTGAATAAATGCAAGACGGTCAAACGCAGCCATTGTATGTGCAGCAACATAAGTATATAGTCTTACATAGACTTCTGAGCTTTCAGCGATAGTTTTGCGGGCAACTGCGTATTCATAGTTTGAGCTGCCGTTACAGGTTGCTTTTGCACTATGTGTTTCGCAATAAGCAACATCTGTACTAACTGCAAGTGTTTCTCCAGAGGTGGTATACGTCTCTGTCCACGGATTAAAATCGTCTTCAAACCCATCACTAAACAAAACCGTGAAATATTGTGTCAAATAATCCCGTTGCATTTTGCTGATTCTAGGAAAAATATTCTTATGAACGTAAGCTTCTAACGCCTTTGCGTCCTTCAAAACTTTTGGCGGAACCCTTAATGGGCTACCATACAATTCATTACAAAACGGACATTTAGAACTGTTTTTTTCAACCTCTTTTTTGCATTTGGGACAGATATAATTCCACATCGGCAAAAGCCTAAGCAGCCAAACTGGAATCTTCAACCAAGAATCTCTCCCTTCTCATTTATGAGAAAAACCTTCTTTCCCTTGATTCCCAGAACATAAACAGTCTCAGCATATTCGACTCCGCCAGAACGCACCCTCAACTTAATGCTGTGGCTACGATAACAGACAGGACTCTCGCCATCTTTGAGATCAACTACAACAGGTTTTGCCTTGGATGAAATCACCAACTTCCCTGTAGCATCAAAAATCTTCTTTGCCAGCGCCGGATTAAATGGATACCAACCGATTCTAACGACCTGTTTACCTTGCAAGTGCTGCGGAACAGGGTAAGCTTCCCGATACGGAACCTTCCGCCCATCCTTCTCCACCATGCCATCAACATCTATTTTGCTAGACAACCAATCAGGATGCCCCTGAACCTCCTCTCCAGACTCGGGATCAAACTGCGCCAATGCAGTGCCGTCGCTAAACTCAACAATCCAGAAGAACCTAAGCGGACGATACTGCATTTGTGCGGTCTCCCTAAATCTCGTCGTACTTGAACGTCAACGTCTCATCTGTCTGCTCGCCCTGAGTTGCGTCAGTATCAACTTTGGCTTGTAGAACAACTGCTTTGCATTTTCCCGTGTCAGTATGATCTGTCGAATCTATGGTTGCAGGTGAACCTTCCGTGTCACTAGCGACATCAGCAGTCTCAGTTGTCTGACCGTCATAGTAACCGTGTCCGTTGGTATCGTCCTCGATGCTGTGTCCTGTTGTACCTTCTGTTCCAGTTGCTACATCATATTCCGTATCCATCGGACAACCATGATCACCTGAATCCCTGTTTCCTCTCCGAAGTTCTCCACTTGTTCCGAAGTTCCAGCCTATTGCACCATCGCTGTAAAATCGGATGTTGTTGATTTTTACTGACGGAGCACCTGTAATTTTGAGGTAGATATGAACCCAGTAACTATAATTGAAACCAGAATCGGGTATCGGAATGGGGTATGTTGTGTCGTCGATGACGAACTGGTCTTTAGTTTGTAGTCGCGTAGAAGTTGCCACTTCATCTTCATTACCAGGCGAACCGTCTGATCCACCTGTTGCTTGATAAACTCCAACTGTTGCTACCATTTTAATCGTAATAATAATCGTAGAACCCGATATTTAAATGATGCTGAAAGTTTGTTAACTTGTAAATAAATAATAAAAAAGAATGGAAGATGTTAAGTTGTCAATTCAACAATTAAACAACCTATTTTTCTACTTCTTGTCTTGTTTAATACCCAACTTGAGCAAATCGTTGACAATCGAGCTTTTGCTGGTTCCAGGTTCAACTCTGTTCTTTTCTCGCCACTTCTCTTCGATGTAGTCCATTACTTCGTTGTCCACCGATGCGTGTAACGGAATCTTACGCGGTGCCATCTTATCTCCTCCTCTGTGCGATGACGCACTTGACCTGTCCTGTTCCGCCGCTGTTCTTGATTCCTACCCGTATTTCTTCCCACACTTCGTCGAGCAGTTCCGCTTGTGTAGCTCCAGTAAGACTTGCCGAAGTTATCAAAGCTGTATCACCAGAAGGAAGTAACGTAGTTCCAAGAATGTCAGTCCACGACGAAACGTTTTTTCTGCTGATTCGTCCCTCGATTTTGATTTCGACGTCGCTGTAGCCGTTTTCCTTGAAGTAGACCATTCGCTTGCTGAAGTCGCGTGCAGCAACATTTTTGCTGTAGACCATACTTGATCCGCTGGATTCGTCGTCAAAGAGTAGTTGAGTTTCTCCATACAACATATTTTTTCCTCCATTTAATTTGCTAAAAGTTCACATACCGTGAACAATCGTTTCTTTATTTGCTGGGGTAAAGTCGGGTGTCTTCCACAGAACTTTAACAGTTTCTCCATCAGAATCGTTTTTTGTTTTTCGAATCGTCGTCCCTTGATTGCAGTTAACTCATAAAAGTCTGCATATAATCTGCCTTCTTTGTCTTTCCTAATTCTTAGAAGAACACGATACATTCGTGCCTTGAAAGTCGAAGACATCTTACCATAGTAGACCCGTCGTGTTCTGCAAACCAAACATGTAAGATGTGGTCTTCGCAGAGAATGTCCGCATAATGGCTGGCAGGCAAAACCGCCTGTCCGCTTGCAACTTTCGTCTATCTTGTGTATGATTTCTAGTTTCATTACTTTACACCTTTGCTGGATACTCCGTCGTCCCTTGCGGGACGCGGTATCCTCCCAGCCTTTTTTGAACACTAAAAAAATGGCGTGTTCACACCGTTTCAAATTTAGTAGCCGATTACAGTGATTTTTACTGTATGTCCTGCTGACGGATTGGTGTATGTGACTACAACCGTGTTTGAGGCTATGTAATGTGTCAAATCTGCGACAACTGCGGCTGCCTGAGATGCCGTAACAAAGGCGTTCACGATTTTCGAGAACGCATTTACTGTCAGGGTGCCTCCGGTATCACCAGAAACACCTGTGATTTCAAAGGTTATTTCATTGTATTTTCCATGTGTATTGCGGTAGGTCGCGGATATGTCTGTGTTATCCCATGTCGTCATTGTCTTCAGCCTCCCTAGCTGGTATCTAAGTCTCTGATTTTTCCTTGGCTATAGAATTTGGTAGCAACTAATTCAGCCATCGTCACATACATGCTGTCGGTTCTGAAGTAACCAAGTCCGAACTTGTCGGCGTCCTCGCTGGTCAGATACATTGTCGGCAGAGCCACTTTGATGAACAGGTTGTCCAAGTCGAGCATCAGTATTCTGTTACCCTCATCGGCTGTATCATCTATGTCGTCAGTCACGAATATCGGTATTCCCTGGTATGTCGCGACCTCGAATCCTGTATCTTCGCCTGCGGGTGTCTGTGCACCGTTTATGGTGTAGACTTTTCTTGCGTTGCCGATGAACCTCTGCTTCGCTTCGAGCAAGCCGTTGATCTTGTCGGCTATCTCCCAGTTCGTAACCAACGCGGCATTCACGTTGCCTGCTTTTCTACACTTACGAATCAACTCGTTAAGATGAGAAAGCTCAAGCTCCATGTCTACGCCGTCGTTGTGAACCAGCTGTGCATCTGTCCATCCTGCAGTAGCATCCCTGTCGTGTGTCGAGCCGTCAATGTAGTATCCTGCAAGGTCTGCGTCATTTGCATCTGGTGGATTATCCGATACTGCTAGTTCAGCATTACATGAGCAAACCCTGCACAGGCTCTCGATGGAGTTCGTGTGGACGGTGTTAACTGTATCACCAAGTTCACCGTTGATGCCCTTGACGTGCGCGTCCATGTAGTATTGCCTGGCAAATTCTTCTACTGGAATCGCGTCGTTACCCAGCTTAGACTCTATTGATAGAAGGTCATACATACCCCATGTGGTCACAAGAATCTTTGGTTTGCATTCAACCTCATTCAGTGTTGGAACAGAGGCATTCGGTATTACACCATTCTCTGCTACTCCGCTGACTAGGGTTGCATTGTCGCTTACCACCCTATAACCGCTTCCAGTCCCCAACCAGTTGACCTTTCTGAGCAAGCCCCACAGGGGCGCATTATAGTTCAACTGGGCGAAGGTCTTGGAACCGTAGATGGTGTTCCACAGCGCAGTGTGTGTCGTTCTGCTCAAGTAGGTCTGCTTTGCCTTCTTTGCTGTTCCTTCCGCGATTAGCCCAAGAAACTTTCCGTTTGCACCTAGAATGTGCTTGGGAAACTTGCCTTCAGCCCACGCTGTTACCATGTCCACATAGAAGCGGTAGGTACTCTTCTGTCCCCAATCGCGTCCTAAAGGCTTGACATCATGCCTGCTTGGTAGATAGTCATCAATCTCTTTGCCTTTTGGAAGAAGCGACATTTTAAGCTGCCTCCTCTGGCTCGATAACCGATTCGCCTATCTTCCGTAGTGCCATCGGATCGCTCTTGAGGTCTGCCGCTGCAACCATATCATATAGCGTTGGTTCATTGCCTTGTGGCTGGAATCCGTGTCCCTTGTTGTCGGTGAACTCTTTTATCTTGGAGACTTCACCCTCCAAGACTTTGAGTTTACCGAGCGCCTGAGAAACTTCATCCAAACGCCCCTTGATGACTCCAAGTTCCTTCCTGATGCTTGCGAATCTATCTTCCTCGTCTAGGGCTTTGGCTTCTTCTTCTACTTCTTTGCGTTTCTTGGTCAGTTGTTTCAGAATCTTCTCTTTGGTTGACTCTTCGATTCCAGACACAATGTCGTTGTATTTTTCCTCGAAGGTCTTTGGTTTAGCTACTTCTTCGAGTTCCTTGACAAGTGCTTTGAGTCCATCCTCGGAATCAACCGCTTTGATGCGGTCTTCTGCATCTGGGTATTTCTTTATTAAATCTGTTTTGGCTACTTCTAGTTCTTCAGTTTCCATTTTAACCCCTCCATTAAGGGTTGAAAATTTGTTTGTCTTCGACGTCTTGCGTATTTTGCAAGACGAAAAATTGGTTTTCGCTTGTACACCTATATTCAGGTGCCTTTCAATATTGTTTTTTATATCCTCGAACATTGAGGAATCTGAAATCCCCTTGGTCTTGTTGAAAAAGGTCAGGGGAGTACATGGGAACGGAACGTAGCTTAAATCGTCATATTCCAGTTCCACAACCAAGTCTTTTTCTGTGGGACTATAGCGCCACCTTTTCCATCCAGTGCTGAATGCGTTTAATTCGCCTTTCTGTATCATGTCCCAGTATTTTTTGGTTGGTCTGCTTACCACATACCATCCAACTTTGTCAAAACGGGTAACGTATTTTTTTCCGCCAGGACTTGTCCATTCGTCCAGAATCTCGCCTGCTGGTTCATTTATGTGGTGGGCATAACAGATTGCCCCGCCGTCCATGTAGTTTTTGCCTGCCCTGTGGATTGCGTCTAGCAGGCATCTGTCGCCGTCACAGTCTGTCAACGGCGTGGCAGCATAACCAGCAATGATGTGGTTTTTTGGGTCTATAATCTCAAAGTTCAGCTGGCTCTGTATCTTCTGCTTGATGTCATGCCTCTCTTCTGGCATGTCGCGGAAAATGAACATCTTGCTCTTTTGCAAAATCATGGGCTTGCTGTCATCAAGTCCAAGCTCGTTGAGCCACTGCTCGTAGTATTGTCTGCCATCTTCTTCTCCGCATGAATAAATTAGGTAATTGAGGAGTGCAGCAAATTCTTCTGCTATCTTCTTTTTGCTTTCCCGCCATGTGCTGTAGCAGATTGCGACTATCTGGTCACGCGGTCTATCGGCATCCTCTCTACTTAAAAATGATATGCAGCCTGAAATATAGTCGTCCTGTGATTGTCCAGGTTCAGGCTTCGGAACTGGCAGGTGCTTTGCCTCCAGAACCGCTCATGGTTCCAGAACCCCAGTGTTTTGTTTCGAGGGCTTCTCCAGCCCTTTCGACTGGTTTCTTCGACTTTGTGGATTCCTTTGTTTTGCGCTTGCGTTTCTTTTTCTTTTCGAGAACAACCTTCAGCGACTTATGTGCCTCGCATCGGTATGGCTTACTGTCTGGCCATTTCTTTTTGGTTATTGCAGTCCAAACCTTCTTCGGCATGTCTACTGTTTCGCCAGGTTTGATGTCTCCAAAACCAACAACTCCAACGCGCTTGTCGGACACGTTCTTTACTTTCATGGAAATCAACAACTTATTCGTTTAATGATAACTTCGAAACCAAAGTATTTAAATACTTCTATTATTACTATTAACTTAAAGTGTGATATTTATGAAATTTGGAAATAATGAAAAAGAAACGACGGACACAATCAGTATCTTAATACCAACTAAACTCAGAAATTTTATCGACACAAAACGCGGAAAAATTATCAATAGATCAAAATATATTTGTTCCATACTAGAAATTGCAAAAAAATACAATCTATTAGAAAAAGCACACGTATTATTCAGTGACAACCCAGAACTTGTCAAAAAAATTAAAAAAGAATTAGAAAGTAAATTGGAGGAACAAGTTAAATGAGTTCCATCAGGAAAGCCATTAGAAACGTGGTTTTAACCGACGAAGACAAGCACGCCATAGAAGTTGTAAAAAAGGTAAACCTGCTCAAAAAGTGGGTTGGCTCTCCAGTCGAATCTTTTCCTGCCACCGTTATTAAGGGATACGGCCCTAAATTCGTCTACATGCCCGGCTACGGGCACAAGCGAACCACCAACGACCGCGAACTCCGCGGATTAGCTAAGACCCCCACCCCAGCCGCGTGCATCCGCAGACTGATAAACGATGTCGTTTCAACCGAATGGCAGATTATCGCTTCAGACCCCAAAAAACAGAAGGACACCAAAGTCAAAGAACACATTGACCATATTACACTGCGTATCCGTAACCCCAACAAAAACCAGCAGAGCTTCCGCCAAATACAAACTAGCTTTTTGGAAGACCTATTAATACTGGATGCTGGAGTACTGGTAAAAAGCTACGCCACCCTGCCACCGCATCAGATGACCCAACTCTACGCCCGCGACGGCTCCAGTTTCTTAAAGGAGATTGACGAATTCGGTAATTTCGGCAAGTTCTATGAGGGTAAGCATTCATTCAGCATCATGGTTGATCGAGATGACAAAAAGACACCCGAATATAGGACAATCGAGGATAAACGAATAGGTTACTGGCAACATGCAACCATGAGACGTATGCCAGTGCCCTTCGAGCCATACGAGATTATTTACACCAGCCTCTATCCGAACACCTATGAAGTCTACGGGATGAGCAACATCCAGATTTTGCAACTGCGCCTGAAGACCCTGATGGCAAGCGACATCGCCATGGAACAGTATTTCCGTCGTGGCGAAATCGGAAAGTCGCTGTTCAGCGCCGACGTGGAATTGGGCATGGACGACAATACATGGAAGCGATTCAAGGGAAGACTCGACGCTGAAATCAAAAACGAAAGTTCTCCCATAATTACCACCGACCAAAAGGGTTCGGTAACCTCGCTTCAGCTAAAACGTCGCGACATCCAGTGGCTAGAGCAACAGAAAGAATACCGCCTGTCTATATTGGCTCTCTTCAATGTCACACCAATAATGTTGGGCTGGACTGAGGACGTGCCAAAGGCAACCGAGCAAACCCAGAGGGAAATCTATCTCCGCAAGGGACTGTGGCCACTGCTGAAGCTCTTTGAATACAAGATGAACATGGAATATATCACCGAGTTCTTCAGGAACGACGAAGACCATAGTGGTAAGTATGCTGGCGAACCGATGGACGTGGTATTCAGCTACGACCTCTACGACCCGCTTGAGGAACAGCACTGGCTAGAACGAAGTGAGGTTGCAGCAAAAAGCGGAATCAAGACAATCAACGAGATGCGAGCGGAGAGACGAATGGAACCCGTGTCTTGGGGCGACTATAACCCCGCCGCGGTGCTGGCTATACAGCAGTTCGCGCAGGGGCACTTCATGGCACCCGACGTCATAACCGCCAAGGTGTTCAGCGATTTGACTGGCATACCGATACAGGATGTGGACAAGGTTCTCGGCGAATTCCCGAAGCCGACAGAGGAACCAGAAAAGAAACGCGAGGAATCAGCAAGCGAAAAGTGGGAAAACTACAAGGAGAGTAAAACCGATTAAGTGTCCAAACTGCGGAGCAACCCTAGACCCGAAGGCACTCAGCGACGGCAAACTCAAATGCGACAACTGCGGGTTCCCAGTAGACTATAAGCAAATGGTTGGCGAAGAATAAGAATGACTGGCGTAGTAACGGTAGAATTCATCAAAGTTGAAAACAATAAAGAAGTTGTTGTACACGTTGAAGACTATGAACCAATAGACATGATAACAAACGCCCGACTACACAGTCACATATACGAGTTTATTGTAAGCGGAAGGATTGGGGACAAGGTTGTTATAACCGTGGAGGCACCAGATTGAGCTTCGCAACCGAACTCGTTGAAGACCCCAGCCAAAACCACTATGTGGCTGACCGTCTGACCAGCCGATTCCACAGCGCCATCGACAGGACAAGCGGAACCATCGACGCCAACCTGGACAACCTTGATCTGAAGAACCAGCTGCTCAACGTGCTCGCGGTTACCATGCTGGAGAACCTGAGGACGTACCTCGAACTGTCCATCAGGCGCGGGGTGTTCTACGCTGTCCAGCAGATGAACGTGAACCCAACCATAAGCATCAGCTACAACTTTGGCGAGCGATGGCTGTCGGACATCAATCTTCTTGACGACCTGATGGACGAGAATATGGAATACGTGGCAAACGTAGTCGAGGACGTCAGAAAGGACGACGTGGAACAAGCGAAAACCCGTTCCGAGCAGATTGCCAGAACCGAAACCATGCGTGCCTTTAACAAGTCTGCCTTGGGACGCTACCGTGCCTATGGGGTACAGAGTTACACCTTTATTGCACACCTTAATGCCTGTAACGAGCCAAAAATGTTACCCGACGGCACAATAGCGGAGAAGGGGTGTATTGGATTGCATAATACATCTTACCCGATAACCGACACAGCACATGTTCCACCTATTCATCCTAACTGTAGATGCACGTTGATTCCCGACTTCGAGGGAAAGACTTAAATGACTAATAGTAGTAATAATAGAGAATATGGAGAAAGTTTATGTCAAACGACAATAGCGGTCAAGATTTTACCACCAAAACTCTGACGTCTGATACCATAACTTCATGGCCAGAGTTTATACCACAAAAAATTGACGTCAAAGTCTCTGTAGAAAAACTGGATGTTGCCTACATCAAGTGCCCGCACTGTGGCAAGCCGATTGCAGTAACAGTTACCTTGAATACCGAAGGCGTAGAAGAGGACAAAAATGAAACGTAAAAATTGCACAAAAAACGGATGTATTTTACTATGAGAAGAAACAAAGTCGAACTATTAATTGACATTCTGCGGATTACATCCACTCAGCGACTAAAAATAACTCACATAATGTACAAAGCAAACATCGGCAATACAACATTGAAGAAAGATGTGAAGCAATTATGCGATGCCAATCTTATAGAAATCTTTTCTAAACCGAAACCACTTCAAAAAAGTATGATAAATAGAAGCAAAAGTGGTAAAGCTTTCTATGGTGCAACAGAAAAAGGAAGAAAAGTTGTAGAAAGCTACGATGTTTTGTTGTCTCTGCTAAAAGAAGAAGGAAGAAAATTTGTCTGACCTGAATTTATACAACGAAGAAGCAGACGCCCTAGGTGGCAGAAGACTGCCTATAATCAAAGGTGCGTTTCCCGACTGCACAAACTGTCCGAAGAGGGTGCCACTACATGCTTGAGCCTCAGACGCTTCTGGGTGCGACTTGGCTGGTCATCGGATTCCTGTTCGGCAAGAGCTTCGGCAAGCAGCTAGACCAGAAAATACAGAGCAAAGAATGGTTCAAAAATCAGTCCGGGAATGTCCAATGGTTTGCCAAAACCCTGATGGATTTTCTGCACCACTTCTGGATAGGCTTGCTACTGATGCTCTACGCCCCGCAAATCGCGTCGCTCCACCCCTTGATGGACTACCAAGCGGTCTACTGGTTCGGTGTAGGACTGTTCCTCGATGACTTGCCAGATGTGCCATCGAGATTCAGGAAATACTTTGACTACCTGTTTCCAAACTTGGTGAATGTTGAATCATGAGAATCTTCAAGAGAAAAAAGGAAGACCTGCACGACTGCAAGTGGCATGCAAACGCTAAGTGCGCCCTCAAAGACCCTACACCGCTGGACTGTGCCGGCTGTCTAATCAACTCGATAGCCATGGACGCCATTAAAACGCATAGGCTACTCGGCTCCGCTAACATTCCGCTGGGCATCGCCTTTGACATTCATCAGTCGTTGCTGAAATATCGCAAGGACATCGAAAGCCTGTGGCAAATGGTAAACAAGGAATATGCGAAGGATGTGCCTGCCATACAGTTTCTTGATGAAGCGAAGGGTGAACTGAAGAAATATGTCAGCTAGGGAAGAAGAATGAAAGAAGAAATCATTGCCGAATCTGACGGCGAAGATTACATCCATTGTTGCAGATACGAACAAACTTTCTATTATGATAAAGATAGCCCATCTCTTTTTGATAATCATAAAGGTGGACACTTTGAGGTTACGCTTTTTACAACGAAGCAATTTCCAGCTGGTGCAAAAGTTAAGATAACAATAGAAACGGTGGAATAAACTAATGCTCCATCTAACCTTTCTTGCTATCATCATCTGCTATCAGCTGATACTGGCTGGACGCGACTTCATAGTGACGGGCATCTTGGCAAGGGGACTGCCACCCGACTGGCGCTTTCACCTCTACTGTATTGTCACAACCCTAGAGGTCACCATAGTAGCAATATTGGCTATATTCACCGAGCCGTCAACTCTGGTCGCAGTTTTGAAGGTGTGGACAGTCTACCTCTGCTGGATCGGTGGAATCCTCGACTGGATATACTTCGCCCTCAGAAAGCTAGTGAACAATGAAGAAATGCCTGAATGGAACTTCGTGTGGTTTTGGATGCCCCGCATCTTCCCGTACATAACACATGGAAAAATCACCTTTGACCATCCAACAACAAAACACTGGGCGGTCTACACCATATTGATGTGGCTTCCGAACATAGTCTGCTGGGGAGTCGTGATGTCATAATGAACAAAGTTGACAAACTTGCAAACGAATGGTTCGGATGCGACTTTGACGTACTTAACAACAGGACAAAAAAATGGTTGATGAGGAGGATTGAAGAAAATTAGTGAATATTATGAAGCCAAATACGAGACTGGTGCCGAGTTGATAAGGGAAAGAGCGAGTGAATCGCTTAGAGACGGCGACATGGACGACGAGATTTTGGACAGAATTGCCGATGGTGACTTTAACGATACTATCGAGCAGATGATAGAAGACGGAAGTTTCGATGAGGTAGTTATTAAACGTGCAAAAAAATTGGAAGTAAAGAAAAAATGAGAGAGCCGAAACGCTTATAAGCTAATAGTAATAATAGTTTAGGATGATGAAAAATGACCGAAGGAGAACTAAAAAAACGAACACATAATGAAAAATCACAAATGTTTACAGATTATGTTCTTATTGATACAATAGAAGAACTCGTTGATGAAATGAAAAAAGACTTCGCCGAACTAATCCACGCTGATGACCCATTATATTGGATTTATCATACTGGAGAACTACGTAACGAGTTCTTAAAGAAATTTAATAGATGGCTTGGTATTATGGAAAGCAAACAGGTCGAAGAACTTCCTTCTCCTGAATGGACTGGTGACTCTTCGTGAAAACAATATTTGATAATGAATTGACAGAGATACTTATGAAACAACAAACATGCGGATGCAGTCAAGATGCTATAGAACGATTAAGAACAAACAGACAAGAATTAATAGATTCTTGCTGGTGTTATATGTCACCACCAGAAGAGCAATGTAATTGTGCTTTCTGTAAAGCTTGTTTAGAAATAAGAAACAAACCTGAATATAAACTAAAAGGTGACTCTTCGTGAAATGTCCTTATTGTGGTTATGAGTTTCCATATATGTTCAATCCAACTTGTCCGAAATGCGGAAAAGATTTCTAATATCTGAATCTACTCAAAAAAGACAAATGGGAAAAATGGTTTGGTGACTCTCCGTGAGAGTTCAACGAAAAATCAAAATAGACGAAAAAACAACAGAAACAATATGGGTAATCGATGGTTTAGATGACCCCATTCTAAAAGACGAATGTCCTATTTGTAAAAGTGTCAGAGGACAAATGATATCTGGCTTCCCAACTATTCTTAAAGAGACAAACGAAAGTGGGTTTCTCTTTTCCTGCAACTGTGGAAAATTAAAAGCACTTTTTATAACTCAACCAGCAAACCCTGATTATTCAAAAGTAATGGGTATTTTTTTTGCTGTTCATGATATTGCCAAAAACGATGATGTGTTTGAAGAAGGTATAATAAAAATTCGTAATTTAATTGAAGAACTACGCAAATTAGGATGGCAGATCTATCCAACACACCAAATAACAGGTAGTTTTATTCAGTTTGAAAAATTTGTCAAAAACATAGACTTAACAAATATATGGGATAAAAAAATCTCTCAAAATAAAAAACAAAACACCTAAATGCTTATCTGCTCAGTCCTGCTTATAAGCACTCAGCAAAGTTGAGCAAAACACTAATAAATGTATTGCTATAACAGGATATTCTGAATTAAAGGTTGTGCCACAACGAAACATTTAATAAGCATAATTGTAGTAGTAATAGTAGATGATTGAAAATGCGGAAAGTAACAAAACCTAAAGTAGTATGTGAACACTGCGGAAGTATACTCAAACACGAACAATACGACGCATTCTGCGACTACTGCCAACAAAAAATAAAACAAGACAACTCTGAAAATCAAATCGAAATAATCGTTTTTTGGAAATCTGATAGTAATGCACGAAGCCAAGAATTTTGTTCTATGAAATGTGCAAGACGGTGGCTTCTAAACTTTCCATGGAATAAAAAACGAGTAAACTTCATCAATTTACCATACGCTACCATGAATAATCTTGTTGAATTTTTACAAGACAAAAAGGAGACATGATTGAAATGGATATTCTAGTTACAACACCAAAACATGCACATCAGCTTGCATCAGAGGAAGCCAAGTTCGTTGAGAAAAACCCCGATGCTTACTGGTTCCGAACCTTAAGGGGAAAGCCGAATGTTCAAGTTGGCGATAGAGTCTATTATGTTGACAATGGACGAATCAGAGGTTACGGCATAGTTTTTGCAGTTGATTATGGGGAGCTTCAATGTGAAGCAACAAGAAAAATCTACAAAGGAACACATCTAAAACAAAGAAAGTGGGTTTGACTGAAGAAACCAGTTCCATTCAAGGGCTTTCAAGGATTCCGTTACGTAGACAGGATTCCTGAACTAAAACAAAAATTGGAAGATTCTTCATAAATGGTGATTGAAAATGGAAGACAAAGCACGCAAATATAAGAAACCAGAACATGAGGCACCAACACCGCAACCAGATAACGAACCGCAAAAAATAGAATGCCAAAGATGTGGAAACAAATTAGAAAGAGTAATGTTTTTTCCTATTGACATACTTAACCCATGGCTAGGCAATAAAATCGTATGTGAAAAATGCTTTAAAGAACTAAAAGAAGAAGTCCTTGAACCAGCTTTTGACGTCAGAATGGAAGTAAAGCTCTGTAAAGAACACAAAAAATTCTTTGATGAAGATGTCAGAATAAAAACAAAAAATCACACATTAATCAACCCAAGAAATCTTGTAGACCTCTGGGAAGAAGCAAGCAACTGCACAGAATGTAAGTGGACGACAACTTTTGGTGATTGAAAATGGAAGAAAATGATGAACTAAATGCAATAGAAAAATTACATAAACAAACATTCCGATTGTGGGGAATGGTTGGCAGAGCATTGTTGTTTGATTTTGATAAAATGCAACTTAAACTTCCTTGGACAGACGATGAAAAAAAACTTCTTGAAGAAGCAGATGAACTATTACGAAAGCTAACAGCTATGCTTTACAATAAAAAGGAGGCACAAAAATGAAAATCGAATTTGCCTCTGCAACTGGTGACTCATACGGTCAATTCATTATTCATGCCAAAACAGAACAAGATTGTGCCATACTCGAAAACTTCTTAAAAGGAGAACAAGACCAACAATTACACTTTGGCATACATGGTTACTCTTTTTATGGTGGACATATTCGTTCATTCAATTTTGGTTGGAAAGAATCAGCAAAAAAACCTAGCATCATTGAAAGAATTAGAGGAATATTCAAGTGACTCTCAAAAAAGACCTCTACATGGAATGGGCTTCACAATACCCGTGCGTAGCCGAGATATGGTTGCCCAAATACAAGAACAAGAAAGTGCGAATCCAGCGGGCACAGCAGATGATGGAATACTGCAAATGGACAAAGCTGACCCCGCCCGAACTGCTTGCCCTCAAGGAACAGGACGGACACAAGGCGGAACTGATGCTCAACAGGTTCTACAACGTCAGCGAGTTCACCGAGGCAGTCAAGTTCAACATGGTCAACGCTGTCAAAAGCTTCTACAAAAGCAACTTCAAGGAACTACACGAGAACACCGTCAAAGTTCAGTATCCAGAGCCGGAGCACAACAGGCTCGACAAGGGCGTCCTCAGAAGGCTATACAGGGCTTGCTGGAACCCCAGAGACAGGGCGTTGCTACAGTTCGTATGCTCCACCGCTGCCGCCAAGTTCACGGTGGTCAACTCCAAATGGAAGCACTTCGAGAAGGGCTGGCAGACCATGGAGATTCCGCACCTGATGTTCCCGTCGAAGATCATCAAGGGGCGGGGCATGGGGAAGTATCAGGGCGTCAAGCAGGCAACCTTCCTGACCACGCAGGCGAAGCTGGACATGATAGAGTACAAGCAGTGGTACGAAAAGAACTACCTGGGCAGACAGTTCAAGCCCGAAGAAAACATCTTCTGGAGCATCAGAAGAAACGAAGACGGAGAATACGTGCCACTCAGCTACACCAGGCTGGGATCGCTGATAGTCGAATTGAGGACAAAGGCGGACGTGGACTTTACCACCCACGACGGGCGCCGATGGGTCGAAACTGCCCTCGAAAACAACGGGGTGGTATCCAACTGGGCACGCAGGATACGCGGGCGCAAAGTCAGGGGCAGCGAGAGTCCGTATAGCCAGCCGAAAATAGAGCAGCTACGCGAAAAATACCGCGGTGCCCTTCAAGACTTGGAGTTCCTTCCCAGGGCAAAGGAGGACATCATAGACGACGCGGTGGCTTCGGCGATGGACAAGCTGAAGCGATTGATGGACGACCCGGCACTGTCGGCGGAGAAGAAGCGGGAAGCAAGAGAATATCTGCAAAACTTGACCGCCAAAGTCAGAAAGTCGGTGCACAAGAAAACCGAAAAACCAACCAACGGCAACTATATTTACTAACCCTTCTCAACCACAAGATATGGGTTGTCGAACCTGTAGTGGCACCGCGGACAGGCAACTGGGTTCGGCTTGCGAGACTGCCATTTGTAGACCACACCGCTTTCGTGGTACTTCGAAATCTTGCAGAGATGGTACATCGTGTCACCTATCATCCATCTACCGGGGCTATGTGAGTCCCGTAGGCAGAATCGGACTGGCTGTCCGACTGCACGGATGAGGAGTGAACTATGTGGGAAGCAAGTATCGTAGGCAACAGAAGAAAGGCAGAAAAGTCCATGTCAAATGCCGCAGGTGCGGAATCGAGATGGTCAGCTGGGAAGTCCTTGACCCGATTTGCATAAGTTGCTCGCATGTCGAGTTTTTGAGAGCGATATATTAAGTCGCCATTTTTTGAAAATTATTATTTTCAGATAACTCGGATTTTTTCTGGTTATCCCACCAAAAGATTTATATTATTATTAATAGTAATAATAAAACGATGAAATATGAAAACACAAAAAGTTGAAATCAACGAAATTGAAGAATTCAACATTGAAGAACTAGTTTTCGACAGAGACATCTATCCGAGAATGTTCATCGACAAACGAGGCGACGCATACGCATACTCACAGGCAATGCGGGCTGGCGCAGAATTTCCACCAATCGTAGTTGGCGTCTACAAAGGCAAACAATATGGAGTCGATGGATGGCACAGAATCACCGCGAAAAAACTACTCAAAAAAAAGACCATCAAAGGCATCAAACGAGTCTATAGAAGCAAACTTTCAATGTTGAAAGATTCTATAAAACTGAATATCCTACATGGAAGAAAAATCAAAAGATTTGAAAAAAGCCGCCTAACACGAAAACTCAAAGACAACGGACTCTCAACCAGAGAAATAAGCGAACTGATGCTCATACCCATAGATAAACTCAACGTCTTTCTGGAGCGCACCTTCAAAGCAACGAATGGAACAATAATCACCAGCAAAGAAATAATATGGAAGTCAATGCAGAAACAGCAGTTCACCGAAACCGAAATGCAAACAACAATGAAGAAGGTCAACCAGAAAATATTCACTGCCCGAAGCGCAATCTCGCTACTCAAACAGTTGCTAGAACTGATACGCTGCGATTTGCTACCGCTACACGACGAAGAAACAAAGGAACTAACTCTGAAACTGTACGAAGAATTGACGGACAGGTTAGAACTATGATAGACCCCACATTCATATTAAACGCCAAAATCTACCTGTCGATCCAGCAAACGCGAATAACGGCTGGAAACAGAATCTTCGGCTACGTCAAGGAAAGCTGGATAAGATCATACAAGGAATACCCCAAACTCTTGAGGATACGAAAGGACAAGTCGGCAGACAGAAAGAAAACCGCAGCATACGAAAAAAAAGTGTTGAAATCAGCACTCGCCGAACACAACCTGACACTGAAGGACTTCGAAAGCGACTTTGAAGCGGCAAAAGCAAGCAACACAAACTATCAAATGCTGGTCAAAGCGGAAAAACAGGCACTAAAAGAAATCTCGAAGCAACTGAAGAACTACGACATCTACGAGAACTGGCTGACCGAAGTAAAGGGAATAGGCGAATCCATAAGCATCAAGTTGCTGTCGGCGATACGCGACATCAAACGATTCAAAACTCCTTCAAGCCTCTGGACATACTTCGGCTTGGCACCCGGACAGCGGAAGCGGAAAGGACAGGAAGCCAACTTCAACCCAGAACTGAAGGCCCTGGCGCTCGGAGTAATCGGTAAGCAACTGCTGATGGCAAACAGCCAATACCGAGTGGTCTACGACGAGGCAAAGGAATACATCAAGAAGCGGGAACCAGAATGGGACAACCCGAAGAAGCACCCAGGACACTACCACAAGTGGGCTAACAGAAAGATGGTCAAACGATTCTTCAGTGACATGTGGCAGGCATGGTACAAGAGCCTCGGAATGGAACCACCCTGCAACCCGTATATCACCAACGACCCTAGACACACGCTGGAACCAATGATAGTGGAGTATGAGGATAGCCACGGTTGCGGTGAATCCCAAGACCACAATGCGATTCCTCAAGAACCAATAGAGGCAACGGCGAATTAAGCTAGTAGATTTGTGAAATCCAACAAGTACATGCGAGCCAAACTTCTTCTGAAACCCATCGGAGAAGTGCGAGCCATCGTTAGCTTGAAACCCATCATAAACCTGCGAGCTAAGCTCCATGTAAAACCCAAGATGTGAATGCGAGCCATGATTAAGTTGAAACCCATTGAAGATCTGCTAGCCATCAAAGGCGTGAAACCCATTATAAACCTGCGAGCTAAGCTCCATGTAAAACCCAAGATGTGAATGCGAGCCATGATTAAGTTGAAACCCATTGAAGATCTGCTAGCCATCGAAGGTATGAAACCCATCAAAAATTTGCGAGCCACTTCCTGCATGAAAACCTGTCAACGTATGCGAACCAATGCTTTGTTGAAACCCATGGTCGGAATGCGAGCCAGCAATCCACTGAAAACCACCTGTGGTTTGCAAGCCATGCCGTAGATGAAACCCACAGGAACTTTGCGAGCCATGGGTAGTATGAAACCCACTACGCAGATGCGAGCCAGAAACGACGTAAAACCCATCTGGACAATGCGAGCCATATATTAATTGAAATCCATAATAATGATGCGAACCATGGCTAGTCTGAAAACCAATGCCGAAATGTGAGTCATACTCCAAGTGAAAACCAAGAACCCTTTGCGAGCCAAATTGAAGGTGAAACCCAAACCCAACATGCGCATCCTCAACTTCCCTCTTTTTTTTTAACCGCACCACAAAACTTATTAAGCTAATAGTAGTAATAATAGAATCGTGATTAAATTGATAAACTATAGAAACATGAAAGAGCACCTCTACCTCTACAGAATCCTCGGACTAAACATCATACCGCTGAAGCCGAACAGCAAAGAACCATCAATACCGTGGATAGACCTGACCGAAAGAACAATAACAAAATCTGAAATCAACAGACTTTTTAGACACAACACAAACGTCGGAGTGGCATGCGGAAAGGTCAGCGGCAACCTGGTGGTAATCGACTTCGACGACATGGCACTCTACGAGCTACTCGAACCACATTTCCCGCCGACCCTGACGGTCAGGACACCCAACGGAATGCACATGTACTACAGAATGGACGAACCACCAAACCGCAACACCATAACCGCCGCGATGTTCGACGCGACAAAGGGAAGAATGGACTACCTAGCCGACGGAAACTATGCCGTCGCCCCGCCATCAGAAAACAAGGACGAAATCCGATACCGATTCGCAAACCTCAGACCAATAGCAGACATAAGCGACATGGACTTGGTACTGCCACCGCCAATCTTCGACAAAGTAATGTCATCAGAAAACGAAACACCATCAAGAAAGAAGCACAAATCACCAGCTGTTCCCGTCACCGTCGCGGAGATCACCTACATCATGGACTGCATCGAAGAAGAAAACTACGACTTTGCGACGCAACGGTTGAGTAAGTGGGTGGAGAAGAAGAGGAAATGAGCGACCTCTCAATAAAAATCTCCAAAGTCGCGAACGACTACATCCTCGAAAAACTTGGTACGGGATGGACACACCACAACGCATACGTCTTCAACGCATTCGAGGAACTCGTAGACGAAATGAGACGTCTTTATGGAGAGACTAAAAAGTGAACAAACAATGCTTCTGGGGTGCCCACTGCGGGCACGCGGTACTCACCCAGAACGTAGGAGTTTACCATTGCCCATTCGGGGCTTGTTTCAAACGAAAGGAGGCGATAAGATGAGCGGAACAGGAATGGGCGTCGGCGGTGCCCGACCCGGCACGGGTGGCCCACAGAACTGCGCCTGCCCCAGCTGTGGCTACACGGTGCCACACCGACCAAACACGCCATGCCAGCGGATGAGTTGCCCCAACTGCGGAAAACCGTTGAATCCGAGGTAATCAGATGTATCACTGCCATAACTGTGGATCACCAGTCCCGTCGAGGAAGAAATCGAGAGGAACCAAGTGCAAACGGTGCAAAGCAACCGTGTTCATAAAGGGATACTCCATCTATATCGGGAAAAACAACGGACTGAAATAGAGGGGAATTGGGTATGAGCCTGTTTCAACAAACAGTCTTTGGATGTTATTCAATTATTAGCGAGGCGGGTTCTCGAATATGGAGGACTATTGTGCCAGATGACGAGAACATAGACGTATATTGGGTATCATCCCCCGCAGGCATCGCCCACCCCAAATCTGATGGTGATAGAAATGAGGACATTCTCATCTAAATGTTTTAACGGAGATAGTCGTAACCTTGAAACGGAAAACTTGTCCTAAATGTAGTGCACCAGTTAAACCTGATGGAATGTGTACGCGTACTCAGACTTACTCTTATTTCTGCGAGTACTGTTTGCATACTTGGGTTGAACATTGGTAAGAATAAATTCCCAATATCTACTAAACATTTACATTCAAATGTTTAGAAAAAAATCGGCGATATATTAAGACGACTCGATTCGCAGACAGTGAAACAACATGATAGAAGCGAAGCAAAGGTTTATAAACTAATAGTAATAATAGTTAGGATGATGAAAAATGACCGAGGGAGAACTAAAAAAACAACTGAAAAGAGAATTAATGCGAGGAATTTACAGAAAACCTGATTCAGTGGTTATAGACACAGTTGTTGATGAGGCAAAAAAAGACATACCACAAGTTATCTATAATGATACTGCAAAAGGAACTTTTTTTATTATGAAATTACCAACGCATGATATTATTATTGGCTTCAAGTCTAATACAGCTTATAAAGATATAGAAGAACTAAAGAAAGGATTTAACAAATTCAAGATGTGGTTTGGTGACTCTTCGTGACCATCTTCAATCCCACTGAAGCCCTCAAGTCGGGCGTCTACGTCAGCGCAACCACAGGACACGGTAAGTCCGATCTAGCCATGAACCACGCAGACCAATTCATCAAGGAGGGAGTAACCGTCGTCGTCTTCGACGCCACGATGGACTGGATAAAGCGATCTTCAATTCCACATTACGTCACCGTGCAACTGGAACAGTACTTCCAATACAGCCTCGACGTGGGAAGCCTAATCTTCGACATGAGCCTACTCAACGCCGAACAGCAGAAAAGGCTGGTCAAGATGGTGTGCACCGAAATCTGGAGGCACCAGGTCGAGAAGGCACGACGGGACGAGCTAGACCCAGAGAATCCGAAGGACTGGATTTACATAGTCTTCGAGGAAGGACACATCTACTTCCCTCAAGGCTGCATGAAATCGAAGGACTACGCCGAGATGGTGCAGATAGTCACCGGAGGACGCAACTACAACATCCGCTTCGAGATAGTCGTGCAGTTCGCGTCGATGGTGGACAAGGATGCAATGAAATACATGCGACAGCGCTACTTCGGCTACACCGACGAGCCAAACGACCAGGACTATGTAACCAACTTCCTGGGCACCAACCGCCAACGGGAAAGCTACGAACAAAAACTGATGAACCTCAAGGCGGGCGAGTTCCTATACAAGCATGGCAGAGAGGTCAAGCCGATATACAACCCCATCTACGAAGGCGACGGTGCAAAACCTCTACCCCCGCTGGTGCCTTCAATGCAAGTAGAGGCAATCGGAGAAGAAGAAACAACTGAGCCAGCGAAGCCGGACTGGTTGCGGTTGGCACAGATGGGTCTACAAATCGGATCGCTCCTAGTGTTTCTGTTCGTGGTGTTCCTAGCGTTCATCAGTTACATGTAAAGGCAGACGGACAAGCAGACTCTTCGTGGACGGATTAAGTGTGCCCGCGACGGGGAAGCTCGAAAAAAGCAGAGCCGTCGGGTTCGGTTTGTGGCCACATTCGGTTCAAGCCAAGCTGTGAACCGAGAGAGCCGAATAATTGACATCTATTTGTATATTTTTTGACATCCGCAAGATACTATGCACCCATAGAATTTAAATTTTACTGTTAAAAATCATAATCGTAGTAGTAGAATTTTGACATCTTACCGTAAACAATCCTTATTACTAATAGTAATAATAGTGGTTCTCACATGGAGAGAAACCTATGTATAAAATCAAAATCAGGTTGCCGTCGAACCACAACTGGTTCACGTATGCAACCGCAAAAACCCAAGAAGAAGCTGAAGAGATTGCTTCGGAACTCGATGGATCACTTCAGCAAGTAATGAAGGTAAAGGTGGTGGAAGCATATGGGAACTAGAGGATGTATCGCAAGATTAACCGAAAACGGTTTCGAAGGCCGTTATCACCATTGGGATTCTTACCCTGATGGTCTAGGCGAATCGTTATGGAGACTCTATCACAGTTACTTTAAAGAAGACTTAGAAGCTATGCTCAAAGTTCTGATTGACGAACACAAAGCTGGATGGTCAACAATATGCCATAGAGACTTCAATCTCAAAGCTGGATTTGTTGAACACATGACTACCGAAGACATAGACAATAAAACTGAAGCATACCAAAGACCTCAATGCTATTGTCACGGTTCGAGAAACGAAGAGGCGTGGCTTGTTACGGAAGAAAACGCAAGCGATTCAGGTATAGAGTGGGTTTACGCTTTTGATGTAGCTAAGAAAACAATGCACATACTTGCTTCTTACAACGAAGACGGAACTAAAATGATAGGCATGTTCGGTCTAGGAAATCCGAAAGCTGAATGGACTACTGTTAAAATAGTTAATCTCGATGGAAAAGAACCCAACTGGACTAGAATTCAGGAAAACATCAAAGAAGAAAGTCGTAAGATATGGGAAGAGAACCAGTGTAAGAAGAGAGAAAAGTTTCTGAAAAATGTCAAAGTCGCACAGCAAAACTTAGAGAAATTCGGAACATTTCGTGGTATGCCAATGATGCTCTATGAACTCTGGTATAAAAAGGATGTGCAACCACATTTATCTGAAAGCATTAAAATCAACGTAGCCAAAAGAATAAGCGAACTTACTCTGAAATCGGCAATTTGGATTGATAAAAAGAAGAACTACATTGAAGAATTCCCTGAACTCAAAGATTACAGCAATACCGGTCATATCAGTGGTTTTCAACTGTGTGTGGTCATGAGTGCCATTGTAAAAGAACTGCAAGAACGGGTTATGTTGGATAAGGTGAAACCACAATGACAACCGAATACAGCGTAAACGTAAACGACTGGCACGAAAGCCAATGGAACCACATAGGCAGAGACTTGATGTATGAATACTACCTCGAAGACGAAGAAACAAAAAAGGAATGCGAAGAAAACAACTGGGAACTTGAAGACATTGCATGTGAACGAGCCGACGACCACTATCCAATGATGCTGTATGCCTATCCTCTAGGGTTTGAACCCGACGACGAAAAGATAATCGAGGTATGCACTAGAACCAACTGCACAGTAGTCGAAAACGACCTGACTGGTGACTTTTTCCTAGCCCTCTCAGGCGGCGGGATGGATTTAAGTCAGGACATAGCACTCGCATACCTAATAATTCAGGGATGGATACCTACGGCACTAGCATACAACGTTTCGACGCAACCATGTTTGAGCGTCTCAGAAAAAGACTATCTGGCCATAATGAAAGCAATCAAGACACAACTAGAAAACCAAATCGGATACTATCAGAGACACATCAGAGAAATAGACAGCAGAATAGCATCAATGAAGGTGACAGCATGAACACAACCAAAAAACTCATAGAAGCCCTCGAAGTCCGCAAACGGCAGCTAACAGGGGAACTCAACTCCGGCTATGCACTGCACTCAGGACACCATCTACGGGATGTCATAACCACACTAGCTGTACTGAACGACGATCCGAAAGCGGATGCGCTACTGAGGATGATGCCGCATGAATAAGTATAACAAAGAACCTCAAGTATGTCCAAAATGTAACAGCAACAAAATTGAGTTTGACGATGTAGATTACAGCATAGGCGGTATCGAATACAAAGAATACCATTGCGGAGATTGTGGTTTCGAATGGATAGAAACGTGGAAGTTTGAAAAATGGGAAGAGAAATAAAACAAATCACACCTGAAGACTACCGATTCTGCGAAGACTGCAATATGGTCTTTGACTACTGGAAGTACGACAGCCTAGAGGACGCTGGACATGAAGGACACAAAGTTCGGAAGGTCACGGAACAAGAATTTTGGGATGCGGTAGAGCAATGGAGAAAAGGCGGTTGCTTCGAAGAAAGGCACTTTGACGAAAGCAAAAACAGAACATGCCCCGACGAAGAACACCAATTCGAGTATGCCGAAAACTTCAGAAACGAAATACTTGTCAAAGACGAAACAGTAGAAATTCCCGTACGCTGTAAATACTGCGGAGTCGAAGCATGGGAAGTGTGGATATACAGTTGCATAATGAACGACGACGGAGAAATGTTACAAATATAACCCCCATCCTCTTTTTTCAAAAATAACAAAAATAACAAGCACAACAAAAACGGTCACGCACAGCAACAAAGGCACAGCTTCGAGGTGTGCGGAAGTAGCGGGAAGGACGGGGAGACTCCCTTCTTTTTTTTTTGATTTTTTTTTGTTCGCCGTTTCAGCTGCAACATGCGACAGCAGCAAGTTTAAGACTGCTAGGGTAGGGTAAAGAGGCACAAGTCAATGTGTCTTTTTCGGTACATATCTTTTGCTTAGTCAAGCTCTTTATCCTCAATTCTCAAAGCTTATATTACTATTACTATTATCTTAAGACACAAGTCTTAAGGGAGGTGAATTGGTTATGTTTGCTGAAGCATTCATGAGCAACATTAACGAGCTTGCGTCAATGGTCGGTTACACCTTAATCATATCGGCGATCTGTTACACGGCCTTGCGTGCTGCCTATGTTGTGCTGAAGAGAGGATAGGGTTAAGTTGGTTAAACAATAGCCAACAATGCACAACCGGGTTATGTTATGATTAAGCATTGTTCTAGTGCAGCCAACTATGTTCTAGCGTGGTTAAACAGCAATAGCCAGCTAGAACCAGCCTATATGTCTATTTCCGTACATGTTCGAAAAATGACCATTGCGCTCTCTCTCCTTTTTTTTATTACTATGTTTTTTCTGATCTATTTTTTGTGTTATGATACATTTACATCTAAATATACAATAACGTTTGACATAATGTTAATTGTATAAGGTTTTTATCTGACATATTGTTAATGTTAATAATATGTATAACGTAATAAAAGAAGCAACGAGCTTGGTCGTACGGTCTTGCGGGCAACGAAGAACTGGTCTTTCCTAATAAGAATAATAAAAACAAAATAAAAACTTACGATAGGCAACGAGCTTCCTTCTTTTCACGAAAGAAGCTAAATACCCCCCCTATTTCAAAAATCCCGACCAAATTAGGCTCGTTATACCCACAGTCACATCTTAGGTTTCTGTAGGTTTCTCTGTTGGCTCGATTTCGGTATAATACCTGTATTCTGGCATGTAACCCCCTATCAGACCCGCAACCATACCAATTAATGTAACTATTCCCCCGACAATCCTATATGGATATATTTCAACATTCATTGTCGGCTCGCCTATAGCTGAATGCCATGTACCAAAAGTCGGATCACGACCAGCAGGACTATAATGTGGATTTGGCACTTCATAGGATTCGGAATATACCACTAGGTATAACCCAGCAACCAGCAGGAGCACCGCCACAACTATTATCGGTTTATTCATGTCCACCATTCATCCTGGCTTTCGCAAATTTCTTCGACAGTACTACAACCAATAACGAAGCAGCAGTCAATACAACAACCAAGGCTAACGGTGTAAACTCTGGAATACTATCTGCATCTTGTTCAACGATTATCGTATAGCTTTCTGCGTCTGTAATAATCTCCATGTAGAAAGTGCCTTCTTGGTTTTGGATATAAGAGGTTCCAGTAGCCCCATCACCTTTGTCCCATTCGACGGTATAACTGAAGTCGGAACCCGCCAATAATGTCCGAAAATCAACTTTATAAACGAATGTTTCACTGATTTGCTCGGTTTCATTTGCTACCAAAACACCGATGTTTAAAGTTTCGTTCCGATTAAACCTATGTGTTGTTGTTAACAATCCAGAAGTAGCTGGATACCGCACTTCAAACACCAAATTTAGCGTAACATTGTGAACTGGAACTTCGGCAAGACTTGAAACATTACCGTCAACCGAAATCCTGAGATAGAAGTCTTCAGGATCAGATTCAAAAGATTCTATAATCGGATGCCAAAACAACATAGCGTCAAGCTTTACACCTTCGGTAATAGAATCGACAATCTGGTTTTGCTGGTAAATATTGACAACAAACGAAGCGTCCTGGGACGCGTATTCCCATCGAACCCGCCAGTCTATGTGGTCGCATGTAAAATAATCTGTAATGCGCTGCCCAGTCTGTGAACCAGAAAACCTCGTTACTTCAACCCATTCGGCAGCCACAACCAAACTTATCGTCATAGACATCGCTAGAAGCATTATAGCCACAACTGTCATTGGCTTGTTCAACTTGGAATCGCCACATATCTATTATTAATATTAGCTTTTAAAGGTTATGGTCGCCCTGCATGACAAATTGTAAAAACGCCCTTCCATGACGATTGTGACAAATTTAACCTATTTTCATTTAGTTGCTAAAAAACACGTTTTTTTATTAAAAATGCATATTTACTCAGTTTCTTGCTCCTAAACTGACAGAAAATAGTAACAAAAAAACGGTACAGAAAAAACACGGTTTTTGGAAAGGTAATCAAAAATTCGTCACTATCGTCACTATCGCCATGCCCCAGAAAACATCTTGTCAAAATCGACCGTCTTGATATTCTCTGCTCCACGTCTGCGAGCGTTGTCACTTGGGTGGGGTGGAGCGGGTTTATCCTGCTTGTCCTGCTTGACGGATTTGTCCTGTTCTTGTTCTTCTGTTTCTACCAATTTTATGCCTGTCCATACTCTGCCTTTATTTGTTTTTTTGTGTTTTACGTTTCCGAATCCAAAGTGTTCCCTGAGTCGTTTTCCGAAAGTCTTTATTCCACACACCGTGTAAATATCGTTTTCTTTGCAGAATTCTTTATATTTCTCGAAGAGTTTTGATTTGAGTATTTCTGCATCGAATTCGGTTGTAACATGTTCTTCGAAGAATGCGACTTCTGGGTTTGATCTTAGCGTGTATGTTTCGCTTGTGCTTTCGGCGGTCATTTCCTTCGAGAACCGCTGATTTTTTAACAGTCTCTTGAGTCCTTCAAGTGCCCAGTTCAGGATTCCCGGAAGTTCATTCTGGAGTTTTTTGCCGAGGAACTTATCTGTCTTTGGGTCGTGTTCTGGGAATCGGTTTGGAAAATCGAGCATTATGAACCTACTCCATATTGCAGGATCATCTGTCGGCAGTTCTGGCGGTGCATTTGCTGAGAAGGTGAGCTTGGCATAGCTTATGAATTCGAAGCTGGTTTTGAATTTGTATTCCCCTTCGAGAATACTTCTTCCGCTCGCCTTCTTTATCTTACTTAAGTCCTTCGAGGTGATTTTCGGTAGGTCATCACCTATGTTCGCACATTTTCCGTATAGCTTTACGGTCTTGAACTTGTCCGATTCGAGTGCCTGCAACGATATTGCACTAAAGTTTTTTTCTCCTAGCAGGTTTTGGAGGACATAGAGGGCTGTAGTTTTACCTGCATCTCTATCACCAACGAATATTATAACCCTTTTCAGAAAATAGACTCGGTAGAGGCAGAATCCAAACCACTCTTGTAAGAGCATTCGATCTTCATCTGTCTTCAGGACTTCTTGTAGGAATTGCATCCATCTTGGACATTTAGCTTTCGGATTGTATTCTACTGGATGGGCGTTCAATATGAAATAGTTTGGAGAAAATGGCAGTAGTTCGTCAGTCTCTATGTTATATATTCCGTTTTTGAATGCGAACAGGTGTAGTGGTGTTTCAGGCATTTCACTCTTATACGTTTTGATTTTGACATATTTTAATACTTCAGCACCGTATCCACTTTTCCACATTATATCGAGTTTCTTTACTACTTCTTTTTCGATGAAGTGTTCGCCAAATGCTTTGTATCTTCCTTCTTTTGGTTCATAGACGTAGACCATTTCGTCGTCTTCTCTAGTGATATAGATGTTTTCGTCCAGAATTTCTCTCGCAAGATCGACGATTTTGGTTTTTTTTCCACTGAAAAATTTTTCCTTTATTTCTTCGATTTTTTCTGCTTCTTCAACATCAATCTTGTAGCCAAGTTCTCTTGCTTTTTTGAGCGTCTCGATATACAATTTGCCTCTAAGTATACCGCTTTTTGCTTCGTGGCATTTGATTAGTCCTGTTTTGACTGCTATCCAGCTTAATGCTCCACCCCCACTATTACACCTATAACAATACCATGAGTTTTTTTCTGTATTAAACGCAAAATTTTGTCCGCCTTCACTGCCGTGGATGGGATGGCTACCCTGGTATTCTCCGTTCTTTTTTTCTATAAATTCGTCCAAGTTGGGGATTAATTCGATGATTGGAATTCTGTTTCCTATTTTATTTAATTCTTTTTTGGCTATTTTATTAAATCTTTTAATCTTTTTGCTAGGACTACACCAATATTGTCCGAAAACTTGTTCTAGTTTTTCTTTACTGATGAATCTGATTGGAACATTTTTTATTATTTTATATCTTCTTCCGCTGTTATGTAAGCTTCCTGGGCCAACAACATATTTTCTTTTTACCTGAATATTTCCAATATTATTATCTTTTATTGTTCCACCCACGTTACGTAATAATGTGACGTTTTCATCTAGGTCTGTGATAAAATAGAAGTGGTATCCGCCTTCTCCCAAGCGTCCAGTTTTAGTCGTAAAAGTTTCGCCGAAATTTTGTTCGAATAGTTTAACTATTAGTGGATCGTCTGCATCTAACCAAGCAAGTTTATTTTGTGCCACGATTGCATAGTTTCCACCACTTCGTAGCCATTCTAGGAGTTCTTGGTCATCCGCTGAATATAGATTGTCTAGGAAACCGCTTTCAAACGCAGATTTACCACTTTTTCGATTTCCTTGTATTGGTTTGCTTATTTTGCAGAACCATTTGTTGCCATGCGGTTTAAGCGCTTCTACCAATTCTTTTGGTATTGTTACAGGTTCTAGTTTATAGTGTAGGCTACGTATTTTTATTTTCCATTCTTCTAATTGTTTTGCTGGCATAGAAAGAAGATTAGTTATTATAGGTCTAGTATACTCATCTTTTATCATATCATCAAATACTCCAATAGTTTGAATACCACAGTTGCTAGGAAACCCAATATTCCAAGTATGAATCCGAGCTTCCACTTCCAGTCTTCTTTTATTTTCTCTTCTACTCTTCTTCGTTCCTCAAGCATTGCTATGAGCGCCTCGACGGTGCCCCGCAGTTCCACGACTTCTTCTTTGCTTACTTTGTGTCCGAGTTCCGCCTGGATGCGTTCAAGAACCTTTTGTATCAATCTTTCGCGGGAATCTACACTTTTAATCATTGAACTTTGTTCATCAAGGATTTTGAAGACGAGTTTGCTGGTTTCTGTGTAAGTTAGTCTTTCCAGTTCCCTTTTTTCAGCCATCAAGCAGACACCTCCTTTGCTTCTTCTATGTGGTCGAACATCCTGTCGATTATTTCGTGCGTCTTCTTTCTTCCCTTACTGGCGAACCACTTGCGGATTACGTCGGCTAGTCTGTGGCATGTGAAGCAGTATTCGTTGGTGCAGAGTAGCGCCAGTTCTGGGTTCTTCTTGACTTCAATCTTTTTGAAGCGGTAGAACCAATGGTGACGTTGCGTCTTCATCTTGCGTCCGCAGGCTTCGCATATTCCCTTGCGTGGCTTCTTTTTGAGGTAGACCTTCATTTTTTTGTACGTTACTGTAAACTTGGATAAGATGTTTCTGATGTTCAGTCTAATTGCCTCCCATATTGCCATTCTTCGTCTGTCTTTTTGGAGAAGATTACGATGCAACGTAGCTGATGCCACTGTCCCAGACTCAACATTATCCGGTATCTCATCTCCAAATCGTATCGTTGTAGTGCTGGCTCGTAGAGGTGATAGAAGACCAGCCACCCCTTCTTTTTTAGGACTCTGACCGCTTCCTTGACGTAGGTTACTAGCTTCAATTTTTTCGGTGTTCCATAGAGTTCCTGTGCGTAGTCGTCTGAGTATGGCGGGTCTAAGATTACGCAGTCGAAGGTTTCGTCTTTGAATGGCAGGTTATGGGCGTCGGCGATTACGTGTGGTTCTACTTCTTTTTTGAGGTCTGTTTTGAACCCAAATTGTGCCCTGCCACCAAACGGTTGCAGTATCGTTTTCGGGTGTCCGAGTAAGTGCATAAGTTTTTCTTCGAACCAGAGCGGGAATTTACCTGGATAATCTTCCCCCTTTGATGGTCTTGGTAGCACCCAGTTTATTGTTGGAATTTTCATCGATAGAAGATTTACAATTTCCATTTACACATCTCCGTGCCGTCTTCTTTTCTTGTTTTCATACGGTGCAACCTTAGTCCTGTAGAATTCTAGTTTGGCACATTCGAGGACGCCCATCAATTCGTTGTAGTCGCGGTAGCGGTTGGCTGGCATCAGAGCGAGTAGCCTTGATATTGCATAGTTGAGGTGACCTGCTCTGGATTTGCTGTCCGTGTTGGCGCATATCCGGTTGGCTAGGCTGGTCAGCAAGTTCTCGTAGTGACGTCGATCTTCTTTTGGGATGTAGGGCACCTAGTTTGTCTCTCCTTCTTCATCAAGTATCTCAAAAACCGTCTTCCACACATGCGATTCCACAAAGTCCTCGCAGAACTCGGTGCACGGCATCGTTCCGCTCCAGTGGCTATAGGACGCCTTGCAGAGCAGGATGTAGTGTCTTTCGCAGAGTAGGCAACAGGAGTGGATGTTCAGTCTTTGTGCGGTTTTCTTTAGGATGTCTATGATGTCCTTATCCATCTTTTTGTTTTTCTCCTTTTATGAATCCATTTATGACATTCACTACATACAGTGACAACAATCAAAGGTTCAGAATAATCTGGATGATGACGTTCAAGGTTTTTTGTTCTTTTATCGTCATCTGGACATAATTGACACTCTTTTTCTAAATCGACATAATGATATGCTAGATATTTTGCCTTTATTCGTTCGGGATGATTATGATAATAGTTTTTTTCAGTCTTTCGTCTTATTTTTGGGTGTTCTTTATCATATCGTTTATTGCGTTCTAATATGTGTTTTTTATGTTTTTCATAATATTGGTGTCGATATTTCTTTCGTTTTTCATTAATTCTTTTTTTGTTTTTATGATAATAGTTTTTTTGTCTTTTATGGATTTTTTCGATATTTTTTCGATAATATTCTCTATCTCTTTTTAATATTTTTTTTCTATTTTTTAGGTAATATTGTTTGTCATGTTTCTTTTTCTTTTCTGGGTCTTTATAAGGACACATATTGATTCACTATCCTACATGTATTTTACGTCTGCCGTATTTTTCCAAGAAGTAGCAGATTCTTGCTATACAATCAGATAAATCATCATGATAACCAACCGCCGCTTCATACCTGACGCTGTTTGATAATTCCTTTCTTTGCAGAAAGCTGAGTTCGTCCAGCAACCTAGAGTAGTATGGGTATTCGATGGTCAGGTTCTTTATTCTATCCGTGAAGTAATCGTAGGCTATCTGGTTGAACTTGCTTGCTCCGACGCCCTTCGGCGGGACTTTGTAAACTGGTAGACCCTCTTTTCTTAGTCGCTGTATGGTGCTGGCTGACTGGTACTGGTCTAGGAGGATGAGTTTGATGTTGAATCGTTTGCACAGGTTTCTTACATTATTTTCTACGATCTCAATTTTGACGGGGTAGTCGCGGGACTTTGCCTCCCAGTATTTTACCAAGTCGATGATGATTTTTTCGTCGGTTATATGTCCCATTGCAAGCCCATAGCTGTCTCCAGTCAATGCTGGGTCTAGGGCTATGATTCTTTGTGTCTTTTTGTCTTCTGATGTTTCACCTATCTGTTTGTTGCCTTCTTGGTAGCTGTATCCTCCGGCACATAGATAGATAGCTTCTCTTGGTAGTGCAGGCTGGATTACTCGGCAGAACTTTGCTCCTCGTTCCATCCAGAATTTTTCTTCGTTGCGTTTTAGTTCCTTCTGCATGATTGAACTTTCAAACGGAAGCTTCGAGTTCATCTCCCAAGTCGCAAATTGGAACGTGGCTCTCCAGCTGTGTTGTCCATGTTCATGCGTTTTCTGTATTACGCGAACAGGTTTTCCAGTCTTGAAGTTCTCCCAGAATATGCCCTGCATTCCGCCTGGGCTACTAATGGCTACCGAAATCGCCATCGGAAAATATTTGCTGTCTTCTGGGACTCTACAGGGGTCTAGGTTGGGATGGTTTGCTTCGTAGACTTCGCTTCCCGATAGATTGCCTCTGGTGTCTATGAAGTGGGCAAGTTCGTCGTATAGATTTACAATGTTTCCGAATCCTCTGACCGCCCTGCTGGACGAGGTTTGGCAGTGGACGATTATCTTGTATGGGAACTCGATTTCCTCTTTTGTCGTATTTTTGATGTACTTGCTGAGATACCAGCTGTGTTCTGCAAGTCCCTTGATTGTGTTAAATGCTACGCCGAGGGCTTCGTCTTTGCTGGTTCCGATGTTTATGGCGAATATGGGTTTTCCCGCTGGCATCCCGAAGAACTTTTGCGGAGATTCTGGAAGGTTGAGCAGACGGTAGACTTGAAACAGGGTTATAGCAGCTGCCCTGTCTGTTTTTGCGCTCTTGCGTCCGCAGACTTCCCATAGTTCGTCGTACCTATTGTTGGGATTGAAGAAAGTCTCGCCGATTAGCGTCTGATTTGGGCTGAACCTATATGGGAAGTTGAGGATTGTTTCGCAGAAGAGGTTGAAGTTGAATGGTGTGAGTTCCATAAGTTCCACTGGAGTAAGTTCTTCGTTGCGCCACCATTGCTTAATTTTTTCGATTGGATAAAATTTAGCCCAGTCATCTGCCATTTTTAATTCTCCTTTTATGGGCTTCCGATTGTTTTTGTTTGATTTTTTCTGGGTTTTTGAATGGCACTTATTTCGTCCTTTCCTTCTTTACCTTCTTTTTCTTTTTGACTCTGATGTTTATGGGTGGGCCATCTTTGGGTCTGCGTGCTCCACCAGGATTTACGCGTTTACGCATTTCCTTCGTCTTTTCTTTCGCAAATTCATTCATTTTTTCCTGTAGTTCGATTAGTTCTGATGCAGGTTGTGTTTCGCGTTTGCTAACAGGGATATACTGCATTGAGGTATAGGTGGTTCCCATTCTAGTCAACAGTTTGCTCCATTCGGTTATCAGCGAAATGTAGATTTTGCAACTTTTTATCCATTCTTTCGAACCGACAGACATCTGGTTTAGTGTTTGTTCAAGTTCTTCTACCATGAACCATAATTTTACTACGCGTCTAAGATGATTCCGCATTGAGGGTTCATCAGCAAGTCGACTGTATTTGGCTACGTATTCTTGGAACATCTTGGTGAATCTGTCTTCGGTTTCCTTGGATAGAAGATTTTTAATCAGCACTTCCGTTTTCCTCAGTTTTTTCATCCTCCTTTTCGTGTTTAATCAGCGACTCAATCAGGCGCTCCTTGTCTTGGTAGCGGGTCATCGAGAAGGCTCGGCAGAATGCTTTGCTCATTTCGTTGAAGAGAACGTCGCCTGGTGCGATTATCTCATCCAGAAGGTACTCGAAGTATTCGTGTCTCAGGGTTTCTATTGCATCTTCCAGCGTAACAGAGTAGACTTCGATTGTGTGTGCTTCTTTGACGTATCTTCCTTCCTCGTGGTGCGTGACCTGCCATTTATCGTCATACCACTCCCGGTATCCTATAGGCTCCCAGTTTAGCCTGAGTTCGACGCCCCTGCCGTATTTCTTGACGAGCCTGTCAAGTTCTTTTTCTAGTTTTCTTATTTCTCCTTTTTTCACGTTTAACACCAAAATTTGAAGCTATTTCTTCGGCTGCCTCGCCGAATGGGTAGTCCCAGTGGTTGTAAACTACCAAGTCCCACTGCTCATGCGGAACATTGTCTAGCTGGCATTCACTTGGATGTTCATCTTTAACGTTGTAGCCGAATTTTTCACGAAGAGTCTTACTGCGGTTTATCCTGACCAGCTTGAAGCCAGCGCGTTGCAGTCCCAAAAACTCGTTGAGGAAGCGCACGTCGTCGATGATTACCCTCTGGTAACCCATCAACTTGATGTGTTGTAGCACTAGGTTCATCCATACGTCTTCAGAGAATATGCGTCTGGCTGCCATGCCGAACTGCTGGAGTTTTGGTCGGTACTCCGCTTTTGGTCTGTCAAAGATGTCCGGCTGTAGACGCTTTGCTATTGTTTTAAGTTCCTCTGCGAAGCTCAATTTGACGAATCTGTAGCGTTTACAAAGGGTGTCACTGACTGTTGTTTTTCCGCTTCCCGCCTTTCCGCTTAGTCCAATCCATATTGTTTTTTTCATGGTCTTTTTCCTTCTATTATTTCTTCATAAGTCAAAACTGGTTTTCCGAGAAATCTTGCAAACGCGATTTCCCATTTTACACCGATTGAAATATTTTCTGGGTCATAAGCGACGGCATCAACTTTTGCAATTAACGCAAGTTCTCTTTCGAGTATCCAGTCGTTGCTGTCTCCTTTAATCCATTTGAAATCTCCTTGTTGTGTATAACCTACTGGAGCATCAAAAACAAAATGTGGAATTAGAAGAACGAGGTCTTTGTTGTGGTCATAAACCAATCGTGCCCATGTTGCGATTTCGTCGGCTGTGCGTTTTGGGTCTTCAGTATATGGATATGCACAGTAGACTATGTAGTATTTTTTCAACAATATTCCTCCATCGTGTTTTTCTGGCTCATGAGTTGCAAAACCGTGCGCTCCATCTTCTTGTTGAACCGCTTCATCTTCAGGCGGGCGTAGACCATGCCGAGGCGCACCTTGTAGTAGTCATAATCGAGCCTGTCGTTT
>Ga0315543_1000411_pt1 | contig 52563 bp, 40 predicted proteins | sample SalMarSW160210MG_2_FD_203098 | JGI IMG/M metagenome (GOLD analysis project Ga0315543, IMG submission 203098) | Salt marsh sediment microbial communities from the Plum Island Ecosystem LTER, Massachusetts, United States - Salt Marsh Sediment SW1601-210 ...
AAAATGTCTTTTCTACAGGTGAACTCGAGGGTATAGAGCAGTCTCTGGCGATCAAGACAGATAAAGGCATTTTCGTGGTAACTGGCTGCTCTCATCCTGCGATGAGAAGCATATTAGGTGCTGCGTCAAAGTTCGGCAAAGTTTACGGGATTGCCGGCGGATTTCACGGATTTCATGACTTTAAGGCGTTTGACGATTTATCGTTGATTTATCCCTGTCATTGCACTCAACACAAACAAGAAATAAGAGAGGTGTTCAAAGGAAGAACTCTGGAATGTGGGGCAGGACTGGTAATCGAGCTATAAAGATTGATTTGTCATAACCTTGCAGTCGAAAAGAATAATTCCCAGGCAATTTCGCCCATAGCTAACCTTAGCACCCCGGAAATACCGATAACCAACAAAAAGGGGAAGGGGACACATCTATTGACAAAAGTGAGCATAGTGATTTAATATAGAATTGGTTCGCATAAGAAACCTTTTGCGAACCAAAGAAGTGGATGAAACAAAGCATTCATGCATGACACAAGCCTAGATCTATTAATCACCGAGTTCTTAGAGTACTTAGAAATCGAAAAGGGTTGCTCTTTTCTTACTACTCGCGTATATAGACATTATTTGAACCGTTTCCACAACTGGCTCAGTGAAAATTCCCCTACTACCAACCCTGAAGACATAAAGTTAGAGGACGTTAGAAGGTACAGACTATATTTGGCGCATTTTCGTAATAGAAATGGCGTGCCATTAAAACGTATCTCTCAAAGCTACCATATTATTGTATTACGAGCTTTTCTACGTTATCTCTTAGTCAAGCGTGATATACCCACCTTATCCCCTGATAAGATAGAACTTCCAAAACAGAACACTCGTTCTGTTAGTTTCTTGGACTCGGAGCAGATAGAAAGGCTATTGAACAGTCCCCAAATATCAAACGAGATAGGCTTGCGGGACAAAGTTATCTTGGAAACCTTATTTAGCACAGGATTAAGGGTGTCAGAATTAGTAAAGCTAAATCGTGACCAGATAGACTTAAAGCGCCAGGAATTTGGTGTCAAAGGCAAGGGAAATAAACCACGAGTAGTTTTCTTATCAGATACAGCTGTACAATGGATTGAGCGATACTTGCAGTCGCGTCAAGACCATTTTAAGCCGCTGTTTATTCGATACAGTGGTTCAGTAGATACTCAGAAGAATGGGGAAAAGATGCGACTGACAGCAAGGTCTATCGAAAAAATGGTTACCAAGTATGCGAAGAGATGTGGATTATCAATCAAAGTAAGCCCTCACACGTTGAGACATTCATTTGCCACAGACCTGTTGATAGGTGGAGCTGACCTTCGTTCTGTTCAAGAAATGCTAGGCCATGAAAGTATCAGAACAACCCAGGTTTACACTCATGTCACCAACAGGCACTTAAAGGAGGTTTATAGGACTTTTCATAGTAGAAAGTAAGGAATTTGCGTAGAATTGGTGCTGAGCACCGGATATTGTCCACTTCTCAGTAAGCTCAAAGGAGGTTAAGAACCATAAAAGGAAAATGGGGGAAAACGGTACCAACAGGCCTTAGTTTTTCCATAAACAAAGCCATAATGGCACTGTTGATTGTCTTGATCGTCTTCGGGGCTCTGCTTTATACACAGGGGTGCACGCAACCTGGTGGAATTAACACAGCTACTCTCGATGAGCCTCCGGCAAATCCATTTCTGGCTGATTCACCGTGGCCTATCTCACACGCGAATCCATACTGTCAGGCATCTTCCCTGTATCCGGGGCCAACTGAGGATACGTCGGAATATAGATTTGATTACCTGGGGGAACTGCTGTATTACCCTCCAATAACTCTTGCCATTTCTGGTGCGTACCCTGACGGCAACCGTGTATTATGGGGAAATACCCCGACCACGGTATTCAAGGCAGGTCTCGATGGAGGTAAGCTTTGCTACATTGAGAAGATGGAGAAAGAACCTCTAAACGTAACGCTATCTCGCATGGAATGCGGATTGTCCAACGCGTATACACTCGTTGACTGCGAAGGTACGTTTTTTGTTCCCAGCATCCATGAGATCTTCGGATACGGTGATGAGGTTCCCGGTGATCCCTATTCAAAGATAGTAACAAAGGGCGTTTTTGAAATCCCTGAGGACCAGCTTCGCAGCGAAGATGAATTTATCGCCGGCTTTAATATTGCATACGATGGCATGCTCGTTTTCGTTACCAATAAAGCGACTGTTGGGGTTGTATCCCGCAACTTCGACTCCGCGCATTTCTTGCATCTTGGAGAAGACGAAGAAACATCAAACTCAATCGCATGTGATGAAGATGGCGGGATTTATGTGGTCACAAGCAAGCAGATGTATCGTGTACAATGGACGGGAGACAGACTTACAACCAATGAAAGCGAAGGGGGCTGGATTGCCAATTATGAAACAGGTGGTGAGGTGGGTGGTATAAGGCTTGGCATGGGTTCTGGTTCTACACCTACTTTGATGGGGACCGGAGAGCAAGATAAGTTCGTTGTCATTACTGACGGTCAGGACTTAATGCACATAGTGCTCTTCTGGCGGGACAAGATTCCCTCTGACTGGGTGCAGATTCCTAGGACTAAAGACCGCCGTATAGCAGCTCAGATCCCGGTGACATTCGGCAATCCTGAAGCTACTGAGTCCTCCTCCGAGCAATCCGTTTGTGTTAGAGGATACGGCGCACTGGTCGTCAACAATCAACTGAACACCACCTCTGAAGACCCCATCATCAATATAGTGATGTCACAGTATCCAGACGTAGCGCCATATGGCGCCGAGAAATTTGAGTGGGACCCTCAGGCTCGAAAGCTACACTCCGTCTGGGTGAATGAAGAGGTCAGTCTGCCTAATGGAATACCAGCAATGAGTGCAGCCAGCAACCTCATCTATGACATTGGGCAACGATCAGGAAACTGGACATGGGAAGCACTGGATTGGGATACAGGAAAATCGGTTTTCTCCTATGAGATTGGCAGTGATCCACGATATAACAGTTGCTGGGCGGCAACCGAAATCGGCCTTAACAATGACTTATACAGTGGATCCATCACCGGCATGATGTGTCTTCACCCTGATGCTTCATAGCTGTAATGGTACCTGAATAACCGTGTCATAATTGCCCCACTCTACCTCAGCTCTTGTCTAAAGCCTCCCGATTAGTTATTCCCACCCTAAGTAGCATCTCTTTGTTGCGGTTTGCTAGTATTATGTCAACTAAAGCCTTGTTTCACGTGGCTAATAGGTGTTAACTTTCTACCATCGCTCGAATATTCGAAAGGAACTGTAATGGCAATATCCTCCCTTAAAAAAATTTTGGAACCGATACAGATTAACTCCTTGGAGCTTAAGAATCGGCTGGTAGTTCCTGCAATGGGGACTGACTTTGCTAATTCCGACGGTACAGTCAGTGAGCGCCTTAAGGACTACCTCGTAGCCCGGGCTGATGGTGGGTTCGGTCTGATTATCACCGAGATAACCGCTATTAGTCGCTATGGCAAAGGTATGGCTAACCAACTCAGCATCTGGGACGACAAGTTTATCCCGGGATTCAAGAATTTAGCCATGGCAATACATGCTAAGGAAGCTAAAGTCGCGGTTCAACTATATCATCCAGGAAGACAAACTTTTTCGTTCCTAACTGGTCGACCCGTGGTGGCCCCTTCAGCAATTGCCTGCCCTGTTTGCAGAGAAATCCCTAGAGAACTTAGCGTGGAAGAGATCCTGGAGTTGGAGGAACAATTTGCTGAAGCAGCTAGAAGAGCTAAAGAGGCAGAGATGGATGCCATAGAGATTCACGGGGCCCATGGATACCTGGTAGCACAATTCATGTCAGGGTATGCCAATCATCGGTCGGACGCTTACGGAGGAGATCTGGAGGGGCTGCTACGGTTTCCCATCGAAATTGTCCACAAAATCAGGGCAAAGGTGGGAGATGACTATCCTATTATCTTTCGCTTAAGTGGAGATGAGAGAGTCGCCGGTGGAAGAACCATTCAGGAAACCAAGACAATAATCCCCCTTTTAGAGCAAGCTGGGGTGAATGCCTTCCATGTCTCCACCGGTGTTTACGCTAGTTCTGATTATATAACCGCTCCCATGGCAATTCCTCCGGGCTACAATGTAAGTGCTGCTGGTGAGGTTAAGAAAGCTACCTCTGTGCCAGTGATTGCTGTAGGTAGAATTAATGATCCTCGCATGGTTGAAGAGATCTTGAAAGAAGGTCAAGCTGATCTGGTTGCTATGGGTCGAGCCTCACTGGCAGACCCCGAACTGCCGAAGAAAGCAGCAGATGGAAATTATGAAGATATCCGATGGTGCATTGCTTGCAATCAGGGTTGTATAGATAGGCTTCTTGATTTGGAGGAGACAGGCATATCTTGTCTGGTTAATCCCTCGGTGGGCAAGGAAAAGGAGATGGCACTTACTCCAGCTTCTCGAAGTAAGAAAGTTCTGGTTGTCGGAGGAGGCCCTGGTGGTATGGAAGTGGCTCGTGTCGCCGCCCTAAGAGGCCATGAAGTTTCCCTATATGAAAAGGATGAAAAACTAGGAGGTCAATTTAAGCTTGCAGCTATGCCTCCATGTAAACAAGAAATCACCAAGATAATAAATTACCTGAGTATCCAGATTAAGAAAGCTGGGGTGAAGGTAGCTTTAGGTAAAGAAGTAACCGAAGAAATAATTGATGAACTCCAACCAGAGGTAGTAGTAATTGCTACAGGAGGGACTCCTGTCATTCCTGACATCCCAGGGATAGAACAGGAAAGGGTGGTCACAGCTTTTGACGTCTTGGAAAGCAAAGTGACACCGGGACGCAGTATTTTGGTAATCGGAGGAGGTATGGTGGGATGTGAGACAGCGGACTTTCTAGGACAAATCATGGGATGCAGGGTAACTTTGGTGGAAGCACTACCCAGAGTTGCACAGGATGTTGGGGATGCGACAAGGCATTTCCTGCTGCAGAGACTTGCCCAAAGGAGAGTGAAGATCATCACCTCTGCCGCAGTAAAGCAGCTCACCAATGATGGAGCAATCCTTGAGCGAAACGGCAAGGAAGAAACGCTTTCAGGCTTTGACACCGTTGTTCTGGCGATGGGAGTTGCTCCCGTAAACGGACTTGCTGAAAAAGTCCGAGGTAAGACAAAAGAAATGTATGTTATCGGTGATGCTAAACAGCCTCGAAAAGCTCTGGACGCTATCGCTGAGGCCGCAGAAATAGGTCGCAAGGTCTGATCCCTGCAAAGTGTGAATGATGAACTATGTGCGAAGAAATCGCGTGCGATATTTATAGAGGTTAAACAGGGTCTTGATTGCTCCCTCAAGCGTGGGATATACCGGAAATCCCCTGCTCTCAAATTCTTTCTTAACCATCAGGTGGCATTTCCTATCCTCTTCGTCTTCTGAATAAGTCTCTAACGAAACACAGATCATTACAGGCTTCTTAATTTCATCTCGGGCATACTCGCACGCATCCATCATAAAGCCAATGACTTTCCTCACAAAGCCCTCAAGCTCTTCAGCCAATATTTGCTTCCAATATTTCAGCTCATCGATATATAACACCAGTGAATGTATGTTTTCATCAAGAGCTATAGCCTTAATGGTATCGCGAAGAGCTGATGACCTATAATATAGCGGCCAGGCGTCTAAGGGGTTCATGATACTTGTTCCTGCCACTGGCACTAGTTTCTCTAGTTTTCTCAGTGTTTCCCCCCCGAATTGAGGAACCTCTAATCCTGCCTTTACACATATATCGGTTTCCAGCACACTAAAACCACCAGAGTGAGTAATAATTGAAACTCCTTTTCCAGAAGGGAGAGGTGAACAGTTAATTGCTAAGATGGTATTTACTAATTCATCAAAACTTTCTACTTGAACTACACCCGCTTGTTCAAAGAATGCTCTCCAGATTTTGGGGGAACCGGCTAAGGAACCAGTGTGAGAGGCTGCTGCCCTGCTGCCATGCTCTGTTACCCCTCCCTTTAATGCTACTATTGGTTTCTTACTTGCGGCTTTCTTCAGTGCTGATTTAAGCCGTTCTCCATCTCGTATGCCCTCAATATATAACGCTATGACTTTTGTCTCATCGTCTTCTGCCAAATATTCCAAAAAATCGGGGCAATCCAGGTCTACACCATTCCCATAACTGATTACTTTGCTAAACTTGATGTTCCTTATCTTTCCAATGTCTAGAAATAAATCTGCAAATGTTCCGCTTTGCGAAACGACTCCAACAGGTCCCTCTTCAGTTGATGCCTCGGGGTTAAAGGATAATCCCGATTTAGGGCAATAGATTCCCAGGCAGTTTGGACCTATCAGTCTAATTTTGCCTTTCGTTATCTCCTTCAGCTCATCCTCTAATTTTATCCTTTCTGCTATCCCGGTCTCGCTGAAGCCTGAAGAAAAAACATGAGCTATCTTTACTCCTTTCTCGATACAGTCCTTCAATACCTGGGGGATCAGCAATGCTGACACTGCTATGACAACGTAGTCAATTTGCTCTTCGATGTCCAGGATGTCTGGATAACATCTCTTGCCAAAAAGCTCCTTGTGATTTGGATTGACCAGGAACAGATTGTCTCTTGTCTTTTCTGTCTTCGTTAGGCTTCTTGTGAAACCATCGGTCTGCGATGCTCCTATTATTGCAATAGACCTGGGGTTAAAAATATAGTCGAACTCCTTTAGCACGTTTGTTCCTGTAGTACGCTTATCGTTATCCTGCTATCTAGATTAAGAATTAAGTGGGCTCGGCAGGATTCGAACCTACGACCAACCGGTTATGAGCCGGCCGCTCTGCCGCTGAGCTACGAGCCCATAAAAGCGGGAGACCTGACCCACTCTTGCTTCCTTTTGGATATTGATAAGAGCTTAACATATTTGCAATGAATTAGTTAATCTCTGTAGCTGAACTGTAAGCGACGAAGTCGGCGACTGGCTATTAGTCTAGTATACAACCTCTGGCCTGAATTGAATCTAGTGTTTTGGCTGTTGGCAAAGCCGTCGGAGATAAGTACCACAATCAAGCCTCCTGTAATATAGGTTGCAAGTATTGCGATAGGTTAAATTCCCGCAAGCCTATGGGATACTCTCTCTTCTGTTATCCCTAATCTAACCGCAATGTCTTTTTTCTCTAAACCTTCTTCTCTTAAACTAAATATGTCCCTTGTCTGCTTACCCTTTTCCCTTTTTCTATCCACTATCTCCTTTAGATAATCCAAGTTCTGTATAGGTTTTGTCTCTATAACCTTACTTGTTTCAAACTGTGAGAAAACCTTTTCTCCTTCCTCGGTTCTAACTATAACAGTTGACCATCCTTCTGGAGAGCCATCGCTTCCAATTGATATGTCTGCTAATTCACTGGTGAAATCCTCACAAATAAGGCAGTGTTTAGGCACGCAACTCTTTACCTCAGTTATGGGAAAAGATAATTTCTTGCCACTTGCATATACATTGAACTCCTCTGAAACATTGAACTTGTTTATCTCCTCAATGTTTAACCCCCTTTCCCTCATCTTCTCTTCGATGCAGTGGTAGTCGTAATTTTCACGGCAGAAGAGGCCTATGGTAAATTTTACTGACGAGGCTAATGGCAGGCCTTTATGTTGAAGATATCTTATGGACTGGATATGGCAAGGTGAGCCGACAACACAAATTTTGCTGAGACCGTGGTCTACGACAGCCGCTCTAAGTTCCTTTAGTATAGGGGCTATCCCATATTTGGTCATTGCTGAGGAAATAATCTCACCTTTGGTTTTCGCTATAGAGGCTATAGGCATCCATCCGTCTCTTCCAACAACCAAAGCTCCATCTATGAGATTTTCGTTTAAGGCGTAAATTAAGAGCGAGGTTACGATTCCACCGTCCTGACAAGCTTTTTCTATGCTCTGTTCTTTTGTTCTTGCAGCCAGAATGCGCTTACATATCCCGATACTCCCCTTTTCTCCCCACCTTAAAATGCTGCCCTCTATATCCTCCATCAATCCTCGCCTGAGCATATAGCAAGCATCGTAGCATGTGGTACAGCTTACGCAGTCCAGGGTCCTTTTGGGCCTCTTCGGCTTGCCTTCAATAAACTTGATGTGAGAATTGGGGCATGCCAAAATGCATGCCCCACAAACTGTACACATGCCGGTTTCTATTATCTGTGCTTCTAAATCTTCGTAACTCGGCATCTTCCATATGTAGTATCACAAGGGCGGCGCTTTCAGCTTCGGTCTGGTTGAGCTTTAGTCCTTCAGCAGTCCTGCCTTCTTCATCTTGGCTACCTCCTCCTCCCTTAATTGCCTCTTGAAAAGCTTTAGAGTAACAGTGAGAGGCAATTCTTTTCTGAACTCAACGAACTTGGGAACAGCATAGGGCGGGAGTTTCCCCTTGCAATGGCTAATTATATCGTCATCGGTTACCTTTCCCTCCTGTTCCTCTTTTAACCTTATGAAAGCTTTTATCCTTTCGCTGCCGGGACGTTCAACATCCGGGATTCCAATCGCCACGGCATCGGCGACCGCTGGATGTTCGTAAAGCACGTCGTCAACCAGCCTGGTATAAACTTTTAGGCCGGAGATATTTGCCATATCTTTAACCCGGTCTGTGATGTAGAAATAGCCCTCGTTGTCCATTTTTACGACATCACCGGTAGGAAGCCAGCCATCCACCAGTCCTTTGCCGGGTTCAGGCCAGTAACCTTTCATAACCTGCGGCCCACGAACATATAGCTCTCCCTCTTTCCCCGCCGCGGCTTCCTCACCTGTCTCCAGGTCTATAATTTTGACTTCTGTATCTGGCATTGGTACCCCTATGGAGCCGAATTTCTCAGAAGCCGTGAAGCCGGTGATTTTGGAAAAAGATGAGAGATTGATGTGGGTACCCCCGGCCGTTTCCGTTAGGCCATAAGCCTCTGTTATCGGCACACCGGTTTGCTGCCTGAATTTCTGGGCAACTTCTGGAGCGAGGGCAGATGTAGTGGAGATGAACGTGGTCGTTATCCTTCCAAGTCCTTTCAAGATCAACCTGTTATATTGAGTAGGCACACATGCACACATGAAAGGACGATGTTCTGTCAACATCTTCACGAAGGTGTCGGTATCCCTTGGGTCAAGCAGGAAGTACATCCTAAGACCCCAGTAAACAGCAAAGTGCATTATGCAATGCCCATACTGGTGAAAAAGCGGAATGGGCATCAATATGGAAGTTTTCCCCCTGATTCCTACTTTCAAGGGTTCATAAGACCAGGCAACCTGAGTCACCGCTGCCACCCGGTTGTAATGAGTCAGCATTACGCCTTTGGGTAATCCGGTAGCCCCCCCCGTGAATACGAGAATTGCCAAATCCTCCATCGGATTGATGTCAACCTCCGGGGGCCTGGGCTCGTGATTGGCTATTAAATCACGAAATTGATATGTGCCCGGTATTTGTTTTAGTTCCGGCTCCTCTAATGAATAGTCCATAAGGGAGGTAACGATTATCCTCTTAATTTTTGTCTTGTCTTTTATTGAATCAACAAGCTCTAGAGAACCATCAGAGCAAATTACCGTCTCGGCTTCCGAGTCGCCAATCTCGTATATCAAATCAGCGGCTTTGTGCATCACACTACATGGAACATGCGTGGCTCCTGCCTTCAGTATCCCGAAGTCGCTTATGACAAACTGTGGACAATTTGGAAGGATGGTTGCTACCTTGTCGCCTTTTCTTACACCCAGGTCGGCAAGGGCAGCAGCTAAGCTATCCGCAAGAAGCTTCAACTCCTTGTAGGTTATCTCATTCCCCAGATAGGAACAAGCAGCACTGTCCGGGAACTCGGCTGCCGCAGAATCCAAAAAGCTATGAACAGTCACCTTCGGATAAGGTTCTTTTGTCTGCGGAAGCTTATACGGCCCTAACCTGTAACCTTTAAGCCAGGGCTTTTCAGCAATGGAAACCATAATCTTGCCCCCCTTTATATTTTGTTGACTATATCACCTAGCCCTAGCTCCTTGAGCTTTTCCGGGGTTGGTTTGCCGGTTTTCTTGTCCCATCCTCGAAACTCGTAGTAGGCATCCAGCATCTCATCGAGCTTGGCTACCACTTGTCCTTGGGCGGCACCTTCAGGCATTGGGTCTTCCAATAAGCGCTTGGGAAGACTATCATCAGCTCTGGTCAATCCTTCTCTTACACTGAAAGCCCTTGCCAGATTGTAAATCCTCTCTCCAAGCTTTCTGAAATCACTGACATCAACTTTCCAGCCCACGCAATTGGCTATCATATCAACCCAGTCTTGAGTAGCCAGGGCCATTCCCATGAACTTACACGTTCCCATGGCATCAAAAACGGTAAGAGCATCCTCTAGATCCTTTACAACTTTTGTCTCGGCGGGGTTTTCTACCAGCAGATCTTCAATTTTGCTGTTCTCGACACAGAGGAAAGGAATGTCCATGAAGGTCGGACCTTCAATATAAGCTGTGATATGGTCACCGCCACGATTTGCGGTAGCAAATGCCAATCCGCACATTTTGGCAGCTCTGGGGTCATAAGCCGGCATCTCCAGACCTTTGACATTCATAGCAAATCTTTCCGTTCCCTTACCCAGCTTTTCCGCCATTCTTTTTGTTCCTTCAGCTAACAAATTTCCAATGCCTTCCTTTTGGGCTATTTTATGTATCAGCTGAATCACAATATCGGGGTCTCCAAATTTCAGCTCTAATCCATCGGTTTCAGACTTTGTCAATATTCCCTTTTCATAACATTCCATGGCGAAAGCTATTGAACTCCCTGTAGAAATTGTATCCAGGCTGTAGTCATCGCACAAGTTATGGGCGTACGTTATTGCTTCTAAGTTTTCAACTCCGCACATGCCACCACAAGCCCCGATTGTTTCATATTCTGGTCCCTCTCCCTTGCAAGCGTAGGGACCGCTTTTTACTACAGTTACTCTTCCACAGCTGATTGGGCAGGCATAGCAGTGTTTTCTGTCTACCAGAAGTTCAGACTCTGCGAGCGTAATCCCGCTTATTTTGTCTATCTCTGGAAAAACCCCGGTTTGCCAGTTCCTGGTAGGAAATCCACCTCTGACATTCACCAGATTTGCGACCATAGCTGTTCCAAAAGTCTCAAGGGTAATCTTCAACATACTTTCATTAGCCAGGTCATAGTTTGTCTTTGAGACTTTGGCGAAGACTTCCTCGTTTGCCACCTCGATTCCCTTTGCACCTCTCACAGCGATGGCTTTTAAGCGCTTCGAGCCCATTACAGTCCCCCCCCCACATCTTCCAAGTGCCCGGTGAAGGTCATTGATAACGCAGGCATACCTAACTTGATTCTCACCACCTATACCGATGCAAGCAACATTGAATTCGTCACCGAGTTCTTCTTTGATTAATCTGTTGGTTTCAGAAACACCTTTGCCCCAGATATTCCTGGCATCTTTAAGCTCGGCTTTTCCCTCGTCGATTACCAGGTAGACCGGCTGTGGTGAGATACCTTTAAAAATAATCCCGTCAACGCCTGAGCCTTTGAGATACACCCCCCAATTGCCGCCTGAGTTTGCCTCTCCCCAAAAACCGGTAAGAGGGGACTTGAAGACTATGGAATATCTTCCAGCGCTGGGAGATTCTGTCCCTGTTAAAGGCCCGGTCATAAATATGAGCGCATTTTCTGGGCCTAATGGGTCGGCACCTTTTGGCACCTCATCGAAGAGGTATTTTGTTGCCAGGCCACTCCCGCCGAGGAACATTTTCCGCGCATCCTCTGAGGGGACTTCCTCTGAGATGTTAGACTTTGATAAATCAACCCTTAAAATCTTTCCCATATAGCCAAACATTTTTGCACCTCCTTTCCTTTCTATATTCTTGAAATCTTACCCTGATTCTCAGGAGATTTTCCCCAGCTCCGGCGTGTCTAATAGGTAACGCCACTGTCGGGTCGGTCTGACCACTGCCAGATTCTCATAACCAACTCCTGTATATAGCTAGATTATGTCTCTTCTTTGTAGCAGCTACGGCATTGGTCATTCCATACCGTCGCTCCTAATAAATTAAAAATCTATGGATTTGCCTTCATAGGCATAGCGGAGAAATTTTTCTGTCTCTTCAGTACTAGGCAGTCTGACAGTAGTAATCAATTGAGCATCCGCAAAGGCATTGTCTACCAGTTTCTCCATGGAATTGTTAAAGCTATCCGACGGGATACCCATCTCCTTGATGCTTAACGGTTCCTTGATACTGCGGGCCAGTCCACGTATCGCTTCAGCGAGAATTGACCCTGCCTTTTTCCCTTTGGGTACGTCCAATTTGATGGAGTAAGCTATCTCGGCCCAGTATTTTTCACAAGCATCGCCGACAAACTCGATAGTGTAGGGCAGAAATAGCCCCACCGCTCTGCCGTGGGGTGTGTGGAATACGGCTCCCAAGGAATGGCCGGCAGCGTGTGCCATTGCGCAGAACGAGTTGATAAACCCCATCCCGGCAATACAGGCAGCATTGGCCATCTTTTCCCTGGCTTCCATGTCCTTCCCATCCTTGTAAGCTCGAGGCAGGTATTGAAAAACGAGCTGGATAGCCTTAATGCAAAGCCCATCGCTGATATCATTCTTCCATTTACTGGTAAATCCCTCTACGGAATGGGTCAGCGCATCCATACCTGTCTGCGCGGTAAGTCCAGGAGGCATTTCAGCCGCAAACTGGGGGTCTACGATAGCAATATCAGGCATAGTCTCACGGGAGCCAACACTCATCTTCCTCTGTTCGGCTTGATCGGTGAGCACTATTCCCCAGGTTGCCTCAGCACCGGTACCCGAAGTTGTGGGAACACAAACAAGCCTGGCCTTGTTCTGGAGGCCCAATCCGGTAGTAAAGGGATTTATCTCCTCTGCTTTCATACCTGGTCCTGCATATTCCACCCACATTGCCTTGGCGGCATCCATAACTGAGCCTCCTCCCAACGCCACTATCAAGTCGGGCCCGGACTTGGTCATTTCGGACGATCCCCTCTTTACCGTCTCAAGTAATGGGTCAGGCTCAACTTCGTCAAAGACGGTGCTCCCTATCCCGGCCTTGGAGAGCTGTTCCTTAACCTTGTCAACGAAGCCTAGCTTTACGATATTAGCGTCGGTAACGATAAAGGCGGACTTCCCTTCCAATTGCCCCAAACGACTCACCGCATCTTGCCCGTAAACCACTTCAGGAGTAATAAAGTACCACATAACTACCTCCTCTCCAAAATCTGGAGCTTGCTTAAAATATTTTATGTCAACTGCGCTCAGCTCAAGGTTGCCATCATTTCTTGATGCTGGCTACGCACGGAACTCAATTTCGATAAGAACCATGCAGCTCACCAGGGGAATTCAGTGTCGACGCTCGATGTGCACTCCACCAGCTCCACGGCGGCCCTGGGCATCTTCATAATTTGCGCCATGTCCCCCTTGAGATTGAGCTTGCCAGTCATCATCGCCTGGACGGGGTCGAGCTTTTTTTCCAATATGTTGCGCCATACGCTCAGCGGAGCCCAGAAGCGATACGCAGGGGTCTTGCCACTTTCGTCTGCGGGTGCTGAAGCAGAGCGACATTCACCATGCCACAGGTCGAAGTACGCAATGAGTGTCTCCTTCAACCCGCCTTCTGGCTCAACGATAAAATTCATGTCCCCTTCCCAGTTCTTGGCCGCATCCTTGTAGGCTTGGCTCTTATTAAGCTTTTCGCACGCAGCCTTTACCCATTCCTCCGTTCCAAACCTGATTGCCATCTCTTAGACCTCCTTCTTTTAGATTTTGCCTCAGTTAGTACCTTCTTGTTATTCGGTACCTAACCTGTAGCCATTTGTCACTTTCGTTTTTTGAATTTTACCACAGATTTCTCAAAAGTCAATCAAAAATACTCACCAAAAAGGAAGACATAGGTATTTGCTAATCACACCGGCAAAGGTTGATTTCCCGGTTCCTCCTCTTTCGGTAGAAACAACTACCTGCGCCATTGCTTAACTTTTTATTCTATCCTTTTAGCACCATTAGTGGTGCAATTTTCATTAGTACTAAAAGATTACCTCTAGCCTTCACTTTCCTGGTGAGCAAAGCCATTGTTGGGCTAATTTGGCCGGAACTAATATATGCCATGTTCTCAAATCCGGCTTCCTGATATGCGTTAGGCTTATCTATGGCATCGTTTTGTATCTTTATCTCACCCTGTCTAAAGTGAAGTGTAACAGCCACACCGGAAGTGCTCTCTTTTATGACTACACTAGCTTTTAACTTCTCGATGCGCTTGTATTTCTTGGAGTCCTGGAGATTTGTGTCTATTATCTCCTTAAGCATCCTCCCCAGGCCATTGAGCTTCTCCCCTGCTTTTACCTTTACTTCTGGCATATAGCGCCTCCTTTGATTATTTAGCCTGGTTTAACTATTTAGCTTGCCTGGCCATAAGTAGCCACTTCCTTTAGATTTTGCCCCTTGGCAAAAACCTGCCTCCCTAATATCAATAGGGATGAACCCACTCGCGGGTGGGGAGCTCCCCAGTGGTCAACTACTATCCTTCCAAATCAAAGTCAGCTATGACGCCGCTTTTTGAATCTGGAAAGCCCTGGAAAACCGCCTCTCTTGCTTACCAGCCAGATTACCGGTTTTTTTCTACCTTCTGCCACTTGCTTGACCGATTTTACCATACTTGCCTGAGAGGCAACAACTGTGGAAGCATTTCCAGTACTAAGGACTGAGTAAACTGGCGGCCAGCGATTCAGGAAGACGTGGTTTGTAATTCCTCCCCGATTTGAATCCAAAACCACCCTATTTTAGCCCAAAATAACCAGCGCTGTGCAGCCAATTTTTTGTCTAGCACTCTACCTAGTCCGAATGAGTTGGTGTCGCTGTCTCAAGATAGAGTATAATCTTGGCTAGAGTTCGGAGGTAGGGAGAAGACTAAGAAAGGCTATGATAACCGCGAAGTTGCCGGAACGTATCAGCAGACTTGGTGAACTTGCTAACAATCTGTGGTGGAGCTGGCATGAAGAGGCGCGCAATTTGTTTCGCGTCCTTGATTATCCGCTCTGGAGAGTGACGGTGCATAATCCGGTCAAACAGCTACACGAGGTCAGTCAAGATACACTGCAAACAGCTGCTAATGACCCAGCTTTCTTGGCTTTGTACGACTCTGTAATGTCAACATTTGACGCCGACATGTCATCTTCAAATACCTGGTTTACCAGCGACTATGGCAACTTATTGCAAGGGCCGATCGCCTATTTCTCGATGGAATTTGCTATCCATAACTCTCTTCCCATCTACGCTGGTGGCTTAGGGGTGTTAGCCGGTGATATTTGTAAGGAGGCAAGCGACATCGGTTTACCACTGGTGGCGGTTGGATTCATGTATCCTCAAGGGTACTTCCACCAGCATATTTCTGCAGATGGCTGGCAGGAGGAGGTCTATCGCCAGCTCGATTTTGAGGCGGTGCCCATTAACCGGGTTCTCTCCCCAGCAGGTGATAACACCATTGCTGAGGTTCAGCTGGGCGACGCTACTTTGCGTATCGGAGTGTGGCGGGTGCAGGTGGGTAACACGAACATCTATCTGTTGGATACAAATCTTGAAGAAAACCCTGTGGGGTACCGGCAACTATCGGCGCGCCTATATGTTGCTGACTGTGAGCAACGTTTGCAGCAAGAAATTGTGCTGGGCATTGGTGGGGTGCGTGTCCTGCGAACGTTAAACATCCAGCCAACCGTGTGGCACGCCAATGAGGGACATACCGCCTTCATGATGCTGGAACGCACACGGGAACTGGTGGCAACAGGATTGTCTTTTGCTGAAGCCACAAATAGGGTACAGGCAACAACTGTGTTTACTACCCACACGCCAGTGCTGGCTGGACATGACATATTTCCTGCTCAGCTATTGGAGAAGTACTTCAGCGATTACCGAAACCCTTTGGGAATTGACCGAGAAACATTTCTTCAACTCGGACTGCAAGGTGATGACGCAAAGCAAGCGTTGAATATGACCGTGTTTGCGCTGAGGATGGCTAATCAGCGCTGTGGAGTGAGCCGACTCCATGGAAAAGTCGCCCGAAGGATGTGGCATGGCCTTTGGCCCGAGGTTCCAGAAGATCAAGTACCAATATCTCACGTAACTAACGGAGTACACGTGCCCTCATGGGTGGCTCCAGAACTGGCCAGTCTTTTTGAAAAGTACCTGGGAAAGAACTGGATAAAGGAACACGCCGATAGCAGGGTGTGGGAAGGTGTCTTGGACATTCCGGATGAGGAATTGTGGTCAGTGCATCAACTGCTGAAACGCAAATTTATAGGTGCTATGCGGGAAGGTGCACGAAATCGCTGGGTGGAGGACAATCTGGCGCCAAGGCAGGTGCTCGCGTTAGGCCTGTTGCTCGACCCTGAGACGCTGACTATTGGCTTTGCCCGTCGCTTCGCTGAGTATAAACGGCCGACATTGATCTTCCGGGACATCGACCGTCTAAAACGAATCATTATTGACCGTTGGCACCCTGTTCAGATTGTCTTCGCTGGTAAATCTCACCCGGCTGATCTTTCATCCAAGAATCTTCTCCATCAGGTGTACACGCTGGCAGCAGACCATGAGTTTCAGGGACGGATAGCTTTTGTCGAGGACTATGATATGCATATGGCCCGCTATTTGGTTCAGGGGGTGGATGTATGGTTAAGTACCCCACGCCGTTTGCAGGAGGCCTGCGGCACCAGCGGCATGAAAGCTTCATTAAACGGTGTGCTTCATTTGAGCATTCGTGACGGATGGTGGAATGAAGGCTACGATGGCACCAACGGTTGGGCTCTTGATAGCGACCTTGATGCACTCAGGCCAGAGGAGGAAGATGGAGCAGATGCTGAAGCACTCTATCGCCTGTTGGAAGAGGAGATCGTACCTTTATACTACTCCCGGGACTGGGGTGGTGTACCACACGACTGGATCCGTATGGTCAAGGAGGCGATTCGTTCCATTGCGCCCGTGTATAGCACACGGCGAATGCTCAAGGAGTACACCACCGAAATCTACCGGAAAGCTGCCCAGTCGGCGCCAGGAATTGAACAAGGTTAAACGCCCATCAAAAGAGCCACGGGAAATCTGCACAATATGGCGGAAAGTCTGAGCCCCTTCTTCGTATCAGATACTCTTAGTCTCTCCCCGGTAAAAACATTGAGCCAATGCTCAGGCACGCCGTCAGGCAATAGTAACAGGTCTTCTCCCCACACTTCCTGACCCGCTGGGATAGCACCGACACGAACCAGCTTAGTCAATAGTCGGGGAATTACTACCAGAGCGTATTCTTCCCCTCTACGTCGTGCAAACGCACACACATGTTCCTGTCTATGCCCAAGGACTTGTAGCGGGATATATCCCCCATCTTGGAATAAGTCGCTATAGGATTTGCGGACATTTAGTGCCTTATAGGTCACGTAAAGCTTCAGGTAGCCATCCTCCCACGAGTTCAGGACTTGCTGAATGAGCGATAGCTGCCCTTGGGCTTCTTGTTGAGTAAGTTCGTCTAACGCCTTGGCACGTGTTTTGAAGTCAACCGGGCGTCGATTATCAGGATCGACGAGGCTGAAATCCCACAATTCCGTTCCCTGATAACAATCAGGTACCCCAGGTAAAGTAATCTTAAGCAAGACCTGTGCCAGGGAGTTAAGCGCTCCATAGTGTGCTATTCGCTTCTCAAAACGCAAAAAATCTTCTAAGAAACCATTCTCTTTGATGCCGTCCAGGATAGAGTCCAGAAACGAAATGAGGGCACTCTCGTAGTCTGAATTAGGCGAGAGCCAGTCAGTGAAGACCTTAGCTTCTCTCACTGCCTTTACCATGTATGCCTTCAATCGCTGCTTGAACTCGGGTACCTCGTTCTCGTAGGGAGGCCAAGCACCGATCATTGCCTGATAGAGTAGTATCTCCATGTTGGGCTCAGGCACAGGTAGTCCGTTCACCAGTTGTTTTTTGGGCTCGTTCCACCGCCTCCATCGGGTTAGGTGATTCTCCCACTCCTCAGGAATCTCGGAGAGTGCATTGATTCTGGTTCTGACATCCTCGCTTCTCTTGGTATCATGTGTTGAGGTAGCATTTAATGTGTGAGGCCAAGCCTTCTGTCGTGCCAAGACACGGTGGTGAAAGCCATCAACAGACAAACCTAGTGAATCTGGTTCACCTCCCACCTCGTTAAGAGAGACCAGACGGTTATAACAATAGAGGGTTGTGTCCTCGAATCCTTTAGCCATTATGGCACCGGTCAACTGCTGCCATCGTAGAACGAAGTGGAGCCGTGTCTCTTTCTGTTTGGAAGGAAGTTGGTAGCGGAAGTCAAGGGTGAGTATACGCTTTAGAAAATCAACGGTAAGGGTATCCATATCTGGGTTCCGCCGTCGGGCTTCCTCTACGGCACGTTCCAAGTAGAGCTGATCCTGAGCAGGCACCTCCATAGTTCTTATATAAGTCCGGTAGACAGGCAAGCAGGCTGTCACCTCAATAAGTGTTTTGGTCAGTTCCTTGGAGAATAAGTTAGCGGTAAGGCTATCTCGGTGAGCTAGGTTGGCGAGATACTGCCCGAGCGCACTGACTTCGCCAGGGAACAATTCCTTGATAACCTGCTTCTTTTTCTCGTAGACAATGTTATCAAGGGAGACCCGTGAGTCTGTAAAGTGAAAGTAGATCTCATCCAATGCCTGTGCGCCACTACTGTCTACAAACAGGATGTTTACCATTTTGGCAAAGTCGTATCCAGTAGTTCCGAAGACAGGCCATTCCGATGGCAACACCTCGTCGGAAGTTAGAACCTTCTCGACAACAACGTAGAAGCGGGGGAATATGCCTGCTTGTTCTGTTTCCGGCACAATATGTTGCTGTAAGCGCAAAAGATACTGCAATGGGTCATTAAGACCATCAATATGGTCAACCCTTAAACCAGAGACCTTACTCTCCCGGACCAGCCTGAATATTAGTGAGTGGGTAGCCTCAAACACCTGTGATTCCTCGACTCGGACCCCGATCAAGTCATTAATATCGAAGAAGCGGCGATAATTGAAATGTTCACGTGCTGTCTTCCAATAGGCAAGCCGAAATACTTGCTGTTCCAGCAGATTGTGCATTAGCCCAAAACTCGTCGGCGCTCCCTTTTTGCCATTGAAGAGGGCGATTTCCTGCAATAGAGCAGTCCTTATTTTGGGTGAGGCCTCAACAATACGTAGGAATGATTCCTTAACTGCGTGCCTATCCCGGTACTGTTTACTGGCTTCTTTAGGACTTAGATTGCTAACGGACGGTAAGTGCTCTGCAGCCTCTATCAGCCGGTGTAGCTCTTCATAAGCAGGATGACTGGAGTCAAGCGCTTTCTCCAAGGCGTCCAAGCAATAGGATAGAATGAAGCGATACGACTTAACGTCCAGTGGCAGTCCGCAACCATCATGTCGGACGAAAAGCCCAGTGTCCTCCAGAGTTAAGACGAGTTCTTGATTCTCCAGAGCCTTCTCATAGGGGCGGCTCAGGATAGGCAGAAGAATTCTGTTGTTGAAGGCGCTCCAATCTATATCAAAGAAGCCGGCGTAGGGGGAGCATACACTGTTCTCTAGAACGTCCATCCACCACGGATTTTCGGGACTGGCTACCATGTGGTTGGGGACAATGTCAAGAAGTAGGCCCATATTGTGGTTCTCAAGCTCTCGCACTAGCGCATCCAAGTCCGTCTCTGTGCCAAGCTCTGGGTTCAGGCATGTTGGGTCAGTTACATCATAGCCGTGTGAGCTTCCCTTACGTGCTTTCAAGATGGGCGAGGCATAAAGGTCAGAGATGCCTAGCTGGTGCAGATAAGGAACCAAGTCGCGAGCATCTTCAAAGCGGAACTCCCTATTAAACTGAAGTCTGTAGGTGGCGGCAGGTATTCTTAAGTCGAACACCTAGCTAACCCGCATGGACAGTTGTTGACCTAGAGGGACAAACTGGTTAAGCCACTCTTGAGCTGCCTCGTCACCCTGCTGCGCCCTTGTTTGAAATTCTGGGTAAGTAGACTTGAGCATTTCATGGTACAGATTCTGCACTTTCCATAGGTCTACCAAGAACGGCAACATTCGGAACATCTCGGCTGCAACGAGCAGTTCCTTGAGAAACTCAAGATCCTCAGGAGCGGTGACTAACCTTGCCATCATCCTTTCCAGTGTCTGCTGCAAAAGGTAACTCAGCCCCTCAGTGTCAAGCTCCACTTTCCACGTCCGCGTGTCATCCAGAATGTTCCTGATGCGCTCCAAATCCAGACTATCACCACTGAGTGCTTTGCGCAGCTCACTGTTTAGGATGAACTCGGCGGCTGAGTGAAAGCTCTTCGGGATCGGGTTGCCCAGTTCCGAAAGGAAGCGCATTGGTGGGTAGTAGTGTTCATATACTTGATAGTAGGCTGCTTCAATTTCAGAGAGAGCTGACTCCAAAATACTATCCAGGACTTTTCGCTGTTCATCTAGAAAGAGGTTCTTGATAGAGTACGTCGAAGTTCCAAAGTGTTTGTCTAAGAGCCGGATAACCTCAGGGAAATCAGCCCCAGAGAAGGTCTGGGTCAGCTCCTGGAGCATCGTCTGGTAGTCCTTTTTCCCCTGATACTCCCGGACACCGGCATTTACGTTGTGGTCGCCAAAATGCAGAACGCCGAAGCTCAGGTTAGCCGATTCTCTGGTTATAGTAGACGTGACTTTGACCCTTCCCGTTGCCAGCTTCGACTTGCCAGCGACAGCGCTATGATAGTCCTCTAGATCGATGTCGTAACAGTGGATCTTAGCTTGCCCACCGTACTCTTCAAATAAGGAACTCACCGCAAAGTGGGCGGTGACCTTAGTCAGATCTACAATAGACGGGTTCACGAATTTGTCGTAAATGCGGCGACCATCACCACGCTCCGGGATGTTACTCTTGGCCAGCTCAAGGCGTTCTAAGAAGTTCTGCTCAATGTCATTACCAAAGAGCTCTTCTACCAGCTGGATTACTCGCCCGGCGTATTGAATGATCTGCACCGTTTCAATGACGGATAGCTCGTCAAAAAACCAGCCACAACTGGTGTACATAAGCATAGCATGGCGCTGAAGTTCTAAGAGCTTAAGCACGGTTACCGTCTCTGATTCATTCAACTCATGGGTGCGGTGCCGGTCTAAAAACCTCTGGACATTCTCTGCCGAACGGTCAAGGACTACTTCAATGTAATCATCACGGGCAGCCCCGGGGTCTTTTAAGAATTCCCGTGTTTTTTCCTCATACTTGGGGGCTAGATAATCGCGGAGCCAGTCCATCGCCTCGCGCAAGGGTGCACGCCAAGCCTGATTCCATTTTGGGTTTCTGCCGGCATTACATCCGCAGTCGCTCCGCCACCGCTCAACCCCATGAGTGCAGCTCCATGAGGTGTTTTCAATGATTTCAACCTCGCGCGTGGGTGGGTACTTTTCCAGATATTCGCCGTAATTGGTAATTCGTGCTAAACCATCGGTTTCAATGTGGTGGAGAGCAAAAGCCAGTGCCATGTCCCCAAAGCGGTGATGGTGTCCGTAGGTCTCACCATCGGTAGCAATATGGACAAGCTGAGGCATGGTACGTTCTTCTGAAAAGGCCTCAGCAAGGCGATGAGCAAAATTATCACCACTGCTGAGAAGGTCCTCAAAGGCAACATTGTGGGCAATAGGACCATCGTAGAAAAAGAGGGCTAACTTCCGACCTGACGGCAGCTTAATCTCATAAGCCATCGTAGTGTCAATAGTGGCATTATTAACATTATCCCAGGCCTTAGTACCAATTTGGCGTACCTGCCTGGCTTGATGAGGGGCGAGGATGGTGAACTTGATTCCTAATTCCGCAAGGATATCCAAGGTCTCCAGGTCTACAGCAGTTTCCGGGAGCCACATTCCTTCGGGCTTCCGCCCAAAGCGGTGCTCGAAGTCTCGTATTCCCCAGAACACCTGAGTAAATTTATCCCGCCGATTAGCCAGGGGCATAATCATATGATTATAGGCTTGGGCCAGGGCTGAGCCATGTCCGGAGAAGGTCCGCTGAGTTCCTCGGTCGGCTTCCAATATAGCCTGATAGACATCAGGCGCCTTCTTCTCCATCCAGGCGAGAAGGGTTGGCCCGAAGTCAAAACTCATCTTGGTGTAATTGTTGATTATCTGGGTGATGTAGCCCTCGCTGTCCAGAATGCGTGAGGCGGTATTGGGGGCATAGCACTCGGCTACGACCCTTTCGTTCCAGTCATGGTAGGGATAAGCTGAGTCCTGCATCTCAATATCTTCCAGCCAGGCGTTTTCTCGCGGTGGCTGATAAAAATGGCCATGAATACAAATATAACGTTCCATCTAAGTCTCCTCGCTAAAAAGAACAAATGCCCATGGACTAAGCGTGACAGTAGTTTCCCCCTTTGAGCTAAGCTGTTCGGGCGCAATACTCCCCTTTCCCTGCCACCGCTCCTCTGCGGAATCCAAGCGTCTGTGCCATAATCCAGACGGAAAAGGCAGAACAACCGAACTTTGTCTGTCGTTGAAATTGAAGGCTACAATCGCCTCATTATTCTCATCCCAACGGCGGATGAAAATGATTCTCTCTTTTTCATAGCCTAATACTTCCATTCTATCCTTACTCAGACAAGCCAGGGCGGGAGTCGCTTTGCGCAACCGTACCAGTTCTTTGTACAACCCCAAAAGCGTTTGGTGCTGTCCCTCTTCACGCAGCTTATGGTTGATCTTGGCGGCTAAAAAAGTCGTTTCATCTTGGGGATTATATAGCTCACTCTGCCACTCAAAGGTGGCAAACTCCTCACGGCGTCCCCGGCGCACAGCTTCAATAAGTGCTGGCTCGGAGTGACTGACAAAGTAGGGAAAGGGAGCCGTCTCCCCATATTCCTCACCCATGAATACAAGCGGAACAAAGGGTGAGAGCAAGATGGCACCAGCAGCCAGCTTAAGCGCCTCGAAAGAGACAAGTTTACTCAAACGCTCACTATCCGCACGATTGCCTACCTGGTCATGGTTCTGGCCAAAGACTACGAATCGATGAGCAGGTATGTCTCTAGAGGAGACACCATGCCTTCGCCGCCGATAATGGGAATACTGTCCAGAATAGACAAAACCTTCTTGAAATGCCTTAACCAGATCCTGAAGCTGGCCGTAGTCCTGATAATACCCGTTTTGCTCACTGGTCAGTAGCACATGAAGGGAGTGATGAAAATCATCGTTCCATTGAGCATCCAGACCATAACCTCCTAGCTCACGCGGCCTGATAAGGCGAGCATTGTTGGCGGCACTTTCGCCAATGAGATACGCCTTTCGTTTCAGTTGCTCCATCTGCTTGTGAAATGCCACAGAAAGCTCCTCCAAAAAGGGGTAGGACGAGATATCCAGTATGGCATGAAGCGCATCCAGTCGGAGGGCATCAATGTGAAACTCGGTGAGCCAGTAGATGGCGTTTTCAATAAAGAAGCGGCGCACCTCGTCACTATAAGGTCCATCGAAGTTAAGGCCAGCTCCCCACGGGGTCTTGTAGCGGTCGGTGAAATAGGGACCAAAATCGGCGATGTAATTCCCTTCAGGGCCGAGGTGGTTGTAGACAACATCCAAAACTACTGCCAGTCCCTTCTGGTGACAGGTGTTGACCAATCGCTTCAATCCCTCCGGCCCACCGTAGGAATCTTGCACCGCAAAAGGGTATGCGCCATCATATCCCCAGTTGCGGTTCCCCGGAAACTGGCCGACGGGCATAAGTTCAACGGCGGTAATGCCTAAATCCTTCAGTTCATCAAGATACGGAATAATAGCATCAAAGGTACCTTCCCTAGTGAAGGCTCCTACGTGCAGTTCATAAACAATGTATTCCTCTAAAGGCAATCCAGGCCAGTTTTGATCCTCCCATGGGAAATGGGGATCCACTACTTGAGATGGGCCATGAACGCCTCTAGGTTGGAAGCGAGATGCTGGGTCAGGACGTTTCTTTTTCGAGTCCAAACGATAGAAATATAGGCAACCTGGCTCCACACCTTCAACAATTGCTTGATGGTAGCCCTGAACATCTCTTACCAAAGGCACTATCAGCTCTTTAGGCGATACAATGTGCACTTCCACCTTTTGAATAACGGGTGCCCATACAATGAATTGGCACCGGCCATTGCCCAAATACGTAGCGCCCAAGCGGCTTTCCTTGTTCACATCTTCCGTCCCTCACCCTTAAAGCACACGACTGCCAACGGTGGTAGAGTAATTTCGATAGAATAAGGGCGTCCATGCCACGGGATTTTGTGTGCCTTTGTCCCTCCTAGATTGCCTTGGCCGCTACCACCAAACTCGGCGGCGTCACCGTTGAGAATTTCTCTCCAGAAACCACCTCGCGGGACACCAACCCTATACTGGAAGTGGGTCATCGGGGTGAAGTTACAGACAACAACTAAAATATCATCAGTTGACTTGCCTTTGCGGATAAAGCTGATGACGCTTTGTAAGGCATCACTGGCATCGATCCATTCAAAGCCTGCCGGATCGCAGTCTAGTTCATAAAGCGCAGGCTCAGTCCGGTAAAACTGATTTAGAGCCTTCACCCACTTATTAATTTCAGCATGTCGCTCGTATTCAAGGAAATGCCAGTCTGGGCTCCCATCATGATCCCACTCTCGCCACTGGCCTAATTCTGCTCCCATGAAGAGCAGCTTTTTACCCGGCTGGCTGTACATATATCCTAGAAGCAACCTCAGATTGGCGAACTTCTGCCAGTCATCACCCGGCATCTTTCCTATAAGCGAGCCTTTTCTATAAACCACTTCATCATGGGAGAGAGGCAAAACAAAGTTTTCGTTGAAGGCGTAAAGCATGCGAAAGGTCAAATCGTTGTGGTGATATTTTCGATAGACAGGATCGCGAGACATAAACTGCAATGTATCATGCATCCAACCCATGTCCCATTTCATTCCGAAACCCAGCCCACCCACATATGTTGGCCGTGAAACCATAGGCCACGCAGTAGACTCCTCAGCGATTGTTTGCACACCGGGATAGTTCTTATAGACCTCCTCATTGAATTTCCGCAGGAAAGCAATGGCTTCGAGATTTTCCCGGCCACCATACTTGTTGGGAATCCACTCTCCTTCTTTCCGGGAGTAGTCTAGATAGAGCATGGAAGCGACTGCATCTACACGCAGGCCATCGGCGTGATACTTATCGAGCCAGAAGAGGGCACTGCTCAAGAGGAAGCTCTGCACTTCAGACCGTCCATAATTGAATATGTAGCTCGTCCAGTCGGGGTGGAAGCCCTTTTGGGAGGAGGCATGCTCGTATAAGTGTGTCCCGTCGAAGAAACCCAGCCCATGTTCATCAGTGGGAAAGTGTGAGGGCACCCAGTCTAGAATTACGCCAATTCCATGTTGGTGTAAATAGTCAATTAAGTACATGAAATCTTGGGGCGTACCGTAGCGGCTGGTGGGCGCGAAATAGCCTGTAGTTTGATAGCCCCAGGAGCCGAAGAAGGGGTGCTCCATAACCGGCAGAAACTCGACATGAGTAAAGCTCATTTGCCGGACATAATCAGTAAGCTGAACCGCCAGCTCACGATAGGACAGGGAGCGATATCCTTCTTCAGGCACTCTTTTCCAGGAGCCCAGATGTACCTCGTAAATCGCAATTGGGTCATCAAGTCTATTATGTTTCCGCCGCCTCTCCATCCACTCTCTGTCCTCCCAGGTGTATTCGAGGTCCCAGACTATGGATGCAGTTTTGGGCGATATTTCATTACAGGTAGCGAAAGGATCAGCCTTATCCGCTCTATAGCCTTTAAAACGGGAGGTGATGTGGTATTTATAGATAGCACCCTTGCCTATCCCCGGAATGAATCCTTCCCAGATTCCCGATTGTCCCCGGGGTTGCAGAGGATGGTTGGCCCTATCCCAGTTGTTGAAGTCACCAGTAATTGACACCTGCCTGGCATCTGGAGCCCACACGGCAAAATAGGTCCCTTCTTGCTTGTTAACAGTCAATGGATGCGCTCCCAGTTTCTCGTACAAGCGAAAGTGACTACCTTCATTGAAAAGGTAAAGGTCATCCTCTGTCAGAAGGGTTATTTCTGGTGGTCCTGGCAGTTTTCTCCTCTCTAACTCAGGTCTTGAGCCCGACTTGGTGCCTTCTTTTTTCTTTGTCATCGTCGGTGCTCGTTCCTCTTACACAGTTCGTTAATCATTAGTAGTGTATCAACTACCTGAGGCATTTGACAAAACTCCTCGAAAGTGTATTTTGCCCTGCGCCGCCAGTTTGGGTATTCTTTCCTGGTGCTCGGTACGTTCTGAGGCTGTGCCTCAAGCCAGAGGTCTTCCAGGTTGATGAGGACCATCCGAGCCTGGCTGGCAGCCAGAAATGCTAAGCATGCCTTGAGAACAGCGGCGATATCATTCTCTGCTCCTTGGAGCCAATCCCCATCCTGTAAGAAAGTCACTAAAGCTTTTTTTATGCTCAAGAGCCTATTCTTCTCTTCTTTTACACCTGCCTTGTCTAGGAGGCCAATCCTCCCCCGTTCCTCGATGTCCAGACCTTGCCAGAATGCCGCAAACGGCGGCATATCATGGGTATTAAGGCTGGCTATCGAATTGGAGGGAACTGGAAGGAGTCCTTTTCGGAGATCAGAGGCAAGTTCATAATACACCGCGTACATACGATAGAGGCCATGTTTCTTCATAGCTGGTCTTACGTATGAAGGTACCGTGCCCAGGTCTTCACCGACAATGATAGTCTCATGGCGATGTGACTCTAGGGCCAGTATGGCGTAGAGCTCCTCGGCCTGGTAACGTACATAGACCCCATGCTCGGCTTCCAGTCCCTTTGGAATACAGAAAAGCCGGTGGAGGCTCATCACATGGTCAATACGGAGGATACCGGCATACCGAAGGTGATGGCGCAGACATGCAATTACGTAGCGGTAACCTTGCTCACGGATCCTTTCTGGATGCAGCGGTGGAAATCCCCAGTTCTGCCCTTGGGTAAAAACGGCGTCTGGAGGCGCACCTGCATAAGCTCCTGGGATGAAGGCCTCACGCTCACGCCACACATCGTAGCCATCGGGGCGGACTCCCAACGGAAGGTCCAGATACAGTTGGACACCTTTTGCTCTGGCTTCTTTGAAGACACTTTCTATTTGCTGATGGGCTAGCCACTGCACGTACAAGTGGTAACGCTTGTTTTCCTCGTCGTAATTGCCGTCGGTCAAGGTACCATCGCGAAGTGGGTGCGGCCACAACCGCCATGGATTGCGATGTTTTTCACATGCTGCCCGGAAGCGGGCGTAGTCCTCAACCAGCGGATTTGCCTCAGCAAAACGATGAAGTTCCTCAAGTCGACCAGATGCCCCAGCAAATAGGCACCGGCAGAGCTCCTTTAGGGCCTCACGCTTCAATGTCATCTGCCGCTGATAGTCTACCAGAGGTAAGTTACGCAGAGCCTTAATCTCATTTTGAAATGATGATGATTCTAAGAGAGCCTGCGCTGAAGGACACCCCTCCAACTCTGGAACCACGTTTATGCCCAGATAAAACTCATTCCAAAATAAGCGGCTGGCGGGGAGATAAGGGCTGGGTTCAGAGGACTCATCCAGGAAAGTGGCCAATAAAGGTAGGGTAGCTACCACTCGACCGCCCATTCCGGCGACCCAGGCTATTAAATTCTGGAGGTCTGAGAAGTCGCCACTTCCCCAGCTCTTTTCCGAATGCAGGGCATATAAAGGAAGGAAGACACCAACGCTCCGGTCTTCCCGTTCTACTGGAGGGGTATAGGTCTTAAGCGGGCACGAAACAATCACACTTCCTTCCTGTCTTCCCAACAACTCCAAGGTGAGGCGGTGATATCCCAAGGGTAACCGATTGGGCAACGGAAGCTGCTTGACCACATATGGCCTCCCTTCTACATTTGCGGCCTTTAACACTTCAAAGTCGGCACCATGCCACTCCCATCGCAGCTGTTCGCTAGACTCCAACTTCAAATGACATTTGAGATTTCCGTCAGATGCGCTAAGGGGAAGACGGATATCCACGGGAAGTGACTCTCCATTCCAGGCCACGACAACCGGCTCTATCACTCGTTGCCACAGCACTTGTTGTCGTTCGCGCCACGCCGAGGGCACATCCTGAACGCTCGCCACCGAGGCTCCCAGTGAGCGGAGTACCGCCAATAAAGACTCCTCAGAGGCCTGCTGCCGATGATGATTCACATCGTAGTAGGCCGTCTGCACACCGTAGAGGCGGGCTAATTGATGGAGAAAGCGAACACCCGACAGAGAGCTCATTTTTCGGTCTTCTGCTCGGCTTTCCCCCGAGCCTCTTTAGCCGTCTCCTCAGGCTCTTGTGCTGCTTGAGCCACGGTCTCGACAGGCTCTGCCTCGGCCTCTAACATCTGCAGGATACCCTGAAGAGGCAATCCAAGCCAGTCCGGACGATTGTTTAGTTCATAGTTGACCTCGTACATAGCTTTGTCAAGAAGGTATGCGTCCAGAATAACTTTCACGCCTTCCCGACCCTGAGGCAATATGGGGATGTCTGCAGTGAATTGCAGGTAGGACTTCAAGAAGGTGGCGGAGACCCAAAGGTACCAGGCCCGCGCCCACTTTTCCAGCACTGGCAGGTCCTCTGGGCGGAGTACAGTTGACGCCTTACCGCGGAGGGCAGCATAGGCAGCATAGTGAAACGAGCGTATCATGCCGGCAACATCCCTGAGGGGCGAGCGTTTGATCCGCCGCTCTCCCAAGTGTCGTGCCGGTTCCCCTTCAAAGTCAATGATGACAAAGTCGCTATCGGCATACAGCACCTGCCCCAGATGGTAGTCACCGTGGCAGCGTATACGCATCCCCGTAATTCTTCGGTTGGTTAAGTCTTGGAAGCGTCTCATGATGGTATCCTCGAGGTTGAGGACTTTCCGGGCATCTGCCTTCACCTCATCCGGAAGTTGGTTCAGGCGCTGGCGCAGCAATTGCAGGACTTGAGAAGCGAACCCCCTCATACCATGGCAAAGAGAGCGCTGGTAGGTCGCTGAGAACGGCTCAGGAACGAAATCCGGGTCGTCCATAGCTGAGGCCAGTGTCATATGGAGTTCGGCAGTACGGTGGCCTAAAAGCTCAGCTGAGACCAAGTATGGACCGATAGTCTCTTGGGCTATCGGCGGGAGACTCTCGTCACTTATGTCCACCAAAGAATTCCCCTGAGGCAGAGGCGCTTCTACTCCTGGATGCGCTAGAACCCTTTCGAAGTAATGCCCTAGAGAATCCAGCGTATAGCCCCAGCCGTCACCCTCGTTGTGCACATACCCGTGAAGGATACCTAGGGTTACTGGCTCATCCTGCCTCCGACTGCGGTACTCGAGAACTCCAGCTACCGGAGGGGCATTGGGAAAAGGCTCCTTTTCAGTGAGAAAGCGTCCAATCTCGAGTTCAGGGCTGACCCCTTCCTCCAAGCGGCGAAACAGCTTTAATTTGAACCGGTCCCCGTAGACCACTGAAGTATTAGTCTGCTCTCCCGGCAGGATAGCGGATTCCAGGGCTTCTTGAACTGGTTCACGTATCTTGCGAAATACGGTACGGGTATGGGAGGTTACAAGCTCTCCTTTCTCTCCCCTGAAGCGGCGGCGCCGAGCCATGGCCTTAAGTAGGGCATTGCGGAAACCCTGTTCAATCAGGGCATCGTAAATGACCCCTTCCCTCTCACTACCTTTGCGCCCCAGCTTCAGACAGGCGATGACAGCTTGAGGCAAGTCATCAAGGACTTGAACCGCCCGTCCTTCCGAAGCAAAGGTGATGGGGAGGAGGTAAGTTTCGGGTTCACCCTCGGAGTATTCTATCCTGACCAGCACCAGATGAGCCACGGACGTATCGTAAGGCATAGCGATAGCGTCCTCTATCTCCACTGAACGGGTGTACCGCGCCTTGCTACCAAACCAACGGCGTTGCCTTATGTAGCTCAGTAGCGCTGCTTCCAGCATAGGCCTTCTCCCACGCTTGTACAGGTCCGTCCATTCCCCTGCCAATGTGAGAGTTGGTACTGAAACCTCCACCGGTCTGGTCTGCAAATCGATCAGCTCTGGCTGCCTAGATTCTATGGAAAACCAGTAAAACGCATATGGACTGAGGGTGACAAAGTACGGCGCTTCTCCGATTCGGGGAAACTCCGCCTGCCCAAAGGCCTCAACAGGCACGCTCCCGTTAAATTCATCAAGATTAAGGCTGGTATACTGCACTGAACGCGAAAGGTTAGCCACCACCAAGATGGTCTCGTCCTCGTAGCGGCGGACGAAAACCAGCACCTTTCGATTCTCCGGGTAAAGGAACTCAAGGCTCCCGCGGCCAAAGGCTTTGAAGCGTTTTCTCATGGCAATGAGGCGCTTCATCCACCACAGAAGAGAGTCCGGGTTGTTCTGCTGGGCGTCCACGTTAACGGCCTCATAGTGATACTCAGGATCAATGTTGACTGGCAAGTATAGTCGCTGTGGGTTGGTGTGAGAAAAGCCCGCATTGCGGTCAGTACTCCATTGCATCGGGGTGCGCACGCCGTTGCGATCGCCCAAATAGAAGTTGTCCCCCATGCCAATCTCATCTCCGTAGTAAATCACCGGAGTTCCGGGCAATGAAAACAGAAGTCCGTTCATCAGCTCGATTTTCTTGCGGTCATTGTTGAGGAGCGGGGCTAGGCGACGACGGATCCCAAGGTTAAGTCGAGCCTGAGTATCATGAGCATAGACCCGGTACATATAATCTCGCTCTTCGTCAGTAACCATCTCCAGAGTGAGCTCATCGTGGTTACGGAGAAAAAGACCCCACTGGCAGATGTCCGGAATCACAGGTGTATGCTGAAGGATGTCAATGATGGGGAAACGTTCCTCCATGCGGATTGCCATAAACATGCGCGGCATAAGGGGGAAGTGATATGCCATATGGCATTCGTCCCCCTCGCCGAAGTAGGCGACAGCATCCTCAGCCCACTGATTTGCTTCCGCGAGCAACATGCGGTTCTTAAACCGTTCATCCACGCGGCGACGCACCTCCTTCAGAAAGCTGTGGGTCTCCGGCAGGTTTTCACAGTTAGTACCTTCCCGTTCATAAAGGTAGGGTACTGCATCCAAGCGAAGTCCAGAGACACCTAAACCGAGCCAGAAACTCACCAACCGCAGGATTGTCTCTCGTACCAGAGGACTATCGAAATTGAGGTCGGGCTGATGTGAGTAGAAGCGGTGCCAGTAGTAGGCATTGGCTACCGGATCCCAGGTCCAGTTCGATGCCTCAAAATCCTTGAAGATGATGCGGGCTTCTTTATATTTATCCCATGTATCATTCCAGACATAAAAATCACGCCCCTGGCTTCCACGCGCTGCCCGCCGTGCCCGCTGAAACCATGGGTGCTGGTCCGATGTGTGGTTAAGGATTAGCTCATTAATTATGCGAAGGCCTCGATAATTGGCCTCCCTGAGGAAAACCCTGAAGTCGTGAAGCGTCCCGTATGTGGGATGGATACCGGTGTAGTCCGAGACATCGTAGCCGTCGTCCTTGAATGGAGACGGGTAGAAGGGGAGGAGCCAGATGGCGGTGACCCCCAGGTCCTGAATGTAGTCCAGCTTTTCCGTTAGCCCTGGGAAGTCACCTATGCCATCGCCATCACTGTCGTAGAAGGCTCGGACGTGAAGCTCGTAGATGATGGCATCCTTGTACCACAGGGCATCACCATCCTGCCAGAAGTATGTCTTATCACTGGTTGCCATATTAATTAGCCTCTTTTACGCATTATACGGTAATTCCTGCTCTTAGTAATCCCCTGGTGTATACGGAAGATATGGGCTGGTATCTTTTGGGGATCAAGTTCCACGTAGTTCCGCGCACCCTGCCACCGGTAGGTAGAATCCGCCAGAAGGTCATGCATCTCATAGGGCTGGTCATAATCAAGCTCCAGTTCCTCGAAGGAAAGGTCTACCCAGCCCGACTGTTTGTATCGGTAATCCAAATTCACAACGACTAATATTACATTGGAAAGGTCTTCCGTACGCTTGCTATAGCAAATAAGCTGGTCATTATCTACTGAATGGAAACACAGAGTTAAGTCGCTCTGAAGGGCTGGGTTTTCCCTGCGGATGCCATTTACCCGGGCAATGAAATCCTTCAGGCTGCTGGGGCTCTTAATATCCCACTGCTTTAGCTCATATTTTTCTGAGTTGAGATATTCTTCGCTTTCTTTGTCTTTACGGCGATTTTCGCAGAGCTCAAAAGCAGGGCCATAAATTCCGTAGTTAGCTCCAAGAGTCGCCGCCAGTACCAGCCGTGTCATAAATGCCGGTCGCCCACCGTCCCTGAGATAGTCGTTCAGAATGTCAGGGGTATTGGGCCACAAGTTAGGGCGGAAAAACTCCCGCACATCAGTCTGGGTCAACTCGGTAAAGTACTGAGTGAGTTCCCACTTAGCATTACGCCAGGTGAAATAAGTGTACGACTGGCTTAAGCCCAGCTTGGCTAGCCAATACATAATCTTGGGACGGGTGAAGGCCTCAGCTAAGAAGATAACCTCAGGGTAATCTTTCTTGATCTCACTAATCAGCCATTCCCAAAAAGCGAAGGGCTTAGTATGAGGATTGTCCACTCGGAAGATGCGGACTCCCTGCTCTATCCAGAAAATAGCGACGCTTTTAAGTTCTTCCCAGAGTTCCTGCCAGTTCTCAGTTTCGAACTCCAGCGGGTAGATGTCCTGGTATTTCTTGGGTGGGTTCTCGGCATATTGCACCGTCCCATCATGCCGCCACCGGAACCATTCTGGGTGTTCTTTCACATAGGGGTGGTCAGGGGAGCACTGGAAGGCCAAATCAAGAGCGACCTCTATGCCATATTCCTGGGCCTTGCTCACGAACCTTCGGAAGTCTTCCAAAGTGCCAAGCTGAGGATGGACTGCCTTGTGTCCCCCCTCCTTTGACCCGATGGCCCAGGGCGTACCGGGGTCATCCGGCTTGGCTTTGGGAGTGTTATTCTTTCCCTTCCGGCTAGTGTAGCCGATGGGGTGGATTGGAGGAAAATATAGCACGTCAAAGCCCATCTCCGAGATGTAGGGGAGGTGTCTCTCGCAGTCCTTAAAGGTGCCGTGGTGACCAGCCTCGGACATGCAGGAACGGGGAAATATCTCGTACCAAGTGCTGAAACCCGCCTTTCCGCGGTCGACTACCACTACAAGTTCTTTGGGATAAGTAACGGCACACCGTTTGTCCGAGTACTTGGCCATGACTGCGGTCACCTTGTTGCCTAGCGCCAGCTTAGCTTTGGCTGACGGCGACACCTGATTTGAACGCAGCGACTCTGCCCATTTCTGCATGTTGCCCACATCACTTTTTCTGGCACGCTGGCTTGCTTCCTCAATGAGCTGAGCCCCTTCCAGAAAGTCCATGGAGACATCCTGATCGGCCTCGACTTTTTTTGCTAGTTTCTGCTGCCACGACTTGAAGCGGTCAACCCAGGCTACAAACGTATACTGGTAGTGCCCCAGTTCGCTGACTACAAAGGAACCGCGCCAGTGGTCATTGGCCAGAAACTCCATGGGCACCTCGTTCCAATTAAGGTCGCCTTCCTTGCGATGCAGAAGGATAGCGGAGAGAACATTATGGCCATCGGCGAAAATATCAGCTTCTACGACCACCTTGTCGCCAATGATTCGTTTGATAGGGAAGCGACCACTGTTAATCTCGGGTTCTACTCCCTCAATGATTACTCGTGTCCTGGCTTCTTCGTGTTCCATCACTTTCGTACCACCTAGCTTTGCCGACAAAGGCGTGGTGCTCGTATGCAGTTAATATTATACCTCGCTGGGCCTCGGTTTGTAATGCGCTTGCAGGTGTTGAAATAGTACATCTTCTTCGGCAGCAAACTCAGTTCCTCACTGCCAAAGAATTCTATTCTGTATTTAGTGATGTGCTTTCAGAAGCGGTCTTCTAGAGTCTTGCGTTGAGCCAGGTTATCCTCGCCTCCACTTTGCGAGCAGCAGCGGTGGAAGTCATGACCCCTTTGAGCTGATTGGCCAAGGCCGTGTCGCCGACGACATCCTTGACCCAGTTACTGAAATCGTTTTTGTCCTCAACCGAATGGTAACGGAAAGTCTCATCACTCATGTTGTTGAGAGCTTCCTCAAGCTCCTTGAGATTCTTAACGACCTTGCCATCTTGACACCAGAATCGTTTATCATCCGGCACACCACCTAAACGCCTGTTTGCCTCCTCCTTACTAATCTTAACAATCTTAGCCATGCTCGCCTACCTCCTAATTTGATACTATGTTTACATTATACAACAAAATTCCCTGACTAGAATCGAGAGGGGTCGCGCAATGTAACAAACACTATACGCTATCGGGTCTGCGGTGTAGTGCCTATGCCAGCTTTATATCTGAGTGCGTGTTTACTTCCTTGAGAAACTGCAGCAAGATCCTGCTTCTCAAGTTGTTGCGACCCCGCAATGGAGCCACAAATTTGCCCTTGATCCAGATGCGCTCTGGTTCAATATGGATCAAGACACGGGGGCCATGCGTGGCCTCGTCCAAGAACTGAGGGTAGCCGTTTTGGAAAATTTGACCAGCCTCCCTTACGTAGATCTTGTCCTGGCTCCTCAAAATGCTTTCCAGGAATTGACTAGCCTTCTCCACGTTGCTATCAGTGGTGATGGGGATACGAACCTCATCAAACATATAATCAGAGGAAATGGCCCCACAATGTACTGAGTAGTCCTTGGAGTAGTTCAGCACAGGCTGGTCGAGGACTAACAAATTGGGTACGTGCAGCAACCTGCCAGTGAGTTCGCCCCCGAGCTTCTCATCCTCTCCAACCTCCTCTAGAGTAGTATGGAGTAGTCCCACTCTTCGCACATCTCCTTTGATATTGCCGATGCGAATTCTATCTCCCAAGCCATAAATGCCAGAGAAGTTGATGGCGAAGTAAGCAAGAAAACTGGCGGTGTATTTCTGCAAAGCTAGAGCCAGCCCCAATGCGATAATAGGCACCCATATGGCTATCTGGGGCACATGAATTGCTGCCACCACAGTAGCTGTAGCCAATGCTGCAACTACGGCAAAGACTACTACCGCCGTGACTAGCTTGACACCACGTACTTTGTCTCGAATCATGAGTGTCATTACTTCATTGTGAAGCCAGCTACCACCCGAAGGTAACTGCAATAATAATCATAATCTTGCCCTGAGCCAGTTTAGCCTCGTCTCCACCCTGTGGGCAGCCGTTGCTTGGGTGGTGGCCTTCTGCAATTGATCGGCCAAAGTTACGTCGCCGATGACATCCCTGACCCAGTTGCTGAAATCGTTTTTGTCCCCCATAACATGGTAGTGAAACGTTTCCTCTGGCATTTCCCGAAGTGTTGTAGCAAGTTCATCTAAATTCTTCACCATCCTGCCATCATGAAACCAGAACACCTTATCAAGCGGAACATCTCTTAACCACAGCTCGGCTACTTCTTTTTTGGTTTTGGTTACCATGGCTATCGTCTTACCTCCTCTGGGTTAATTACTACTATCGTCTCTGCTTTTCTTTCCCAAGAATGAGAGAATTATCCATCACATATCAGGGGTGGGAGAGTTGCCCCTCCCACCCCTAGCTATGGCTGGCTTACTTACTTTTTTGGGCCGGGCTTACCGGGCATGGGTTTCTTTTGCACTTCTATCACCTCCTTTTTTTAGAAATAAACATGGGGCTTTAATTCTTCCTGCGGATATGTTATAAATAACCTATACTTCACCTTTATTCATGATACTTGAATGATGATTTATTTCTCATGTATAATCATACATCTAATAGTTTATTTGTCAAGACCCTTGAGAGAGAAATTTTTAAAAATTTAATAAAAAGGAGGCGAAATATGCCGGAGTGGACATTTCTTACCAATCACGCTCTAGTGCTGAGCTATATCGCTCGCCACTCCCGGATAACTGCCCGGGATTTGGCTAATGCTATTGGCATAACGGAAAGGGCGACGCGGAAGATAATCGCCGACCTGCTGGACGTTGGTTACATCTCCAAGAAGCGAGAAGGAAGACGGAATCGCTATCGAGTCAACCCCGACGTTACTCTTCGTCATCCTAGCCACGGTGAAACTGCTGTAGGAGATCTCCTTGAGGCGCTAGGTTGGAAGAGACGAAAGCCCCGAAAGTCAAAATGAGCAGCCAGAACTTTGGAAAGATGCATGCCACTTCCTCCTCATAAAGCCAGGATAAAGTTCAGGTATAGCCGAGCTGCCTGTACCACCTGAGAAAAGAGCACTGATTCTTCTGCGGTATGGGCTGCTTCTAGACGACTTGGGCCCAAGATAATAGGGTCTACACCAGCAGCCTAGAGTATGTTTCCATCGGAATGACTCCTGAAGTCCTGTGGTTCCCAAGGCAGCGACAACCTTCAACACGCCTCTTTCAGCTTCTGGACCAATGGCTTCTCTTCAGAAATATGCTAGCCTGAATACGTGTCTTCAAACTTGAGTAGGACATCCAGACCAGGGATATTTTCGCGTGCTACTTCTAGTGACCACTCGAACTCCATTTTGAGCGTGTCAATCCTAGAATTGGTTTGTTAGAAGCGCCTCGCACCATGACCTCTTCCCCATTTTGACATCCTTATCGCCAAAAATCTATTCTGTGTGTGGTGATCTGCTAAGCGATTTCGGGCTGCTTCTAACAGGTCGTCTCAGAGTCTTGCCCAGCCATACATGCGTGGCGGAGAGAGCGCAAAGGTGCTATAGGCCACTAATCAAAGGGTACCTCCAAATGCAGAGAGCCCTAGAGCATGCTTGACAAAAATCCTAAAAGATGTTCTTATTAGCGATAACAAGGGAATATCCCTGGTTACCTGGGAAAATCGTTAGGATTAGACGTGCAACTACGCTGAGGAGAGGAGGTCGCTATGTTTCATACCATCGGAGAAACGGCAGGGGAAATCTGGCAACTTATCAAAGACGAGGGACCAATGAGTATCTCTGCCATAGCAAGCAAAACCAAGCGCCCCCAGCCCATGGTCTACATGGGACTTGGTTGGCTTGCCCGGGAAGATAAGCTCAGATTCACGCAGACAAAACGAGGAACATCTCTCTCCTTAAAGAAGTGAGTCTTTAGTAGGGAGACGAAAGGACATGGGGTGATGAACATTACTCCTCAAAATACCATCTTTATCATCGTTTCTTTCGAAGGGCCTGACGTCTATTCGCTTGCCGGAGGACTCGGTTCCAGGATTACCTATCTAGCCAGTACCCTGGCAGAAACGGGCTTCCAAGTCCATCACATATTTGTAGGCGACCCCAGAAAGGGTGGGATTGAATTTCGCCAGAATGGAAAGCTTGTCCTTCATCGCTGGTGTCAGTGGATAAGCAAGTATCATCCGGGCGGAGTCTATGACGGGGAGGAAGAGAAGCTTTACGATTTCACTAAGTCTGTGCCCCCGTTCGTGGTTCGAGAGCTTGTCATTCCTGCCTTCTCCGAGGGAAAGGTGGTGGCAATACTGGGTGAAGAATGGCACACCGCTGAAGCTATGTGTTGCATAAGCGACCTCTTGTATTATTCGAGCCTGCGTGATAAGGCATTAATGTTCTGGAACGCCAACAATACTTATGGTTTTGAGCGAATAGACTGGCAACGGCTCGCCTATACCACGAGAATTACCACAGCGAGCAAGTATATGAAGCAGATTATGCTCAAGATGGGGATAAACACCCTGGTTATCCCCAACGGGATCCCCAAAGCCTTTCTGGAAGAGGCAGATAGAAGAGACGTTTCAATCGTAAAGGAGCGACTGAAGGCCAATCTAATATTGAGCAAGGTGGCGAGATACCATCGCGACAAGGGTTGGAAACCAGCGATTAACGCCATTAGTGCCCTGAAGAAGTCGGGGGAAAAGCCCCTTCTCCTGGCTCGTGGAAGTGCTGAGCCATATGGCACTGAAATTGCCCGACGGGCTGAGCTAACCGGCATAACGTTGAAGGATGTTTTGTTACAAGGAGATATCGAGGAGTGCCACAGGCAAGCTGCGCTTGAGCGAAATTTCACACCTTATTTGGAGGCCATTGGCAGGGCGGGCAAGGCAGATATGCTCAATCTTTTGTTTCCGGTGCCATATTCCTTCCTGCGAGTGATCTATAAAGCTAGCGACGTGGTTCTGGCTAACAGCATACATGAACCATTTGGTCTGGTGGGCTTGGAGGCTATGGCTGCAGGGACAGTGGTGTTTTGCGGCTGTAGTGGAGAGGATTATGCTACTCATATGTACAATGCCATAGTGTTGGATACCTTCGAAGCGGAAGAAATTCGCTTTTATGTAGATTACATTCAAACACATCCTGAGAGGAAGGAGGCAATGGGTAAAGCTGCAAAACGGACAGCTGAACAGTGGACCTGGGAAGAAGTGGCTAAAAGGCTAATAAGCAAGCTTGAATTTCAGTTACGATCCCAGTAAGAGAGGCCCACCTTCTGAGGCAATGACCTCGAAGCCCGAAATGGAGAGACAATTGTACAAAACCTCGTAGTCCATTTATTCGCAAGGCAAGGGTAATAGAATGTATTGGGAATAAGCGATCAAGGAGGTGACTGATGTTCAACATGACGTATTTCCTTCAGGTAGTTCTTCCCGCATTAATAGCTATAGTGATAGGGGTAATAGTTGGACGTGTCTTAGCATCTCTTATTTCGAAATTTGGTAAGAGAAGGGAGCTTGACCCATCTCATATCCACTCGCTCAAGCTTATTGTTAGGTGGCTTATTATCATCGTTCTTGTGATTGTAGTTGCAGGCATATTCGGGATAGGCACACATAGTATTTGGATTTCCCTCGCCGCTTTCATAGCGATAACGGTTGTGAGCTTCTTTGCCGCTTGGAGCATCCTGAGTAACTTGTTAGCGTTTTTGATTATTATGGTTATGGGTCCATTCCGCATAGGTGACAAGGTAGTTGTCATGCCTGAGAATATTGCAGGTGAAATAATCGATATAAACTTGTTTTACCACAAGCTCAAGACCGAAGAAGGCGACGAGATACTTGTTCCAAATGTCACATTCGTAACAAAATTTATTTCGGTATCCTCCAAGAAATGACCAAGCCGATTTTTCCGGATCACTGCGTGTTTCCATCATAGGGTGGCGAGACGGGGGCTCGATGCTTGGCAGTTTGGAGTAGGCATTTGAGGCAAGGTATAACAAAGAACATCTAAAAGGCACCTTCAGGGATGGCATCGCATTGAAGAGGCATTTGGAAAAAGCCGAGAGGAGGAAACACTGTGGAGGTAGAAGCGGCCGTTTGTAAATATTTGAAGGAGGAGATATTCCCCCAACTCGCTTCTCCGCCTTACGGAGAGATAGAAGTGTCGGAGCTCAGCCGCAAAAAGCCCGTTTATCTCTTCCTCGAAAAGAGGAAAAATATAGTAGTGGTGGGGAAGTCTTTTGAAGTTGAGTCGATTCCATTGGAACAGGCGTGGTTGGAGGCAGACAAAGAATACCTAAATCTAAAGCTGCTTCGAGAAAGGTTTGGAATGAGCGGAGATACTGACTATGTAGTAGCCCCTTTAGGTAAAAGCAAGAAGCTTTCTGCATTACTGGTCACAGAGAAGGCTCCGGGGCGAACACTCGATTACTACATAGCAAGAGCTCTTTATGAACAACAGCACAAAGAGCTTTTCGAGAAGTTAAGCTATCTAGCCAGGTTTTTTGTTAAACTACACCAAATTAGCGTTACGGATAGGACGGTTCCCCCTGAGTTGCCTCAAGCGTATATGCAAAAGCTGCTGAATTATTTGAGACAGGAACTTCTTGCCCCTTTTGAAGAAGCCGCTATTGAGCAACACTCACGTAAATGGTGGGATGAGGAGAGCATTTTTGTTACCGATAGAGAAGTGATTGTCCATGGAGATGCGACTCCAACAAATTTTCTTTTTGATGGTAACATGGTAGTGGGGATCGACTTGGAAAAAATGAAGTGGGCTGACCGGTGTTGGGATCTGGGATTTATCGCTGCTGAACTAAAGCACCACTTTATGTGGCGCATGGGCGATAGTTGGGCTGCTGAGCCGTTTATCGGCCATTTCCTCTGGGAATATGCAGTCAACTATGGCGATACCCGGTTTTTCCCTATTATCACTCGGAAGATTCCTGTGTATATGGGGCTGGGATTATTGAGGATTGCCAGAAATAGCTGGCTAGGCGAACATCATAGAACGAACCTAATTTGGGAGGCTAAGCAATGTCTAGAATACGGACTGTCGTTTTTGACTGTTACAGTACCCTAATAGATATAAAGACGGACGAACAAAAGGATGATATCTTCCATTACCTTTCCCTCTACTTACAGTATTATGGAGCGAAAATCGATGCTGCGAAACTGAAATCTGCACTCAACCTAGAAAGAGAAAGATACGTCCAGTCTAAGGAGGAACAATATCCTGAAATAGACCTCGAGGTCGTATTTGGCAATATCCTTACAAAAGAAGGATTGGGCAATCTCTTTTTAGCTGAGTCTTGCTGCAAGCTTTTCAGGGTGCTTAGCCGGGAACGATTTCAGCTATTTCCCGACAGCCTTCCGGTATTGGAAGAAATGAAAAGGAGTGGATACCCAATAGGGATCGTTTCCGATGCCCAGAGAGTGTTTTGCCCTGACGAAAGCGCAATACTCGGTATACGTCAGTATTTCAAATGCATTTTGTTGTCCACTCATTTCGGATTTAGGAAACCCGACCCGAGGCTTTTCAGGATTGCCTGCACCATGCTGAATACCCCACCGGAGGAGGCTGTGTATATTGGCAACGAGCTCGAAACTGACGTAAAGGGGGCCAAACAAATCGATATGCAGACAATACTGTTGGATAGAAAATCTGAGCAAAGGAATCCAAAACCAAGACCGGATTTTTATGCTAAGAATCTCTGGGAAGCCTGGGAGTGGATAAAGAACAGCAGCTAGGTCTTGATTCTGCTGTTATACTCCATAATATTGCCGCTTCTTTGAAATCCTGCAAATTCTAGTTGTGGGATTGGAAAATGAAATAGCAACATAGGGTGCTGCGAAAGGAGGTACTATGATTTATTGGGCACAGCTCCTTCACTTCTATCAACCACCAACCCAGCTTCCTTCGGTACTAGAGAAAATCTGCGATGAATCATATCGCCCGCTGCTGGAGGTCTTTCACCAATATCCCAATGCTAGGGTCACGGTCAATATCAATGGAACTCTGACTGAGATGCTTAAGAACTGCGGTCACCGGGATATCATCCAGGGACTAAAAGAGCTGGCAGAGAGCGGCCAGATTGAGTTCACCGGCACTGGCAAATACCATCCTATCCTTCCCTTGATTCCACCCGACGAAGCTAAGCGACAGATAGAGCTGAACCAGAAGACCAATAGCTTTTTCTTTGGGACTGCCTACAAGCCCAGTGGCTTCTTCCCCCCAGAGATGGCCTATAGCAGAGAGATCCTGCCACCAGTTATCGGAGCGGGGCACCGCTGGATTATTCTCAGTGGCGTTGCCTGCCCAACTAACTGGCCAGTCGATACTGTTTACCAAATAGAGCACGAGGGGAAAAGATTAGCAGTATTCTTCCGAGATAACCTCCTGAGCAACAAGATTAGCTTCCATGAGCTAGGCCCGAAAGACTTCCTCGACAACCTCAAAGCTCTTAAGGGTGATAAGGAAAATATCTATGTTGTCACTGCTATGGATGCCGAAACTTATGGCCACCACATTCAAGACTGGGAAGAATTGTTCTTAGCCGAGGTCTACGAGCAACTACAGGTAAGAAGCGAGACCTTTGCTTATATTCAACAGAAGAAAGCTCTAGCAACCCAACACGCTAGCCTTTTTCAAGATGCAGAGACAGCTCAGCAGGTCCAAACAGCAACTATCAGCCAGCTTCTCGAGCTCTTTTCATCCAGCGATGTCATAGATCCCAAACCATCTTCCTGGAGTACTACGGCTGAAGACATAGACGCAGGGAATCCCTATCCTCTTTGGGCTGACAAAGACAATGAGATACATCATTTGCAGTGGGAGCACCTGTCAATATGCATGGAGATATGCTCAAGTGCTAGCCAGCTCGGTGATAACGATGAGAGCAAGCGGTTTGCTGGTATTGCCCGGGGCTTACTGGACAGGGCACTCCACAGCTGCCAGTTCTGGTGGGCCAGTCGCAAGCCTATGTGGGATATCAACCTCATTCACATGGGGCTTATCGACCAATGGAGGGCCATTGTCAATGGCTACCGAGCTGTAAACACGAGCGGGGCCGATGGAAATGTAAAAAGTGAATTGCACCAGAAGCTTGTAACTGCCCGGGATCTGCGGAACAAGATAGCTGACCGCTTATTTATATTGTAGAGACAAGGCCCATTCCGTAGTCCCTGTGTAGAGATAAGTCTCGCTGGTTCACGTGCACGCTTGTACATCGGAGCTTCATCTAGCCATATTTCTGGGAAATCAAGGGCTTTTCCAGACCGGGATAACTCTCTTCTTCCTGCCATACAAGCTCACCAAAAAGCCTCCTTCCCCTCTTCCAAAATCCATAGAGCACTCTCTCACTAGAGCCATTTCTTGTTCCTGAAATAGGCTACGGGAGAGATACCTATTACTGCCGTCACAATCAATATGGTGAAGTATCCGTATTGCCAAAAAATTTTATTCTGCATTTGGTGATGTGCCAGCTGGTTTCGGGCTGCTTTTTTACAGGCCGTCTCAAGGTCTTGCCCAGCCACGCATGCCTGGCGGAGAGAGCAAACCCCATAGCCCCATAGCTTTAAAGAAAGCACTGGCTTCTTCATTATCGGTTTTCGTATCAGCTATGACCATTCTCACCCCGTTTTTTCGGAACTTATGTTCAAGTTTTTTGTACAGGCGCAGAGCTAACCCTGTTCTCTGGTAAGCCTCGGCAACCTCTATCCAGCTCAGGTAGCCGTATTTCTTCCAGGCGGTGCCTTCCTTTTCAATAGTAGTAGGACAAAGCCAGCGACTCTCCCCTCTGATTTTGCCACGAGACAATAGTCCGGATCAGAGGTAAAATAGTCGGTTACTTCGTAGGCGTCCCACGCACGGTAGAGGATAGGAAACTCTTCGCTGGTGAAGAGTTCTTCGCCCAAGTGATAGACACCACTGATGTCGTCTATCTCCATCTGTCTCATAGTTATTTCAGCTCTCTTTTTCTTGTTAGCATTCTCTGTTGGCATCTATCCCCCCGGTTTGTTCTTACCTTACAATTGCCTCTGTCAAGCTTTCCACCTCCGGAAAAGAACTCACTTACAGCAGAATAGAAAAGCAAGGCCTATTAAGGTCGCAGTCGCGATAGCAATATGAATCATTTTGCGCCGCTCATGTTTGGACATGCCTTCGCCCAATGAGATGACAAAGGGTAGATTCCCCAAAGCATCAATAACTATGAACAGGGGCACAAAGGTCAAAACGAAAGACTTAATCCAGATGTCCATTACTTGTTATCCTTAAACTATCTGGCTTGCTGTCGACTTTCGTATCGCCATCTCGTAGAGGGCTTCATACTGCGGCAGAGAAGACTTCCAAGAGAAATCCGACTGGATGACTCGCCGCATTAGCCGTTGCCACCTGTCCTTGTGTTGCCAAGCTGCCAACGCCCGTCTCAGCGTCATCAGCAATGCGCCAGCGTCATAACCTTCGAAGACAAAGCCAAGTCCGCTGGATAGGTCAGAGGTGCAGTCTGGCACTGTTTCGGCTAGGCCACCGGTACGCCTTACTATGGGAATAGCACCATAATGCATGGCAATAAGGTGTGACAGGCCACATGGCTCGAAACGAGACGGCGTAAGATACATATCACAGCCGGCAAATATGAGTCGTGCCAGAGCAAAGTCCAGAACAAGGAACATGCGTGCTTTGTCAGGGTATCTGCTTTCCAGCATCTTCAGGGTTTCCTCGTATTTGGGGTCACCGCTGCCCTGCAGCACGAACTGTACATCTGCCTCATCAAACAAAGAGTCAAGGGCAGCCGCTAAGATATCAATCCCTTTCTGGTCTACCAAGCGTGCTGCCAAACCCAGTAGCGGAGTCTCAGCATTGACCGGCAGCCCAGCTTTATCCTGCAATGCAAGCTTGTTTGTGACCCTTTTATCCAGGTTTTCAATATCGTAGTTTGCCGCTATTAGCCGGTCGTTAGCCGGATTAAACTGGTCATAGTCAATGCCGTTGAGAATCCCCAAAAGGCTATCCTGCCGCATCTGTAACAGCATCTCCAGCCCCATTCCATACTCTGGCGTCAGAATCTCTGTGGCATAGGTCTTGCTGACTGTAGATATAATATCGCTGTGGTAGATGCCAAGGGCAACCATGCTGTAACTCTTACTGCGATTAGGGTCTTCTGGGGGTGGCAGGTAATCGTACAGCCCAGCACGACTGGCAAAAGAGCCATCAAACCAGCCCTGGTAGCCTATATTATGAATCGTGTGTACTGAGGCGCATAATGAGTAGAAGATATCATCTCTGTAGGCGACCTTGAGAAGAGCAGGTACCACCCCCGTGTGCCAGTCATGGCTATGAAGAACGTCTGGCTGCCAGTCTAACCTCTTGGGGACTTCCATCACTGCCCGGGAGAAGAGTAGAAAACGCTCGAGGTCATCCGCTTCTCCATAGACTGCCGGCCTATCAAAGTATCTTTCATTCTCCACCAGATAGACAGGAGTGCCGTCTTGCAGTAATACCTCGTTGATGACAATGCTTTCCCGATTATTAAGAAAGGACATAACGAACCTGCCACGATTGCTACATTTATACCCCTCTAAGTTGATACTACCATAGCAGGGTATGATGATTCGGGCATCATGACCTCTCTGCCTCAAAGCCAAGGGTAGAGAGCCAGCAACATCACCCAGACCGCCGACCTTTACCAGTGGACTGGCTTCAGCCGCAGCAAAAAGTATTTTAAGGGAATGACCCACTGTTGTTGTCCTCCAGATTATACAATATCACACGAGTAAATCTATAACTGCACTCCGTTTCAAACTCGGAGTACGGTCATATATCAGGCTTCTATTTTACCTTTTAGCCAGGCTACCCTGTCTTCTATGTTTTTGGCCGCCTGTGCTTGAGTAGTGCTCTTTAGCAGGTCTCTGGAAAGCTTCTCATCACCAATTACATCCCTGACCCAGTTGCTGAAATCATTTCCGCTCTCGCTAGAGTGATGACGGAAAGTCTCTTCATCCATCTGCTTGAGAGCCACACCCAGTTGTGGCAAGCTCTTCAAAACTCGCCCGTCTTGGCACCAGAACTGCTTCCCCTGGGGTACATCTCCCAACCTACTTTCTGCTATAGTCTTTGTTATCCTGACCACCTTGGTTACCTCCTTCTTATTTAGAAGCCCGGCCAATCAACACCGAGCAATCGGCATACCTTGCTACCCTCTCGGCCACGCTGCCTAAGAGGAGAGACTCGATTCCGCTCAGCCCCCTGCTTCCCAGGGCGATAATATCTGGTTTGTATTCCTTTGCAGATGCCAATATGGACTCAGCTACCCCACCCCTCAATACTAAAGACACAGTCTTATAGCCTTTTGCCTGGAACTGCTTCTCGCTCTTGACGGTTATCTTGCGTGCTTCACTTTCCTCGGCTGCTTGTAATCTGGCAAGCAATTCTTGATTGGTTTGGAAGTCAAGTGTTGGCATTTTAACCCAGGCGGCGAGGTGCGATTGAAGAGCCGTTACCACGATGACCTCACAGTGCCGTTGCAAAGGCAGGTCCAGGAGGAACCGAGTGACCATGTCCGAGTGTTTCGAGCCGTCAGTAGCCAGTAGGACCCGCTTTATGGCAGCTTTCTTTTTAGCCCAAGATACTTGCCTAGTGATGCGAGTCGTCTGCCTTACCAGCAGGACACTGGCCTTTGCGTGTTTCATCACTGTCAGAGCAACACTACCTAGGCGGAACACAGGTGGATTCGTCAAGCCCTTGGCGCCCATTACCACCAGGGAGATCCCACTTTCATTGGCTACTTTCAGGATTTCTTCAGCTGGATTTCCCCACCGCACCAGGCTATCCGCCTTGAGCTTGCTGGCGCTAAGTGCCTGAATCGGTTGCTGTAGCAGTTCCAGTTGCTTCTGCTGTTGGGCCTCTTTTTTTGGTGAGGTGCCCCTCAGCTTGCCAAGCGTAATCCCTCCCAGGAAGGTGTGCTCGGGCACTACGGTGATTACTGTGACTTCGGTCTGAGAAGGAAGCCGAAGTGCCCTTACCATCTCGGTTGCAATGTCGGAATATGCTGATCCGTCAACAGCAAGAAGAACCTTCATATTTTACCTCCTTTGTGATCTCTAAACATGATTTCCCGCTGGGCAATATGACCCGCGTCAACGCCAGTATGTCGCGTTTGAGGTGCATAATAGATACCAGTGTTTGTCTCTTCGGGTCGTGAAGTGCCCCAGCCTCGAGTTGACCACTCTTCTCATCCATCTCCTCGATAGTGGGCATGATGTTGTCTACCAGTTTTCTCACCGATTTTATATCTAAAATCGTGCTTCCAGTTCAATTGGAGCGGGAGACGGGATTCGAACCCGCGACACCCTGCTTGGAAGGCAGGAACTCTACCGCTGAGTTACTCCCGCAAAAACATTATCTCAAAGCTAAAAGTTCACAAAAGTTCACAAGCCAACTACTTAATGATTTTATCACTTCAAGAGCTTCAGGGACAAGCCAAAAGACAATGGAGATTTACCATTTAGCCTTAGATAAGTTCATTGGCTATCCACTAACTCCAGAAGGCATCAATGGCTATCTTAACAGCCTAACCTGTGGCAATGCCAAGCATAACTACTTTAGGTGTATCAGGACATTATGCAGGTGGCTATACCAGAATGACTACATAGCAAGTAACCCTATTGAGAAGGTATCACCACCTAAGAGACAAAGGAAGCTACTACCTGCTATTAGTAAAGAGCAACTCCAAACTTTGCTTGGTCATTGTGAAGCTCATGAAAGCTCTGAAAGGGACAAAGCCATTCTTAACTTGCTATGGTATTCAGGTATGCGATTAAGTGAAGCTGCCAATGTTAAATCACAAGACTTTGACTGGGACAAAGGCACAGTAGTTGTTCTCGGCAAAGGTGATAAGTATCGCAAAGCACTATCTGGTAATGGTGAAGTTAAGCGATGGTTCGCTACTCATGACAGCTTTGAAGTTACTGCTAAAGGTATTCAAACGATGCTACAGCGATTAGCTAAGGAAACTGGTATTCATTGCAATCCCCATTCATTCCGTAGAGGTTTTTGCATTCACCAGGTTAAATCGGGACTATCCACTAGAGTAGTGCAAGCTTTAGGTGGTTGGGAACAACTCACTATGGTTGAACACTACAGCAAGTCACTCAGCTTTGATGATGCTCTGGATGTATACCATAAGAACAATCAACAATAGCATATAGCTCTGGTCAAGGTTGAACCTGCTAGCTTTAGGCATCGCAACGTTCCCTTAACAGAGATTCCAAGCTGTGACTGTAGTGAGTTGATGCTCAGTAGGCATACACTCATAGCTAAGTGTTCACAGATTCATAGCTACACCGTTCACAATTCACATTCATTATAAGGGGGGTATCCCCCATCCCGCCCCAAATTTCACTTTGATATATGAGTTATTAGGTGCTCTCTGAGAAATTCACTTTTTGGTTTAGATGAGTTTTCAACTATTTGTGCTTATTTTTGTAGACTTGTAAAGTGTCGTGGGCAATCCTGTGGCATTCGTCTTCTTCATTGTCTGAGGACACAACTTCTGGTCGCTGCCGTCTACGGTATATGTGAGCGAATTCGTGTAGCGTGATAAATAACCAGTAACTCATGCGGTCGGATTTGACATTGGCATCAATATCTCTACCAAACAATGTTATCGCCATCGGTATTATTCCTTCATCAGAATACTTGGCACTATTCCACGCTAAGCCGTCTGAATCAAAATTGTGCTCTTCAACATAGACGGGAATTTCTTCATCAAGCTTGAAAGGTAGCAGGGCGAAGCATTTGCTTAACTCTCTTGCAAACCCATCAGGTGCTAGGTTCTTATCGTCTATTACTTTAATCATTCCCCCAACTCCTTTACTTTCTATGGTAACTTGCTTTACCTGCTCTTCTATCTGGCATCCCTCCACCTTCTGTTCGTTGTTTTCATTTCAAACTTTCCAAGTCTACTGGCTGGGTATAATATCTAACACTCCCTAACAGCACAGGAATCACTTTCAGCATGGTTAGTGAAGCTTTAGGTTACCTTCATCGTCAAAAACAATAGCCCTTTCATAATGGAAAGCCTGCCAAATGTGGTCATTTATCCGCTTAGGTAACAGCTTAGCTTCTTCAGCAAGGTTTTCAATGTAGAATTTCTGTAGGTCAAGATGCTGCCTTTTCCATGTTTCCCGCTTCTCATTTTGCACAAAATCGCTACCAGTAGCCAGCCACATACCTTCAGCATTATAAATTGCAAAGCTCACAACCAGCGGTGTTAAAGGCAAATAAGTTCCATAAACCTTTTCAATGAAAAGAACAAAATTCACTATGTATGCAGCATCTATCTGAGAGGCAAAACACAAATCCTCTGTGTCCTGGGCAAGCAAGTTGCCATATTCAATATAGCCATTTCGAAATATCTCCAGATAGTTACCGAGCCTGTGTTGGGCATGCCTATAGGGGGCGTAATTATCTGCTTTCAAGCCACTTAAAGTAAAATATGCTTGCCCACAGCCAATATAGCTATGGGTTCCCGTCAATGAAGGGGGGTTCAACATCATTTCACGCAAATCTTTGTCATGAATGTCAAAAACAACCTCGTCACGGAGATAAGCGGGAGACGCTGAAATTACCATATACGTGTTGTCACCAATGCTCTCCAAAATCTCTGCTTTTCTAGTAAACAAGAAGCGGTCTAATCGGTTCAAATTGCTCAAACGCTTTTCAAAAGCTTCCCCAATCTCGTCAACTATCATTTTCGCCTTTTGCCTTCCATGCCTCCTCCAAAACTGATTCAACCCTTTATAAGTTACCATATGGGGGGCGTTGATACTTTCTGGAATAGAGATAGCTATTACCACTCTTCCGTTACTTAATGGTATATCCTTTACTTCCAACCCCACCATTCTCTTGTCTACGTTATCTAAATAACTACTTGTTATTCGCTCTACATGGTTCCCTGCTTCAATACCTTCTAGCTTTATGGGAATACCTTCGTCGTCAGCTTCTATACCAATAATTAAATAGCCCCCATGCTGATTAGCCATCGAGGTAATATCCCTTAGCATCTCCCTTTTGTCTTCGTCCGAATTGCCATACATAATGCTCTTATATTCAAGGGTGTCCCTCTCTTGCACTTGGTCACTCACAAGCCTTTGGAGGTTTTGTTCTGTTAGCTCAGCTAGTTTGCGTCCTCTGAAAATCATGGCTTTCCTCCAATATCCTCTTCAAATCTGCTGCTTGGTTACTCCCCAGGTAAAGGTGGTGTTCGCATGGTTATCGTGATTGTAGCATTTGCAGAAAGGGGACTATCGGTGTGATTCACACTGCTGGCTATCTCATTATCGGGAATGCTGGTATCGGTAGTTGAAGCTTTACTATCACCTGAGAGGAGTAGGCCTGCAAGCGCATCCTCACCGAAAGCTATCCCAGGACTTACAAACCACCACATCTCTCTCTACTATTACGTTTTTTCTTACTCACCGCAACCCTCTAACCACATTCCCACGCAAAGCTCAAAATCCGGTGAGGGTAATACTTCCTTGTCAATTATCACGTCTAGCACAGCGGGAAGATTGGAGTCGACTGCCCTTTGTAAGGCAGGTTTGATCTCGGAAGGCTTCACCACTCTTTCCCCATAGCAATTCATACCTCGAGCGACTTCATCATATCGGATGCCATTAAAATCAACCCCGATGTATCTTTTGCCAAAAGACGCTGTTTGTCCGCCTCTTATCATTCCCCAAGCGCCGTCATTGTGAACTATGAATACGATGGGCAACTGCAGACGGCTTGCTGTTTCCAATTCCTGGATGTTAAACCCGAATGAACCGTCCCCAGTAACACAGTATACTTGTTTCGAAGGGTATGCTAGCTTTGCTGCAATAGCGTAGGGGATACCGGCTCCGAGGTGGCCTGCGTCTCCAGATGAACAGCTTAAGAATGTATTCGGTTCATAGATACGATTTAGACGCACACACCAGACAGATGTGTTTCCTCCATCAGTTACCACGATAGCATCCCGTGGAAAGAAATCCCGTGCCTCTTTTGCCAGTCGCGCTGGGTGGATCGGCACACTATCCAACTCACACATTTCCTTGAAGCCTTCAAGCCAACTGTTCTCCGCTTCCTTGTAGGACTGAAGAGACTCACGCTCCTCTTTTTTCGACGTATATTTCTTCAGCGCTTCCAAAAGGGCATGAAGGGTGGATTTTGCGTCGCCAACTATCCCGATGTCTACCTGCCGGTTAACCCCAATCATGTCGCCACTGATATCTATCTGGATAAGTTTCTGTTGTGGTGCCTCCCCCCAAGCAGGCGGTTTGCCCCAGAACTCAAGGTCCGCTAGTCGCCCTCCAACCAGGAGTACGACATCGGCATCGGCCTGAGCAATAACTCCCGCGCTGCCAAAACAACTTGAAATAAGGCAGAGGGGATGATCCTCCGGAATAGAGCCCTTTCCTTGTACGGACGTGGTTACCGGAGCTTGTAAATACCCAGCGAGTTGGATAAGTTCCTCCGAAGCCTGTGATCGAAGAACTCCACCACCAGCATGGATGAGCGGCAACTTTGCGTCGCTCAGCATTTTCGCAGCTTGGTCGATTAACGAAATATCCCCAACAGGCCGACCCATGGGTCTGTAAGTTTTTGGGGAGGCAATTTTAGCTTCATTTTCGTCCTTGGCTTGAAACATGACATCCGAAGGGAAATCGAGATGAACTGGTCCAGGTCTACCTGATGTAGCTATCCTGAAAGCCTGATGAACAAGCTCAGGAATACGTTCCCAATCAGAGACAACGGCATTCCATTTAGTGACCCCCTTGAATAGCGAAATTTGATCTAAACCTTGAGTGGAACCGTGGTCTGGATACGAACGCCATGTTTGATTCTGTGCCGTAATCGCTATTACGGGTATACTATCTGCGGAAGGAGGGTATACTCCGGCAACCAAATTCGCAGCTCCAGGTCCCACCGTTCCGATACATACACCTGGTTTCCCCGTCACGCGTGTCCAAGCGTCTGCCGCATGAGCTGCTGCAGCCTCATGTCTTGTACCAATGAACTCAATTCGCTCGTCCTTGTAGATGGCATCTAAAAAAGGTAAAAATTGGGCGCCACACACACCGAAAACATATTTGACGTTTTCTTGAACAAGGCAGCGCTTCAGAACTTCCCCACCCGTTATTTTAGCCATAATCTCACCTCCTACAACGAAAATTATCCACAGGCAAACAGGATTTTTTTAGTCAGCAGCACTTTCACTAAGATAGCCTTGGCAGGAAACACGACCTGACTGTGCCGCTTTTTACTGTTTTTAATTTTAGCTATCCAGTATAAAGTACCTTCTCCTTTGAGTCAATTTAGTCTCACCCTTCAATGCAAAACTCTGTAAAATTGCCCTTGTGTTCTGCTATCATGATAAGTGATATATTAAAGATACAGGATGAGACAAAGTAAGCTTGACTAAGCAAGCACAAAGTGGGTATATTCCAATATTATATGAAATGGCTGGCAAATACTGGAGGGGGTGGTAAGAATGCTCAGTTAAATCTTCCGGAACAAGTCACTAATGAGGTTCTCTTATGCTTGATAGTGTTGTTAAAGAGATGAGAGTCGCTAGCTTGCTTCTACCTCCGGAAAAAACATTATTGGGCAAAGAGAAATAAAGAAGAAAAGGAGGTTACAATGGAAGGTAGCAAACTTTATGTAGGAAATCTCACCTATTCCGTAACTAATGAGCAGTTGGAGGAATTGTTTTCCACCCATGGTGAAGTTAAGGAAGTCAATGTAATTGAAGGCAGAGGTTTTGGATTCGTGGAAATGTCTAGCCCATCGGAAGCTGAGACAGCAAAGGAAGCACTGGACGGTTCCGATTTTCAAGGACGCACCTTGAAAGTTGACGAAGCGAAGCCACCAAGAAGGGATCGAAGATAGTAGAATAACTCTGAGAGGTAACCTAAAAAAATTTAGGAACAGTTATGAAGAATATATGAGTACAGTGCCCAGGTGGAATCTTTTTTAAGGGGTTAGACAATTTACGAAACAGATGCCGCATAGGAATCTACTGGACAAGTGTCTTCTGGCAAAGGCAACCGTACGAATGTTAGTCGAACGGCCAACATCAGAGTAGCCAACAAGTTCAAACCTTAGAAGTTTTCTTATTCAGGGCGATGGCGTATGTCTAGCTGTATTTAAAGCGGGCTACCGTCAGTGCTTATTTAGCTCAGCGTTTTTGTTGATCTGGTTTCTTGCTATCAAGCATTATGGCTCGATTATTCAAGAACCGTGAGGGGACAAATTTCTCCGATACTCAGCATACTCAGCTAATCTGGAAAGGACGGCAGCAGCATGGTCGGGCAACGGATAAAGTGGGATTCCTTTCTGCACCGCAAGCTTGCTTA
>Ga0315543_1000412_pt1 | contig 52444 bp, 62 predicted proteins | sample SalMarSW160210MG_2_FD_203098 | JGI IMG/M metagenome (GOLD analysis project Ga0315543, IMG submission 203098) | Salt marsh sediment microbial communities from the Plum Island Ecosystem LTER, Massachusetts, United States - Salt Marsh Sediment SW1601-210 ...
AATTTGGCACCACCGAAAAACTCAGCACCACATTGCCATCGCTCCCTGTTCTCTTTCCCTGTTCCCTCGAAAGCGAAGATATTAGTCACATAGAAAAGCCTGGCTAATTCTTGTCCACTTAGATTGTCGGTGTATAGTCTGGCTACAGGAATAGTGCCATCTGGCCTCAAGACGACCCGCTCACCACTCCAGCCATCCCAATCAAGAAAGGAATATACCTTGCTCAACATGCTTGGAGTAAGTGTTCCCGTAGCGGTAAACAAGTGGAGGTATTCTAAGGTTGGCGTCCTCACCTCCTGGTAGCCCCAGTTGCGACAACATGACCGGAAGACATCTTCAACACGGCGAAAGCGTAACATGTCCTCGGGGAGCAAGTCCTGCATCCCCTTACATTTTTGGTTTTTCATCCTTAGCCTATTCTACACTAAGCTGTGTCCAGCTTCAATGATGAACTTGAGAAATTTTGTCGCTTTTAATTGCTTGGTTTGGTCTTTGCCTCCCTACGCTTTCGTTTATGACTTCCAAGAGCAGCCGGAGCAGCAATCTCCATATTACAAATATCACAAATGTTAGCCATAGTTTGCGAGTCTATAATCAAGGTTTGGCAAGGTCAAGCAAATCTTAGGGGAAGGTTTGGAAAGATTTGAAAAGACGTACGAGAAGTTTTCGATGGAGTAGCAACATAACTGGACTAGTCTTTAAGGGGCAGGTCGCCGTATTCAGTGAGTATCCTCTCGAACTCGTTCAAGCGTAACTTCTTTTTGGTGCGTTCCCAAAGGGCATGGCCAGCTTTAGATGTGCCAGAGGCAGGCTTTTCGGTAACTTCGGAAAAAGGCTCGAGCAGCTTTGGTTTGAGGTCATTTACTTTTGCACACCATCTACTAGAAACATCCGATTCTGAACGCCCATAGTACAATTCAGCCAGCGGCTCATTCAAGGCTATGTGTAATAGAGAGAACAACATTAGGAACCCCACCTGAATACAATACTCCGTTTCTGGAGTCCTTGCACTCCCAAAATGGAATTGGCATAACATTCCCTGTTCTCCAACATCCGTTTCTTGGGTATGTGACAAAGAAGCAAGGAGATTGGAATGCCCCTGATGGCTCAGAAGACCGTACCAGGCATATTCTTTAGCGTGTACTCCCAATTCCAACAGCTTGGCATTAACGTCTTTAGGCTGATACTCTGCTAGATTTATCAACCATTTCTTAGCCATCTTGGGTTTCCGTAGGAACAAACGGAACAGCATCGTGCACTCGATGATATCCCGTATCAGGGGCTGTGCTTGGTCTGGTAGCCCCCATAGAAGCAGCTGCTTCGCTCCTTCGGCGTCATTGAACATTCTGGTGGCCAGTGTCGACATTGCCAACTCGCCTTCGTCGGTTTCCTTGCGGCGCCCACTAAGAGGCTTGAAAGACTCTAATATCAGTTCAATCATTCCAGCAAACAAAAGGCGTTCTTTCAAAAATACTCCCTTATGCCATTCAGAGATTTTGGCTTCAACTTCTTCTATTTTAGGGTAGCTGGTCTCGTACTCTTCGCCCATCTTCCGTCTAATCCTATTATACCACTTGCTAGCTCAGTGAAGCTTGAGGATAGCTTGAGGTTTTATCGGACGATTGAGCAACTTTTGAGAAGGGATTTGGCTTTCATCACAAGCATAACAAATTGTCAGAATGTTCAATCCGAGACGGTATTGACTTTATACAATTTTGCGTATATGTTTTAATCATGGATAAATAGTTTCGAAACGCCCATTCCCAAAAAAGTATATCAACTAGTTCGAAAAGCAGAGATTAAAGGGACAGAAAAGAGAATTCAACAAAGATGTGCCATGGAACAAGAAATAGATGAGACTACGTTACGATTAAGACTTCACTCTCTGACGCTAAATAAAAATGATATTGTAGAATGATGGTACCAGGGTATGTCAATATTGGTGTTGCATGCCCTGGTACCATTTCGATAAACTGGGTCCATTATTCAGAGCAGAAAATCCACAACTCTGCCTTGGGCGAGGGGAAGTGTGTAATTTGTCTTATGGTTCTGGCCTTATTGCAGCAGCAGGAACAGTCTGGCTTATTCTGATATTTCTGTCGCTTTATCCATTCTATCTGCACCGCTACAAGAAAGAGCGGTACACAGGTATATGGCGCTGGCTGGGTGAGAAAAACCAAAGTCCTGTACGCGCAATCGGTTTCCCTATAGGGTGGGCTGCAGGAGTTGCCATTGTTTATAGCATATTGGAGCTTAGTGGTGCTTCCAAAATAATAGCCATCATAGTTGCGGTGTTAGCTATCGGTATGTACATCGGCATAGCTAAATACTATTTCCATAGGAGACGCTAGCATCTGGTACATAATATTAACAGACATGTACACAAAACTCGTGTGCGGAGGTGCTTTGAGTGTCTTACAGGACTTTTAGGATCATTTTTGTGTGCGTAGCTATTATGCTGATGATTTCCTTTTTTCCCCTTATCAAAGGTTTAATATTGCCATTAAATATTCTACAATTATTAGAATAACTATAGGAGCTGTAGTGATTGGTATGGCTGTGGCAGGTTATTTGTTGTACTGACTTTAGTTGGCCATAGCCATGGCCTGAATTACCCGAAGTTTTCCCTACTTTTTTAATACCTAATAACAATTCTTCTTTCCGCTCGGACAAAAGAAGAAGTTTGGGCAAACTTGGTGTTATCCTCTTCATGACTCACATCCCGTTCCCAATCTTGTTAGCAATTCGTCTCTGACCAATTCCTCAGTGTTTGCTAGCTCACTAACTGACTTGTGCCCGTTTCCAGTAAGTAGGTGGATAATGTAATCAAGTTTGCTGTTTAAGATGAGGAACATTTGTTTAGTTTCAGCAGAATCGGCTATAATGTCTGAAGGGGGGCAGAGGAATCTGAATTCCCATAAACTTGAGGTTAATGCTAGATGCTTAGAACCTGGCTCAGGATTTTCTTTCTTGCTTTGCTTGTGATTCCCGTAGCTGCGGGTCTAGGAAGCAGCCTGATCGCTGCCGCCAGCCCTACTAACGTGGAAGTCCTCACCGTGGATGGCACCATTGTGCCCGTGATAGCGGACTATATTGATCGGGGTATCAGCCAGGCGGAGGAGAATGGCGCTACTGTCTGTATAATTGAGCTAGATACCCCCGGTGGGCTTCTGGACTCAACCGATAAGATAGTCAAAAGGATTATGAATGCCGACGTGCCCATCGTTGTTTATGTCTCACCCAAAGCTGCCTGGGCTGCCTCAGCGGGAACCTTCATTACTCTATCTGCTCATATAGCGGCGATGACGCCGGGCACGACTATCGGCGCTGCCCATCCTGTAGCTGCTGGAGGAGAGGAAATACCAGAAGACCAAATGAAAAAAATAGTCGAGTTCTCGGCTAAGTGGATGAAGACTATAGCTGAGGAGCGTGGCCGCAATATGGAAGAAGCCGAGCTAGCAGTTACGGAAAGCAAATCGTTCACCGATGTTGATGCCCTGGAATATAACCTTATCGACCTGCGAGCTGACACTTTGGAAGGCCTTATTTCCCAAATCGATGGCTGGAAGGTTACTTTAGCCAGTGGCGAGGAAGTCATCATTGATACCACGGACTATATTTCAACTAGAAACGAAATGAATGCCATTGAAAAATTCCTGCAGACCATTAGCGACCCCAACATTGCCTACATCCTCTTTACCCTGGCTACCATAGGGTTAATTACTGAGATTTCCAACCCGGGGATGGTTTTCCCCGGGGTCGCTGGTGGCATCAGCTTATTCCTGGCGTTTTACTCCCTGGGTGTGCTTGATGCTTACTGGGGAGGCCTGGCACTCCTTTTACTTGCCGTGGGACTTTTTATCGCCGAGTACTTCACTGCTAGTTTTGGACTATTGACTGCCGGAGGTATAATTTCGCTGGTTGCAGGTTCACTGATTCTGTTCAGCCACAGCCCCGGGATACAGGTAGATATAGGGTTAATTATCGGGGTTGCAGTAGGCTTCACCGCTTTCGCTATCTTTGTCGTCGGTGCCATTGTCCGCGGGCAAAGGCGACGCAAGGCTACCGGGGCTGAGGGAATGATTGGAAAAATAGCCATAGCAAAAACACCCCTCGACCCTACGGGCACGGTTTTAACCCAGGGAGAATTATGGACGGCGGCATCGGAAGGCGGCAGAGTAGCACCGGGTGAAGAGGTGATAATAACCAAAGTGGAAGAGTTGAAATTATGGGTAGCAAAGAAATTAAAAGAATAGTAAGATAGCATTCATGGAACTGACTATGCCCACTATCGAAATGACTGGCCCAATTATTGTAGCCATAGTTTTCGCCGTCGCTTTTATCATTTTCGTTATCTATGCCATCGTAAAAGGCCAGAGGCGAAAACTCTCCGCTGGTGTAGAGGAGATGATAGGGAAGGAAGCTGTGGTGCAAACGACCCTCAACCCCAAGGGCACGGTTCTGGCTGAGGGAGAGTTATGGACAGCCATAGCCGAAGGTAGTAAAATAGAACCCGGAGAGGAGGTGATAATAACCAAAGTAGAAGGATTGAAACTCTGGGTGGCCAAAAAATCTAAAGAAAAGGAGGAAAAATGAACTGGTTTATTTATTTTATTATCGCAGTAGTAGTAATAATACTTCTGTCGTCAGCTATCAAGATCGTTCGAGAGTATGAAAGAGGGGGCGTTTTCCGACTGGGTAGATTCGTGGGCCTTAGAGGACCGGGCCTGGTCTTGATTATACCTTTCATTGAGAATATGCGGAAAATTGACCTTCGGGTAATCACCATGGACGTTCCCCAGCAAGAGTGCATCACCTTGGACAATGTTACTGTCAGGGTTGACGCCGTAATTTACTTTCGGGTAGTCGGTGCAGATGATGCTATTCTCAAGGTGCTCGACTATGTCAAGGCAACCTCGCTGCTTGCCGCTACCACCTTAAGAAATGTTGTCGGACAATCTACGCTGGATGAGTTATTAGGCCAGCGGGACAGGCTCAACGAAAAGATACAGTCGGTGGTTGATGAAGGCACTAATCCCTGGGGTATAAAAGTGAGCATGGTGGAGGTTAAGGATGTGCAACTGCCGCAAACAATGCAGAGGGCTATGGCAGCCCAAGCTGAGGCTGAGCGAGATAGGAGAGCCAAGGTGGTTCATGCCGAGGGTGAAGCCCAGGCGGCAGAGAAATTGGCCGAGGCTGCCAAAATTATTTCCAGTCAGCCTTCAGCTCTACAGCTTCGCTATTTGCAGACATTGGCAAGCATTGCCACAGAGAGAAGCAACGTCATTCTGTTTCCTTTGCCCATGGAGCTACTGGCTCCCCTTTTGGGCAAGACTAGTGAGTCAGAGAAAAGTAAATAGTATGGCATAATAATCCGTGTCAATGGCACATAGCAAATCTGGGCCCTGGAGTTTTGGCGATAGCTTATGTCGCGATGGGAACGTTGAACTTTCTTCTGCCTAAGGTGATACTTGGACCTGACGAGACTCCAGTGGGCAAATTTCCTTAACTCAGGGGGGCAGCTATGGCCAGTATAAAACTAAGCAAGAGCGATACCAATGAGCTCGGTTAGATTTTGAACCCCATTCTGCCTCATGAAACTTTCTATTCCCTCTAATACATCGAGACCAAGTTGAGGGTTAGTCAGGCTGGCTGTGCCAATCTGCACAACGGTAGCTCCAGCCATAATAAACTCCAGGGCGTCCTCGGCACAGGCAATGCCGCCACATCCTATCACTGGAATACGGACCACCCTGGCTGCCTCGAACACCATATAAAGAGCCACAGGCTTGATAGCGGGACCAGAAAGTCCGCCTACAATATTCCCTAAGCGTGGCTTTCTTTGGTCTATATCAATTGCCATGCCCTTCAGTGTGTTAATCAGGGATATGGCATCAGCTCCAGCTTCTTCCACGGCTGAAGCGATTTCCTTAATATCGGTTACATTGGGGCTCAACTTAACGATAACCGGTAAGGTGGTGGCAGCTTTAACTGCTGAAGTTACCCGAGCGGCAAGCTTGGGGTCGACACCAAATCCCATCCCTCCTGCGGAAACATTGGGGCAGCTAATATTTAGCTCAATGCCGCTGATGCCGGGCACGCCTTCTAACTTGCTTGTCACAGCCACATATTCGTCTATTGTTTCCCCGGCAACATTAACGATAACCGGAACCCGCCATCCTGCCCATACAGGCGCTTTTTCTCCAATCAGGGCGTCGACACCGATATTTTCCAAGCCCACCGAATTAAGCAGACCACCGGCGGTTTCCACCAGTCGTGGTTGGGCATTACCTTCTTTGGGCATAAGGGTCGTCCCTTTACAGACAATGGCGCCCAACTTTTGTATATCAGCAATTTCAGCATACTCTATGCCATAGCCAGCTATGCCACCGGCTATCATCACAGGATTGGACAGGATTAGTCCCTTAGGATGGCGGGGGGCTAATTGCACACGGAGGTTGGGTAACTTTTTCATTGCTTAAAACTTTATCACTGCTCGGGGCAAAAAAGAAGGGACTAACCCAGGGGCACAATTCTCACCCTGCCCCAGACACCCATTTTGTCGCCCACAATAATAACCACACCACGCAGCCCCTCGATACTTCGGGCTTTTTCAATTGCCTCAGGAATATCATCTGCGGCCTTGACTATATTGCCTAGCGCTGTGGCTGCGGCATCAGCTAAAGCTGCCGAGGATGAAAGGGCAATAACGGCGTCAGCGCTGCCCAGGCTTAAAGAATGTCCTACGGTTCCTGAAGACGTACCTATGCCCAGTGGTGTTTCTCCGGGCATAATTTCCAGGGCAATTTTTTTCGTAAAAGCGGATTGCCCGGCGTAGATACCTACCAGCCTCTTTTTAGATATTTTCAGAAAAATATCGCCACCATTTTCCACAATTACCTCTGGCGAGAAAGCGAGTAAATCCCTGCCTACCGCTTCAGCAATTGCGCCAGCTACCGCTGCCATAGGACCAACACCTGTTAGTTGAGATACCCTGGCCATTTCTTTGACGATGGCCGGAGCTTTAGCTTCAGCTTCATAACTGTCCAATGTAGTCAGGAAAAGAGGATGACGCCCAATATATGCCTCTAGAGAGCCACGGTGCTTCAGCACGGAATTAAGGGCTTTATCCTTCAGATTACGCCGAGAGCGGATGTATAGGTCTGTCTGCGCTACCACTACATTAAAGGAAATTAACCCGCTGTCCTTAATCCAGTGGCGGTAGAAACGTGGCTCATGCATGGATTCTTCCCCTCCACAGAGCCCGCCCTGAGGGCAATAAGATTCTTCGCCGCCCCTTCGCTACGCTCAGGGCTTCAGCTCAGAATGACAAAACGCGAAGGGTTCAGGGTCAGAAATGCAATATCATAGCCCGGGGAGGGCAAGCCTTAACACATAATCCGCAGACAACACACTTATTGTGGTCAAAGAGCACTTCCCTCGTTCGCGGCTCCAGAGAAAAAGCCTCGGTGGGGCAAATGGTGATACAAGCTCCACAATGAGTGCACCGGGATTCATCGCGGACGACATCCTGGCTTAAGGACTGGATTTCTACCCCGGCCTCGGTGAGGTATTTGATGCCCTTATCATAGTTTTTCTCCTCACCGCTTAGCTCCATGACCAGCAATCCTTCCTCTCCCGGCGATACTGAAGCTTTGAGGATATTAAAGGTGAGACCAAAATCCTTAACCAGGCGGTAAACAACTGGCTGCTCTGTTATGTTGGGCGGGAAGTGAAGCACTATTCTTCTGGAGACATCCATTTTTCTTAATTACTCCCCTATTGGTCTTTCCTTAAGTGGCTTAAAGGTTATGCCTGACTCAACTCCAGGCAACGGAGCCACGGGCTCGGTAAGCAAAAACTCACCCTTTTCTATCCATTTCTTCAAGATACTGGCAATTTCCATCGCTTTAGGATAGCTAGATAAAGAAGCAGTCGGGACATCCTTGCCTTGAACCTTTATACGACCGCTTTTGAGCTCAGCGTAGCTAACCTCCCCCAGGATATCTGGCTTCATCTGGGGATAAGCCTCGGAATAGTCCACGATGGGTGCCAGGATGCCAGCATCGCTTACCATTGTGTAACGGAGAATTTCCTCGGAAAGTATAGGTATCGGGACACCTATGCCCACAGTCAATGTGCAGCCGTAACCGAGCATGCTTGTCCCGACTAGCCACCCCGGCTTCATTTGCTTCAAGTCCCCAATCACGGCCAGTGTCCCTGCCCCCCGCCGCGGCACGCCATTGTCTCCCCTGAGAGCAGTGGGATTATGCTGCGTACCATGCCAGGCCACATAACCTATTCCACCGCCCAGGAAGAGCTTCGTCCCAACACCTATGGTCTTATAGTAGGGGTCGTTCAACAGCGGTGAGAGTTGCCCCGCTGTAGAGTAGTCAGCGTTTCCCAAATTCGGCTTAAGCACCCCCATATAGGTATAGATAACCTTATCGGAGATGTTCACCGCCACATTATAGTTCTGGTAGGCATTTCTGAGATTAAATAGAATTGCCTCATTTATGTCCTTAATGTTAATCAGGGTCTCCAGCTTTTTCCGGGGGTAACAGTCCGTCCCATAAGCGGTGGCGGTAAGCATTACGTCTTTCCCTGCTACAAGCTCCTCGATTACATGTCCACCACCATAATTGAACTCCCCGGGGTAGAACTTGTTCTTGGGGTCATCATCGGGAAGGGCAGTTGCCCCGAGGAAAATATCAACAGCAGCTATCCCGGTATAGACCGGAACATCATTAAGGTAAACCTTGCCGCCGCCAAGTTTTATCCTTGGCCTGGAGTGTCCGACATTGAAAAAAGCACCAGACCCACACATGGGGCTGAAGGTACCGGTGGTAACTACATCAATTTCCTCGGCCGCCCTGCTTACGCCTTTTTCCTTAGCGATGTTAATCACTTCCTCGGCAGTCACCACGACAGCCTTACCTTTTCTGATTTTCTCGTTGATTTCAGCTATTGTCTTTGCCATAGCAAACTTAACCTTATTTAAGCAACTCCATAGCTACCCGGGCAGCCTTTTTACCGGATAAAAGCATGCCACCAAAAATTGCTCCCATCCTCGGGGAACCAAAAACGGCGTTCGCTGTCATACCAGCGACCACTAATCCGGGATAGACTTCCCTGGTGTTTTCCAGTATTTCTTTTTCCCCTCTCTCAGCCCACATGGACTTCTCCCCCATAACTTCCCCCGTCTTCGTTCTTAACTTCGGACCTATCTTCTCTACCACGATACGGCAGACTTCAGCGTCATGCCCGGTGGCATCTACAGCCACCTTGCACCTTGCAGTTAGAGGGTCCACATGCAGCTTCGACCAGGAAACAGCGCTCCAATTCAAAACAAGTCCGGTTATCCTGTCATCTTCCCGAACCATGACATCTTCAACGTTAATCAAATTGAAAATCTTCGCCCCGGCTTTTATAGCCCTTGAGCAGATAGTTGAAATAGCCTCCACCGAATCAGCGACATAGTACCCCTTTTCGTATTCCTTGGCTGGAACTTCAAACTCATCTAATATCCTCTTGCCTTCCTCCTGAACTACGATGCGGTTAAACATCATCCCTCCCCCGGACATGCCGCCGCCAACACGAAGCTGCCTCTCAAACACTACCGCCTTTATGCCCTCTTTCGCCAGGGAGTAGGCAGTGACAAGCCCAGCCGGCCCCGCCCCAGCTACAGCAACATCCACTTCCATCGCCCCCATGAAGTCCTTCATGTAGCTTTCAACAATGGCACGGGAGATAATAACTTCATCCATCCTTAGTCAGCCTCACTTCGGCTAATGGAGCGGCAGCTTTGAAGACGTGCGAGCTAGTATATCCCTATCGGCAGGCAATGTCTAGCCACTTGAGGTAATCCTCACTGCCAGCAGTGATAAGGACAATTATTCTGTCTGTTTTCTTCACGATCCTTGGCCTATCTTGAGCATCTTATCCACGGCAGCTTTTGCCCTGAGCCGAATTCCCTCGGGAACCTTCACATCAGGACTCATCTTCTCCAAAGACCACAAAACTTTCTCCAAGGTAATCAACTTCATGTCGGGACAGATTGCTTGCTCGGAAACAGGAATAAACCTCTTGCCGGGATTCTCTTTTCTAAGTCGGTGCATTATCCCCAGCTCCGTACCTACAATCATCTCTCTGACCTCATCTCGCTGAGCATATCTACACATCCCGCCGGTGCCGAGCACCTCGTCGGCAAGGGCAATGACCTCTGGCCTGCACTCTGGATGAACTACCACCTTAGCTTGAGGATATTCCCGCTTCAACTCCTTTATCCTTTCAGGCTTTATCCTGACATGGGTGGGGCAGAAGCCGGGCCAGAGAATCATCTTTTTGCCCGTCCTGGCCGAGACGTAATGCCCGAGATACTGGTCAGGAACAAATAATATCTCTCGAGCATCCAGGCTTTCCACAACCTTGACCGCATTGGCGGAGGTACAGCAGATATCTGATTCCGCCTTGACTTCGGCTGGGGAGTTAACGTAGCAAACCACCACTGCTTGAGGATGTTCCTTTTTCTTCGCCCGTAATCGTTCAGCGGTAATCATGTCTGCCAGGAGGCAGCCAGAGTTTATATCAGGAAGCAAGACCACTTTTTCTGGACAGAGGATGGAGGCTGTTTCCGCCATGAACTGAACTCCGCAAAACACGATTACACCAGCACCGGTTTCGGCAGCCCTCTGACTCAGGTCCAGGGAATCGCCGACAAAGTCGGCTATATCCTGAACCTCACCCAGTTGATAGTTATGGGCAAGGATAACAGCATTCCTTCTTTTCTTAAGTGCCGAGATTTTCTCTACTATTTCAGCATCCCTATTTTCCATCCGTGGCTATCCTCCAGCAAAAAAAACTACAATGTCAATCTGGTCTCCATCTTTCACCGGGGTAGTTAGCCCCTTAGGATAAGTGGACTCGGAGTTAACAAGAATTTCACAATAACGACGTAGCTGCCCTCGCTTATCACGAATCAGTTGTTTAATAACAGGGAACCGACTTTCCAGGTTCTCGAGGCATTCACCAGTGGTATGACCGGTCACTTCAATCACTTCTTGCCCTCCAGCAAGTTTTTGCAGAATCGGATGAAGCCTTACCTTGATGCTCATTTTTAGACATCTTTTGTCCCGCAGACCTTGCAATTTTGTTTTTTTACCAGGTTACGGAATGTGAAATCCATCGTATCGCCATTGAAATATAACATCTTCCCTGTTAGCAAAGACCCGAACCCGGCAAGGAGTTTAATCGCTTCTGTCACTTGTAAGATAGCAATCAAGGCTGGCGTTACACCAAAAACAGGCAATGATACCTTTCTATGTGGAACTTCGGGAAAAATACAGGCAAGGCAGGGCGTCCTCCCCGGGATTATAGTAGTAACCTCGCCAAAGAGACCATGGACACCCCCATGGATGAAGGGTATTCCTTCGGCAACACACGCCTTGTTAATAATAAATCTGGTCTTGAAATTATCCATCCCGTCTATTACCAAATTTGCTCCTTTGATAATCTCTCGGGCATTACGTTCAGTAATCTTCTTGAAAACAGGAGTAACCTCTATTGAAGAATTTAATTTAGCCAGCTTCCGTGCTGCGGAAATGGGCTTTCCCTCTCCAATATCTTCCTCGTAATGAAGAATCTGCCGGTTTAAATTAGAGAGTTCTACACGGTCACAGTCTATTAGGGTGAGATGGCCTACGCCGGCACACGTTAGATATAGAGAGGCGGAGCATCCCAATCCACCAAGTCCAGCTACCACTACGTGGGACTGCTTGAGTTTTTTCTGCCCCTCTTCACCAAGGTCTGTATACAAAATCTGGCGTTCGTATCTGGTCAAATCGTTCTTCGTTAATCTAGGCATAGCCTGTTCCATAAAATCTAGAATCCGCATTAGCCCCACCCGCAATCACATATCTTTATTATACACAATTGGCAGGTGGTATTCCCTTCGCCATACCTCACACGCTATATCAGCGAAAAGCAATATCCCAAAGCCAAAGACATCACACAGACGACCGTCAGATAAATAGCTAGAATCTTGCCACCGAATTCCTTTCTCAGGGCCAGGATAGTGCCCAAACTGGTAATCGGACCCACCAACTATTTACCTCCGGCATTTTGGAGCCGTGGCTGGCTATACTGCGGTCTGGTTCCTCACTTATATGCCTTCACCGTAATGCTCAGAAGCTTCTCTTTTGTCTGATTTGCCTTGTTCTCTATATAAAATCCCCGGCTCGATACTATCTCTACATCCTCAAAGCCAGTTTTCTTTATCTTTTCCAGGTATTCCTGTTGCTCCAAAGCCCCAGCGATACATCCCGCCCAGGCATCAGGGTCATCCTTTATTTCATCGGGGAGTGCTCCCTCGGAAACTATATCGGAGACAATTAGCCTGCCCTTTGGCTTCAAGACTCGATAAGCCTCCTGGAAGACCTTAGATTTATCCGGGGAAAGATTGATGACACAGTTACTGAGAATGACATCCACAGATTCATCCTCAACGGGAAGCTTCTCCATTTCTCCCAGGCGAAATTCCACATTATGGTAGCCATGACTTCTCGCGATTCCTTTTGCCTTATCTACCATCTCCTTCGTCATATCAACCCCGATAGCCTTACCGGTCGGACCAACCTTGTTAGCTGCCAAAAATACATCTACTCCGGCGCCTGACCCTAAATCCAGAACCACCTCACCCGTTTTGAGCTCTGCTATAGCAGTGGGATTGCCACACCCTAAACCCATAATCGTCTCTTCCGGGATATCTGCCAAATCCTTCCCCAAATATCCCGCGGCTTCAGCTCGGACCAACGGACTGACTCCACCTCCACAACTTGAGCAGCAGCTCTCTTGGTCTTGCTTAGCTATCTGAGCATATCTGCTCTTCACCACTTCTTTGATTTTCTTCTCTTCCATAGTTCACCTCCTGACATTCGCACAGCGACAGCTCCTTCATTAGAGCTTCGCTATCAATGATTAACCTGGCTAATCTAACATCCGTAAGCTTGTAGTAAACTTTCTGAGCTTCCTGCTCGTCTTTCACAATGTTACATTCCTTAAGGGCTCTAAGGTGGTGCGAAACGAGGGATTGCTCCTTATTCAAAACGCTGGCGAGTTCACCAACACACCTCTCGCCTTCAGCCAGCAGCTTAAGTATCCCGAGCCTTGTCGGCTCCCCAATGCACCTCAAAAATCTTGCCTGGTCTTCTTCTATTGTCATATGAACCTCCGTTTATATGAATTATAGCTCATATATAAACTGCAGTCAAAAGTCTCAAATGGGATAGTGCGACATGTCTATCAGAATACATAAAATGACAGGTGAACGAAGGGAGATACATACTTGAGGGCTATCGTGAAATTCCGGTGCTAGGTCTGCTTCTTCAGTTTCTGGTGTCCTAAGTAATCCTCAATTGCCACTTTAAGCGCATCCTCGGCCAGGACCGAGCAGTGCATCTTGACCGGCGGCAGCCCATTTAAAGCTTCAGCTACTGCTTTGTTGGAGATTTTCAGAGCTTCCTCGATTCTCTTCCCCTTCACCATCTCGGTGACCATGGAGCTGGTGGCAATGGCCGCTCCACAGCCAAAGGTCTTGAACTTAGCGTCAACGATGATGCCATCGTTTACCTTAATGTAAAGCTCCATGATATCGCCGCAGACAGGATTCCCGACATGCCCCACACCATCGGGGTTCTCTATCTCCCCAACGTTCCGGGGGTTCTTGAAGTGCTCCATTACCTTCTCGCTGTACAGTGACCAAGGATCAGGCATTTGTTCCACTCCTATTTTTGAGTCTTCAAAAGCGGGGACATGGCTCTCAACCTGGCGACAATTCCAGGCAAGACCTCCAGCACCCGCTCCACGTCTGCCTCCGTGTTTTCTCGCCCCAGGGTGAACCTGAGCGAGCCATGAGCTTGCTCGGCGGGAAGCCCCAGCGCCAGAAGAACATGGGACGGTTCAAGGCTCGCCGAGCTACACGCTGAGCCGGTAGAAGCACAGATGCCCTCTAAATCAAGATTTAAAAGCATGGATTCCCCTTCAACAAAATCAACGCTTACATTGACATTGTTGGGCAGTCTTCTCGTGGGATGACCATTTAAGCGGATGTGGTCAATCTTCTCCAGGAGACCTTTAATTAGCTTATCCCGAAGATAAGCCAGCCGTTCTGCTTCCTTGCCCATCTCCTGCCCGGCAAGCTCCACCACCCTGCCAAGCCCCACGATACCAGGAACATTCTCGGTGCCGGCCCTGCGCCTCTTTTCTTGCTCTCCCCCATGCATAAGGGGAACTAACCTGGTGCCTTTCCTGACATACAGCGCTCCTACTCCTTTAGGCCCGTATAACTTATGCGCTGAAATGGCGAGCAAGTCCACCTTAAGCTCATCCACATTCACCGGGATATGCCCCAGCGTTTGCACGGCATCGGTGTGAAAATAGACCCCGGCCTCTCTGGCAATTTTACCTATTTCTTCCACAGGCTCTATCGTGCCTACCTGGTTGTTGGCATGCATGACTGAGATAAGGATGGTTTTATCGGTAATAGCTCTTTTGACATCGTCAGGGGCAACCAGGCCATATTTATCCACCGGCAGGTAGGTTATCTTGAATCCTCTTCTCTCCAGAAACTTGCACACCTCCATCACCGCATGGTGCTCAATGGAGGTGGTGATGATGTGATTCCCTTTACGTTCATTAGCATAGGCAACGCCCTTCAGGGCGTAGTTATCCGCCTCCGTTCCTCCGCTGGTAAAAATAATCTCCTCGCTCCGGGCGCCAATAAGTTCCGCCACCTTAGTTCTGGCCTCTTCTACGGCCCCCCTAGCTTCCCGTCCGTGAGAATAGATGCTCGAAGCATTGCCAAAGGCGTCGGTAAAATAAGGCAGCATGGCTTTCACCACCTCAGGACGAGTTGGCGTGGTGGCAGCATGGTCAAGATATATTCTTCGCATCTAACCCTCTACTACCCCCAGCTCACTACAAAATTGCCACATCTCCATAAACCTCGACAGAATTCTAACACTTAGATATTCCTCATTCAAATATCTATCCTCGTTCAGTACCTTAGTAAGTGAACGCTCCAGAGGCGTGAAGGAATCCGTTTCTTCACGACCATTGCGAGCTCTTCCTTTTTTGTCATTCTGAGCCACAGGCGAAGAATCTCCCCCTCAGGCCTGCCCTGAGCGAAGTCGGAGGAGTAAACTCCGCATAAATTGGGCAACTACATTCTTAAACACCCCCAATATGGTAGAATAATTCCAACAACTTAGATTTAGCGCGGGAGAGATGTACAAGAAGAAGAAAGTGGCTGCCTTGAAGCATCGCCAGCGCCGAAAGAAGCTCAAGGAAAAGAAAAAGGCCCAGGCTACAGCGAAGGAATGATGAAAAGAGCCCTCCTATTAACTGGCAAGCCGGGCACAGGTAAAACCGCTCTCATCAAAGAAGCCCTGGCCAGGACAAAAGTCAAGAGGGGCGGCTTCTATACTGAGGAGATACGGACCGGGGGAATAAGGCAAGGGTTCAGGATTGTTACCCTCGATGGTCAGGAGGCAATATTAGCCCATGTCAGCATCTCCAGCCCCTACCAGGTAAGCAAGTACAAGGTGGACACAGCTAGCCTGAACAGAGTTGGAGTTTCTGTTCTGCGCCATGCGCTGAAAGAAAGCGATTTGATAGTCATTGATGAGATTGGCAAGATGGAGCTTCTTTCGTCCCAGTTCAAGGAAGCCGTGACGCAAGCAATAAACAGTGGCAAGAAAGTTTTGGGCACTATTATGCTTAACCCCCATCCCTTTGCCGACGAAATCAAACGCCATACTGAAGTCGAAACGCTCCTGATAACCAGAGATAACCGCACTGAGGTAATGAGGAAAGTCCTAAACTGGCTAACGGAAGGGTGATATCCCTCTCCCTTGACGGGAGTTCCCTCTCCACTTGATGGAGAGGGTTAGGGTGAGGCAAGGATGAGGTGAGATTCCTCCCTCGATGGGAGAGGTTGCTTGGAAAGCAGCTGAACCAAGCAGCGGACCATGGTCATGACCTGACAAAGATTCTTGACTTTCCTGCTATCGCTCATTATAATGAGTATATACTCAATATTTGGAGCAAATAACACATGCTACAGTCGCATTTAATCGCTACAGTCAACCAAAAAGTGCTAAGCCTGCTGGCAAAATCCTCAGACCAGGAATTCTATGAACGAGAAGTAGCTCGTACACTTGGAATTTCGTACGGCTCAGCAAACCGGGCATTGAACGAGCTATATTCGACCGGGGCTATCACACGCAGAAGAGAGGGGAAAATGTATTTCTATTCTATTGATTCCTCGACGGCTGCCCTCACGGAGTTCAAGAAAATGGTAAATCTCATGCTGGTTGAACCGCTAGTAGAAGAACTGAAGAAGATGTCAAGCCGCATAATATTATACGGCAGTTGTGCTCTTGGGGCAGATAATTCGGAGAGCGATTTAGATTTATTCGTCGTATCTAACAGCAAAGAAGACGTGGCAAATGTTATCATCACTTTCAATTTCCCCAGGGGATTTGAGAATATTCATATTCAGTCAGTGATTAGAACGCCTGTCGAATTATTGGAGGGAGGGGAGTCAGAGCAGACTTTCATGGAAGAAGTTGAACGTGGCATAGTACTATGGGAAAGGGCTGGTAGTGAATCAAGAGTTTAAACAGTGTCTCGAAAGCAAGAAGATTGTTTCCTTCGCCAGAGGCAAAAAACTGGTTAAGAAGGAGCTCTCAGTCGCCAGAAGTGACTTGTCAGATGCAAAAGCAGGTTATGGAAAATGAGCGTTACAAGTGGTCAACTATTCAAGGCTATTATGCGATGTTTCATGCTGCCAGAGCGATTGTCTACTCCCAGGGCTACCGTGAAAAGAGCCACTACTGCCTGGCTGTAGCTTTGAGGGCACTATTTGTGGACGAAAATAAAATGGACGCTCAGTTAGTTCGAGACTTCCTCAATGCCATGAACCTTCGGGAAGCTGCCGATTATGAGGCTGAATTTTCTCAATCTGGAGCTAAAGCGGTTATTGCTTCAGCAGAGAAGTTCATAGAAAAAGCAGCCGCTATTTTAGATATTATCAGTGAGTAGTTTGTGGTGTCCCTGGAATTCGAGAAATAATACCTAATTTGTAGTAGGCCTAATTGGTATGGTGTCCCCGGAATTTGAAAGGAGCCGTTATCGACAAAGACTGACGCCTTATTAGCGCCACTCTACTGTGGGCATTGTCCTGTATGCTGTTATTCTGGCCACTCCCACCACCACTGCTTTGGCTTGTCGAAGAAAGTCTTTCGTTATCCTTGACTCCACCCATGTCCTCCAATTTTCAATCGTCTCCCATGTGCTTATCATTACGACGACAGAGTAATCCTCCTCGCTGACGAGATTCTCAGCGCTAACGAAGCCTGGATATTGCATGGCATGCGACCTGAGCTTCATCAATATGGGCTCTACGTCCTTATAACTCACCACCTTGTATCCTATGACACCTTTTATCATTGCCGCCTCCTTTCACTTCTCGCCTGTAGTTTCCTTCCCTTTTATGCTTCAGTCTATCTCGTCGAATGTTACTTAGTATGCGCTAACTTCAGTCTAACTGCCCATTGTGTAATTGTCAACGCGAAAGGATTAAATCGCACCTGCCTATACGATTGCACAAAAGTCAGTTTTGTGCGATATTGCTCTTATCTGCGTACATGTGCTAGAATGGTATTAGGGTTCGCGAACAAGAGGTCGCACGGAGGTGTTCATGGTAATCACTAAAGAATGGTTTACAGTTGAGGAAGCCGCTGAATACCTGTGCGTATCTAAAAGAACCATCTACAAACTGACCAAGGAAGGCCGACTGCCAGCTTTTCGCATTGGTAAGGAACGTCACCGCCGCTTCCGCAAGGAGGACCTGGACAAGGCACTGCGTCCGTGCACAGAAGTTGCGAATCTCGATAGACTCCTCAAACTGACCGCGAAGGCTGACCCGGTGCTTGCCGAAATCTGGGATAATGAAAGGGACACAGCTTATGACCGAATATAGTCGAGGTGACGTAGTCCTTGTCAGATTTGTATTCTCCGATGAAAGCGGGAAGAGACGGCGGCCGGCAGTCATAGTGAGCTCAGAGGCTTATCATAAAAGCCGTCAGGAGGCCATAATTGCGGCAATCACGAGTAGAACTGACCGGATATTGGCAGGCGACCATCTCATCAAGGACTGGGGAGAGGCCAGCTTGCTCTTTCCTTCGGTGGCGACCGGCATCATAAGAACAATAAAGCAAGGTATCATCAGCCGCAGACTTGGGATTATGTCCAAAGCTGATATGGAAGCCATAAATGACAATTTGCGCGCTGCATTAAGTCTGACGTGAAGTTCATAGAAAAAACAGCCGCTATCTTAGATATTATCAGTGAGTAGTTTGTGGTGTCCCTGGAATTGAAGATTCTATTATTTTATTAAACGCTGGTTTAACAGATTTCTCTCTTGTTAAACAAAACAGCATTTCTGTTTAATAAGACTGGACCTTTGCCTCATCACCCCGTCTTATTTCGAGTAATGCCTCGATATTCCTTACGTGTCTTCGTTTTCCTTGTCGCCCTTGTAGTAGATTTCAATTAGCTCTATGGTGCCTGTATCCTCAGAGTAAGTGTAGATCACCCTTATGCCCGATTGCACTCCCTTGCCCTTCAAAGACCTACAGGCGAATTTTTTGGCTTTATATATTTTGATGCCCTTTTTTACAGGCAAGCCCGGGATTTGGAAAACTCCCTTGGTATCTTTATCAAGTTTATGATAAAGAAAGAGCTCGTTTTCAATGAATATCTCCAGGTCCTCTTCAATAGTTTTAAATCTCTTACAAAGCTTCTTTAAATCCTTATCAAACTCCGGAAGGCGGGAAACTTGGCTGAATTTCCTCATTATTCATATCCCTCATATTCCCTCACCGAATATGGGGCAATGCGATAAAAGGCAGACTCGTATTCAATGATTCCGCCATCCTCTGTGGTTAGCCAGGGGACGTCATCGTGTGAGTAATCACTTATCTGACTGACATTCATATCAGAGAGCTTGTTTAAAACATTGTCGATAACTTCGATTTCGTTAGCCCTTAATTTTGTCAGGTCTGGCTTTCTTAAGGGCAAATATTTGGTTTGTGGAAAATTGAAGTAAGTGCTCTTAACTCGAACTAGCTCCCTATCCGCCATTTGCTCCACTATCTTTTGAAACTCCAAAGGGGTAGGCCCGTAGTTATTCTTGACATAGGTTGCGCCCACTAACTGCTCCTCATATTTTTCGTAGAAATCAAAATCAATGAAATAAAGCAGCTTGTATATTACGGTTTCACCGACATTAGGCTTGGAGCCAACTTTATTCAAGATGTAGAGCAATACCTCTTTGAATTTCTCCATGTTTTTCTGGGGAACGTTTATTCTGATGCGTGATTGTAATTTTCTGTCCTTAGTGCCTTTCTGCAAGATCACCATAGGTTCCTCCTCCTTATTCAGCAAGCTGTCCACAAAGATATTAAATATTTTTGCTAAGGCATCCAGTTCCTCAGCAGAGATTTTTCGCCCCCCACTTTCTATTTGAGAAATGGTAGGACGAGAAACACCCAGAAGCTCAGCTAGCCTCTGCTGGCTGATGCCTCTCTGAGACCTCAATTCCTTTATTCTGGAACCAATTTGAGCCGTCATATTACCCGCTACATGATTCGTTATCATGATACAGGATATTATAATGTATTATATCGGACTGTGCTATTTCCTGTCAATGTAATGTTGGATTATTTTACAACTCGCCCCGGAAAATGCCTTTCTCAAAACTGCCAGGAGCCATGCCTGATGGTAACCGGCGAGTGCGATGAGAGTACATACTATAGTCACGGCGCTCTGCACCCGCTCTCTGCCGTTGAACACCACGTCAGTTTGTGTAATGAGGTGACAATCCAAGCATTTGTTCAGGGTTAGGGTTGTCCAGCTCTACCACGTGCTATAATTCCTATTATTGATAGGAGCCAGCTACAAGAAACCTTTCTAGTTTGGCTTCGCTTCTTGCCTGACACCCGCGACTTTAAAATATGAAATAGCGGTATCATTTTCATTCTTGTTGGAGAAACATGGGGGAAAATACCAAATTTAAGCTGATTATTGGGTTTCTGGCAATTCTGGCTTTGATTGTCTCGATTTACGCCCGGTTCACACCCCGGTTTCCAGGCGACCTGTACCTGACGCTCCGTTTGCAATCTTTTGATAATCATTTTTTGCTCTCATTCATGGACTGCGTTTCGTTTATATTTGGGGGCTGGCCTTCAGTGCTGGTGGTTGTTATCATCGGTATCCTTGTTTGGTGGCGTATAGGTAGGCTGGAGGCCATCATGATTCCGGTCGGGGGGTTACTCACGCTTATAAATATACCCTTGAAGCTGGCCGTCAGCCGTCCACGGCCCTCGGCGGATTTGGTTCACATCTTATCCCGTGAGCAAGGTAATGGATTCCCCAGTGGGCATGCTTTCTTTGCTATTGTGATCTTGGGACTCCTAGCTTATTTTGCCTTCATCAATCTGAAGAATCGTACCATACGGGTGGTAGTTCTAGCAGGTTTGATTGCTTTAATTCTCTTAATCGGCACTTCCCGGGTTTACTTAGGAGTCCACTGGCCCAGTGACGTTATAGGAGGCTACCTTATAGGTGGAGTCTTCTTAACTGCGCTAATCTGGTTTCACCGGACTCACAAGGCCCGTCACTAACTAACAGGCGACTTTGGAATCACACGAAATGGACAATTGTGACACATCTGGGACTCGGGAGTCGTGTTGATCAGCCTTGAATGGCGGGGCTGCCGTAGAGTATGCTAAAGTACAGCAGGATTCTAATGTTTGGTATCACTAAAGATAGGGCACGATTACAATTACAAGCTGAAGAAGCGAGGGGTATGGCCAAGAGGGCTAAGGTTGCCTTCAATATCTTTTCTTCTATTTATATCCTAGGGACAGTCGGCGGATTGCTGATTTGTCTACTTGAAGCAACCAGGAGAATAAGGTTCTATGGATACTCTCGATTGCCTCTCTGGGAAGGCAAACTAATTCTGGCATCAAACCATCCTGGTTGGTTGGATATAGTTCTGGTTCCATTGCTTTATTTTCCATGGTGGTTCAGGGAGCTTCTCCAGAGAATAGGCGAAGTTCTAGTTGCACCATTGAAAATCCTAAAAAGGGAACCAGTACGGCGTATTTTTACCGACGATTTCAAGCATATTCCAGCCAGCGCGACAGATGAACATAACTTCCGCCATTTCAGGTGGGTCTTAGAAGGATGGAATATCTTCGTTAATAGGGGATCTGACGGAACTGGAGAAAGAGCCAGTGCCCTAAGGAAAGCGGTTGAAATTCTGGAAAACAACGGCAGAATCGTTATATTCCCGGGAGGGGGTAGGGATTTCAAAGCCCAAAACAATGGAGATGGAATATATGATGTAGGGACTGGCAATCTAATTATCCGAAGACCAAGGGCTGGTATTGGTTTGATTGTCAACCAGACCGGAGCTACCATAGTACCGATCCGCATAGATGGTACTGACAAAGTCTTACCCAATAGACCGAATGAGAAGCTGCCTCCCTTCTTAAGGTTCGAACGCTACCTTCCGCGAATATGGCGTCCAATTTGTATAAGAATTGGAGGACCGTTAAGGTTTCCTGCCGGCACCGATGAAGATACCATATTGGAAGGTTATATCCAGGCTCAGCTCGATCTATATTTAGAGACTAACAAATCAAACGACTAATGTATTTGATCATCGCTAAATAATGACGATGAAAAGCAAGAAGTCCCAAAACGCTATACTGTGTACTCGCTTGTCCCGGTCAATGCAGAACGATGAACTAAACAAAATGGTTATGTGCAACCAATTCCGGATTGTGACGCAATTCTATTGGTAATGCTAACTGTGAACACTAAAACTGGATAGCGGCTTACTTACCCAGTTTCTGGAACCACGTATTGGAACATGGAACTGGAAGTGCCAAGTCACAGATTACAACTTATCAGCTACGAGTTTTAAGTTCCAAGTTCCAAGTGTAAGTGGGAAGCTACAACGAAGCTACAACTCAGAAATTAGCAGTTCAAACCTGGAATTGGAACGGGAACAAGGGAGCAAATCTTGAAGGCATAATCTGGCTGACTATTAGGTCACAAAACGATGCAATGTTAAGTCGTTGACAAGCAAGTAGGATAATGCTGAAGGGTGCCATTGTAACTGCACGAACAGCATTGACGCCATCCAGCAATGTCAGCTAGGTACAAGATACCTCACTATGCTTCACCGGACTGGCCACGGTCTCCTTGAAAACGGTCAATATCGTCTAGAATATCTCTTGCTACACTGCTGCCGGGGGCAATCCGCATCGCCTGCTCAGCGTATTCGCGCGCCCTATTGAATTGAAGGCCGGACAGATAAGCGGCTGCCAAGTCATTCAAGATGTTCACGCTCGTTGGCTCGAGATCGATTGCCCTATGAAGATAATCTAAGCCTTTTGCTTTATCACCAGTGCAATGAAGAGCCCATCCTAACCCTCGTAGATATTCGCCATTGTTTGGCTCCTTATCGACCGCTGCTTCAAATTCGCCAATGGCTTTGCCCCATTGCCTTCGCAGGGAATAAGTGAAGCCGAGAAGGTAATGGTAACCAGGGTTATCTGACCTGCCATCGATGGCTTTCTTGATGTGACTCTCTACCAAATCAAGCTGCCTTAACGTGAGGTAGATGTCACCAAGATACGCATTTGCGTACTCAACGGCAATATCGTTGTCACTGTATCTGATCAGTACGTACTTGTATATTTCGATAGCTTTATCGTAATCGCCCTGTTCGATGTGACTCTTTGCCTCACTCCATATAGTATGAAGCTCCGGTGCAGCATCACTACCCATATAACCCTCCTGAAAGCGAGCGCCATTGCTTATGAAGCAAATGATACCACATTCGAGGAGAAGGACTGTCGGCTTAGGCACGAGATTACAAGTGTAGCATTGTAACGCAACTTGCTACGCCTTCTGGCTGACTGTTAGGTCACAAAATAAGTTAATGTGACATTGAACGAAATATTCTGGGGGAATAATACCTGATTTGTAGTAGGCCTGATTGGTATGGTATCCCTGGAATTCAGGAGTAACAAAACGCTATTTTGTTTAGTGGCTACTCGACAATATACTTCTTCGTGACCTTCATTTTCAATAGCTTCTTACTGTAACCACAAAATCTAAACCGCACCGCTTAGCATATTCCTCGATTGCATCTGCAATCTGCTCAGGTGGTAACTGCAAATCCGTCTCTGTTGATTGCCCTATATGCAACTCATCACACCAGAAGACTGACTCACCCTCAAGCAAGCGGCTGAGAACATCCTTAATCGCATCTGCACCCACCACTTGGATTTTCACCCACCCGGTTTCAGAGATAAAGTCCCCTTTATAAGTTATTTCTTCTATCGTTTTAATACGATTGGTACCTGTAATCAAAGTAAAGTGCCATTGGCCTTCTTCCTCCCATGAGTACAGTTCATATCCTTTAAATAAGCGGGGTAGCTTTTCTATAGATGTAATTGATAGCTTGTTGATCAACTTGCCAGCCTGCTCCAGCGATTCAATCACTACATGATTACTTCTGGGGTCCTCACCTATGTAGAGTGCTGACAGTTCGAGCCTGATGACGTCGTGTGACTCATCCAAGGTGAGTGGCTTCCAAATGGTGACCCCATCGAATAACGTGCAAGACCAGGGGACCCAGAAAGCCCCCCAATAGATAGGTGCCTTATCGACGCAGACAATGAACGACTTGCCTCTGGTTGGTACATCTAGCTGAGAGATGCGTTCAAAGGCATTTGCAGTAAGTCTCAACTCGTGTTCCTGAGCGTCATACGTGATGATATCGCTAATCGTTATGATGGGCCTTTCTGCTATGTCGACATGTCTTAAAGCCTCCATCTGGGCGGGAGGAATATCTTGTTTGGTCAAGTAGATGGCAAACCCTTCAACAAACTCTTCAACAAACCCTTCACCTTCCGAGGTGATACAAATGCTTGACACAAGAATGCCCAACACAAGTATGATGCCAATTATGATAGGCATAATCGGTTTCATAGGAATATCGCAGGTTAACTTACTCATCTGCTCCTTCCAATGCATTGCTCTTTATAAGGCATCTTCCTTAATTGATTTTCCAAATCCGCCGACTGAACCATCAACCAGCTAAAACATAAATCTTACAGCTAATTATACCACTTGCTTAGCTCAGCGAAGTTTGAGAATAGCTTGAGGCTTTATCAGAGGATTGAGCAACTTTTAGTGGTACCCCGGGGAAATAATACCTGATTTGTAGTAGGCCTGATTGGTATGGCGTCCCTGGAATTCTATACAGGAGCCATGCCTGATGGTAACCGGCGAGTCCGATGAGTGGACAGAGAGGATAATCACGGTGCGCTGCACCTGCTCTCTGCCACTAAACACTACGCTAACTTGTTGGATAACTTTCTGCTACTTTGTTGCTAAAACCAGTTCGTATCGCGATTTGCTTCATATTCTCACTTGGACTGCAATCAATTTGAGTCGATTGCGGATGAAGTACGTTTTCAGCCCCAATTAGGCAAGGTTACTCATACCTAACTAACAGCATAGGTTGCAGTAATGTAATAAAAATGTAACTATTTCCGACTTGATTTTATGACTTTTTAAGGGTCGTGGCTTTATGATTGACTAGTAGGAGGATTCTTTTGTTAAGGAGGTGATAGACATGTAGGATCGAGGCAATCGTTTCTTTATCACTTAAGATGAATGAAGAAGGAGTGGTAGTATGAAAGATATCGTTGAAATCGCGAGTGGCGACAATAGATTTACGACCCTAGTAGCTACAGTGAAAGCAGCTAACCTGGTAGAAACACTGAAAGGCAAGGGACCGTTCACTGTATTCGCTCCCACTGATGATGCGTTCAAGAAACTGCCGACGGGCACTGTTGAGGGTTTGCTGAAAGATATTCCAACTTTGAAGAACATACTTCTCTTTCATGTCGTATCTGGAAAGGTTATGGCCGCTGACGTGGTCAAGCTGAAATCAGCCAATACTGTTCTAGGTAAGCCAGTAGCCGTCAAGGTCACTAACGGCAAAGTAGCGGTCAACGATGCCAACGTAGTGATAACTGATATTGAGGCATCCAATGGCGTTATCCATGTAATCGACAGTGTTCTACTACCCCCGAAATCGTAGTATCCAGAATTGGCTTAACGCAAGCTTTGATCCCTTGTTCTCAATACGGAGAGCGGACGTTCTTTCGGAATGTGTGGATGGACGATGGCAATTTTTACCTTGAATAGATAGCTTTACGCCAAGGCCTGATTCCATTGTGTGAAACAGGTATGAACAGACTATATTCACTAGCTTAGAGAAAGGAGAATGTCTTGCCAATAACAAGGAAACAATTCGACAATAGTACGGATACGTTATCTGCCAAAGTGCTCAGATTCCTAGAGTCAAATCCGGATGGTGCATTTGAACTTGAGGAATTAGCAGAGGCTGTGGGTGGCAGACAGTTGGAGGTTTGGGCTATTCTCGATGACTTGAAGCGGCGAAAGCAAGTCTCCGGTAAGTGCATAAAAGGGACGGGCTATTATTGCGTTGCCAAATAGGCAAGACAATCTTCAATTTAAGGAGGTGCAGTATGTCTATTAACCAATCAACCGAACAGCGGCTTGCTAAACTACGCATCTGGAATATCGTTGTCGGCCTGATCCTCGCGGTACAAGCTATTATGATTGCGGTACTTACAAACGACTTTTCTCTTCCGGTTACAGCCACGTTTATGAGCGGGCCACCCGGGACCGCGCCCGAGCTTCACCACCTGTTTGATATATACACTGGTTGGGGTGTTTTCACTTTCCTTGCAATCTCGGCCGGTGCTCTGTTGATAATCGCATCTCCACCTGTCTTTCCATGGTACAAGCGCAACCTGTTACAGAACCGCAACTACGGGCGCTGGATTGAGTACTTCTTCAGCTCTTCAATTATGATCGTGTTAATCTCTCAGATAACCGGGATCAGCGACATTGCTGCCTTATTGGCCATCTTCGGCGTAAACGCCTGTATGATACTTTTCGGTGCTTTGCAGGAAAAGTATGAAGAACCGGGCAAACCAAGCTGGCTGCCATTCTGGTTTGGCAGCTTTGCAGGCATCATTCCGTGGATCGCAATCGCCATATACGTCTGGGCACCAGGGCTGAATACATCGCCACCTGGATTCGTATATGGTATTGTTATATCACTTTTCGTTTTCTTTAACTGTTTTGCTATCAATATGGTGTTGCAGTACAAGAAAGTTGGTCCTTGGCGGGATTATCTGTATGGTGAGAAGGTGTATGTTCTTCTCAGTCTCACGGCTAAGGCGTTGCTAGCTTGGCAGGTGTTTTTCCCGGTGCTGTTGTCATCCTGATTTTTGGACGGATGTCCCTGGTTGTGGTCCTTTTTCAAACTTGGCATTCTAGGGACATAATACCTGATTCGTAGCAGGCCTGATTGGTTTGGTGTCCCTGGAATTCGCTGTGGTTACTGTATCTACTTTGGCGATATAAACGAAGTCACCGAGAGAATAGGCAAGCAGAAATTATTGGTCTGGTATAAGGGCATCACCATATAGGGTGATGGGTGTTGTTATATATTTAGCCATTTCGTTACCTGAAGGAATTGATGTTTAGGAGTGATTATCTGTTCAGTTTCCAGACCTGCACGTTCAGATTAGCGGCAATACTCACCCAGATTATGTATGGGATGAGAAGCCAGCCGGCTAAGGGGGATACGCCAAAGAATGTAATGATGTTAATTAGTATGGCTATCCAGAGTAGCAGAATCATCACCATTCCACCAAAAAGGGACTTAAGCCCAAAAAAGATTACCGACCACAGGATGTTCAGAACCAGTTGAGCCCAAAATATTACAAAGGCTATTGTTACCCCTTCTTGACCCAATCCTTCCCGCCAGACTAAGAAAACGGCTATACCCATCAAAAGGTAAAGAGTGATCCAGATAGGTCCGAAGACTGAATTAGGTGGAGTAAAGGTTGGCTTCTTGAGTCCCGCATACCAGGTGGGAATTGCACGAGTGGTGAAAATGGCACCGATGCCACCCGCGCCTTCACAGGCGACTATACTTATGATCAGCTTAATTATGTCCATCCCACTCATGTCTTCAAACTCTCTTGAGAGCCAATTCAATAAAGGCAGCACCCAACCACTATCAAGCTTAGTTAGTTCACAAAGGGTTTGTCAAACATTCCATCTTTTCGTGCAACCATGTGACATTACACTTTCCAGCGGATTGAGCAACCTTTGGTGGTATTCTGGGACATAGTACCTGATTTGTAGTAGGCCTGATTGGTATGATGTCCTTAGACTTTGTCTTTTTTATGACGCCAGCGCCAGACACGCACAGTCAACCCTACTGGTGGATGAGTCAACCAGTTAATAATTCTTGAGCTTAAAGGCAGTTGACGAGTCTTGCGTAAATCATCTCTGATTTCCTCAAAAACCTGCAATCCTATGTGCTTGATAGCTGCAAAATCGGCGTTCATTTCCAACGCCCAAGAGAAAGCACACGGGATGATGAAAGCCAGTAAGGATGAAACTATACACCACGCGAATCTCAACAGGTAACTGGGGTTCATTGATATCAACGATAGAATTAGAAATACAAAAGCCCAAGTTAAACAAAGGAAACCAAAAATCACTAGAAGAAGGAGAGGGATACCGAAATATGACCACCACTGCTTTTTGTGTGCTATCTCGTGGATAAGCACATAGTTAGACAATCGTTCGTCATTTAACACTGATTCATTAATGATGATCGTTCTGAAAGGTGTACATTGACCTAAGAATATGGTTTTGTCGCCTGAAAATATGGCGACTTCCTGCTCTATGCCGTTCGGAGTTTTCATTATTTGTGTTCGGACAAATTTTCCACCGATCAGGCGAATATGCAATCTTGTCAATCTCAGTAAGATGGCATTCATTGCTGTGCTTTCTTCCTAAGTATATTTGGGGGGTATTATACCTGATTTATAGCAGGCCTGATTGGCATGGTGTCCCTGGAATTGGAGTACACACACCACTATGGTCTTGCCTGTTCAAAAGAGAACCTTGTCTTCAGCCCGAATAGAGTTGTAGAATAAGGCCAAGCAAAGATGACTCTTTGCTTGGCGTGTCTGAGCAGGGATTCAGAAAATGGCAACAACCGAACACACTATAAACGATGCCCTCGCCGGAGTTCTGATGGAAACTCGGAGCTTATGGCGCTTCAAAGGCGTTGTAAGGTCAGAAAATATTGATGTTCTGAAAAGTAGCGGTAAAAGGCCCGATATTTTAATTACTGAACCGAATGTCTCTCCCGTTGTCGTGGAGACGGAAATTGTACCGGCTATTTCAGTCGAATCGGATGCCAGGCAACGATTGGGGGAGCATTTATCAATTTCAGGTCGGCGGATATTATCCTCTCTGGCAGTGAGGCTACCGTTAAGGTTGCGGGATTTTTCAGGGCAGCCATTGAAGAATGAAATCATCAATGCTTCTGATTTTGAGATGACTCTTTATACGGGAGAGAGCCCAGAGTCATGCACACGCTGGCCACGGAATGGATGGATACACGGTACTTTTACGGATTTGTCAATTCTCATCCAATCGGCCTCCGTGCCACCGGCAGTTGTTGAAGAAGCCGCTAACAAGCTCGTTGAGGGAGTAAGTGAGGCCGCCGCCTTTCTAAAGGAAATGGCGATAGCCCACCCAGGGGCAATGAAAAAGATATGCGAAGAACTACGCCAGCAGGATAGTGAGCAGACGCGGAGGATGGCCACGACCATACTGGCGAACGCACTGGTGTTCCACGAGAGTCTGGCCCGCGGCGAAGGCGACCTATATGAAGTGCGGACACTGGACGAACTGCGGGGCAAACGTGGTGGCGTGAATAAGGGCGATACGCTTGAGGACTGGAAAAAGATTCTGAAAGTAAACTACTGGCCGATTTTCGACATTGCCCGGCGCATCCTAGAGGTCATCCCCGCGGATACGTCCCGCCCGCTCCTTGAAAGCCTAGTCACCACCGCCACCGAGTTGGTGGCCAATCACATGATGCGGTCACATGACCTGACTGGCGCTGTCTTCCAGCGCCTGATAGCCGACCGCAAATTCCTAGCAGCCTATTACACCAATCCGTCATCGGCGGCGCTACTCGCCGGGCTGGCCATAGACCCCCTGACAACACCGGGCGGTGGCTCATGGTCAAAGGAAAATGACGTAACATCCTTGCGTATCGCTGATTTTGCCTGTGGCACCGGCACGCTACTGTCCGCCGCCTACCGCCGCGTCAGTCAGCTGCACGAGGCTTTCGGCGGAAACGCTGAGACGATTCACCCCGAGATGATGTCTAATGCGTTGGTCGGCTGTGACGTATTGCCGGCGGCCGCCCACTTGACGGCCTCCATGTTGGCTAGTGCACATCCTACTGTTACCTATAAGGGAAGCTCAATAATGGCCGTGGGATTTGGGGCGCGACCGGGAGGTGGATTTGCCCTCGGCTCTCTTGACCTGTTAGACCTACAGCGTCCGATTGACATCGTCGCCGTCACGGCGAAAACTATAGAGGGCACAGGCGAGCGAGAGCATGAGGTCTGGGAAGTGGTCCCGCACTGGTCTTTCGATATGGTGATAATGAATCCTCCTTTCACTCGCGATACTAACCATGAGGCTGCCAGGGCCAATGTAGCAAATCCGATGTTCGCTGCTTTTGGCATGACTGACGAACAGCAGCGGGAAATGGCGCGGGTCTCAGGAAGACTGCTTCATGGCACGAGTGCTCACGGCAATGCGGGCGAAGCCAGCGCTTTCCTTGCACTAGCCGACCGCAAACTGAAGGATGGCGGAACTCTGGCGATGGTCATGCCAATAAGTCTGATGTTAGGGGACTCATGGGAGAATTCTCGAGGGCTTCTTCGGAAATCATATAACGACCTTGTGTTAGTGTCTATCGCCGGCGCAGGACGGAAAAACGATATGGCTTTCTCAGCGGACACGTCAATCGCTGAATGCCTAGTTGTTGGTCGCAAAATAGGCAAGGCAAGCACCAGAGCGACTTTTGTAGTACTGAACGAGCGTCCTTCTTCCACAATGACTGGTTCGAGCATCGCGATTCAAATCTATAAATTGAAGGAGGGCAAACTTCGCAAGCTTGAGCAAGGGCCGGTAGGTGGCAGTCTTCTCCATTTCGGAGACGATGTTATTGGGTATATGCTAGATGCACCAGTCCCTCAAAAAGGTCCGTGGAACCTTGCACGCATCAGGGATTGTGCACTAGCCCAAGTAGCCTACCAAATGTCTCATAACAGCCTGGTTTGGCTACCAGGTACGCCAAAGAAAAGTACCATTCCAGTCTCTATCACAACCGTTTCCAAGATTGGTAAAGTGGGCCCCGTTCACCGAGACATCAACGGCAATACTCCCGATGGAGGAATTCGCGGACCTTTTAATGTGGAACCACTGAAAACCCAGGCTGCCCCTACCTATCCAATATTATGGTGGCACGATGCAAACAGAGAAAGATGCATGCAGTTCGAAGCTGATAGCGAGGGGATAATACGCCAGGGAGCAAACCCAGTCGAAGAGGCGATGGTGGGGAAAAAGGTTGCTCGGGTATGGGCTACCGCCTCACATTGCCACTTTAATGCTGATTTCGGTTTCAGTAGTGAATCTACGGGAATGCAGTTTACTAACAGAAAATCAATAGGGGGACGCGCTTGGCCATCCATCGCACTTGGTAGCATTGAACAAGAAAAGGCGTTGGTTCTCTGGGCAAATTCATCTCTTGGGCTGTTGCTTCGATGGTGGCACTCAAATAAACAACAGCCAGGTAGAGGCAGCATAGGTGTGTCAGCATTGACTTCATTGCCGGTCCTAGATATCACCAGTCTTTCCAAGAAGGCTCTCGCTAAGGCAGTAGCCATTTTCGATGATATGAATCATAAAGAACTACGGCCGGTCAATGAAATCGCAGCGGATGCTGTTCGCCACGAAATCGACACGCGGCTGTGCACAGAAATGCTCGGCTTTCCAGCGGAACTGGTTGCGCCGGATGGGCCGCTAGCACTATTGCGACAGAAACTGGCGCTGGAACCGTCTATCACCGGAAGTAAATCCGTTTGCTAATGCAGACCGCCCCCCAATAGTGCACGTGTTCACTGCACATTTCGTCAATTTGTTTAATGAGGGCATCAGCGGTTGAAGCTGATGGGGCACCCGGAGACGTCGTTAGTTCAAATTCAACCCTCACCACCACGAGAAAGCTAAGGAGAGCGGTAATGCTCCCCTTCAATTTCTGTGGATATCAACCTACCCTTTGAAGAAAATGTTGTGTATTCCGGTCTTATAGATAGCTGCAATAGCAACAATACTGCCGATACTTATAAAGATTTTCTTAGCAGCATCAGCGATACCGAAGGCATCTTCTATAAGCGCGCCGATTACAAGAATACTGATAACCAATATACATAGCGCTTTGAATAGGTCAAGCATCTGTTCGGACATCTTGAATCACCTCCTTTTGAGTATTTTCCCACTTTAAAGAAACTCCTCAATAATGATCAGGTAGTTGCGAAACATAGCCCTCATTTACTCAATTAGTTCTGCCTACATCATCTTGTTTTCCTATACAATCCAACTCAAAAGGTTGGTGAGCACTATTGACAATCTTAAACCAATTTGCTATCCTTGTCCAGGACAAATCGGACATTATGTGGATAATATTAGGCCATAAGGAGTAAACATGGTACGTGATAAGGAAAAAATTGCGAAGATTAAAGAATTGATTATGGAAGGTAAGACGCAAGAGGAAATAGCCGAAATCATGGGGATATCAGACCGCACAATACGGCGGTGGAAGGAAAAGGGTTATTTCAACGAAATAGGACGAGGAACCGCTGAATCAATTAGAACAACTGTATTTGAGGAGTCGATTAACACTTCTAAAACAGGCAGGTGGCCCGATATAACAGCTGCGGATTTAGTAAATGCGGGCTTCAAACCAGCTAGAGTTCATATATTAATGGCTGCCCTAGATATTGCTGAACGGCAGGGAAACAATCGGTTACCTCGTTTCCTACAGGCTTATATGGACTTAGGCAGACGATTTCAAGGTATTCCTGAAGCTTGGCTGGCTGCTCTAGCTGGTTTGCCTATTGTAGCAGAAGATATTAAAGCTCCTAGCTTAGGGGAATTAATGAAACATGCTGTACGAATCCATCCATACATAACTAAGGAGACACGTCGGGAGTACCACAGAGTAGCTCGCAGGCTGCTTGTCGGCATTCTGGCTGAAGCCCAAAGATTCTTACAGGATGCTGCCGTAGTTGGGGGATTTCCTCTTATAGTATGGCCGGAGTCTCCAGTTTGGATGCCTTGGACTCAAGAGAGGAGCTATCGAGCTGATGACCAGCTGAGCAAGGGGAAGTGGAGCTTCCTCATTCCTTCAGGATTTGAAAATATAGAAATTAGTAAGACCTGGGCTGGAGTCTTGTTCGACATTATAAGCCGCTTACCTGATCCCGATAAACAGCGTGGTAAAGTATTCAAGAAGATGCAATTTACGGCACTGCTTTATTTATGGTGTTCTACAGCGCCAGGTGATTTCACGCCACCCCTTCCACAGATAGGAAGACGAGAAGATAAATATTACAGGGGAACCCTGGTTGAAATGTATGATCAATGGGCAGAAAGTGAAGAGCCAGTTGAATAGATGCTGATATCCTAGTTATGAAGTCCTGAATATGAGTACTAGAAGACAACATACAATCCCATATTTCTATCTCAGAAAATTCCTGAATCCTGGCATTGTGTATCGACGTGGGGATAAATCGCCTCGCCTTGTTAAGACACCCAAAAATGTGGCTGTACGTATTAACTATTATGGAAGATCCTCCGCTGAATTCGGTGCATTAGATAAGATAAATAGCGCGACAGAAACCTGGGCAGCACCGTTATTGAAAAAGCTAATCGATGACGTTGCTTCCATAACTCACAGTGAGTGGGTAATTCTGTCCTATTACTTTGCGAATATTTATGTAAGGACACCAGCTTTTCAGGAAAGCATGATTAGTACGTTCAAGGAAATGACCAAGCAGGTTAACAAGATGGCTGAAGATATGAAGAAAGCCTATGAAAAAGCCGAAGCGGAGGGGAAAGACTTGTCTCTATTTAGTACTCCCTCTTTTAATGATTCACCAAGATACTCAGTTGATGAGTTGAATAAGTGGACGGACAAACTTGACCAAGAAGACGGAAGACTGGATAACATCTCTGTCTTCTATAGTCTTGTTAAGGATATTGCAGAGTGCATACAAAAGATGGCCTTCTACATATTTGAAGCACCCAGGGGGCTTTTTTTCATTACCACAGATAGACCGCTGGTTCTGTTTAGCTTGATTTCGGGAACACCACTTAGAGCAGGGTGGGAAAAGAAAGATGCTCTAGCAGCATTACCACTAGATCCAAAACACCTCCTCATAATGTGCTATCGCGGTGAACCGGCAGTTTATCACAGAGTATTCTCTGCCGAGGATGTGCACTTCTGGAATGTCGAGTTGATGAAATATGCTGTGAACGAAGTCTACAGCAAATACACGTACGGTATTGCCCTTGACTGGATGCTAAGAAGGGGCGGCTGGAAAGCAAAGAAGGCAGGCTGACCTCTACCTGCCATTTTAACTTGATAACAGGGAATGAATTCAAACCAACGACCTCTTGCTTAAAAGGCACCCGCTACCTACCTCTCCGGCTCGATAATCACTTTTAGAGAGTCCTGAGCCTGAGAACCCTAAAATTCTCTGAATAGAGCGGGGATTACCGATGAGTTCATTTTACGTTCTGAACATAGATGTACGTTGTGAGTGGTGTTGACCATACAAAGATATATTTGGGGGAGCAAAAAGGATGTAACTAATTATTTCTGCTTAAGTGTTTCAATTTGAATCGTTTTAGCAGTGGCAGAAGCCAGATATGCAAGACTACCAAGATTATGAATGGAATTTCTAAATTCATATGAATTCTATGAGCCAGATTCTTAGTCAATAGTCCAAATGTTAGAGGTTCAAAAATCCTGTACTGGGTAATACCAAATCCAGTAAGGAGATAGATTATTACCACAACTGTCAATAGCCAGTATATTGTCCTCCTAACGAGTTGTTGATTAGTCATGGATTTCAGTCTCCAAAGAAGCTTTCATCCAGGTCTGCGCTGTTTGAGTATCCCCGACTTTCCCAATAACCTCTGTAATTAGCATCGGCAGACAATTCGATCTCTGTTATCCACTTAATCCATTTGTATCCCCACTTGCTTTCCGTTACCAGTTGAAAGGGGAAACCTCTTTCGGGTGGAAGAATAACATCATTCATCTTGTATGCCATCAGTATGTCGTTGTCCATTATGTATTCGATAGGTAGAGAAGTTGTGTACCCATCGTAGGCATGGAATATGAGCACTTCCGCATTTTCCAGGGGTTCCGCTTCTGCCAGCAAATCTCTGACCAGCACACCTTCCCAGAGAATGGTTACGCTCCATCCTTCCACGCAGTCCAATGTGACGACTTTTTTATAGTGCTGATACCTGTTCAAAACTTCATCATAAGTATAGCTTGTGGAGTTCGTTACCAGGCCGGTAATCCTTAGCGTATAACTTTCTACATCTATTTCCTGCGGACCTTTTATGGAATTTTCCCTGAAAGCATTTATTGATGAAAGGTCTACGCCTTCATATTCTCTAACCTCAACAGGTGCTAGCCCCTCCGTTTGGCAACAACCCGTATTCACCCCAAACGCAATTATAGCCACCAGCACCACGGAAAGGGCAACAAATAAAATATGCCTACCGGCTATCGCTTTTCTCATGTTCATACCTCCCTAACTTTGGTTATACGTTAGTTTAATGATATAACCCACCGCCATTGTTGTATGTGACTTTTATCCCAATATTGACTACTGTACATTACTGTTAATCTTCAAACTCTCTGTTTTGCCCACCCCTTCTAAAGAGTAGGCCAAACCGGTTATGGTGTTGGTGATAATCTCCCAGGGTAAAATGGAGTTGAAGGAAGGCAGTTCGCATAAATTCTTTACAAGGATGGTTTCTTCAACAAAGCCTGTGCCGTAAATTGCATCTATTTCTGGCCCGACTCGGTAGCTGATTTGAAGGACAATCTATCCGACATTTAGCCAAAATGCCACCCGGTGTCCTCGCTTACTTGTAAAAACAGTTGCTCCGTCTTTGTGGTGTCTCTTGAGGGACTCGAACCCACGACCTGTTGCTTAGAGCGCGGCCGCTATCTATCTCTGCGGCTTGATAATCACTTTTAGAGAGTCTTGAGCCCGGGCGACAAGCTGGAATCCCAGGCCTGTTTCCGCCAGCCCCAGCCGGGATTGCTTCGGCACTATCGTGCCTCGCAATGACAAAGAGGAGGAGCCTCGCAACCGCTATGCTCTTCGCAATGACGAATAGACGGTCTTATAACCGATGGTATTAGACAAAGCAACGCTCAAAAGGGCAAATATGGAGCCACATGGCTATCAAGCATTTCCTTTAGCTCGTTGAGCACATCTTCAAGAGGCAATAACATGGTAACCTGCTGCCGAAGGTCTTTCTCCCAGTACCTTTTGATTCCAGCAGGGTTCGCGGGGAGAAAATCTTCTACAGATCTCAGGTCCAGTCCCTTATGCTTAAGCTTCTTTGCTAACACTGTTCCCAATAGCTCTAAGTTTATTTGAGAGCATTGTTCTTTCAAGAGCCTCCATACGTCATAGTAGTCCCTCGATTTGCCTCGTTCCACCAAACTCCGTATCTTCTCAGCGAGTAATTCTTCTAATGAATAGGCTAGCACCTCTCGCCGCTCATCGGGAAAGGGATGAGTCAATACTATGCGACACTCAGGCTCAAGGCACAGTGGCTCATCAAAGCTCAAGTCCATATAAATCATAGCCGGGTAGGCCAAGGAACCGACAAACTGAATTCGGACACGGGCATAGCCATCTGGCTTATGAAGCGTCTTAGTGGTAAGCAAGATGCGAGACGACTGTTCCACCTGGCGATACCATGTGTCAAGAATTTGTCTTAACTCTTCTTTTGCCATATTGCGTCTCACGGTGAAATCCAAATCCTCCGAATAGCGCCAGTTTGGGAAATAGACTTTGCGCAGGGCAGTGCCTCCTTTGAATATAAAGAGTTCTCTCAGTTCAGGCACCTGTGATAAGGACTTAAGCACTTCCGTAAGGACATAGTCCTTTTCCAATACGCCTAAAGCCACCTGCTCGCGGTTTGCTAACCTGTGTAACTCAGACCGGGATAGAATCATCGTTCCTTCCACTGAAGGAGTTCATTCTCTGGAACATTTACCAAGATTTTCCAGCGTTCGATATAGCGGCCCTTAGGACTTGCCAGATTATCGAGGGAGGCGTAGCTGTTGCTGGTACTGTCACGTAGAAGAGTGATAGCTTCATCTATGCCAACATCGAGCGTTTCCAGGAGATAACCCAGGCGCTGGATTACTGCCCTGTTTCCATTCCTACGGGCATACTCAGCCATCTTGACAAAGTCAAGCTCATCACGTCCATAGCAGAGTGCTTTAGCTACCTCCATCACGCCACCACAATAGTCCAGGCGGTTAAGGCAGTCCACCATGGTCTTCTCTCGCTCTGAGATATTAACCCGATATCCGTCCAGAGTGATTTCTGTAGCTCCAAAGAACCTACGGTCAGGCATGTAGACGAAGCGGTAAGTCACGCCAGAAATTTCCAGTGCTGATTTCAACTTACGACGGGTTGAGGCTATAAAAACAGTTCGGCTGACTTGTTCGGTGTAGCCATAGTAATTGAGGGCACTACGGAATCCAATATAGTAGGGCTTGATAAGATGTGAGGCGATCATGAATTCGTGTTCAGTCCATTCACCTTCACGTCCAGCTTCAAATGGTAATATAAGGTACTTGCCCTTCTCTATGCGTTGCAACCATCGCCGCTTTACCAATGTGGATAGCAAATCGCGTAACCCACTATTATTATTGCCGTAAATTTCGGCAGCATCATTTAAGACAAAAAGGCGCTTTCCCCGACGAAGCAACTCTGTTAAGAGGTTGCTTCCCACATCGCCAAGAGTTCTTATGTTTCTTGCCATGATTGTCAGCTTTACCCCGACAATTATAGCATAAAACATCAATAGTTTGTCAATGGTTGGGAATATTAAATGGGAAAGGAGTTGATTATCCGGTTTACGCCGCAATTCCTTTAAAACGTCGGATTTTATTTGAAGATGATGATTCAGATAGCGCACCTAGAGGGATTCGAACCCACGAGCCGGTGCTTGGGAAAGAACCGCGAAACTATAGTATCTGGCAAAAAAGCTTCACAAATTCCCTCTCCCTTGATGACAGAGGATTTAGGGCCTGTCCTGAGTTTATCGAAGCTGAGGGTGAACTGCCCCTTCCCGCCACGGGAGGAAAAACCACGGGGGCTCGCAGTCAGCTATGGAGGTATTGTTATTGCTCTAAGTCGCTGATGAGTTCTTCAATTGAGTCAAAAGTCTTCACTTGCCCGGCCTTGATGTCTTCGTCAGCCTCCCGCTCGCCTTCCTGCCACTTCTTGGTCCAGAAGTAAGCCTGGCTCTTGTCCACCAGCTTCTTTGGCATCAGCACAGCTCTCTCGTCCATCACCTCAATTTCTACCAGGTCACCCTCCTCAATCCCAAGCTCCTTACGCACAGACGCCGGGAGCGTAATCTGTCCGTGCCTGGTAACTTTGCTTGTTGGCATCCCATTACCTCCTAGGGTCGCTCCAATGTTTCATCATGACGTCCAATATTACGTAAGATAATTGTATCCCCTTCAATCTGGAAAGTCATTCTGAGTGAACGACTGATTCTGGCTTCCCAGACATGCTCAACTCCCTGCATTTTCTTTACCCTGAGGGCAGGATACCCCAAATCCGCTGCCAGGTTTCTCAATGCCTTTCGGGCCAGGTCTTTCTCTTCCTCGTTTAATTCCTTCCAGGCTTTCTTGAACCTAGCCGTCCGGGTAGTCTTCACCACTGCCCTCGTTTTATGTTTTTACTAGATTACTATATTAGTATATTACTACAAATGAGAAATGTCAAGTCATGATTGACACTGGACGATTTGGTTTTTCGTTCATTTTCGCGGGCACTTATGTAGTTGCCTGATTTATCAGGCTTCTTTCATAACTCCCCCGCCTGCCAAAGAATTTGTTCGGCGGGCAGGCCTAACCCCTCTTATCTTAAGAGGGGAGTTTTGAAGAAGCTCTTTCGAACTATCCCCCCTTAGGATAAGGGGGGATTAAGGGGGGTTACGACGGGAGATTTACTATAACTCCACTAGCCCTTCTTATCTTAAGAGGGGAATTTTTGAACTCCCTTAGCCACTCTTGTCTTAAGAGGGGAGAAAGGGTTATCCCCCTGTTCACTGCGAGATTGCTTCGTCGCCCCGATTCACGAGGCTCAGGCATGAAGGAAAGGATTCCTTCATGCCTCGCGATCTGTTACGAGCGAGCCCAATGAATTGGTTAACTACATCTCTTAAGCAGCCTCGCCAGGGGAGAGAGAATATGCGGCTATCTCTGCGGCTCGATAATCACTTTTAGAGAGTCTTGCGCTTGGGCGACAAGCTGGAATCCCCGGCCTGTCTCCGCCAGCCCCAGCCGGTGGGTAATCATCTCCCGCACACGTATTTTGCCAGCCTGTATTAGTTCCAGTGCTGCGGCATAATCCCCAGGGCTGCCGCCATAAGAACTGGTGAGCGTTATCTCATTGCGCCAGAACAGGTCATTCACCGATATCGGAACGCTAACGCCCGGCTCTGTGGGAGCAAAAAAGAGAACAGTGCCTCCCCGTTCCACCGACTCCAATGCCTGGGCTATAGCTGGTGTCGCCCCGCTGCATATTACGACAAGGTCAGCAAGACGACCATCGGCTGCCCGACGTAGATAGGCTGGGGTATATTCCTTAGCTTGAACGGCAACATCTGCTCCAAATTTTCGCGCTGCCTCCAATCGATAATCAACGATGTCCGTCGCTATAATGTGACTGGCACCTGAAGTCCGAGCCAGTTGTATATGGAACAGCCCGGCAACGCCGCTGCCGACAACGAGCACACTTTGCCCTGGCTGCAGATGAGCTAATCTTTGCCCGCGCAGGACACAAGCCAGCGGCTCAACAAAGGTCGCTTCTTCAAAAGATACTTCGTCAGGCAAGGGGAATATGCCCTGGTCGACATTGATGCGCGGCAGCCGCACATATTCAGCAAAGCCACCAGGGTCGAAGTTCGTCCGACGCAGGGTATCGCAAACGGTGTGGTGTCCGCTGAGACAATAGTGGCACGTGTTACAGGGAACATGATGAGCGGCACAAATTCGATCACCTACTTTATGATGTTCCACCCCCTTCCCGACAGCAACAACCACGCCGGCAACTTCGTGACCTAAGACTAAAGGTGCTTTGTGCAGGCGATACCATTCCAGCAAATCGGTGCCACAGATGCCGCTGGCCTCCACCCGCATCAGCACCTCGCCGGGGCCACTCTGCGGCGTGGGCATCTCCTCCAGCCGTATATCCTGATTACTGTAATACATAGCTACGCGCATGGTAGTTTCCTCTCCGCAGATTACTTCTCCAATTTGTTACAGCGTGCCTGCGCTTTACGAGATGCGAAGCCCCTGTCAGGCGATGCGTCGGCACCCTATTTGCCGAACCTGCAAATCACTTATCCGCTATACTTTTTGTTCGTCAATGGCTCATGCTTCCTGTTTAGGCCACCTCCATGCGAACCAGGCGATAAGGGCTGTAACCACAACTGTTGAACCAATAAACAGTATCTGGTGAGCAGATGGCTGTGCCAAATGCTCGGTTAAATGAACGATGTTAAGAATTGTAAAGACTATGCCCAGAACGAAGTTTGTCCAGCGATTTGCCGAGTCCTTCAAGGTCAGGGATAGGACAGCCATCACCAGCGGTACCCACCAGAAAATCGCCATAAACAGAAGCATCCCTGCGCTCAACTGCATCCCTTCTACCTCTGCTACGGCGCCTGGCTGCATAAAGTACAGTATACTATGAGCCGACATAGCCACCGCCATAAAGACCCACAACACTGAAATTCTTATCTTCCATCTCAAGACTTCCATAATTTATTACCTCCTTTTCTTTTTTGCCGCCGTTTCGCCTAACTGGTCTTAGCCAGCCGAAGGGCAAGAGGGCGACCACATAGCATCATGATTGACCGCCTTAGCCCTGCTCTTATGGTAGTAGTGTTAAAATTTCGACTTCGTGACTCTCCTCAAGCGCCTCCCATTTCGGCATCTGCGTCTGTATCTCTGGATCTGCCATCGCCTTCTCAAAAAAGGCTGCCATTGCGGCGAGGCTATCCCACTCGACCTCGAAGATGATGGTATGCATCATGTCGCCTCCACCAAGGAAGGGAGTGTAGCGCCTCATGGTGAAAGGCACTCCCACCAAGCGAGTCACGATCGCCATGTACTTTTCATTGAGTTCCATCGCTTCTGCCATCTTGCCAGGGAGGATTTTCATAATCCCTCGCTGTACTACTTTCATTGTACCCTCCTTTTTTCTTAACTCTATCGGGCACTTGAAATGAGACCAGCCTCTCCGCTGCCCGGAGGCGAAGAGGCTAGCTTTGCTTTCCCATAGACATCACCTCCTTAAATAGAATAAGCTAACACCATCCCTCCCCTTATCGGGGTGACTGTTGGCATCAGAATTGACTTAGACGTGCTCCTATGGCATTGGCATGTAGAATTCGACTTCCATACTCTCGATGAGTTCCTCAAACTTCGGCATGAGCGCCTGCATCTCTGGATCAGCGCCCATCTTCTGGGGGTGGGCTTCAAATGCAGCGAGGCTATCGAACTCACCCTCGGAAATGATGGTATTCATGGTATCGCCTCCGCCACTAAGGGGGCGGTAGCACTTCCCAGATATCCCTAATACACGATTCGCGATAGCCATGTGCTTTCTTTCAAGCTCCATCGCCTCTGCCATTTTGCCAGGGACAGCTTTCATAATGGTCCGCACCATTACTTTCATTATACCCTCCTCCTTTCTTTTAGCGTTCCACAGCATTTATTCTTTCTTTCCAAGGCATGGCTTGGCGGAAAGTGCCAACGCCGCTATCCACATCGCAAAGAGAACATACATGAAGGGGAAATACGGAGCCCAGAGAGCAATGCCAAAGCCCAGACCAATTCCACCGAAAACCAGGATTGAGAACCAAGCCCACTTCTCTGCTCTCCTGAGTGGAATCACAGCAACCACGGCTAACAATACCAAAGCAATAAAGTGATATACTGCGTAGAACTTAACCGCCAGCGTCAGAACTGCTGATTCACTGGCAGTTGTTCCCATCATTTCTGCCCACATTTCAGTGAAGCTTTCGGTTGCTGCAATTCCCCAGACGCCTTGAAACACACCAAACGCTCCAATGATGCACATCAAGATAGCGGCGGCATTCAACTTTTTCAATTTAAGCACCTCCTCAGATTTCGGGCACTTGAAATGAGACCAGCCTCTCCGCTGCCCGGAGGCGAAGAGGCTAGCTTTGCTTTCCCATAGACATCACCTCCCACTATAGAATCGGTCAAGCACCCCCTCTCAGTTTCACAGGCAGAACAGAAAATTAAGCGAATGTCAGTTAACAGCCGCATAAATGAACTCGGGTTCGCCCAAACCTACATTATTATTCCTTCCCACTCTTCACATTATCGTATAGTTCTTGGGCCTGCTCAGGAGTGGCGTTCTCATGGATAACGGCGCGTAGGGCTCTTATCATGGCCACGGGGTGCTCATTTTGCCAGATGTTTCTCCCCAGATTCACACCTATGGCACCTTTCTGGATGCCGTTATAAACAAATTGAAGTACTTCATATCCTGTAGGTACTTTGGGCCCACCAGCAATGACTACTGGAACGGGACAGCCCTTCGTAATCCTCTCGAATCTTTCACAGTAATAGGTCTTTACTATTCGAGCGCCCAGCTCAGCAGCAATACGGCTGGACAGAGCAAGATAGCGGGCGTCACGCTTCTTCAGTTCTCTGCCCACAGCGGTAACTGCCATTACCGGGATGCCATACCTTTCCCCTTCATCAACAAGCCTGGCCAGATTTAGCAACGAATCGTGCTCATAATCAGTCCCGACGAAGATGGAGGTGCCCACGGCAGACGCATTGAGTCGGATGGCTTCCTCCATAGAGGCAGCTATCCCCTCATGAGCCAGGTCCTTTCCCGCTATGCTGGTGCCGCCAGATACTCTAAGGATAATTGGTTTTGTCTTATCAGGGTCTACCGATGACCTTAAAACTCCCCTGGTAATGAAAATCGCATCGGTGTAAGGGAGAAGGGGTTCGAGAGTTTTACGGGGGTTCTCCAATTTTTTGACAGGACCCTGAAAATACCCATGGTCCACGGGTAGAAACAAACAGCGACCATCCGCTTGAATTAATTGTGCCAGACGGTTCTGCATACCCCAATCCATCAGAACAAACCTCCTCTCTATGAGATCTTAGAACTATTATACCACAGGAACGCAACAAATCGTTTCCCCTAGACAACCCAGAGGTTGCATATTCTTCCGAGAATAGGCTATACTTAATCAGAGAGCTTTCTGGTGACTTTAGCGGAATGGAACCACCCGTTCCCATCCCGAACACGGAAGTGAAACGCTCCAGCGCAGACGATACTTAAGGGGAAACCCTCCGGGAAAATATGTCGTTGCCAGGAAGCTCTCATTTTTGCTGCGGAAGTCAATCTTTCTACCATTAGATGCCATTGTTCCTAGGACATTAAGTGTAGTATTATTCGTAAAAAGAGGGGGGTGAAGAAATGAATGCAGTACAAACCCTTAAGCTCACCAAGAAGTTTGATGGCTTAGTAGCGGTAAACGGCGTTGATTTGGAGATAAAGAAGGGCGAGCTTTTCTCCCTCCTCGGCCCTAACGGGGCAGGAAAGACTACCACCATCAGGATGTTGTGTTGCCTCTTAAAGCCAACCAGGGGGACAGCTTCTGTATTGGGCCATGACGTAGTTAAAACACCATTTGCGGTTAAAAAGCTCATTGGAGTATCGCCACAAGATACCATACTCTCTGAGCGCCTTAACTGCTGGGAAAATCTGGCTCTGATTGGCAAGGTCCATGGCCTGAGCTCTAACGAAGTAAAAATGCGTTCGAAGGAACTACTGGAGACGATGGGGCTTATGGAAAGGTCTAAAGACCAAGTGCGGAAGTTTTCCGGAGGGATGAAAAGGAGGCTCAGCATAGCCATGGCTTTGGTGCACGACCCTCAGCTTTTATTTCTGGACGAACCTACCTTAGGCCTTGACCCCCAGGCAAGAAGAACCATCTGGGAATATATAGCCGAGCTTAAGGGAAAGAAGACCATTCTTCTCACTACCCACTATATGGAGGAAGCGGATTTCCTCTCCGAGCGAATAGGGATTATTGACGAAGGAAGGGTTGTAGCTTTGGGTACGTCTCAAGAGCTAAAGACAAATCTCCTTGAGATGCGCAGCATGGTCGTCTCAACAGAAAACCTCACCGCTGAGGTCCTGGAGGATTTGCAAAGCAAATACTCCAGGCTGGAGAAGGTCAAGGGGAGGCTTAAGATTTACCACAAGGACTTAGACTTCAAAGAGATCGTGGGCTATCTCCATTCTCGAGGAGTTACCGTTTATTCTGCTGCCTTAGAGCAGCCAACCCTGGAGGACGTCTTTATCCAGATAACGGGAAAGAGGCTTAGAGACTAGAAGGGAGGTGAAGGAAATGAAGTTCTGGGAAATTGGCAAAAGGAATCTGAAGGAGATTTATAGAAACCCTATACTTCTAGGCTTTCTCCTGGGAATGCCCGTTGCCTTTATGCTGGTATTTTGCGCCGCCGCTGGCGGGGGACAGGCCAGCCCTATTGCGATGAGCATAGTGGACGAAGACCACTCCCAAACCTCCTCTACCTTTATACAATATCTTGGAAGCACAGAGGCTATCGAGTTGAATGAGCCGATATACAGTGAAAAATCTCAGGCCCAAGAGGACCTGGAGGACGGCAGAATATCATTCTATTTATTCATTCCCTCAGGATTCGAGGAGGCAACACAGGCCCAACAAACTGTCAACTTAGAGTTAGCCTACAAGGAAGCAGATCGGATGATAGGTCTGCAAGTAAAACCTATAATAGAGGCTGTTGGCTCTGAATTCTTGGGAGTGGCTCCCCCTTTAAATGTTGAGCTAAAAGGAACGGAAAGCAAAATAAAGAATGTGGTTGTCAATTTCTACTTTCCCGGGATAGCTATCTTCGGGCTCATGATTTTAATTTCCACAGCGGCGGGGATAATTGCCGGTGATAGGGAGAAAGGCTTTCTGGCTCGAATGTTTACTACCCCGGCAAGACCCTGGGATTTCATTCTGGGTTATTCCTTACCCTTTATCCCGGTGCTCATCGTCTCCACGCTGATTTATCTTGGCGTGGGGATGGCGCTGGGCTTGACCGTTGTCGGCAATCTGGGGCATGCCTTTCTTATTTTCTTTCTTATCGGGCTTTGCTCTATCGGGATAGGCATGATAGTGGGCAGCTTAGTCAAAAGCGAGTCTCAAGCGGGTGTTTCCTGGATCTTCATCGTCCCCATGGCCATGATCTCCGGGGCCTGGTTCACAGTGGAGGGCATGCCTTCGGCTATTAGAAGCGTTGCTGGAGCCCTTCCCTTCATCCATGCCATAGACGCCTCTCGGGCTGTTCTCAACGGCTCCTCTTTCTCAGCTATCATACTCGATATTTACTGGCTTGTTGGCTGGGCAGTCGTCCTATTTGCTGTCGGGATTGTATTATTCAGAAGGACGATGGTGAGTTAGAACTTACTATGGCAGAGCTTGTATCCTATTATCTCCCTAATTGTGCCAGGTCGAACTTCATGCCATCTCTGGCGGCAATGACCGAGATTCCGGTCTCCTCGGTCAGTTTCTCAGCCAACTCCCAGGGTTTAGCCCGCCACATGGTCATGCCAAAATGAGTAAGTATTGCTATCCTGGGCCTTAGTTTCTCAATTATGCTCTTGGCCTCAGGAAGAGCTAGATGGTCAATGGGAGCGCCGGGGTTCAATCGGACCACATTGATAACCAGCAAATCACCTTCATAGTGCTCGGCTAAATCTTCAAAATATCTGGTATCAATAATCCAGGAGAAAGTATGCCGCGGCGTTTGGAAGATAAAGCCATATGTTTCTACGGGATGTTTGTGCCTGATGGGGGTCTTAAAAGAAACGTCGTTAATTACATAGGACCCTCCTTCAGTTAAGACCTGGATACTCTGGGGATAAGACTGCAAATAAGACAAGATAACGGGGTCTTGATTCAGGGCATCGGCGGGAGCAAAGACCATGCCGCGCTTCTTTGTACCTCCGTCAGTCATAGCTTCAATCATGATATTAATATCCCCACTGTGGTCTAAATGTCTATGAGATAAAATAATAGCCTCCAGTTTCGTGGGGTCGAGTTTTCTCTTGGTAGCCTGAACCAGGGAACCAGGACCGGGGTCAAGGAGTATTTGAGTGTTACCAAGGTTAAGCCAGGCGCCTCCTGAAGCGAGAAATTGGCGAATCACTACAAACCTGGCACCGGCAGTGCCCAGAAAGGTAATTGTGTCGCTTAATTCAGCCATCGCTGAATTATAGCAAGGAAAGCTGCTAAAATGATAAAGTGGAGTGATAGAGAGACCTATGAGCTACGGGACAAACGACAATCGCTTTGCCATTCAAACATTTAGCCTTTCCAGGAAATTCGGAGATTTGGTAGCAGTAGATGGCATAGATTTATCTATTAAGGAAGGTGAGCTATTCTCACTTCTAGGACCAAATGGCGCTGGCAAAACAACTGCTATCAAGATGCTATGCTGTCTGCTCAGACCGAGCAGTGGCACAGCCACGGTCATGGGTCGTGATATACATGAGGATCCCATGGCAGTGAAACAAATAATAGATGTCTCGCCACAAGAGACAGCAATAGCGGAGCATCTTAACGCCCGGGAGAACCTGAGCTTGATTGGGGGGATACGTGGATTGACGAAAAAAGAGGTGAAAAAGAGGTCAGAGGAACTGCTGGAGATGGTAGGCCTGGCTAAGAGGGCAAAAGAGCAAGTAAGGAAATTCTCAGGGGGGATGAAAAGGAGGCTCAGCATCGCTATGGCTCTTGTTTCTGACCCCCAGGTGTTATTTCTGGATGAACCCACCCTTGGCCTGGACCCTCAGTCGAGGAGAGGTATATGGGAACATATAGCAGAGCTTAAAGGTAAAAAGACGATACTGCTTACAACCCATTACCTGGAAGAGGCTGACGCCCTGGCGGATAGAATAGCGATAATAGACGAGGGCAAGATAGCGGCCCTGGGAACTCCGCAGGAGTTAAAAGACAGCATCTCCGATATGCAAGTTATGGTAGTCAAGGCAAAGAACCTGCCCCCGGATGTCATTGAGGGTCTAAAGGAGATATACCCAGAAGTAAAAGCAACAGAGGGCGGAATTGAGATTAGAGCTAAAGAATTGAGTTTCTACGAGATAGTAGATTATTTGCGCCCCAGGGGAGTTGCTATCCAGTCCACGTCTCTAAAACAACCCACTTTGGACGATGTATTTCTGCACCTTACTGGAAAAGAGCTAAGAGAATGAGATTCGCGGAATTGGCTAAGAGAAACTTCAAGGAGATGCTGCGGGACCCTATATCCACGGGCCTCGAACTAGGGATTCCCGCGGGTTTTCTGGTTATATTCTGGGCTCTTGGTCGGAGTATGGAAGACGAAAGCTTTCTCACTACTACAATGTTAGTACCTGGAATAGCGGTCTTTGGTTTTGCTTTTTTATTAATGTTTTCAGCCATGATGCTCTCCCGAGATAGGGAAGGTGCACTTTTATCAAGGCTCCTCACCGCTCCACTCAAGCCACGTGATTTCATCTTGTCTTACTCCTTACCCTACATCCCCATGGTGATCCTTCAAATAGTGCTGTGCTTTGGCATAGGGGCTCTGCTGGGACTTGAGATGCTTGGGAATGCAGGCCTCGTTTTTCTCGTCCTTCTCGTCATGGGGATATGCTGTGTGGAACTGGGCATGATTCTGGGACTGCTTTTTAACGTGAATCAAGTGTCGGGCGTTGGCTCAGTGATAATAACCCTCGTAGCGTTACTCGGAGGAATCTGGATAGACATAGAAGCGATAGGAGGCGTGTTCTCTGGCGTAGGGAATGCTCTTCCCTTTGCCCATGCTATTGATGCGGCGAGAGATGCCATGATAGGGGCTAGCTTCAGCAGCATCGCCACAGATTTCTACTGGGTTCTTGGCTATACCTTAGTGTTCTTCGCTTTAGGTACTTTCCTGTTCAGGCGGAGGATGGTGGAATGAATAAAATTGAAACGCACTTAGCAGATAAGAGAGAATTATGGCGGAACTGGAAGCAGAAATTGCCCGGCTAATAAGAGAATACCAGGCCAAAACAGGAAAGTCCTTGACCATCGGCGCTGTCGAGTCAGCTACCGGCGGCAGGATAGCTGATAGGATAACCAATGTCCCCGGCAGCTCGGATTACTTCAAGGGCTCTGTAGTAGCTTACAGCAACGAAGTAAAGATCGCCTTGCTTGGGGTAAAAAAGGCGACCATTGAAAATTATGGCGCCGTGAGTGAGCAAACAGCCTTGGAAATGGCTCAAGGTGGCAGGAAGCTCCTGGATGTAGACATATGCGTTTCCGATACCGGGATTGCCGGTCCCTCAGGCGCTACTCCCGAAAAACCGCTGGGTTTGTTTTACCTCGGCCTGGCAGCCAAAGATGAAAGCTTGAGTCAGAAGCATGTCCTTCCGGAAAACCGCGAGGGAAACAAGCGAGATGCTGCTGAAGCCGCGCTAAACATGCTGAAGCAATACTTGTTGCGGTGCTTCAGCAAGTCAGGAATCAGCTCTTCGAAATGAATTAATGCCAAGGCTGAAGACAACGGTGTAAAGATTAAGAGTGAAAGGAGGTTAAGAACAATGACAACTGAGAAGTTCACTGTAGATGGAAGTCAAGTGGTCGAGAAGATCAAGGAGCTAATACATCAAGGAAATATCAGAAGAGTCCGTTTAATACATAAGGGGCGTCCCCTGATAGACATCCCGCTGACAGTAGGCGTTGGTGTGGCTGCGGTAACGGTCCTGGCAGCTCCCGTACTGGCTGCGCTCGGAGCAATTGCCGCACTGGTCACAGAATGCACTATCGAGGTGGAGAGGGTAGAAGATACCACCGAAGAGAAGGGCGAAAAGCAATAGAAAGCTAGCTACTACCTGTGCAATGGTTCGGGTGCTGAAAGCGATGCTGACCTGAACGACCTGCCTTCCATACAGGGTTATAAGGACAAGAAGGAGGTGTCAAAAATGAAAATGGAGGAAATAAGGGTTAGAGATAGAATACGCATGCGGGGACTGAAGAACAAAGGCCTTATAGAAATTTCCCAGGACACCAAGACAGGTGATTTCGTTCTGATCATGAGCAAGGGGACTCATAGGAGGTGGTTGCTCTTCAACTTTCCGGATGGAATGTGGAGAGCCAAGTGTCCAAAAGAAGAAGTCCTGGATGTAGTTAAGAATTTCTTGACTGACAAAATTCTGAAGGATTAAAGTCCGTCCCTCGAAACAGGGCGAAGGGGTAACCTTTTTCTCAAGGTAAGAATCGAGGGAAGCTTACGCGGCTGAGCGTAGAATAGAATAGCCTCTTTGAGGTATACTTTGCATCATGGCAGCCTTCGATACAGGTGAAATAAAGTCCAAGGCAAAAAGCAACTTTACCGATGCCTGGATAGCTACGGCGAAGCTTATCCCCACCGGCACTGAAATCTCTCTGGCGAAGAAAGGCAAACCCCATCTTGTACGGGAATTAATTCAAAAATCTCGACAGATTCTACTAAACCTGGGCTTTGACGAGGTCGAGAATCTCACAATGCTGCCCGACAGCGATGTGGTCAAGCAGTATGGGCCGGAAGCCCGAGTTATTCTCGACCGGGCTTTTTACTTAGCTGAATTGCCTCGCCCCGACATAGGGCTGAGCGCGAGAAGAATAGCTCAACTAAAGAAGATAGCAGAAGAAATTGACATTGAAAGATTGCAGACCATTTTGAGAAATTATAAAAAGGGGGAAATCGAGGCAGATAATCTTATCGAAGAGCTCATTGCTGGACTGGGTATCACTGATTACCAGGCTACGGAACTCCTGGATAAGGTTTTCCCCGAGATGAGAGAACTACAGCCAGTGCCCTCCAGCAAGACTCTGAGAAGTCACATGACGGCTACCTGGTTTCATACCTTAGCAGCTTTACAAGATAAAGCCAGCTTTCCAGTCGCTTTATTCTCCGTGGGTCCCAGATATCGCAACGAACAGAGAGAAGATGCCCAGCATTTGCGAGTTCACCACTCAGCATCCATCGTGGTTATGGACCCCGAAATGTCTTTAGATGCGGGAGGGGCGGTTACCAGGAATGTCATGCAGCAATATGGCTTTTCCGACATCAAATTTGAAACCAAGATAGCAACATCCAAGTACTATGCTCCCGGGCAGGAGCAGGAGGTCTTCGTTAGTCATAAGGGCGCCTGGCTCGAGATAGCGGACATTGGAATGTATTCGCCTGTGGCCCTGGCCAATTTCGACATTAAATACCCTGTGTTCAACGCAGGATTTGGCATTGAGCGGCTGGGGATGCTTATTTATGAAATAGACGATGTGAGGAAGCTAGCATATCCCCAATTTTCTGTAACGGAGTATTCTGATGAGGAGATAGCTAAATCCATTACCTATATAGCCAGCCCTGAGACAGCCAGGGGGCAGAAAATAGCCAGGGCAATTGAGGAAACCGCCCGAAGGCACAAAGACGAGATTGCCCCATGTGAATTTTCGGCCTGGAAAGACAAGTCTATCGAGGTGAAAGTTGTCGAAACAGAGGCCGGCAAGAGATTAATCGGCCCCGCCGGTTTCAACGAGATCTGCGTTGCCAATGGCAGTATTTATAGTGATGTTGCGCCTTCAGGAATACACACCGGGATAAACTATATGCATGCTATAGCCATGGGTGCCGCAGCAGCAATAGAAAGTAGCAACGATAACTTAACTTATCAGGTGAAGGGAATAAGTCATCTTTCTGACCTTAATCTGCAGATTCCCGAAGCTGTTCGACAACATATTGAAGGACAGCAGAAGAAAATAAAGGTCGGTGGTGCTGTATTTGTAACCATAGAGTCACGACCTGTGAGAGGGAAAAGCAGTGAAGCAAGCAGAAAATAAATCATTACAAAAACTCGCTAATCTCCAAAGGCAACATAAGGGGCTTATTAACCTCATGCCCCTACAGACAGGTGGCATGCTTACCGATGCCGCCAAGGAGGCTTTAACGGAATTTGGGGATGGGTATTCCGTATGTGATTTTTGCCAGGGCAGTTTGTGTAATGTAACCAATCCCCCCATCCGAGACTTTGTGCAGGAGCTTCTACCTCAATTCTTAGGCTGTGAAGTTGCCACCATAACCCACGGAGCCCGAGAAGCTAAATTCATGGTCATGCATTCTCTAGCCGAGCCGGGGGATTCAATTCTTGTTGATGCTAACAGGCATTATACAACGGCCGTCGCTGCTGAAAGGGTGGGGCTACACGTAATCGAGGTGCCTCATTCCGGACATCCGGAATTTAAAGTCGACGTTAACGAATACGCACCGCTCATAAAAACACACGCCCCTAAGCTAATTCTATTAACTTATCCAGACGGTAATTATGGAAATCTTCCTGATGCCGGAAGGCTAGGAGGAATCGCTCAAGAATATAACATTCCTTATATCCTTAACGGGGCATACGCTGTGGGCAGAATGCCTATAAGCATGGAAGAGATAGGGGCTGATTTCATTATTGGCAGTGGGCACAAAAGCATGGCCTCTGCCGGACCTGTTGGGGTATTGGGAATGAAGAAGAAATGGGAAGAGACAGTGCTGAGAAAATCCGGCACATATAGCAATAAAGAGATTGAGCTTCTCGGCTGTACTGTAAGGGGGGTTCCTCTAATAACACTCATGGCTTCCTTTCCCTATGTGAAAGAAAGAGTTCAGCATTGGGATGAACAGGTATCCAAAGCACAGTGGTTTTCCGCTGAGCTTGAGGAACTGGGTTTTAAGCAGCTGGGGGAAAAACCGCACAGGCATGACTTGCTGCACTTTGACACCCCTGTACTCTACGAAATCTCCAAGCGGGTTCGAGAGAGGGGATATTTCCTCTATAAAGAATTAAAGGAAAGAGGCATTTGGGGACCACAGCCAGGCATGGCAAGGTCTTTCAAACTCTCCACCTTTGCTGCTGATAGGCAGCAGCTAGGGTTTGTCATAGATTCCTTTAAGGCCATCCTGAATAAATATAGTTAGCGAACCTGAGCAAAAATCTCGCGGTGTCTTTGGGCATAGGCTTTTTTCGACTGCTGCAAAGATGCTTGAAATGGCATAGAGGTAATATTATCCGTGCTCATGATTATAGCGTCCTCCCCATCGCTTGAATAATACCTCGGGCGCCTTCCCACCACTCGGAAGCCATACTTTTTATAAAGTTCCTGAGCTATTTCATTAGAAGCGCGCACTTCCAAAGTGACTACATTAGCATTCAATATCTGTGCTAGTTCAATGGTTGCGATGAGCAAACCTTCACCTATGCCAAGTTGACGATAACCATCTCTTACACCAATGGCAATGATATGTGCCTCCTTCATCATCATCCAGAAGCCCGAAAAGCCAACTATGTTTTCCGATACATTAAGATGACGCTCATAACGGAAGAGCCGCTTGAACCAAGGCAGTTTCTGCACCGCCTGTCCCTCAGATTCTGACACATCCCTCTTATTACAAGCCACTATATAGCGGACGGATGGATTGTCAAGGTCCTGCTTATATGCTGATTGAGAGCGAAACACCCACTCACCAGGGAAAGCCTCTCTATCAATTTGGGCTACCTGGGGGATATCCTCATACTCCATAGGGCGAATGACATAATATGTGTCTGGCATCAATTGAAATTTTAGCATAGTATCGGGTTTTTTGGCCCTGACCCCTTCTTTCATTACGGCAGACAATTCAGCGTTCCTGTCCTATACGCTTCTTCTCCTTCAAACCTGCACTCTAGTGTTACCTATGTGGTCAGCCAGCACACCCCCTTGACATCCCTGATCTAGTTCAGATAGATGGGTGACACATGCATGGATTATGAAAGGGCACTATAATGGTTGCATTATGAATGTTTATTGCACGATGCCGGGATATAAACACCTGGCGAGTATCCCCAAACTATCA
>Ga0315543_1000422_pt1 | contig 51497 bp, 49 predicted proteins | sample SalMarSW160210MG_2_FD_203098 | JGI IMG/M metagenome (GOLD analysis project Ga0315543, IMG submission 203098) | Salt marsh sediment microbial communities from the Plum Island Ecosystem LTER, Massachusetts, United States - Salt Marsh Sediment SW1601-210 ...
TGAAATAATCATGCCATGTAGTCATTTTCTCAACCTCCTTTATGACTTACTCAATCTTTTGTTCTAACCAGAATAGATAATTCAAGCTATGTCTGACGTTGGTCATCAGGAAACCGTCATTCCTCAATGGGAACAGTAGTACATTTATCGGTCAGGTTTGAGATATATGTGAAATTTCCTGTATCAACTCATAATGAGCTGACCTTCGTTCCTATTGATTCTCAACACAAATGATATATCCCACCGCATCCGATTGTCAAGCTTGGTTACCACGCTGCGGCGGCACGCTCAAAGAGCTATCTTTTTGGTACCTCATTCGTTATACTATATGCACAGGGTAACACCATAATTACCGGCCGGGCGAACGTAAAATTTGACAGAGTCCGGCTCTGAACGGGGGTTGTCAGGTGCAAGATGAGGAGAGCCTTATCCGGAGAGCGCAGCAGCGCGACCAGGTGGCTTTAACTCAATTATATGAGGAGAACTTCGATAGGATTTATCGGTATATAGTTCTCAAAATTGGCGACCGTACGGAGGCGGAAGATTTGACTCAACAGGTCTTTCTCAACGCCCTTAAGTCTATCTCTTCCTACAGGTTTAAGGGGATGCCGTTTTCCTCCTGGCTGTACCGTATCGCGCATAACCAGATAGTCGATTACCTGAGAAAGAAGTCGAGACGTCCTACCGTACCTCTCGATGAAAGGATAGCAGCCGGTAAAGGAGACCCGGAGAAAGCTGCTGAAAGGAAGTTAGAGATTGAAGAGCTGGCTCTGGCAACAAAAAAGCTGACCACGGCACAGCAGGAGGTAATTTCCCTGCGTTTTACCGGCGAGTTGTCCGTGGCCGAGGTGGCCGGAATCGTGGGAAAGAGCGTGGGGGCGGTTAAAGCTTTACAGCACAGCGCCATAGTCGCCCTGCGTAGAGTACTATCGGCAGGGGTGGTGTCATGAGCAAGAAGAGCGAATTCAATAATATACTGGACGAATGCCTGGAGCGGTTGATTAATGGCGAGGCTATCGAGGCATGTCTGGCATCGTATCCCGAACATGCCGCCGAGCTTGAACCTTTGTTGCGGACTGTTCAGGATGCCCGGAAAGCGGTAGCCATCGAGCCGCGTCCCGAATTCAGGGAGAGGGCCGGCCATGATTTCCAGGCGGCTATCCGTGAGATGGGACCGGAAAAGAGCCGGGGCTTCTTCGGGTGGTTTCCGCGTTGGGCTACCGTTGTGACCGCCGTCGTTATCGTTATTTTACTGGCCGCTACCGGCACCGTGGCCGCATCCACCACCAGCTTGCCCGATGAACCTCTGTACCAGGTCAAGCTGGCAACCGAGGCGGTGCGGCTCGCTTTTGCGCCTTCGGCGCTGGGTAAAGCGGAATTGTACGCTAAATTTGCCGATGAAAGGGTGGAAGAGATAGTCAGGATGGCGGATGAAGGCAAGTCCGAACAGGTGGAGGAGGCTACGGTGCGTATGAATAACCAGCTGATAGCTATGTCGAATCTGTTCGCGCCGGGTGGGGAAAAGGATGCGCAGGTGGAAATAGCTGCCTTTGAGGCGGCGGAAGCGGCGCCGGAGCCGGCACCCGTACCCAGTCCGGCGCCCGCACCCAGACCGGCACCCACCCCCACGCCTGCCCCGATGCCTGCCCCGATGCCTGAACCTACCCCAGAGCCCACGCCGGAGCCGGAAGCACCGCCTCCGGTGGAACCGTCGCTGGAGGAAACACCCGCGCCGGTAATAAAGCTGCCGCCGGTAGTTCCGGAAAAGAAGCCTTTGCTGACAGCACCCAGAACATCTGGAATAAGTGATGGCACCGGGGAAAATGAAGAACCTGGCCGGGGAGATGGAGCGGTCGAAATCGATAGTCAGGCGCAACTCCGCATAGATGTGTTTGACCAGGCTTGGGAAAATATCCAGGAGCTGGAGGAATTGCTGGAGAGAGCGCCGGAATCATTAAGGTCAGCCATAGGCCGGGCGCTTGAGGTTGCCCATAATGGTTACGAAGAGGTCCTCAGAAATCTGGAATAGGCAGCAGCAGGTTTACCCCGGGAAAAATATAGAGTCGCCGCTAACCCAGCGGCGACTTTTTCGTTATATATAGTGGAAAAATCAAACGGAGGAAAAGCGATGAAAAAGCAATGGTTGGCAGTAATTGGTGCGGTAGTACTGCTCGGGGCGGTGGTACTGGCCGGTTGCGGGAATGGTGTTGACGGCACTCTCGAACTTAAAGGCAACCTTAACAGCCAGCAGGAAGGAATCTGGGTCAACGGAGAGGGCAAGGTAACGGCTATTCCCGATGTGGCTACCATCAGGCTGGGCATCGAGGCGCAGGAAGCCACGGTCGCCGAAGCCCGGGATAAAGCTAACGCAGCCATGGACAGCGTCATGAAAGCCCTGAAGGATGAAGGCATTGACGACAAGGACATACAGACCCGGTATCTCAACATCTATAAGGTAACTCGCTGGGACAATGATAAACAGCAGGAGATAGTGCTTGGTTACCGTGTGACCAACGTTGTCACCGCCAGGATAAGAAACGTGGACAATGCGGGAGCCGTCATTGACGCCGTGGCCGTCGCCGGCGGCGACCTCACCCGCATCGACAGCATCGGTTTTACGGTTGACGACCCCAAACCTTACCAGGAGCAGGCGAGAGAATTGGCGGTAGCCGATGCCGCCGCCAGGGCTAAAACACTGGCCGATGTCGCCGGCGTCAAGCTGGGTAAAGCCACCTATATCTCGGAGAGTTCTTATACGCCCGGTCCCATCTACCGCAGCGATATGATAGGCATAGCGGAATCCGCCGCGCCTGGTGTTGAAACCCCCATCAGCCCCGGCGAAATGGAAATAACCACCAGCGTCCAGATAGCTTATGTCATAGTAGACTGATGAATAGATAAAGGTCGGGTATATCTCTAAAAATACGAGTGTAAGCGGGGAGCCTCGAATAGAGGCTCCCTTTCTTATTACGTCACTCTATTTTTGTGTCAGCGTAGCGTTCCCACTCGCTGTAGACGCAGCCGCAGTACTGCTGTCGGTAGAGGTCCATCGGCTTGGTGATGTGCCGGCTGTCAGAGTAGCGTTTCCGCAGGTCGGCATAAAGGAATTCAATGCCTTGTTCCGCGGCTATTTTATTGCCGGTTTCCAATATAATGTCATGCTTCTGGTGGGGGCTGATAAGCAGGGTAGTGGTGAAAGCATCGTAACCTTGCTCCCGGGCGGCCTCCGCCGTTTTTGCCAGTCGTAGGTCGAAGCAGTAGCGGCAGCGCTCCGCTTCATGGCCGACTACCCGGCGGAAATACTCGGGCATATCATAGCCCTCGGCGACTATCATCGGCAGGTCTATCTCCCGCGCCAGAATCCTCGTGCTTTCAAGTCGGCTCTGGTGCTCGGTGTAGGGGTGTATGTTGGGATTGTACCAGAATCCGCCGACCTCGCAGTCCTGCTGACGCCAGTGTTCGATGGTATAGGCGGCACAGTGGGCGCAGCAGACGTGAACCAGTAGTTTTTTCATGCTCTGTATTTTACTCCTTTACTCCTCGTACCTGAAGACCTCTTCCAGCGTCACGCCGAAAGACCGGGCGATTTTAAAGGCCAGCTCGATGGACGGCACGTATTTACCCTGCTCCAGGGCGATAATGGTCTGCCTCGTGCAGCCGACCCGGCTCGCCAGTTCCTCCTGCGTCATTTCATTATGGTCGAAGCGGAACCGCCGGATATTGTTACTTATTCTAGCTTTACTCATATCTATTAGCTCTCCAGTAGCCGATGAGTATTCCCAGTGATTGGGAGAGGGTGCTGACAATGAGTATTGACATGAATATCACGTACATAAATACGGCGGGTATCTGGCCGGTATCGTGGTAGACTTCAGTGAGAGTGATAGTCCAGACTAACAGTGTGAAAACAACCGCCAGCCACTGGATGAGGGGCGCCCTTTCGACTATTCTTAAATCCCGTTCATCGGCCATGCCGGGTTTACGGAGGGCCAGGTTAACGATGACGAGATTGGCAACCAGGCCGCCCACCCACAGTACGTCGATGATTATCCGGAATCCCTGGTCTTCGTTAAAGGTCTCGATGCCTCCCATCAGGATAAAGACCAGTATAAAAGCTGCGGCAAAGACCAGACCTGTCCCCAGCCCCCACCATGCCCTCTTTTGTAATGGTGCCATTTTGCTACCTCCTGTTATCTATCAGTAATTTATACAATACATATTGTAAAACAGTTAATACTAAATGTCAAGTATTTCCTACATTATTTTCAAGGTATTTTATAATCCAATTATTTACGGGCGAAATTAGAGGACTAATTTCATAGGTTGTATCTGCTAACTTAACCCCCTGTGTCCCCCTCTCCGACCTGATAAATTTGGTCAACCCACAGTTATACTTGGTCGGAGAGGGGGATTAATTTATGAGAGGGGCTTCGCCTCTCTCGCTACGCACTCCCTATATGGGGAGGTGGGGGGTTAAGGGGATTCCACAGTTTCGGGGGGCTCTAACATTTCGGGGGGATTCTGGGCGCGGTAACACTCGCGGATATATTTAAAGACTTCCACCAGCAGGGCCGTCAGCGGCCCAATTAATAGTATTCCCCAGAAACCAGCCACGTAAGCGCCGAAAACCAGCAGGACAATCATCACGGCGGGGTGGATGCGGAGGTAAGCGCTCTGTATTTTGGGTACCATGAGGTTATTCTCCACCAGCTGGATACCCAGATAAAGAATCACCACCCATATAGCTTTATCCGGCGCCATGGCCAGGGCGACAACCACCGCCACCGCCCCGGCAATCCAGGGGCCCAGGGTGGGGATAAGCTCGCAGACACCGGCCATGAGGGCCAGTGCCAGCGGGAAGGGAACATCGAGGAGCAACAGCCCAACGAAAGAGAAATAACCGACGATGAGTCCCAGCATCAGCTGGGCCCTGATATAACGTCCCAGCACCCTCTCTATGATAGTGACCACGTTCTGGCCGTGCCAGGCGATATTTTCAGGCAGCGCCGAGGACAATCCCCTCTTCAACTTCTCCGAGTCCTTCAGTATGTAGAAGAGGAAAAAGGGCAATACCGCGAAGCCGAGAATCAGATTGAAGGTGCCGGGGATAGACGATACGGCGCCCAGTAAAGCATCGCGAATCGTCTTGCCCAGAGAGACGCCGCCCTGAATTACCTCCTGCGTCAACTCCTCCTGCATTTCCACGGGCAGACCGGCGATAACCCCTTTAATCCACTCCTGCACACGGATAACGCTCTGGCCGATAAAGTAAGGGGCACTTTCTACCAGTTTTATCGAGGCATCGATAACCGCCGTAGCAACCACGTAGACAAAACCGCCGATAATGGCAAGAAGCAGGATAAAAGCAACCACGACGGAAAAGACCCGTTTGAAACCCGGCCATTTACTACGCGGAGGAAGGCTCTTTTCCAGCCAGGATATCAGGGGCAACATAAGGTAGGCGAGGACCAGCCCGACGGCAAAAGGAAATATAAAGGTTCTGAACAGGTAGAGAACCCAGATAAATACAATGATACCCAGTACTAAAGCTACCAGGCGCCAGTGTTTAACTAATGCGTTCGTCAACTAATTATCTATCTCTGGCATTTGAAGAAAGGCAGTTGATATAGCGTTATTCGTCTTTCTGCCCTAATTTATCCCGCACTTTCTTCCCTGCCTCCAGGGCCGCATCCTTTGCTTTTTCGGTGACTTCATCGGCTTTTTCCTTAAATTCCCCTGTTTTTTCTTTCAATAGCGTCCTGGTCTCCTTACCGGCTTTAGGAGCGTAGAGAAAGCCGATAGCCACACCGGCAATAGCGCCAATAAGAAAACCGATGGCAAAACTGCTTCCAGAATCTTTATCGCTCATCTTAATCCTCCTTCTTCTTTTTAGTAAACCGACCGACCACACCTACGGCCTCCCGAATACCCTGAACGAAAGCGGCTACCTGGGCGATAGGCTTGACCACTTCCTCTTCTACACAAGAAGATATGTTTTCTACCGTCCTGGTGGTAGTTCTTAACGATTTTAGAATAGGCTGAATTCTAACGAAGAGAATAAACACCAGCACCGCCAGGATGATGACGGCTACCGTCGCCCCCAGACCGAAAATGCACACCACCAGGTCACGGAACCATTCTATGTTCACGGTCATTACCCCCGTTTCTAAAAATTGCTATATAAGCATTGTAAACCCCATGGCCTACTCTGTAAAGAGGATACGAATAATAGTCAGAAATCGTTCAGGTGAGTACTCCAAACGCGTTTTAAACATGAGGTATCATTGTGGCTGGCAAGCACCAATCTGCCCTCACCGCAAATAAAACGGGTGATACCGCATGTATCCAGTCTTACATTCCAGAAGTGAGCGTTTCCCAGCCCCAGCAAATTGCAGATGAGTACCTTGTGCACTACCCGGTGCGAGACAAAGACGATTTTCCCCTCGCTGAACCTCATTACCGCATCCTCGATAAAAGCCATAGTCCGGCTCCTGACGTCTTCCAGGCTCTCGCCGCCGGGAACCCTTACCTGCTCGGGGGTATCCTGCCAGTCCCGGTATAACTCACCATATTTTTCCCTGACCTCCCGCAGCGGTAATCCCTGCCACTCCCCGTAATCGAAATCAATGAGGTTCTCCGCGACGTTTACTTCCAGATTGTGAGGTCGGGCGATAGCTTCGGCGGTTTTCACGGCGCGTTTCAGCGGGCTGGAATAAACGAGGTCGATTCTCTCATTGCCCAGATAATTCCCCAGCAGCTCCGCCTGTTTTATTCCCGCTTCGTTCAAATCCACATCTACCCGACCGCGGAAAATTTCCCCCGCGTTCAAGTCGGTCTCGCCGTGCCGTGCCAGTATTATTTCTACCATATAATCCCTGATAAACCCTTCCTACTTCTTATTCCCTTCTTCCTTTTCCACTTCGATGGTGCACTCGGTGACCAGCGCCGCAAAGGCGCCGATTGCGGCCAGCACGGGAGCGGCCAGGATGCCCGCCACGGCCACCGGCGCGCCGATGGTAAGCGGGATATCGAACACCGTCCTGCCATCGTGGAGCAGGCGCACCCTCCTGATGTTGCCTTCACGGATGAGCTGTTTTACCTTTTCCAGTAGCTGGCTGCCGGAAACCGTGAACTTTTCAGTATCTGTCATCATCACCTCCCGTATTAATGCATGTTAATTAAGTAATTCATTATGTGTCAAGTTGGTATTATTGAATAATGCGAATTTCGTGATATACTGGTGAAATACAGGAGGGTAAATTGAACGGCAAAGATTTTCTTTCCATCTCTGACCTCACCCCCGGGGACATACAGCGGCTCATATCCGGCGCTTTAGATATGAAGGCTATGGGCTGGGGTACCCCGCTAAGCGAGAAAGTCCTGGCCCTCCTCTTTGAAAAACCTTCGCTGCGCCATCGGGTAAGCTTTGAAGTTGCCATGCGACAGCTGGGCGGACACTGCATCTACCTGTCGCCGGCGGAGGTGGGCCTCGGCCAGCGCGAGTCGGTCGCCGATGTAGCCCGCGTATTGAGCGGATATACCGATTGCATTGCAATACGTACCTTCTCTCAAAAAACACTGGAGGATTTCGCCAGCTATTCACGCGTGCCGGTAATCAATTCCCTTACCGACCTGGAACACCCCTGCCAGGCCCTGGCCGACCTGCTGACTATCTACGAAAAGAAAGGTGAGCTTAAGGGCTTAACCCTGGCCTTCATCGGGGATGGCAACAATGTTGCCCATAGTCTTCTCCTGGGTGCGGCGCTTGCCGGCATGAACTTCCGCTTCGCTTCACCGGCCGGCTATGAAATCAACGAGGACATTCTGAACGCGGCCCGGCAATATGCCGCCGAAAGCGGCTCGGAGATACTCTGCACGGAAGACCCGCGGCAGGCTGTCTCCGGGGCGGATATTGTTTACACCGACGTCTGGGCCAGCATGGGGCAGGAAGCCGAGGCTGAAAAACGCCAGCGGGCATTCGCCGGTTTCCAGGTGAACAGCGAGCTTCTCTCCCTGGCTGGAGAAGACGCCATCTTCATGCACGACCTGCCGGCTCATCGCGGCGAGGAAGTGACCGATGACGTTATTGATGGTGAATCCTCGGTGGTCTTTGAACAATCGGAAAATAAGATGCACCTGTTAAAGGCGTTGCTAATGGAAATACTGGGTGGCCTGGAGATACCGCTCGCCGATTACCATTAAGGATGGAAGGAAAATGTTTAAAAATATAATAAGTCGCGGCTGGTACCCCGCTCTGATAACCGCCATAGCCGTCATCAGCCTTATTTACGAATTATCAATCAACATCATGATACCCCTCCTGGTAGTCATATTGTGCATAGGGCTGATAATAGCGGTTATCAATGCCAGGAAGAACCAACTTGAACTACAGTCGGTAAGGCTGTCACAGCTGACCGCCTATTTTAACCGTCGTTTCATGGGTAATTCATCGCTTTCCGTCTTTGCCGTAATCGATAACCTGTTCAGCGTCGAGAACCCCCAGGTATGGGAATGGGCCAGGGGCTGCGAAATGGCGCACCGCATCTTCGATTCCTGGACAGACCACTTCGCAACCAGAGTAGAAACCGACTTGAGAAACCGCAAGTATTCCGTCTTTTTACACAATCACCTCAACGAACTATGGGCAATAAACAACCACTACTACGATTTCACGGACCAGTTCTGTGAAATAGCGGACAAGTTCGAAGTACCCAAAAACGTGATAGATCAGTACAACCGGTTCGTGACGGAATACAATGCATTCGCGGAGAACTTCCGGAATACTATTATAGAGTTGAAGAACATCGCCCGGACGCAGATTGAAGCCCCCAGCGTGAAACTGGCGCGCGAGCTGCCCGCGAAGAGATGACTCACGCTCCAATTGTCTGAATAATCGATGGAAAGTAAACATCAATGACCAAGCCAGTTGTCGCTATTGTCGGTCGACCCAATGCCGGAAAATCTACTTTCCTCAACCGGGTGGTGGGTAAGCCTCTGGCCATTACCGAGGAAACCCCGGGGACGACCCGCGACCGCAACCTGGCAGATGTAACCTGGCAGGGAGTCGAGTTTACCCTCATCGATACCGGCGGACTGGAGATAGAGCCGGAGACCACTATCGCTCAGGGCATCAGGGCACAGATAGAGACAGCCATCAGCGATGCCGATGTTATTGTCGACATGGTGGACGTCAACGATGGCCTGACGCGGTCTGATTTCGAGATTACCGATATGCTCCGCCGCGCTAACAAACCGGTACTGCTCGTGGTGAATAAAGCGGATAACGAGCGACTGGAAATGGAAGCCCTGGAATTCTACGAACTGGGGCTGGGAGAACCCATGGTTATCAGCACCCATCATGGCCGCGGCGTTGCCGAGTTGCTGGACAGTATAGTCTCCCTGCTGCCACCACAGGTGCCCGTTGAAACCGAAACGGAAGGCATCAAGGTGGCCATCGTCGGGCGACCCAACGTGGGCAAGTCGATGCTGCTAAATGTCCTTATCGGCAATAAGCGGGCAATTGTCGACGATGTACCGGGGACCACCCGCGATGCCGTCGACACGCTGTTTGACTTTAACGGTCAAAATGTGCTACTTATTGATACGGCCGGTGTCAGACGGCGGGGGCGGGTGAAAGCCGGGGTAGAACGCTACAGCGTCATCCGTACCCTGCGGGCGATTGACCGGGCCGATGTCGTCCTGCTGATCCTGGATGCCACCGAGACGGCAACAACACAGGACACCCATATCGCCGGGTATATTCAGCAAGCCGTAAAGGGCATTGTAATTATCGCCAACAAGTGGGACCTGATCGAAAACAAAGACATAGCCGAGTGGAATAAATTCATCAAGAGCCAGTTTAAGTTTGCCTCTTACGCTCCGATATTATATACTTCGGCTAAGTCCGGACAGGGAGTAGAGAAGATTATGCCTCAAGTTAGCGAGGTCTACCGGGAGAGGCTTAAAAGATTATCCACCTCAAAAGTAAACAGCGTCATACAGCAGGCGATAGCCTCGCACAATAGACCGAGACTCAAAAACAAGCAATTGAAGGTCTTTTACGCCACCCAGGCGGAGGTAAATCCCCCGACCTTCGTTTTCTTTACGAACGATACCAGATTGATACACTTTTCCTACCGCCGCTACCTGGAAAACAAACTGCGGGAGGCATTCGGCTTTGCCGGCACTCCGCTCCGCCTGATTTTTAAAACAAGGGGTGAAGAACCATGATAGCCGGCCTGTACATCGCCGTAGCGCTTATCGGCTACCTCCTCGGTTCGATACCCTTCGGCCTGATGATAGCCCGGATATTCGTAAAGAAGGATATCAGGCAGGTAGGCAGCGGCAAGATAGGCATGACCAACGTGATGCGGGCGGCGGGGAGAAAAGCCGCGGCCCTTTCACTCCTCCTCGATGTGGGCAAGGGGGTACTGGCGGTTACCCTGGCCGGGATAATATTCAGCGACTATGCCACGTCCTCGACCGTCGGGTTTAGCTGGCTGGAAAGCGCCAAAGTGCTGGGGGCTCTATCGGCGATTGCCGGGCACAGCTGGTCGGTATTTCTCAAGTTCAAAGGGGGGCGGGGGGTGGCCACGTTTATCGGCGGACTGATGGCCCTGCACTGGCCGGCGGGCATTGTCGGCGGCGGGCTTATGCTTATTATCGGCTTCAGGACCCAATACATGTCTCTCGGCTCCATAATCGGGGCCGTCACCGCGTTTATCATGTTAATAGCGCTGAACGTCTTGAGAATAGACTTTTTGAAACCCTACCCTCCGATTGAATATGTCACTTATGCCATGATAGGGGCTATATTTATCTATATTATGCACCGCGATAATATCCTGCGGCTGGTATCCGGCACCGAACGCAAGATAGGCGAAAAGGCAAAGGCCGAGACCCCGGCTTCTTCTAACAACCCCGAATAGTCTTTTTTAATCTACACCAGGAAGAACGGACTTTTAAGAATGCAGAACATTGCCGTTATCGGCACCACCGCCTGGGGAATAACGCTGGCAATACTCCTGGCCAATAAAGGCATCGAGGTCAGGCTGTGGGCACGGACGAAACGAGAAGCTACCAAACTCAAGAAAAGTGGACTCGACCCTGTCCGTTTCCCCGGCGTGACGCTGCCGGAACATGTAGTTCTTACCCACCAGATAGCCGAGGCGCTGGACGAAGCAAGCGCCGTTATCCTGGCGGTGCCTTCCGCAACGATGCGGCAGAATATCTCGCAGATAGCGAGCCACCTCACCAAATCGACCATAATTATAAGCGCTGCCAAGGGCCTGGAGATAGGCAGCAATAAACGCATGTCAGAAGTCATCGCCGAGGAAATCGACCCGCGTTTTGTCGCCAACATCTGCGTGCTTTCCGGCCCCAACCTTGCCCGGGAAATCATGCAAAATCACCCTGCAGCCGCCGTGGTGGCCGCCGAAGACGGGGACACGGTTAAGAAGGCACAAAGGCTGCTGACATGCCCCAACTTCTGCATCTTCACCAATTCCGACATCGTGGGGGTGGAGCTGGGAGGCGCTTTGAAGAATATCATCGCGCTCGGCGCCGGCATAGCCGACGGTTTGAGCTACGGCGATAATGCTAAGGCCGCTTTCGTAACGCGGGGCCTGACCGAGATAACCGCCCTGGGCATGGCGCTGGGGGCGAACCCCCTCACCTTCTCCGGATTGGCCGGATTGGGGGACGTTATCGCTACCTGTGCCAGTCCGTTAAGCCGCAACCATTACGTGGGTACCGAACTGGCCAGGGGACGTACGCTGGAGGAAATTCTGGAATCAATGACCGAGGTGGCGGAAGGCGTTAATACCACTCTGGTAGCCACAAATCTGGCGGAGCAGCTCGGACTGGAAATGCCGATTACGGAAAAGATACACCAGGTACTCTATGAAGGCGCCGATCCGCGCCAGGCAGCGGTTGAGCTGATGGGAGGCAACGCCAAGCATGAACTGGCGGGGCGCCGGTGGCGGTTATTCTCACTCTTCAGGCGCAGGAATAAGGCCTCAAACAACAAATAGCGGGAACTACCTTATTTATCCTTATCCAGACTCCTGGACAGCTCTTCGAAAAGTTTACGCTGCTCCTTGTTCAGGGATTCCGGCGTCACCACACGTAAAACGACCATCTGGTCGCCGCGCCCGCCGCCGCGCAGGTGAGGGATACCCTTATCTTTCAACTTAAAGACCCTGCCGTTCTGACTGCCGGCAGGAATTTTCAGCTTGCTGTCACCGTACAGGGTCGGGACTTCCACTTCAGTTCCGAGAGCCGCTTCCGCGAAATTTACCGTCAGCTCATAGATGACGCTGTCATCTTCTCTGGTAAAGAGTTCATGCCGCGCGACCGAAACCACCACGTACAGATTACCCGCCTGACCGCCGCGAGAGCCGGCGTCACCCTCGCCGGAAAGACGTATGCCGTTGCCGTCATCGATGCCAGCCGGCACCCCGACCGAGATATCGCGTTTTCGTTTCTGATAGCCGGAACCTTTGCAGTCCTGGCAGGGCTCGGTAATTAAAGAGCCTTCGCCGTGACACCGTCCGCAAACGGTCGTATTTACGAACTGACCGAACAGGCTCCGCTGCACGCGCCGCACCTGGCCGGTGCCGTTGCACTCCGGGCAGCGGGTCGACTGGCTGCCAGGCTTAGCGCGGGTGCCGTGACACGTTTCGCATACCTCAACGCGGGTTATGCCGATTTTCTTTTCACAGCCCAGCGCCGCCTCTTCAAAAGAAATGGAAATCCTGTACCGCAGGTCGTTACCGCGCCTGGGCGCCTGCCGGGTAGTAGTGCCCGCGCCGCTGAAAAAGTTAAAAAAGCCTTCAAAGATATCGCCGTAATCTCCGAAGTCGAATCCCTCGAAGCCCCTCCCGAACATGCCCTCGGCGCCGCTGTGTCCGAAGCGGTCGTAGGCAGAGCGTTTGTCCGCGTCGGAAAGTACCTCATAAGCCTCGTTGACTTCCTTGAACTTATCCGCCGCGTCACCATCGCGATTCCGGTCCGGGTGATACTGAAACGCCAGCTTGCGAAAGGCCTTCTTTATCTCCTCGGTCGAGGCATCGCGCGATACCCCGAGCACTTCATAATAGTCACGTTTTACAGCCATTCCATTTATCCTGTCCTGCTAACCCGCATCATCAAAAATAACCGCATCCCTGAAATGTCTTACGGAAAGCACACTCTCAATTCTATGATACTAGCGGGATTAAATGCTTGTCAACAAAGCTAACCCTGAAACGAGAAGGCTGCGATAAGCGCATGAGACACTTTTATTCAGTCGGCGGGGGAGAAATCGTCGGCGCGCTGTCCGGCTACTTCATCCAGGTAGCTCTGAAGAATGAGCGCGGCGGCGGCCGCATCGTACCTGGTATACCGGCCGGTCTTCCTGACCCCCTGTATAAGCTCCCTGGCCGATACAGTGGAAAGGCGCTCATCGCGGTATTCCACGGGGACGTTAATCTGGCGACTCAACGACGCTACGAAGGACATGGTCTTGCCCGCCTGCTCGCCCATGGAGCCATCCATATTCAACGGCAGGCCGGCGATTACCCGTCCCACCTCATGCTGGCGAATAATACCGGCAATCTTTTCTACAGCCTCCAGCTCATCATATCTGTTTACAATGGCCAGCGGGCTGGCGAGGATACCCAGAGGGTCGCTAAGGGCCACCCCGACACGGATATCGCCGATATCAAGTCCCAGAATACGCGCTATGTTAACCTCCGCATTATACCAGGTCCTTCACCAGGCGCAGGGCTTCATCAAGCTTGCCTTTGTCCCGCCCGCCCGCCTGCGCGAAGTTCGCCTTGCCGCCACCCCCACCGCCGGTTACCTGCGAGACTCGCTTGATGATATCCCCGGCATTGTAGCCCTTTTTCACGAGGTCAGGGGTTACGGCAGCGATAAAAACAGGCCTGCCACCGCTGACGCCGCCCAGAACGAGGATAACACTCTCCAACTTATCCCTGATAAGGTCGGCCATCTCGCGTAATACCTGCTGGTTGCCTGTCGATACTTTAGCTGACAGCACGTTGACGCCTTTGATTGATTCCACCTGTTTTAGCAGCGACCCGGCTTCATGTCTGGCCAGCTCTTTTTCAAGTTCTTGTCTTCGCCGACGCTCTCTATCCAACTCAGCGAATATACTTGTAATTTTGTCCTTTAAATCCTCTATTGAAGCACCTAAGCTCTTTCCAAGCTCTCGCTGATATTGCAGATATACTTCAATGGTCGCTTCAGCATTTCGACCTGTTAATGCTTCGATACGGCGAAGTCCTGCACCAATACTACTTTCACTAACAATATGAAAATACCCTATCTCGCCCGTCATACTGACGTGGGTGCCGCCGCAGAGCTCGGCGCTTACCACCGGCTCGCCGATGCGCATGACGCGGACGACATCGCCGTACTTTTCATCGAAGAGGGCGATTGCCCCTTCATTAACGGCTTTTTTATAGTCGGTCTCTTCATCATATACTTTGAGGTTCCGGCGTATTTTATCGTTGACGATGTTCTGGACTTCCTTGATTTCTTCCGGCGTCACGGCGGCCAGGTGAGAAAAATCGAACCGGAGGCGCTCCGGGGCGACCAGCGAGCCCCGCTGCTGGATATGCTCGCCGAGCACCTGCCGTAGGGCGGAATGTAAAAGGTGGGTGGCCGTGTGATTGCGGGCGATGTCCAGTCGGCGGTCCATGTCTACTATTGCCTCTACTTTATCACCTTTAGATAAATATCCTTCTACAATTTCACCTTGATGAACGATGACATCAGAACGCACGCGAATAGTATTTGTTACTTTGAATCGCCCTGTATTACCAACTATCTCGCCGGTATCGCCGACCTGACCGCCCATCTCGGCGTAGAAGGGAGTAGTATCCAATACGATGCTTGGTTTATCATTAAGCATCGCTTTTTCTGGAGAAACGATATTCGCTTCACATTTTAAACACTGATAACCTACAAACTGACTTGGTTCAGTATCTCTATCAGAATAAAGATACTCAAGTCCCTTCGGGGTAATGTCGAACTTATGACTAGCGCGCGCCCTCTCGCGCTGCTTCTCCATCTCACTCTCAAAACCATCCATGTCCACCGTAAAACCCGACTTTTCCACGATTTCTTTCGTCAGCTCTACGGGAAAGCCGTAGGTATCATAGAGTCGGAAGGTGTCTTTGCCGGATACTTTCTTGGTCTTTTTCACAAATGTTTTCGATAGCACGCTATCGATTATTTCCAGTCCGGTGCTTAACGTCTCCTCAAACCTCTTCTCCTCTTGCTCAATAACCTGGAAAATAAAGTCGCGCCTTTGCTTTAATTCAGGATAAATGCCGGACATACTCTCAATAGTCACACCGGCTATCTGGTTAAGGAAAGGTTTATCAAGTCCTAATCTCCTCCCAAAGAGCGCCGCCCGGCGCAGGAGCCGCCGCAGCACGTAGCCCCGCCCGTCGTTGCCGGGGATAACGCCGTCGGCAATGAGGAAAGCCACAGCGCGTCCATGTTCCGCCACGACACGCATGGCGTAATCATCATTATCGTTTTCCCCGTAGTCCTTTCCCGTCAGTTTGGATACCGTTTCCAACAGCGGCACGAACAAGTCGGTCTTATAAATGGTCGGTATATTTTCTACCGCCGCCACCGTCCTCTCCAGCCCCATGCCGGTATCGATATTCGGCTTCGGCAATGGCGTCCGGTTGCCGGCTTCATCCTGGTTATACTGTGTAAAAACGAGGTTCCATACCTCCGAGAAACGACCGCACTCACAGTTCGGCTTGCAGTCGGGTCTGCCGCAGCCGACCTCTTCCCCGAAATCGTAATGAATCTCGGAGCATGGCCCGCAAGGGCCGGAACTGCCCGCCGGACCCCAGAAGTTGTCCTCCTCACCGAACCGGAGGATTTTTTCCTCGGGGATGCCTAACTCCCGCCAGTGCTTAAAGGATTCATCATCATCCAGATAAATGGTTATCCAGAGTCGCTCCGGCGGCAATTTAAGTCGTTCGGTAACAAACTCCCACGCCCAGGCAATGGCTTCTTTCTTAAAATAATCGCCGACGCTGAAGTTGCCCAGCATCTCAAAAAAGGTACAATGGGTGGCATCGCCGACCGACTCTATATCGGTGGTGCGGAAGCATTTCTGGCAGGAAGCCAGCCTCTTCGAGGGAGGCGTGGCCTCACCGGTGAAATACGGTTTGACCTGCACCATACCAGCGCTGGTCAGCAGCAGGGTGGGGTCACCTCTGGGCACCAGCGAAGAACCGGGGATAACCTTATGCCCCTTCTCCTCGAAGAATTTTAAAAACGCCGTTCGCAGTTCGTTGCTATTCACAAGATTTCTCCAGAAAAGACCGTAATACGCTTACCATAATTGTAAGTTCAAGGGGTGCTGGCTGTCAATGGAGATTTGTTGGTCTACCTATCAAATACCCCTTTGGGGGATGGGAGGAATAAATACTTCGTGATATGCAGAGAGTGATGCGAGGGCGGTTTGGGTGGGAATAGATATATAACGAGGGGAGGCTTTTAGAGCAGCTTTTTCAGGTATTCTCGTAGCTCCGGGCCGAAGTCATCGCGTTTTAAAGCCAGCGCCACGTTGGCCTTCAGCCAGCCAAGCGGGTTGCCGGTATCATGGCGAACACCTTCAAGCTCAAAGGCGTAGAGCTTCTGCTGCTTCAGCAGCAACTGCATGGCATCGGTTATCTGTATCTCGTCACCCTTGCCCGGCGGGGTAACTGCCAGAACATCGAATATCTCCGGCGTAAACACATACCTCCCCACGATGCCGAGTCGAGATGGGGCCTGCGCCGGTTCCGGCTTCTCCACCAGGCTCAATACCTGATATATTCTATCGGCAACGTCCTGCGGCTCGATGATGCCGTATTTCCGGGTATCCTCATCCCGGACACGTTCCACCGCCACGACACCCGCACTATATTTATCGTAAATATCAATCATCCGCTTCAAGCAGGGCACATCGCTATCGATAATGTCATCGGGGAGTATAACGGCGAAGGGCTCATTGCCCACGATATCCCTGGCGGTAAAAATGGCATGTCCCAGTCCCAGCTGCTCTTTCTGCCGGACATAGCAGACATCCGCCATATTCGCCAGTTCACGCATCTTCGAAAGACGCCCCGCGTCTCCCTTTTGCTCCAGGAAATGCTCCAGTTCCAGAGAGCGGTCGAAGTAGTCTTCCATGGCCTCCTTGCCCTGGGCGGTAACCATGATTATCTGCTCGATACCCGAATCGAGCGCCTCCTCCACCCCGTACTGAATCAGCGGTTTGTCCACCAGAGGCAACATTTCTTTGGGTTGAGTGCGGGTCATGGGGAGAAACCTGGTCCCCCGCCCCGCCGCAATTATAACCGCTTTACGGACTTTCATGCCGTCCTCCTCTTTGATTGTTCAAGAGCGAAAGCCGCGGCGCCATAGACGCCCGCCTCGTTGCCGAGCTGCGCGGTAACGATACGCACCGAGCGCGAAGATATGGGGAAAGCGCGCTCCGCCACCATCTTTCTGCCCGGAGCGATAAACAGGTCGCCGAGCTCCGCCATGCCGCCGCCGAGAACAATCATCTCCGGATTAAAGATATTGACCAGGTTAATCATGCCGATACCCAGGTAGTAAGAAGCCTGCGAGAGAACGCCCAAGGCCAGGGGGTCGCCTTCCCGGGCAGCCTTGCCGACCATCTCCGCGGTAATTTTATCCGTCTCTCCCCCGACTATCTCAACAAGAGAGGATTTTTCGCCCCGGCCGATGCGTTTGATAGCGTCCCTTTCTACCGCCCTGCCGGAGGCGAGCATTTCCAGACAGCCGGTATTACCGCAGCCGCATTTCGGGCCGTTATCATCGATAGTCATATGGCCTATCTCCGCGGCCGCGCCGATAGCGCCGAGATACAGTTCTCCACCCGCGATGATGCCGCCGCCGATACCGGTGCCCAGGGTCAACAAGACAAGATTGTCTACTCCCTTACCGGCGCCGCAACAGTGCTCCCCCAGGGCAGCGGCACTGGCGTCATTAACCACGTAAGCGCCGACCTTGAACCTTTCCTTTAAAATATCAGCCAGGGGAACATCGGTCCAGCCTATCATGTTCGGGGAGGAAGTTACCACCACGCCCCTGCCGGAGTCGATACCGCCGGCGCAGGCGATGCCGATGCCGCCCAGTCGGGACGATTCAAGGTTATTTTGCTTGAGGATATCGCCGATTGACGAGCAGAGTCTTTCAATGACCGCCTCAACGCCCTCATCGGCGAGGGTGGGGCGGATATCTTTAGCCAGCATCTTTATATCGGGAGTGAAGAGGGAGGTCATTATCTTGGTGCCGCCGATATCGACGGCAAGGATGGGGGCGCGTTGATTTGCGGTCATGTTACTAATACTTTATCCTATTTCGTCAATTTGTCAAGCTGAAACGGCGCCTCTCTGCCCGAGCTCCGCAAAGAGGATATTCAGGGCGACTTCACCCTCCAGCTTCCCCGTCTTGATGGAGACATCCGTTTCCAGAATCCTGTGGTATACTTCGCGCAGTCTCGCGGTAGAATACCTGTCCGCCTGGTCCCAGGCCTTGCGTAAAACAAAGTCGTAAGTGAGACCCAGTTTGCTTTGAATATCAGCGCGGGTCTTTTTCCGCCCTCTCATTTCCTTTATCAGAAAAATAATTCTGACCTGCCGCGAAAGCATGACCAGAATCTGGGCGGGGGCCGCCCCCTGCTTGAACAACTGCTGTAATAGCTCCTGGGCGGCGCCGACCCTGAACTCGAGGACGGCGTCAATCATAGCGAAGATATTGGCTTCCTGGGCATAGCTCACCACCGCTCTAATGTCCTCTTCCTCGATACGGCGTCCGCCCACGAACGAAACAAGTTTATCTACCTCGTTGGACATAGTCCAGAGGTCGTTACCCACGAATCTGCCAAGCAGTTTTACCGCCGGCGGGGATATGCTGCCTCTGGCCTTTTCTACCCGCTGCGTAATCCACTGGCCTAACTGCGACGGTTTCAGCGGAGGGAACGAGTTTACCCTGGTAAAAGTCGAGAGTTCACGTAAAAGCGGGTTGCCGGTATTCACCTCGCCCCCTATTATCACCAGCTCCGTGAATTCCGGCAGTTCTTTAATACAATCGGCTATTGCCCTGTATTCTTCCGGCTGGGCCGACTGACCGTATGTCTTCTTACGTCCCTTTTTATTTCCTCCGCCAAAACGCTCGAATAAGCCGGCGACGATGACGAGGCGTTTTTCCGAAAGGAAGGGCACCGTCTCGCAGGCACTCTTTAACTGCTCCAGCGTTACCTGGCGACCGTCAAGCACGCTGGTATTGGACATCAGGGCATCGGCGTCACCGATGCCCCCCTTTATCGCGTCGAGCGCCTGGCGGATGGCAAAATCGTCCTCGCCGATAAGCACGTGTAGCAACTATCATCCTCCGGGGGGATTTTACCCATTTTACCATACCAGCGGCCGATGGGTAAGGTTGACAAAAAACCGCCGTTAATGAATAATCGCACTAAGAAACAATAAACCGTCAACCAAACTGCTAAAATCAAGAGGTGAACAAAGATGTCGGAAATCCCTGATGAAGGCGTCGTGACTGAAGAATTAAGGAAACTGGCGGGCATTGCCACGGATATGCAGATGGCCAGCAAAATGAGGACGCAGGCCATCAACCAGCTCGGCGATATGGCCTCCCACGAAGCGCTGCTCGTTCTGCTTAACCTGGCCGCCAACGATAAATTAAACATCGACGAAAGGGACCTGGCCCTTAAGAAAGCCCGGGATATAGTCAAGAAAGGCCGCTGACAATCCAGCCGCAGCTAATAACACGGCGCACTGATGAATATTAATATCGGCATTATAGGCCTGCCCCAGAGCGGCAAGACAACCGTCTTCAACGCCCTGACCGGAGGCAAGGCAGATACCGCTACCCATGCCAGGGATGGACTTTCCCCGCACGTCGGCATCGCCAAGGTGCCGGAACCGCGCCTTAAGGCTCTTAACGAGATTTTTCACCCGCAAAAAATCGTCCCGGCCGAAGCGAAATACATCGACGTGGGGGCCTCGGTCAAGACACTAGCCATGGACAAAGGCATAGGCGGCGAGTTGCTCAATCAACTCAATACGGTCGATACGCTTATCTGCGTCGTGCGGGCATTTACCGACGACAGCATCCCCCACCCCGAAGGCGGCCTTGATGTCCACAGAGATATAAGCTCTCTTAACACGGAACTGGTTTACTCCGACCTGGCCATCATGGAGAGAAGGCTGGAAAAACTGGAGACTTCCCTGAAAGGGGCCAAGCCTAACGAAGGCCAGGTTCTCCTCCAGGAAAAAAATATTTTAATGCAGTTTAAAGTCGAGATGGAAAACGATAGACCCATCCGCGAGCTGGCACTGGAACCGACCGCGTCCAGACTAATCGCCAATTACCAGTTTCTCACCGCTAAACCCCTCCTTATCGTAGTCAACATCGGTGAAGAGCAGCTCCCCCAAGCGGCTTCTCTGGAAGAAGAGTTAAACAAACAATATGCGGGGACTAAATGCAGGGTTATCGCTATCTGCGGCAAGCTGGAAATGGAACTGGCGCAGATGGAAGAAAACGAGGCCGGGGAATTCCGCGCCGATTTCGGCATAGAAGAGCCGGGGCTGGAACGAGTGATTAAAATGTCCTACGAGCTTTCCGACCTTATTTCATTCTTCACCGCAGCCTCTAACGAGGTGAGGGCATGGCCTCTCAAGAAAGATACCACCGCCCTGAAAGCCGCCGGCAAGATTCATACCGACATGGAAAAGGGGTTCATTCGCGCCGAGGGAATAGGCTTTGAAGACCTGGTAAAGTGCGGCGGTATCGCCGAGGCTAAGAAACAGGGCCTGCTCCGACTTGAAAGCAAGGACTACATTATCCGGGACGGAGACGTTATTAACTTTCTCTTTAATGTGTAGCCTTAATATCTTTGGCTCTACGCACCAGCAGCTTTAAGCCATCCTCGTCTACCACCAACACCTCCTCGCCGCTATCGATATCGCCCTCGGCTGAAGCCGCCCCCCAGAGTTCGCCCCTGATTCTCACCATACCTTCCGGCGATAGTTTGCAGGAAACCTTGCCTTTGGTACCGATCATTGACGGCAGACCGACCGGCACCTGTTTTTTCAACGTCCGGGTGGTAAAAATAAAAAGCCAAATGCTGAATCCGGCCCAGGCTAGAAGCACAATGATAACCACCTGGAAAGGCAAAAATATCCCGAACTCGGGAAGAAGCCAGCGCCAGATTGCCCAGATGGCAAATTCTTCCAGCGAGGTGCTTAGTATAGCCAGCAACAGCCTGGCCTTGGTCAATGTACTCATATCACCAAGCTTATTATAGCAGGAAGACGATACTATTTTTTAATTTCACCCGCCTCTCCCTAAAAAAATACTAGAAAATTTAATTATTTATCAAAAAAATATATGTCACCGGACTTGACAAGCTATATACGAAAGTGATATCCTTATTATCCGTAATAATGCCCCAAGTGTTTGTTATTTTAACCTTCCCAGGCATATATGTCCATTGTGTTACTGTATATACACGCATGTCTTAGTTCCGAAAGACAGCGTACTAAACATTAGAATTGCTGCATTTTTCTAAGGAGTAAGAATGGTTTTAGCATCGTCGGCACCCACACCCGAATCGAAGACCCCTGTTCCACGCAAATCTTATGCCAAGCTACCCAACGTCCTGGACGTACCCAACCTGATTAAGGTTCAGCTCGATTCCTTTCAGAGGTTCCAAGAAGAAGGGCTGAAACAGCTGCTTGAAGAGATATCTCCTATTAAAGACCTTACCGGCAACAGACTGGAGCTCGGCTTTATAGCTTATGAGTTCCGCGAACCGCGCCCGGGACATTCGGAGCAGGAATGCCACGAACGCGACCAGACATTTTCCGCTCCGCTGTACGTCAAGGTACGGCTGCTCGTTAAAGAAACCGGTGAGATTAAAGAGCAGGATTTATTCTTCGGCGATATCCCGTTGATGACCGCCAAAGGCACCTTCATTACCAGCGGCGCTGAAAGGGTAGTCGTCAGCCAGCTGCTGCGTTCTCCCGGCGTTTATTTTACCTGCGATGAAGACCCTGTTTCCGGTCACGAATTATGCCAGGCAAAATTAATCCCCACCCGCGGCGCCTGGCTGGAGTTCGAGACCAGCAACCGGAACGTAATATCGGCTAAAATAGACGGCAAACGTAAAATTCCCATCACTACCCTCCTGCGCGCCATCGGCTACGGGAGTGATGAAGAGCTGCTAAGCCTGTTTAAAGACGAGGACAAGTCCGACCACAATTACATCAGCACGACTATGGAGCGCGAGCCTCTTATCAGAAACGAGAAAGAGGCTTTAATCGATATCTATAAAAAGCTGCACCCCGGCGAGATGCCTTCGCTGGATAACGCCAGGAAACTGATAAAGAACCTGTTTTTCGAATCGGCCCGGTACGACCTGGGCACCGTAGGGCGTTACAAGCTCAACAAGCGACTTGGCCTCGATGTCAGTCTTAAAGAGCGTACCCTGACCCGTGAAGACATCATTGAGATAGTACGTCACATCATCATGATTGATAACGGGCAGGACCACGGCGATGATATCGACCACCTCGGCAACCGGCGGGTACGCACCATCGGCGAGCTGGTGCAGACCCAGTTCCGTATCGGCTTCCTGCGCCTGGAACAGGTAGTCAGGGAACGCATGAGTATTATCGGCACGGAGGCGGTTACCCCCAGCGCCCTGGTGAATATCCGCCCTATCGTGGCCGCCGTCAGGGAATTCTTCGGCGGCTCACAGCTATCGCAATTCATGGACCAGACCAATCCGCTGGCGGAACTGACCCATAAACGCCGGCTTTCAGCCATGGGCCCCGGCGGCCTATCGCGCGAGCGCGCCGGGTTCGAAGTCAGAGACGTCCATTTTTCTCACTACGGACGCATCTGCCCTATCGAGACGCCGGAAGGGCCGAACATCGGACTCATCGGCTCGCTGGCCACGTACAGTATTATTAACGAGTACGGGTTTATCGAAACGCCGTACCGCAAGGTCATCAGTAAGATAAGCAACAAGGACAAGCGACTCACCGGCAGAACACTCACGGAGGCAGTCATCAATGAGAAAGGCACCACTTTAGCAAAAGCCGATAGGGTTATCACCCCGCAACTTGCCGCCAAGGTGGCTAAACTGAAGTCAAAGAAAATAAAAGTCGTCCCCTTCGTGTCCGATGAAATTATCTATCTCCCGGCAGATGAGGAAGACAAATATATCATCGCCCAGGCCAACGCACTGCTGGACGAGAACAACCAGTTTAAAGAAAAAAGAGTCGAGGCCAGGCTAGGTGACGGCTACCTTCTTGAAACACCCGATAAAATGGAATTAATGGATGTTTCACCCAAGCAGGTGGTCAGCGTCGCCACTGCCCTGACGCCCTTCTTGGAACATAACGATGCCAACCGCGCCCTGATGGGGGCCAACATGCAACGCCAGGCGGTGCCCCTCCTGTGTCCCGAGGCGCCGCTGGTGGCTACCGGCATGGAAATTGAGGCTGCCAAGCACAGCCGGCAGGTAATCTTTGCGAATAACGCCGGCGTAGTGACCGAACTCGCCGGCAACATCGATGAAAAATTCAATACGAAGTATCGAATCGAAATTACCCGCGACGACGGCGAAAAAGATACCTACGAACTGATGAAATTCGTCCGTACTAACCAGGGAACCTGCATCAATCAGCGGCCCCTGGTGAACAAAGGCGACCGTATCGAGGCCGGCCAGCTACTGGCGGATAGCTCCGCCACCGAGAACGGCGAGCTGGCGCTGGGGCAGAACGTAACGGTGGCTTTTATGAGTTGGGAAGGCTATAACTTCGAGGATGCGATTATCCTAAGCAGCCGCATGGTTGAAGAAGATATGTTCACGTCCATCCACATCAATAAACACGAGGTGGAAGCACGCGATACCAAGCTGGGCCCGGAGGAAATTACACGGGACATACCCAATGTTGGCGAGGAAAGCCTGCGTGAGCTGGATGAAGACGGTATCATACGCATCGGCGCCGAAGTAAGACCGGATGACACGCTGGTGGGTAAAATCACCCCCAAAGGCGAGACGGAACTCTCCGCCGAGGAAAAACTGCTCAGGGCTATCTTCGGTGAGAAAGCGCGAGAGGTCAAAGACACCTCTTTGAGAGTCCCTCACGGCGAGTGGGGCAAGGTAATCAATGTTAAAGTGTATACCCGCAAAGACAGCAAAGAGGGCGGCGACGACCTGCCCGCCGGGGTCAACCAGTGGGTACAGGTATGGATTGCCCAGAAACGCCGGGTATCCGTCGGCGATAAACTGGCAGGAAGACACGGCAACAAGGGTGTTATCTCCATTATCGCTCCCAAAGAAGATATGCCCTTCCTGCCCGACGGCACACCGGTAGATATCATCCTTGACCCCATCGGCGTCCCTTCGCGTATGAATATCGGCCAGGTACTGGAAACCCACCTCGGCTGGGCTGCCCAGATGCTGGGATTCAGGGCGCTTACCCCGGTCTTTGACGGTGCTGACGATATGGCCATTGAGGACGCATTGTGCCGCGCCTGGATTGTACAGCAAGCAGGCGCTGTCGACCCCACCCCCGGGAAAGATAAAGCCCCCTACAAACAGGATGTAGCCAGGGACTGGGTTAACAGTCACGGCTACGACGGCGAAGCGGTTTTCGATGAATCCCTGTGGGGAAAGGCAAGAGACATCGGCCTGCGCCTCTGGCTTGAAGGTTTGAATATACCCGGCCGCGCTCTTAGTCCGGAGGAACTGGAAGAAGTAGTGGAAAAGGTCAACGCCGAGGGGAGATTCTCCCCGCCTACTTACGGAAAGCTTATCCTGCATGACGGGCGAACCGGCGAACCCTTCGACCAGCCGGTGACCGTCGGCAATATTTACATGATGAAACTCATCCACCTGGTGGAAGATAAAGTGCACGCCCGCTCAACGGGTCCGTACTCCCTGATTACCCAGCAGCCGCTGGGCGGCAAGGCGCAGTTCGGCGGGCAGCGCTTCGGCGAAATGGAGGTCTGGGCGCTGGAAGCCTACGGCGCCGCCCACAACCTCCAGGAAATGCTGACCATAAAATCGGACGATGTTACCGGACGCGCCAAGGCCTATGAGTCTATCATCAAGGGCGATGATATACTCCAGCCCGGCGTGCCGGAATCGTTCAAGGTCCTCGTCAAGGAATTACAGAGCCTGGGTCTCGCGCTCGAGGTGATAAACGAGGAGGAGACCAAGATAGCTTCCGCAGAGGAAACACTGGAAGAAACCTACAAGCTGGAGGCAGAGCTTAAAGAAAGTGAAGAACCACGCTGGAGAGAGGTAGACGAAAATGTTCGAGATTAACGATTTTGATGCCGTCCGTATCTCACTGGCTTCACCGGAGCAGATACGCAGCTGGTCTTACGGTGAAGTAACCAAGCCGGAGACAATCAACTACCGCACGCTGAAACCGGAAAGGGACGGCCTTTTCTGCGAAAGGATATTCGGTCCGACCAAGGACTTCGAGTGTTATTGCGGCAAGTACAAGAGAATCCGCTACAAGGGCGTTATCTGCGATAAATGCGGCGTCGAGGTGGCCCGCGCCAAGGTAAGGCGGGAACGCATGGGGCATATCGAGCTGGCCTGCCCGGTGAGCCATATCTGGTTCGCCAAGGGCATACCGAGTCGACTCGGCCTGTTGCTTGACCTTTCGCCGCGGAGTCTGGAACACGTCCTTTACTTCTCCCAGTATATCGTCACTGAAGTAAACGAAAAGGCCCGCCAGGAAACTATCAGTCATCTCGAGGAGAGCACGCTCCAGAATATAGAGGAGCGACAGCAAGCCGTGGAGGCCCAGGTGTCCCAGATGGAGCAGGATAAAGCCACCGTAGAGGAAATAAACCAGCTCCGTGGTAAATTCGTCGGGGAAAAAACCAAACTCGAAGAAGAGCTTGCCCTTGACACGGAAAAACTCAAGGAACTCTACGTTAAGCAACTGCTTACTGAGAATCACTACCACGACCTCAAAATGAAATATGGGGACGTTTTCGAGGCCGCCATGGGCGCCGAAGCCATCCTGCATATCACGAAGGGCATCAACCTAGATGAGATACGCAATAACCTGCTGCAGGAAACCCAGTCTTCATCGGGGCAGCGACGCAAGAAGGCCAGCAAACGATTGCGGGTAGTCGAGGCCTTCCGCAACAGTGGAAACAAGCCGGAGTGGATGGTAGTGACCGTGCTGCCGGTGCTGCCGCCCGATTTGCGGCCAATGGTACAGCTGGACGGCGGCAGGTTCGCCACCAGTGACCTCAACGACCTTTACCGGAGAGTCATCAACCGCAACAACCGGCTGCGCCACCTCATAGATATCGGCGCCCCGGAAATTATCATAAGAAACGAGAAGCGTATGCTCCAGGAGGCCGTCGACTCCCTCATCGATAACGGCCGGAGAGGGCGCGCCATCTCCATCAGCGGCAACCATAAATTAAAGTCGCTCTCGGACATGCTGCGCGGCAAGCAGGGACGTTTTCGCCAGAACCTGCTCGGTAAGCGCGTCGATTACAGCGGACGCTCGGTAATCGTCTGCGGCCCCGAACTGGAACTTCACCAGTGCGGTCTGCCCCGGCGGATGGCCCTGGAGCTGTTCAAGCCTTTCGTAATGCGCCGACTGGTAGCGCAGGGGCTGGCCCCCAATATCAAGAGCGCCAGAAGACTGGTAGAGAGAGCCAAGTCCGAGGTATACGATATCCTGGAGGATGTCATCAAGGAGCGTCCTGTATTGCTTAACCGCGCGCCCACCCTACACCGCTTAAGTATCCAGGCGTTCGAGCCGGTGCTCATCGACGGCAGCGCCATTCAGATTCACCCGCTGGTCTGCTCCGCCTTCAACGCCGACTTCGACGGCGACCAGATGGCGGTTCACGTGCCCCTGTCCCGGGCCGCCGTCAAAGAGGCCAGGGACATGATGCTAAGCCACCACAACATACTGCTGCCCAGCAGCGGCGAACCAACCGTAACGCCGACCCTGGACATGGTACTCGGCTGCTACTACCTGACGACTATCCGTCACGAGGGTAAAGAAAACGGTAAACTATACGGCAGCTTCGAGGAGGCCAAACTCGCTTATGAGTTCGGGGTAGTCGACCTTAGAGAAGAGATTAACGTCAGGAACAAAGAAACAGGTGAGAGAGTTAAAACCAGTGTCGGCCGTATCATCTTCAACGAGGTGTTGCCCGCGGAACTGGGCTTTTTCAACAAGATAATTGATAAATCCACACTGAAACAAATAGTCACCAGCTGCTGTAAATTGCTGCCTGACGAAGAGACAGGAACAGTGCTGGACAGCATCAAGCGTCTCGGCTTCCACTACGCCTCAAAGTCGGGAATAACCATCGCCGTGAATGACATCAAAGTCCCGGCAAGCAAACCCGAGATACTGGAAAAAGCAGAGAAAAGGATTGCCATCATCGAAGACCAGTACCACCGCGGCCTGATTACCGAGGACGAAAGATACAACGGAGTCGTCGGTATCTGGATGGAAACAACCGATAATATTACCAATACTATCTCCAGCAACCTGGACCGTTACGGCGGAATCTACATGATGGCGACATCTGGGGCCAAGGGTAACATCTCCCAGATAAGACAGATGGCCGGCATGCGCGGGCTGATGACCGACCCCGCCGGTAAAATCATCGAGTTCCCCATCAAGTCCAGCCTACGCGAAGGCCACAGCGTCCTGGAATACTTTATCTCCACCCACGGCGCCCGCAAAGGCCTGGCGGACACGGCCTTAAGGACGTCCGATAGCGGTTATCTCACGCGGCGCCTAATCGATGTCGCCCAGGACGTTATTACCTCGCAGGACGATTGTGGCACCACTGACGGCCTCTGGATATCCGAGCCGAAAGAAAAAGGCATTTTACCGCCGCTTTCCGAGCGTATACTCGGCAGGATGGCAGCCAGCGACATCGTCCATCCCGAAACCGGCGAAGTAATCGTCGCTCAAAACGAGGAAATCGACGAAAAGAAAATTGAAGAAATTGCCGCGGCCGGTCTGACTTCGGTGTATGTAAGGTCGCCCCTTACCTGCAAATCACGGCGCGGCACCTGCCGGCTCTGCTACGGTCGCGACCTTGCCCGCGGAAATCTCATCGGATCCGACGTAGCTGTAGGAATAATCGCGGCCGAGAGTATCGGCGAACCCGGCACCCAGTTGACACTGCGCACCTTCCACACCGGCGGCGTGGTCGGACTCGATATTACCAGCGGTCTCCCCCGGGTGGAAGAGCTTTTCGAAGCCAGAACACCCAAGGGACAGGCGATTATCTCGGAAATAGACGGGACCGCCGAGGTGATTCAGAACGAAGAAGGGCGGAAAATAAAAATCACCAGCACCGAAATTTACCAGGACGAATACGCATTGCCTACAGGCTGGAAGGTAATGGTCAAGAAAGGCCAGTGGGTGGATATCGGCATGGTGCTGGCAACCCCGGCCGCCGCTAAAAGCGGCAAAGCGGATACCGCCCCGGCCCCGGAGGAACAACCCATCGTGGCCCGTTTTGCCGGCGAAGCCAATGTTAAGAAAAAGCAGCTGGTTATAAGCTATGCCGAGAAAGAGGAGCGGGAATATATTATTCCTTCTACCGCCAGTATCTGGGTCAAGACCGGCGATGAAATAAAAGCCGGTCAGCAGCTTACGGATGGCTCCATAAATCCGCACGACATACTGCGCATACTGGGCAAAGGAGCCGTGCAGCAGTACTTGGTCGACGAGGTGCAGAAGGTATACCGCTCCCAGGGTGTTACCATCAACGACAAACATATCGAAGTCATCACACATCAGATGCTGAACAAAGTACGCGTCGATTCCGCCGGCGATACCGACCTCGTTCCCGACGAACTCCTTAGCAAGTTCACCTATGAAGATACCAACGCCAAAGTGCTGGCCGAAGGCGGTGAACCGGCCACGGCGCATACCGTCCTGCTGGGTATAACCAGAACATCGCTGAGTACCGATAGCTGGCTGGCCGCCGCATCCTTCCAGGAGACTACCAGAATCCTTACCGAAGCCGCGGCTAACGGCCGGGTAGATAGACTTGTCGGCCTTAAGGAAAACGTCATCATCGGCAAGCTTATTCCTGCCCGCTACCTCGGCGAAGAAGAGGCAGCCGAGTTGACCGCCGCTGGAGAACAAGATGAAGCGATGAAATTACTGGCCAGCCTGGGCATGACGGAAGAAGACGGAGTGTTAACCGTTGACGACACTATCGGCGGAGAGGAAGGAGAGGAAGCGCCAACCTCACTGGGAGGCGAAGAGCCTGACGCGGAGATAACGGAGACAGAAGAGGCAACCGATTTACCGGAAAGCGAAGGGGAGGCTGCCGAAGAGCCGGAAGCCGACATAGCGGAAACTGAAGAAGCGCCCGACCTGCCGGGAGGCGAAGAGAAAGCGGCCGAAGAGCCGGAAGCCGAAACGGCTACGGGAGAAGAAAACAAGGAAGAACCTGCCTAGCGTTCCTTTCGCCGTCCTTCCCATAAAGCATTGAGGGGGTGAGACAATAGCTCGCATTATATCTGGCAAGCCCAGCGCCGAGGACGCACCTCTGGACACCAGTCTTAGACCCCGGTCCCTGACGGACTTCATCGGGCAGGACAAGACGAAGGAAAATCTAAAGATAGCCATCACCGCCGCCAAAGGCCGGGGAGAGTCCCTGGACCATACTGTGTTTTACGGGCCTCCCGGCCTGGGCAAGACCTGCCTGGCCCATATCATCGCCGTCGAGGTGGGCGTCAATATCAAGACCACATCCGGCCCCGCCATAGAACGCACCGGAGATTTAGCCGCCATCCTGACCAACCTGAAAAAACACGATGTCCTCTTCATCGATGAAATTCACCGCCTCAACCGGACGGTAGAAGAGATACTGTACCCCGCCTTGGAGGACTTCGCCCTTGATATCATCATCGGCAAGGGGCCCGGCGCCAAGAGCCTGCGTCTCAACCTCCCCGCCTTTACCCTGATAGGGGCCACCACCCGCTACGCCCTGCTAAGTCCGCCCCTGCGGGACAGGTTCGGCTCCGTGTACCGACTCGATTTCTATAACCAGGCGTCGCTGGAGAAAATAGTCGAACGCTCCGCCCGCATACTTCAGGTGGGGGCGGATGAAGAAGGGCTTAAAGAAATAGCCCGCCGCGCCCGCGGCACGCCGCGTGTGGCCAACCGTCTGCTCAAGCGGGTCAGGGACTACGCCCAGGTAATGGCCGACGGCATCATCACCCAGGAAGTGGCTATAGCCGCCCTGTCCAAGCTGGAGGTCGACCCCATCGGGCTGGATGAAATCGACCACAAGGTACTGCATACCATTATCGAGAAGTTCAACGGCGGGCCGGTGGGACTGGACACCATTGCCGCTTCTATCAGTGAGGAGTCCGATACCATCACGGACGTGTACGAGCCGTTTCTCATGCAGCTTGGCTTCCTGGAACGCACGCCGCGGGGCCGGGTTGCCACCCCACGCGCCTGCGAGCACCTCGGCCTGCCTTACAATAAAAAGCCCCCGCAGGGAACGCTGCTCTAAACCTGCCGCATCCTGTACCACCTCTAATTTTTTAAATATCAAAATAGCAGGTCATCTTCTATTTCTTTTACAAGCATGACGGCAAAAACCGCGCGGGAGTTGACAACCGGTACCAGGTAATTTATAATTGCAATCAGGTGCAAGAGCGATGAGTTGCATTAAGACATTAAAGCAAAAGGGACTTAAGCTTACTCCCCAGCGTAAGCTGATTATAGACGCTATCCACGAAACCGAGGTTCATCTGACCGTTGAGGAGATTATAGCCCATGTTCACACTAGAATGCCGGAAGTGCATAAGTCAACCATATACCGTACCCTCGAACTCCTGGAGGGAGCAGGTTGCGTTTTTAAAAGTGAACTGGGTGACCATTCTATCTATCACCATGCTGAAGAAGGGCACCACCATCACTTGGTGTGCAGTAGATGCGGTAAGACCATAGAGTGTGATGAAGACCTTTTCACATCGGTTGAGGAATCGCTCGCGGAGAAATACGGCTTCCGCGTTGACTTCAATCATCTGGTTATGAGCGGGCTTTGTGAAGAATGCAAAAGCAAAAGTAATTAAGAGACCTATATATTTTTTTACCTATTAAATGCAACTATTTGCATATACAACTAATTGCAATATTATTAGAAATAGGAGATGACTGTGAATAAAGAAAATCCGCGGCAGGAGATAGAGGATACTATAGACGCAGGCAATTTGCACAGATTATTGGAAATATGCGGCTTGTTGCACGGTCATTTCTGTCCTGGCCCAGCATGGAGGATGTCAGGGAGTTTGCTCATATGCTCCTGAAAATAGACCACCACAGGAAAGAAGAAATCCACGACCCATGTGGTCAGGTGCAAGCATCATGAAATGTAACAAGGCATTATTTCACTGATGAGGGCTATATTCAATGACATTAAGAAAGGATAGATTCATTATGATGAGAGTAGGTAACTCAATGCCCAAAGCAGCGATTATCATCCTGGTCATTTCCCTGCTGATATTACCGGCGTGCAGTACCGGTGAAGCTCCAGCAGGTTCACAAATTGATTCATACACCATAGCCGATGTTACCGGTGACTGGGGCTACCCCTCTCCCTACCTCCGTTACTCTCGAGGGCCGGGCTACACCCGCATGAGCTTCATCTTTGAAACTCTCGTCTGGAAGGATGCCTCCGGCTTTATCCCGCAGCTGGCTGAGGAGTGGGAATATATTGCTGAAGAAAACGCCTATGTATTCAAACTGCGCAATGATGTTACGTGGCACGATGGCGAGAAATTCACCGCCGAAGACGTGGTTTTCACCATTGGTTACGTAAAGACCCACCCCGACCCCTTCGTCACACTGATAGGCCCCAGCGGCATAAAAGAGGCGGCGGCAATCGATGACCACACCGTGAAACTCTATCTGGAACAGCCTTACGCCCCTTTCCTGAATGATATAGCGGGAACCATGGTCATCATCCCCAAGCATATCTGGGAAGGGGTGGAGGAACCGACGAGCCTTACCGGGCCGGAGGCTGTAATCGGAACCGGCCCCTACACACTGACAGACTACAGTAAAGAACACGGCACCTATCTCTACCAGGCCTACGATGACTACTATCTGGGGAAGCCCCTTGTGGATGAAATTAAGTTCGTCAAGATAAGTGAGGAGATGATTCCAGCAGCACTGAAGGAAGGCTCGGTGAACGCTGGTGACATACCACCTGAGGTTCTCTCCGAAATTGAAGAGGCGGGGCTTACCATAATTATGGCGCCGGTCGCCTGGAATGCCAAGCTGACCATGAACCATCGCAAAGCCCCCCTATCTTCTAGGCAGTTCCGGCAGGCGCTGGCCTATGCCATAGACCGGGAATCCATGGTACAAATTACCCAGCGGGGCCATGCCCTGGCCGGCAGCCCGGGTATGATGCCGCCCACCAGCGACTGGTACAACCCTGACACCCCGCAGTACGAGTACGACCCGGCCAAGGCGAAACAGCTTCTGGAAGGCCTGGGCTACGAACTGGAAGACGGCTATTTCGTTAAAGACGACAAGGTACTGGAACTGGAACTTCTGGCTACAGCTGATTTCAAAGAGGACGGCCAATTCATCAAGCAGCAGCTGGAGACAGCAGGCATAAAGGTAGATTTCAGGACTCTGGAAGCCAAGACGGTTGATGCCAAGGTAGAGGCGTGGGACTTTGACCTGTCCATCTACGGCCACGGAGGTCTCTACGAACCATCTATTTTGAAAAGGGTGATTATGGACAGGGGCTTCAATAGTGCCCGTTATACCTCCAATGAAGAGCTTAACCAGCTTCTGGAAGCGCAGCTAAGCGAGATGAATACTGAAAAGAGAAAGGGCCTGGTATTCCAGGTTCAGGAGGTGTACGCTGAAGACCTGCCGGCGCTTACCCTTTATTATCCCAAATGGTACTGGGCCCATGACGGCAGCGTGAACCTGTTCTATACCAGAGATGGTATGGCCAGCGGCATTCCCATTCCTTTGAACCGGATGTCGTTTGTGAAATAGCGGAAGTGAAGGGAGTGAACTGCAAAGTGCAAGGAGGTGATATGCAGGCGAAATCAAAAAGTGTAAAAGCGGAGCATTATAAGCTCTTGATTTTCAACTGCTATGGCGGGTGTGCAACGGGGGTTGCTGCTTCTAGAGCTTGTATCAGGATATGGGAAGAAAACCCAGATGACGTCAAGATCGGATGTCTCCCTGCAGTGATAGTACCATGGAAGCTTAAGGAAATTATGAGAAAATCCGAGAAGCGAATCTTAATTGATGCTTGTGGTGTCCAATGCGGTGCTAAGCTAATTGAGAGGGAGGGAATGCCGGTGGACTGCTATATTGAGCTTGCCTCACGGCTTAGCCTCCGAAAGGAGAAGAGGCTACCCTCGAAGGATCTGGAGGGTAAAGTTTACAGAACCATCCGGAAAGAAGTGGATGCTCTTTTAGAGAAAGGCGAGGTAAATTGATCGGGAAAGAGGCAAGAAATGAAGCTGCCCTTCCTATGCAGCTGAGGTCAGTGGGGGTAGTAAGAAGCCCCCTGCAGGAGCCGAATCTGGTGGCTGACTCAGGTGATTTAGAATGGCGGCCAAGAGCAACGGGGGAAGGAGATAACCGGAGAGCCATATCCGAGCTCGTCATTGATAGTGACCTCACTGGTATTCTTGACGGCATAGAAGGCTTCTCCCACCTCCTGGTGCTCTACTGGGCACATCGTGTCGATAAGGATGGGCGCTCTATAGCCAGGGCCCATCCTATGGGAAGGAAGGACTTACCGCTGGTGGGTATTTTCGCCACCTGTAGCCCGGCGCGTCCTAATCCAGTTTGCGCCATGGTAGTGCGGTTACTGGAACGTAAAGGAAATGTCCTCAAGGTGCAGGGACTGGACGCCATTGACGGCAGCCCACTCATAGATATTAAACCTTATAATCCCGGCTACTATGCGGCTGAAGATATCAAGGTAGCCGACTGGATGGCGCAGATTTACCGGGAGATTGCTCAGGGGAAGTGGTGAACAGGCGAAATCTGATTACCTATGCCATAGCCTTCTTATTCATCCTGGTGCTCAACTTCCTGCTGCCCAGGATGATGCCGGGAGACCCGCTCATGGCAATCTACGGTGATGAAGCACTGGTCGCCATGACGCCGGAGCTCGAGACTCACCTTGTGGAGCGCTTCGCCCTGGACAAGCCGCTATGGCAACAGTTCGGTACTTACTTTCTGACACTGTTTCAGGGTGAACTGGGGCATTCTTACTACTATAATGCCTCAGTGCTGTCAGTAATTCTGGGACGCCTGCCGTGGACCCTGCTTCTGGTAGGCACTTCTCTGCTGCTCTCTACCATACTGGGGATAGTGCTTGGAATCGAATCGGGGTGGCGGCGCGGCTCCGGAACCGACCGTGCCATGCTGACCGGGCTGATGAGCCTGAACGGCTTCCCTGACTTCTTTCTGGGCATGTTGCTGCTTATCGCTTTCGGTGTGACATGGGGAATCTTCCCCCTGGCCGGAGCGCTAACTCCCTACTCCGGTTTAACAGGGTTTGGCTTGCTGCTGGACGTATTGAAGCACCTATTCCTGCCGGTAGCTGCCCTGACCCTAGCTCATCTGGCCAGTGGCTATCTGCTCACCCGAAACACCATGATTACGGTACTCAAAGAACCTTACATGCTTACCGCCAGGGCCAAGGGATTATCGCAGCGTGTACTCAAATATCGTCACGCTGGCAGAAACTCCATGCTGCCGGTGGTTACCCAGGCAGGTATCTGGATGGGCAGGGTGGTTACCGGGACTCTCTTCATTGAGCTGGTCTTCGCCTACCCGGGCGTGGGTTACCTCACCTACGAAGCCCTGTTAGCCCGTGACTACCCAATCATTCAGGGGGTGTTTCTGATGGTAGCTATATCTGTACTGGTCGTCAACTACCTCATTGACCTTTCCTACCCGAAGCTGGACCCGAGAGTGAGCCATGCATATTGATGTAAAAAAGGAAATAAAAGAAAGCGGTCCTGGTAAGACGGGGCTCATTATTCTGCTGCTCATGGTAGGTGTGGCGGTCCTGGCGCCCATCCTGTCTCCTTATGACCCCTACCAGCAGTCAACCACTTCCCTGCTTTCGCCGTCCTGGCACCACTGGCTGGGCATGAACCACGTCGGTCAGGATATCTGGAGCCGGCTGGTCTACGGTGCCAGAACTTCGCTGCTGGTTGGATTCGGCGTGGGTATTCTATCCACGCTGCTGGGCACTGTGTTCGGAGTCTCGGCAGCCCTGGCCGGTGGGCTTTACGAAAAGGTCGTAATGAGAATAGTCGATGCCTTCATCGTGATTCCCATGATAATTATCGTTATCCTGATATCAGCCTATATCAGTCCCGGTATTGCCACTCTCATACTTCTCCTTTCGTTACTGAGCTGGCAGGGAGGTGCCAGAGTAATACGAGCGCAGGCCCTCTCATTAAAAGAGAGAGGAAATGTGGCCGCAGCTAAATCGTTCGGGGCCAATCACTTCTACATCGCCTGGCGCCATATAGTGCCCGACCTTGGGCCTATACTGCTGGTCGATTTCATCTACGGCGTACGGAGAGCTGTCTTCATGGAAGCCGGGCTCGCTTTCCTGGGGATAAGTGACCCGACCATCGTTAGCTGGGGCATGATGATGCGCGATGCTCTGAGCTTCAGCTATCTGAATGTCTGGCAGTGGTGGCTGGTTCCTACCGGCGTAGCCTTATCCCTGACTATAATCGGCCTGACCTTTGTCGGCCATGCCGCCGAACCGGTCCTTGAGCCCAGATTGAGAGGTGTTGAAATTGCTTGAGATAAAAGACCTGAAAGTCAGTTACGGCGGGGACGTCATCCTTAACGGTATAGACCTGAAACTGGAGCCAGGTGAGACTTTAGCTATCGTTGGTGAGTCGGGGACAGGGAAGACTACCCTTGGCCTGAGCATCATGCGCCTGGTAGAAGGTACAGTCCAGGGAACCATCCGCTTTAACGGTGAAAACCTGCTATCGCTCACTGACAAAGAGATGCAGCCGATAAGGTGGAGCCAGATTGCCATGGCCTTCCAGAATGCCAACAATGTGCTGAACCCTGTCTATACTGTCCTGAATCAAATTATGGAGCCGATGGTAGAGCACGGACTAAAAAGCAGGGAGGAAGCCCGGGACAGGGCTGCGGAGCTGCTGGGATATTTTGGCTTGCCCCAAGCTCGCTCCTCTGCCTATCCTCACCAGCTTAGCGGCGGTGAGCAACAGAGAGTCCTCTTGGCTATGGCCATGGCCAATAACCCCGAATTACTGATATTAGACGAACCGCTATCTTCACTTGACGCTGCCTCCAGGGCTGAAGTGGCCAATCTACTTAAAGAAACAGACGAGCACCGCACCAAGCTGGTGTCAACCCACGACTTGGATACCGCCAGCAAGCTGGCGGAGCGGATGGCTGTACTTTATGGCGGTAAAATTATTGAGTCAGGCCCAACCCGGGATATGCTCTCCCGGCCCAGGCACCCGTACACCAGGGCTCTCATTCGAGCCTATCCCAATATGACCACAGTAAAAGACCTCCAGGGCATCAAGGGCAGGATGACCCGGCCGGTCAGCGGCTGCCCGTTTCATCCCCGCTGTACCCAGGCGATAGACATTTGTTCTAAAGAAACGCCGGAACTTCTACCGACGGGGCACGGACGAGAAGTGGCCTGCCACCGCGGGGGCATTATCACTCTCTTATCGACCAGGAATCTAAGCAAATCCTTTGGCTCGCTTAAAGCCGTTGACTCGGTGAACCTGCATATTGAAGGGGGAGAGACGCTGGCGCTGGTAGGCCAGAGTGGCTCGGGGAAGACAACGCTGGCAAAAATGATTATGGGGCTTCACCAGCCTACCGAAGGTGCTGTGTATCTTGAGGATGTCAGAGTTAGTAACAGAGGAAAGGATTTCTTTAGAAAGGTACAGATGATATTCCAGAATCCCGGGGAATCTCTAAGCCACCGCCTGTCGGTACTGGAGGCGGTGATGGAACCGCTTGAGGTTCAAGGAATGGGAACCAGTGAAGAGAGAAAAAATAAGGCGATGCGGGTATTAGGAGAGGTCGAACTGCCACAAACCGAAGACTTTCTGCACAAGTACCCGCATCACTTGAGTGGCGGTGAGATGCAACGAGTCGTCATAGGCCGGGCATTGGTGCTGGACCCGGCACTGCTGATTGCCGATGAACCCACCTCTTTCCTGGACGCGAGTGTACAGGCCAAGATTTTAAAGCTATTACTTAACCTGCAGGAGCAGCGAGGGTTAAGCATGCTCTACATTACCCACGATATCGCCGCGGCCAGAAAGGTAAGCGACAGAATAGCCGTAATGCTGGATGGCAGGATAATCGAAGAAGGCCCTTCAAATGAAATCGTGGCAGTACCGAAGCGAGACTATACTAAACGCCTGCTGAATGCAATCCGTATTTAGGAAGGCAGTTGGCTCAAGATGTTTTTTGGGGCGCTAGTGTGATAAAAGGGTATTATAATACCTGTACCAAACACTTGTAATGCACGGAGCTTGACAATGATTAGGAATATGTTATAATAGAATGTTAGTCATATCTAACAATATATTTATCGGGTAGCAATGATGGTGAGCATTATTGACAAACAGACAGCCAGTATGGAAGATTATCTCGAGACGATAGCCATGCTTAAAGAAGAAGGCAAGCCTGTCACGGTAACTGCGATTAGTAAGATGATGGGTGTAAAAAAGCCCAGTGTTGACTGGGCTTTAACGAAGTTATCGGTAACTGGGCTGGTTTTACATGAAAAGTACGGCGACGTGGAACTCACTGCTGAAGGGGCAAAGATAGCCGAGGATGTATACCATCGCCACAAGATACTGCGTCGGTTTCTGGTTGATATCCTGGATGTTGACCCTGAGATAGCGGAGCAGGATGCCTGCCGGATGGAGCACGTATTAAGTGGAGCCAGCCTGTCCAGGTTAGAGAAGTTTATCGAATTTGTACTGAACTGCCCTCGGGGAAATCCCGAATGGCTGGCGGGCTTTAATTACTACGTTCTACATGGCGAGCGAGACGCAGATATTCTAGCGAGGTGCCAGAGGGAAGATAATATGGATCGGTAATTTTTTTGCCAATAGATGTTAGGCTTATCTAACAATTCTTTAAGTTTTTTAATAGTGTTGATAGGCACCAGCCTTATTTATTCAGCAAGAGCGAAAAGGAGGTAACCAGTTTATATGAAATCACGAATAAGCATTCGAGGATGGAACAAACGTATGTCAGTTAAAATGCTGAACGATTTGAAGAAAGGTGATAAGGGCAAAATTGTCGGTATTAGTGGCGGTGGGAATGTTCACCGACGGCTCCTGGATATGGGGCTGGTATCTGGAAGCGAGATAGAAATGCTGGGGGTAGCCCCACTGGGAGACCCGATAGAGATCAAGGTAAAAGGCTATAACCTGTCGCTACGGAAGGAAGAAGCAGCCAGCATTAAAGTAGAGGTGGCTTAATGGCAAATGAAGGCATGCCGCTGGTCATGGCCAGCCCCGGCAAGCTGCTTACGGTCATTGGTATTAACGCTGGCTGGGGATTGCAGAGAAGGCTTACCGATATGGGCTTGACTCCTGGCATCCAGATACGAGTCATGAGCGGTCAGCGCGCCGGCTCAGTGCTTATTGACCTTAGAGGCTCAAGGTTAGGGCTGGGCCGCGGTGTGGCACAAAAGATTTTGGTGAAGGAGAGCTAAGATGGCTAAAAGAGAGATAGTTATTGCCCTGGCAGGTAACCCCAATTCAGGGAAGACCACGGTATTTAACAACCTGACCGGAGCCAAGCAGCACGTGGGAAACTGGCCCGGAGTTACCGTGGAAAAGAAGGAAGGGAATTGCAGCTTTCGGGGATACAGCATAAAAGTGGTCGATCTACCCGGTGTTTACAGCCTTACCGCTTATTCTCCAGACGAGGTTGTCGCCAGGAATTTTATTATTGATGAAAAACCGGACATGGTCGTGGATATTGTTGATGCTTCAAATCTGGAGAGGAACCTCTACCTTGCCGTCCAGATTATGGAAATGGGGGTGCCGCTGATTATAGCCCTCAACATGATGGATGCTGCAGAATCCAGGAGGTATAAGATTGACATTGAAGCTATATCTAAAGAAATGGGTGTCTCGGTTATCCCGATGGTGGCCAACCGAAACAAAGGTACCGATGAGCTCCTCGAGGAGATAGTCAAGGTGGCTGAAGGAAGAACAGAGGCGAGTGGTGTCAGGATAGAGTACGGCCGCGAGGTAGAAAATGAAATCTCCAGGCTGGAAGAGGCTATCTCTGAGAGCCCTCTTGCTTCGAGATACTCCCCCAAATGGCTGGCGGTAAAGCTACTTGAGGGTGATGAAGAAGTGATCAAGAAGTTTGAGGAGGTTAGAAGTGGCTAATGCAGATGTCCTAAAGATTAGAGAGGAAAGTCTTGCCCACTTAAAGAGCATCTATGGTGATGAAGCCGAAACGGTGATTGCCGATGCCCGGTACGGCTTCATCAGCGGGCTTCTCAAGGATGCGTTGAAGAAGCCCCCTATTGAGAGAGTTGATCTCTCCGATAAGATTGATAAGTTTGTGATTAACCGCTGGCTGGGCATTCCCCTGTTTCTGGCCTTGATGTACGGGATGTTCCAGTTTGTCTTCACCTTATCAGCGCCTCTCATGGACTGGTTTGACCAGTTTTTCGGCTGGATCGGCGGCTACGCCGCTGGCGTTTCCCCGGAGTGGTTGGGCTCCCTGCTCGCCGATGGTATTATCGGTGGCCTCGGCTCGGTACTCACCTTCATACCACCGATATTCCTCTTGTTTATCGCTATTGCCATCCTTGAGGATTGCGGCTACATGTCCCGGGCTGCCTTTGTCATGGACCGGTTAATGCATAAAGTCGGGCTTCATGGCCGTTCATTTATTCCCATGATCCTGGGCTTTGGCTGCAATATCCCGGGAATTATGGCCTGCCGCACCATAGAGAACCCCAGGGATAGATTAACCACCATCCTGATAAATCCCTTCATGTCCTGCGGCGCCAGGCTCCCCATTTTCGTGCTCCTGGCGGGCGCCTTTTTTACCGCTAATCAGGGGCTAGTAGTGTTCTCAATGTATATCATCGGAATTATCGTCGCTATTATTATGGCGCTGATATTCCGTAAGAGCATCCTTAAAGGCCCCAGTGGTCACTTCGTCATGGAACTGCCGCCTTACCGCATGCCAACTATAACCGGTGTGTTGGTGCACATGTGGGAAAGAGGACAGTTGTTCTTGAAAAAGGCAGGAACTATCATCTTTGGGGCAGTAGTGGTTATCTGGTTCCTGAGCAGCATGCCCTGGGGAGTAGAGTATGCCAGCGCGGATAGCTGGATAGGTCACATCGGCGGCTTTATCGCGCCCATCTTTGCCCCGGCTGGCTTTGGTCAGTGGCAGGCAGGGGTCAGTCTTATCTTTGGTTTTCTGGCCAAAGAAGTGGTCGTCGGCACTATGGGTGCTATCTTTGCAGTTGAAGAAGGTATTCTGGGGGGTGCTATTGCTTCCCAGCTTGGCTGGACACCGCTGGTTGCCTTCGCCTTCATGGTCTTCTGTCTGCTCTATATGCCATGCGTGGCAGCTATCGGTGCTATCCGGGGGGAGACTAGGTCCTGGAAATGGGCTGGATTTGCTGCCCTCTACACAACGGTGGTTGCCTGGATTGTGGCCACCCTCATCTTCCAGGTCGGGAGTTTGTTTGTGTAGCTTAAAGAGATGAGGAAGGGGACTTATTTCTGTAAGCAGAAACTTTGCTTGCTCCCCATTGGCTGAGGTAAGATAGACATGGGTTGCAACCCAATTCAGCATGGTTCAACTAGAGCTAAGGAGGTTATTTATGTCGATACAGCCACCGTTTATGGTTTCCTACAGCATCACCCGGAAATGCAATCTGAAATGCAAGCACTGTTACAGTTCTTCGGTTGACCAGGCAGCAGGATATCGGCACGATCAAGGGCAACGACCTGCGACGGTTCATCATCACCCTCCAGGAAAAACCCAAGTTCGCCAATCACCCCTACAATAAGCCTCAGGCGGGGAACCTGACCGCCCAGTCCATCGATACCTATTGTCGCGGTATCCGGGCCTTCTTTGCGTTCCTGAAGCGCGAGGGGTTTATTCGTACCAATGTCATCGCCAAGGTAACGATGCCAAAGGTCCCGGAAGTCATGATCCCAACCTTCTCGGAAAAAGAGATAGCGAAGCTGTTATCACAACCGAACATGAAAACGAATGAGGGATTCCGGGATTACTGCATTCTACTGACATTTATCGACACTGGTGACAGGCTTAGTGAGCTGGCTAACCTCAAGACTGATGACATTGACTACGAGCAAAACCTCTTTAAAGTGATGGGCAAGGGCCAGAGAGAGTGCTTTATTCCCTTCGGGCGAAGGGTGGCTAAAGCTTTAATGAAATATCAGATGAAGCATCGTCCGGAGCCTATAGGCACGGATAACTTCTGGCTCAGACATGACGGACGTCCCCTCCTCGCCAAGCAAATAGAAAAACTCATCAGCGCCTACGGGAAGAAAGCCGGATTGAAACGCTGCTACGCTCACAAACTCCGCCACACCAGCAGCGTCATATACCTGAGAAACGGAGGTGATGTTTTCAGCCTGCAGAAGAAGCTGGGGCACCGCAGCCTAGTTATGCCCCGACACTATTCAAATTTAGCTGACAGCGATGTCCGGGCGCAACATCTGAGGTATGGAGTAGCGGACCGGTTGAAAATCTAACGGGTTCGGAACCGTCCGAGTCGATTAAATTAAGAGTAAACTGTGTCTAAAAGAGCACTCCATCACCCAATAGAAAACCGGTTGCATAGTCTAACTGAGGGTAGTGTGGAGGTCAGCAATAAGATCGAAAAAGCTCGTTACAATTATTAGATATCTATTTTGTTACTTTGTCTAACTCAAACGGAAGTCTAAAGGTATACGCTAAGAGATTTTAGCAGCTATTTTTTTAGTCGTAGTGGTAGAGTCTAAATCTTTCTTGTTTTGAAAAACTTCATCTCTCCAAAATGGTATTGGGGAATAATCCCACTGAGCATTAATTTCGATTTTATTTATTAGCTTAGTGACGGTATCCAAGTTGATTTTTAAGATATTCAATGTATGTTCAATGGCAATGAGACTAAAACAGGATACCTCACGTTCTGATTCCTCAGAGATTTGCTTCTTTCTAGCAGCTATTTCCTTCTCACTCTTCTTTTGATATTCTTTTAGTGCCGCTAGAACTGCCTCTTTATCTAACTGACCTATAATGAATGCGGAAAGGCTTAATTCTGAAAGGGGATCTTCAGGATGACTAAGGTATAAAAGCAAATCTTTTTTAAGCAAATCATTGCCTTTTGAGGTAATAGAATAAACGGTGGTATCAGGTCTTTTACCGTTTTTCGTTCTTTTACCTGAAATAAGCCTTTTCTTATGAAGGGAATTTACAATACTGTATATTGTTTGGGTATGTATAGGAGACCTGAAATTTTTCCTCTTATAATTTGCTACTTTACAAATTGCATAAGGATTGATAGGATTACCCGCGATAATGGCTAAAACAAAAAGGGTAGTCTTTGATAACATTTTTCAACATCCTTTTATTTTACATTATTAATTAGTATAGCATCATACTATTAATATAATATCATACTAATGTAATGCTCTCTGTAAGTCAAGAGGTTTCAAAAAGCGCCATTTGATTATCTAATTCTTTGATCATTTAAATATGAATTCAGATACCTATCTTTAAGTAGATTCGGCAAAATTGATTTATCTAATTTAGAAATAAAAGATAATATTGAATAATACTACTAGAGGTAAATCCACAATAACTAAATGCAAAAAACCATTTCTTCTATACTAGTATATTAGCTCTTGCCCAGGTATTTCAGTATGTTTCTCCCAGCGATGCGGCCGGAGTTTATAGCGAAGGATGAAGCCAGACCGGAAGAGTTCTTGATAGGATAACTGGCCCCGTACATTCCTCCGGCATCAAAACCGACAGCATAAAGGCCTGGGATAACTACGTCTTTCTTATCCAGCACCTCGATATTTTCATTGATTTTAGTGCCACCCATAGTTCCTAAACAGACAGTGCGGGCTCTAATGGCATAATATTTAGAACCCTTCAGCGATCGCAGGTAGCTGGGGTCCTTGGCGAATAGGTCATCATGACCTTTTTCACAGTAACTGTTGTATTCTTCTGCCGTAGCCTTTAATACCGCCGGATCGGCTCCTATCTTTTGGGCTAGTTCTTCAATGGAGTCGGCTACGGATATTTCTTTACTGCTCGTTTCCAGCGCGGATTTTATTTCTTTTTCGAGATTCGTAAGTTTGAAACCTGGATAATTTGCCTGTCCCACGCCTTTATCAATTCCAAAGTGGACCATGCGCTGTAATATAGAATCGTCCATTAAGCTGAATGTATAACCGTCTTTGCGATATCTTGCATTGGCGTTACCAACCGTCGAATCGTAAAAACCGATACTCTCATCGCAGAAGCGTTCTCCCCGTTGGTTAACCCACAGATCCGGCTGAGCGCCCGCTAGCTCAAGCTGGCATCCCATGGCGAATTCCGGCGCGACCGGGGCAACACGGTAAAGTTCCATAACATTTATACCTTCTTCTGCCGCTCCAACTTCCCACGCCATCCGGATGCCGTCTCCCATCTTATCAATGTTGCCTACGGGAAATAAATTTATGCCCAGGTCAAACCCGGAATATTTTTTAATCCATTCTTTGTTATTTACATATCCCCCACTGGCAATGACAACGGCCTTAGCACCAACCTCTGTTTCTTCTTCGTCAATTTCCGCTATGACACCGCTAATCCGGTCGCCTTGTTTTATCAGGCTCTTTACCGGTGAAGAAAGCCTGATATCAACTCCTTTTTCTTTAGCCCGTATAGTGAGTTCTTTGATTACTGTCTCCCCCGCGCCCTTGATTGCATGGTAAGTATTGGGAGAATTTGGCATGTTGATTGTGGCATCGATGAATACGACACCCTGCTTCTGGAGCCAGTCAATGGTGTCGGCAGACTCATTCACAATAGCCCTGACCAGGCGCGGGTTAGCCATCCAGTGGCTGTAGTCCATGATGCTTTTAAAAGCTTCGTCCCGGCTGTATGTAATGTATTTTTTTCGTTGCATATCGCTTTCTACGGCAAACGTGCCTTGGAAAAAATTGGAGGTACCTCCCAAAGAGCGTTGCTTTTCAAAAACGATGACCTTAGTACCCCCTTCGGCTGCGGTCACAGCCGCTACCATACCCGAAATACCTGACCCTATTACTACGAGATCGGTTTCTGTAGTCATACCCATTGTCTTTCTCCTTTATTGCGATTCTAAATTATTATCTGTTTTTCTTGCAGTTACATGGAGATACAGACTTATTATGATGGACTAACGTTCATCCGCCTTACGCCTCGTTAGCTGTATCTGTTTAAACTCAATATGCTCCTCACACCTCGGCTAATAACTTCCCCGGAATTTCACAGACTTAATTTTCAGTCGGAGGTCGCACTGGAGGCAGCGGTTTGACTCATAGACCGCGGTATCCTCTTCCATGCTATTTACCACTTTGCAGAAGCTCTTCAGTCGCTCTTCGGGGCTAACGCAAGAATCCGCGCAACGGCTAAGCCGCAGCGTGAACTTGCTCTAACTTCATTGCTTCACCTTTTCTTTTTTCAGCGCCTTTAGCGGTGGGGCTTATCGTGTGTATGAAATCTCGGTCAAGAGGTTTGCTTCGATGGCCAGAGGTCTTCCGCTACATCGTCCAGGCCCAGTTCTAGCAGCTTTTTCCGGCTTGGTTTGGTGGTTACACGACTCCAATCCAAGGCTCCGAGGTCCCAGTATATCTGAGCCTCGACATCTACCGATACTCCAGCCAATGGTCCTTCTTTCTGCGGAGGGCGACCTATTGTCCTAGGGGGCATCTTATTTTCCAGGGGATTGATACCTTCACGTAAGTTGAACGCATGTCGCATATTGAGTATCCTCTCGCCACATTTTAACAGTTCGTCCTCAGAGCGGTCCCAGCCGGTCACCGTCTTCATGAATCCCACCATGTATTTGGTAGCACCCATACCGTTGGCATACTCGGCGACGAGATCACCAAAGAGGCAAAATCCGGTAGCATTGATGAGATGATAGGGGAAGCTGGAGGGCCCAAAACTTTCCTGCGTGTGACGGCCAGGAGTAGGGTCCATCTGGAAGCGCGCAGCGGCGTGTGATTCGGGGTCTTTTGAATTCTTGGGGTCGTGCATTCCCAGTTCCTGACCACCGACGTGTATTGCGTATTTCTCTGACCCCTTGCCGATTCTTTCCGCAGCTTTCTTCACGCCGTCGGCGAGTACATCTCCAAAGCCTTCCCGCTTAACCATCTTTTCTGTCATGGCGACGATGGCTTGATGATTACCCCAGGTGAGCTCGATACCGTCGGTATCCGCTTTATTGATTAGTCCGTTTTCGTAGCACTCGATTGCAAAAGCCATGGTGCAGCCCCCTGAAATAGTATCCAGTCCGTAGCAGTTACACAGGTGGTTCACCATGTTGATGGATTCTGTATTATTGTTCAGGCACATTGTTCCGAAAGTTGCCTGAGTTTCATATTCTACACGCCGGGTGCCGGCCGGGTATTTGTACTCGCCTTTTCCCTCAATGAGTCTGCCTTCACAGGCGATAGGACAATGCCAGCATCCCGATCTGGACTCAAGATTGGCTATCGCAGCATCACCGCTGAGGCCGGAAGCATCAGGGAAATCAACAACACCGATGCCGCCCCAGTTTTTAACCGGTGTATTACCGCTGTGCGCAAAACCTTCGGCAACATGGGATGTTCCGTACTTGTGAAAATTTTCTAAAGTCTCCATCCCATCTTTTTTATTCTTCAGAATAGCAATATGCTCTCTTCTCTGTTCAATCGTTGCCTCAACATCGAACACAGGAATTTCCAGTTGGCCTCTTGCTGCTACCGCTTTTAGCTTTTTAGAACCCATAACCGCTCCCAGCCCGGAGCGTCCTGCTGCTGCCCCTCTTTTAGTGACAATGCAGGAAATGAGAGCAGCTTTTTCCCCGGACGGGCCGATGCATACGCTTTCGACACCTTTGCCCAGTTCTGCCAGCAGAATATCTTCGGTTTCAAAGCAGTCCTTTCCCCAGAGATGACCGGCGTCTTTTAATTCAACTTTACCATTATCGAGGAAGAGATAGACGGGTTTTTCCGCTATCCCTTTGATGAAGATGCCATCGTAGCCGGCGAACTTGATTTGAGGTGCGAAGTTCCCCCCGCAGTTGGAATCTCCCCACCCCCCGGTAAGCGGCGATTTTCCTACTACGGTGAGGCGTCCGGCAAAAGTGGACGGCGTGCCGGTGAGAGGTCCGGTGAGAAAGCCGAGAATATTTTCCGGCCCCAGCGGCTCGACACCAGCCTTCATTCGGCTGTAGAGGATTCTAGCGCCTATTCCGTATCCCCCGATGAAATCCTTGTAAAGACTCTCGTCAGGTGTCTCTTCATCGATTTCTCTCGTGGAAAGATTCACAAACAGCAGTTTTCCCATGTATCCTCTAGCCATATTTACTCCTTTATTGATACGGTTATAAATTTTAGCTGGTGATATTTCAGCCTTAATTAAGTCGTGCCGGAAACCCGGATACACTGTCCGACAATATGCTTGGAGACATCAGAGACTAAAAAAGCCACGGTATTCCCAATATCCTGGGGGGTAATCGTTTTTCCAGCCGCATCCAATTCTTTTGCATGATTAATATAATCGTCCGGAAAACCGCAGGTGGCCAGAAAATTGGTATTACCTAGACCGGGAGCGATACTATTGACGTTGATACCGGAGTCGATGACCTCTAGTGCTATAGCCGCTGTGAAATTGGTGATGCCGGCCTTAGCCGCACCGTAAACACTTCCTTTTGCCACCCCAATCAGTCCCGCCACGGAAGACATGTTGATAATCTTGCCCTGCTTGCGTGCCAGCATATGAGGAAGAATGGCCTTAGTGCAATACATTGTGCCCCTGAGGTTGGAGTTGATACCCATATCCCAATCCGCTTCAGTAGATTCTACAAAATTTTCAGGAGGTGTGCCGACTCCAGCATTATTTACCAGAATATCTATCTTGCCGAAGTACTCCAGCGACTTCTTTACCATGTAATTCACCTGGTCAAAGCTGGTTACATCGGCTTTCAGCGCCAGCGTCTTGCCCCCCACCGCTTTGACCGCCGCTGCGGTGAGTTGCGCGCCTTTCAGGTCGATATCGCTTATGATGACATCGCATCCCTCTTTAGCTAATGTCAGGGCGATGCCCTTACCAAAACCTCTCTGGCTACCGGCACCGGTTATCAGTGCGACTTTACCTTCTAGTTCCAGGTTCATCGTTTCCTTCCTTCTTTAAACTATACTTTTCTCAGCCTACTTTTTCCCCACCACTCTCAAGCAGGCACAACAGCTGAAGAAGTAACCCGCCACGCCGTTTATCTGCTGTAGTCTCTTGGTTACACGGGTTGCAAGGGTGTTCCCCCGCCCACGTTTATCAACTCTCCGGTGACATAGGATAAAAGTTCTGATGTTGAGAATAGAGCTCCCCGGCGATGTCCTCCGGCTTGCTTATTTTTTGCGGCACTCTATTTGCTAGTAACACCTAATGCCTCTTCGCATGATATAAAAGCGATTTTAGTTACGCTTTACTTTTCATGCCCTTTAATTACCCTTAATTTCCTTGACGATGTTACGGCATATTCCATACCAAAAATGAGTGTCCGGGAAGAAGATTAGTATCTTAGTGCCGCTCTCAATGACCGCCTTGGCGCTCGCAATATCGGCGTTTGGCCAAGCCATACCCATAAGAGGAATGCCAGTCTTCTTGCTTAAACTTATAGCCTTTGTCGACGCTTCTTTCAGATAGGGGTGCTGCCATTGGACCTTTTCTCCAGGTTGTGTAAGTAGCGAGTTAGCAATATCGGCCAGACCGAGTCCGATAGCATCTCGCCCCGGTTTGAGCAGAGCAAATATCTCCTCCGCTCTATCAATGGCCTCGACATCTTCGAGTAAAGCAACAAACATGGTATTACTGTTTGAATATGCCATATACTCTTCCCAAGCGTCTTGTGAGTAATACGAAGCGCGTATTGACGGGCATATTCCACATTTGCCCTCCGGAGGATAGCGGAGAGCTTCGAGTGCTCGCTTTACATCTTCAGCGTTTTTTATATGGGGAACGATTACACCCTGAGCTCCAGATTCGGCGGCGGCACGTATTTTACTTGGATTGTTTTCAGGGACTCTTACCATCGGTGTAATTCCCGAAGCCTCGGCAGCACGAATACAGTGCATCATTGTTTCAGGATTAACTCGGGTGTGCTCCATGTCTATCATGACAAAATCGAATCCGGTGTATCCTACTATCTCGATTAGTTCTGGAGAATGCGTGTACATCTGCATTCCCAGTGGGATTTCACCTTTTTCCAAGGCGGTGAGAATGCGGTTCTCTTTTGGTATAAATGGTCTAAAAGTCATAATCTCTCTCCTCGTTAACAAATTTATATACTACTATGTTCCTAGCGACCTCGGTTGTCTATTACGGGCTTGATCTCTTTACCGATTGCCATGTTTTCAATTGCTTCGTTTATCTGTTCTAATTGGTATTTATGGCTAACGATGTCAGCAAATGGGTATTTTGTACGCTTATTTTTGATGAATTGAAGCGCTTTGTAAAAATGAGGAATAGCAGCGGATACACTACCGACTATAGTCAGGGCTTTGGATGTAATAGTACTTGGCACTATATTAGTCTCAGCTGGAGAGCTTTGTCCCAGGATAAGGTATCTACCGCCCTTCTGGATCATCTCTAATCCCTCATTAACAGCAGCAGGAACACCTGAGCATTCGATGACAACTTCCGGCCCTCTGCCATTTGTAAGTTCTAAAATTTTATCTTTCCTCTCCGCGGGATCTTTAGTTTCATCAATATCTATAAGATAATCGGCTCCCCATTTCGCGGCCAGTTCCAGCCTCTCTTTAGGTGCACCAACCACAATAGTTTTTCCAGCCCCGCCTTCAACCGCCATCAGTAGAGAATACAGTCCGACCGGGCCGACACCTTGAATAACCACATTGTTTTGAAAACCAATGCCGCCGAATCTTTCATAACCAGCTACAACACTTCTAAAGGCACAACCTACGCCGATTGTTTCCTCTTCGGTTAATTCATCCGATATTTTAACGACTTCTGTAGTGGGGATGACGTATTCATATTCCGCAAATCCGCCTCTAAGGGCAACCGGCGGTCCGAATCCGTAACCTGACCTATTTGCACATAATACTGGATCCCGGGCAATCTCGCACCAGTAACACTCCCCGCAATCGGCATGAGCCCAAATTATCCGGTCACCGATTTTAATGGGTTCGCCGCTCGCGTCTTTGGTACGACCGTCTCCTATTTTAACAATCCTGCCGATGGTCTCATGTCCTGGTATGTTGGGTAGTGGACTTTTTATCGTCAGGTCTCCACGTTGCTGGTGTACATCGGTTCCGCAGATACCTGCCATCTCCACTTTAACCAGGATTCCACCAGCTTCAACTTCTGGAATGGAAACCTCGCGAATCTGAAGGGGCTTGCCATATTCTTCAAGGAGAGCTGCCTTACATGTCTTAGGAATTTCAATCACCTAACATTACCTCTTTTCAATTTAATTTCTATCAGCTAGCCTGGAAAACCCCGGCATTCGGATTATTGACCTAAGTCTCCTTGTAGCTATAATATTATTTAATACTAGTATAATTACATACTACCATCCATATTGAGAAATTATACATTAAATACAATTGAAATTCAATACTTTAAACATAAAAACAAAGACGATAAAACTTCATTTATACTACCAATAAATTAGCGAAAACTGACTACATCGAGTATTTATTTTTTACTACGTCTTCAACTTCTGGCTTGAGTAGTAGGTTTAACTTTAAGAGAACGGGATAAAAACGTATTATACATGAACTAATAGAGTTAGTTAATGAGTCTCTAATTTGATGTTACTTCCGCACTTTGAGGTAGGATGGATTTAATGTACACCAAAGTCAGGTAAAATAGAAAGACGGAGGTGTCAGAGTGAAAGGGATTCCACAAGGAAGATATACGAAGGAATTTCGGCAGGAAGCGGTGAAGTTGGTCATAGAGGAGGGGTTGTCATGGGGGGAGGCTGCCCGGCGGCTTTCATTGCCGACATCGACACTGGCGAATTGGGTCAAAGCTGCTAAAGTCGGAAAACTGGGAGAAGTGGGCAAGAATTACCGGCCGTTGACCGAAGTGGAGATGGAGCTAGCCCGTACCAAGAAAGAGCTGGTGATAGTGAAGATGGAGCGCGATATCCTAAAAAAAGCAGCCGCGTACTTTGCCAGGGAGTCGCTGCCCGGTACGCGATGATGAAAGAACAGCGGCTCGACTATCCTATCCCGCTCCTGGGGCGCATGTTGAGCGTATCGGCCAGCGGCTACTACGCCTGGGTGGACAGGCCTCTATCGCAACGGGCACGGGAGGAGATACGCCTAGAGCTTGAGATTAGAGCGGCGGACCGTCGCACCCGGCAGACCTACGGCCCGGAGCGGCTACAATACGACCTGGCGGAGCATGGCATCCGGGTAGGTATTTGCCGGATCAAGCGCATCCGGAAGAAGCTCGGCCTACGCTGCAAGCAAAAGAGAAAATTCAAGGTCACCACTCATTCCAGGCACAAGCTGCCGGTAGCGGAGAACCTGCTGGAACAGCAATTTAAGGTCAGCCAGCCGAACAAGGTATGGCTAAGCGACATCACCTATGTGCCGACGGACGAAGGGTGGCTGTATCTGGCCGGGCACAAGGACCTGTTTAACAGTGAAATCGTGGGCTACGCCATGGGAGAGCGGATGAGCCGGAACCTGGTGAGCCAGTCCCTGCTTAAAGCCGTGGCTGTCAAGCGTCCGGCGGGAGGGCTGATCCATCACTCCGACCGCGGCAGCCAGTACTGTGCCTACGAATATCAACAAATGCTTAGCCATTTCAACCTGAGGGCATCGATGAGCGGCACGGGGAACTGTTATGATAATGCTCCCATGGAAAGCTTCTGGGGCACCCTGAAACAGGAACTGGTACATCACCGCCACTACACAACCAGGCAACAAGCAATGCGAGATATTACGGAGTACATCGAGATTTTCTATAACCGACAGCGCCGGCAAGAAAAACTGGGGTTCCTGTCACCGGCGGCATATGCCCGGAAATTCTATGCCGGACTGCTGGCGGTATGAAAGGTTTGGTGTACACTATTGCCATCCGACCTCA
>Ga0315543_1000424_pt1 | contig 51459 bp, 43 predicted proteins | sample SalMarSW160210MG_2_FD_203098 | JGI IMG/M metagenome (GOLD analysis project Ga0315543, IMG submission 203098) | Salt marsh sediment microbial communities from the Plum Island Ecosystem LTER, Massachusetts, United States - Salt Marsh Sediment SW1601-210 ...
ATAAGGCCATACCAAATAGTTTTTTAATGTTCATTTCTTTCTCCTTTTTAGGAAAAAGTTATTAACATTTAGCCTTTTTGCAAAACTTATCCTTTATTTTACCCACTCATTTTGAGAAGGAACCTATAAATTGATTAAGAAGGACACTAAATCACAGGTAGAGTAGATGGCATTAACAATAGACGCTCTATTAACAAAAACAAAAATCAGTAGGAATATTGAATATATTTACGAATTAGAGGGATTTGACGGAGAATTCAGCCCTTTTCCAAAAGATTTATTGCCTGAAATTCAAGATGTGCTTAGAAAAAAGAATGTTCAGCAGCTTTATTCTCATCAGGCAGAATGTTGGAAATTGGCGCAGGCTCGTCAGGATTTTACAGTTATAACGCCAACTGCTTCGGGAAAAACCTTGACATATAATCTTCCAGTTTTACAGGAAATCATACAAAATCCGTTCTCAAAAGCTCTGTATATTTTCCCTACAAAAGCACTTAGTCAAGACCAAATGACCGAATTACATAACCTGGTAACATTACTTGAGCGAGATATTAAAGTATTTACTTTTGATGGCGATACTCCGGCAGATGCACGGAAGGCTATTCGAAAGCAAGGAAATATTGTTATAACCAACCCGGATATGCTACATCAGGGTATTTTGCCACATCATACGAAATGGATGCAATTTTTCCATAACCTGAAATTTGTTGTAATTGATGAAATGCATATCTATCGAGGTGTATTTGGTTCGCATTTTACAAACCTTATCCGTCGGTTGAAACGCGTCTGTGAATTCTACCGCTCAGATCCTTTATTTATTTTGTGTTCAGCCACTATTGCTAATCCGGGAGAGCATGCGGAAAAATTAATAGAAAAGTCGATAAAAGTGGTCGAGAAATCGGGTGCGCCGGTAAGTCCTAAGAAGATCGCTTTTTATAATCCTCCTGTAGTCAATAAAGAATTAGGTATTCGAGCCAGTTATATAAAACAGGCACGGAATGTTGCAAGAATGTTCATTGAGAATAATATTCAAACAATTGTCTTTGCATTGTCCCGCTTGAATGTGGAAATATTAACTAAGTATCTAAAAGATGATTTCGAGAGTGATCGTGAATCAATGGGACAACCGGAAAAAATTGCCGGATACCGCGGTGGCTATCTACCTAATCGCCGTAGAGAGATAGAAAAGGGGATACGAAGCGGTGAAACTCAAGGTGTAATCTCTACTAATGCACTGGAATTAGGTATCGATATTGGAAATCTTGACGCTGCTATTTTAGCCGGTTATCCGGGAAGTATTTCCAGTACATGGCAACAGATTGGAAGAGCTGGACGTCGTGGTAAAACCGCAGTGGGAGTATTTATTGCTCGTTCTCATCCAATTGATCAATTTTTGATGCAGCATCCTGAATATTTTTTCTCTCGTTCTCCTGAACATGCACGAATTAATCCGGACAATCTTATGATACTTGTCGATCATATAAAGTGTGCAGCTTTTGAATTGCCCTTCAATGAAGGAGATAAGTTTGGTTCTATCAATTGGAAAGACCTACAAGAAATTCTTAAGTTTTTACAAGAAGGCGGAATTCTCTATAAGAGCGGAAATCGGTGGTATTGGTCGGAGGATGTTTATCCTGCAGCAAATGTGAATTTAAGAAGAATCGCCGAAGGAAATTTTGTTGTTGTGGATACGGCTCAAAACAATAAAGTAATTGCGGAAGTGGATTATAGATCGGCAGCCATGACAATATTTCCTGACGCAGTTTATATGGCTTCTGGAACGCAATACATTGTCGATGAATTGGATTGGGATGGACGTAAAGCTTATGTTAGAAAAACTGATTCAGACTACTATACCGATGCAATCGATTATACTAATGTTAAAGTTTTAAGTGAGGATGAGCGGCGTAACTCAGGACAAATAGACGTTTTCCAGGGTGAAGTTCAAGTCGTTACGCGAGTTGTAGGGTATAAGAAAATAAAATTCTATTCACTTGAAAATGTAGGTTACGGGAAAATAAATCTTCCCGATATAGAAATGGCAACAACTGCATATTGGTTCACTATTCCACAAATTATATTGGACAATTTGGTTTATTCAAGGGCAGAATGTATCGATGGAATTTTAGGTATAAGCAAAGCACTCCATTCTGTAGCAGCGTTGAATATAATGAGTGAGACACATGATATTCATCGTGCTATCGGAGATAAGACTTCAGAATGGTTTGCCATGAACACTATTACGCAAAGGGGAATATATACTCCTGCTTCTGAAAATTCTCATTCTGTAAAACTTGATCCGGATGATTTGATAAGATTTCAACCGACAATTTTTATTTATGATAATTACCAGGGAGGTATAGGATTTAGCCCGCTATTATATGATTCTCACGAAGAACTATTACAAAATGTGCTGTCTCTGATTGAAAAATGCCCGTGTAAAGATGGCTGTCCCTCTTGTATTGGTCCTTCAAAGGAAATAGGGAAGAGTACAAAAAAAACTGCAGTGGATATTCTTAGAAATATAGTGAAGTAATTCAGCTAAAATTAAAACAGATTTATATCGTTTTTGCTATATTTTTCAACGCATTTAGGTGAATTATTCTTCACAGAATTGACATAAGTTGAAACCATATAAGAATCAAGATGATTTGGATATGGTTTGAGTAATTGTCTGGCATCTATGTAATTATATTGCATGCAATTAAGCCAGATGTTCAGGTCTTTTTTAGGAATTATTACCGGCATCCGATTGTGAATATAAGAAAGTTCAGAACTTGCTTCAGTTGTTATTACTGTATATGAATATATTTTTTTACCAGTTTGGGCTTTCCAGATATTCCATAATCCAGCCATTGGCATAAGTGATTTATCCTTTCTATGAATGTAGTAGGGCTGTTTTCGACTGCCCTCACGCTTCCACTCATAGTAGCCGTCACTAATGATAATACAGCGATTCTTATATACCAGATTAGAAAATGAAGGTTTTTCTGTTAATGTTTCGGACCTGGCATTAATCAATATCGAAACATTCTTTTCATCTCTGGACCATGAGGGGATCAGACCCCATACCATTGGTTTTACAATGCGGTAATTATCATAAATAAGTGCTGGTACTATATGGGTAGGTGCTATATTGTAACTTGGTGTGTAATTAAAGGAGTCGTCCCATTCATCTATTGAAAGTTGTTCAATAATTTCTAATTTGCCCTTAGTTAGTGTTTTTCGTCCACACATTTTAATTTTCTCTTTTAATTATATGCATTACATATCATTGAAGAATAATTTACAATTTTATCGTGATGTTTTCGCTTTAATTTCTCAACCATTCGCTGAAGGCTGGCTAATTTTTCAATGGTAACTGTATATACGCCAAATGCTTTTTCAACTTTACCTCGCAATACAAACAATGTTTCCCAATTGAGCAGATCGCTGTATTCCGTAAAGACTTTTGGGAACATTATGCACTCATAGATATCCGTTTCATCCTCAAAAGTAACAAATTCCATAGGTTCCCGTTTTTTCGTAGTGGTCACTTTTCGGGTAATATACACACCGGCAAGATTAATTGTCTGCCCTAAGTACTTAGATAAATCTTTAGCCTTTTTTATTTTATTATTAAATATAGGTAAATATTTTGTTAATGGGTGCTCGGATATAGGAAAGCCAAATGATTCTATTTCCAGCATAAGTTTTTGATCGTGGCTTAACAGTTTTTTACTAATAGATATTTGAGTGGATTTTCTTTCACCTTCCTGTAAATAGAAACTCGCCACTTTAAAAGCAATTTCTTTGTGAGTGAGTTCCGGTTCCAATTCATTGAAACAGCCAGCATTGGTCAATAGCATAGCATCTGCAAAATCAATGTCTGTCCTTATGAGAAAATCATCTAATGATTTAAAGTAGCCCGCCTTTCGCTCTTTTAAAATGGCATTAATGCACTTTTGTTGTAACCCTTTAATAGCCATAAATCCCATACGTATTTTGTTTTTTCTGCCTTTATATTCACGGCCACTGAAGTTGATATGTGGCGGCAGTATGCGAATACCAAATCTTCTCGCCTCACTTAAATAAGCATAGGTGGAATAATATCCACCCTGATTTGTAATAACAGCTGCAAGAAATTCCGCTGGATAATGGGCTTTTAGATAGGCACAGGTAAAAGATAACATCGCATACGAAGCGGAATGCGGTTTGCAAAAAGAATAACCGGAAAATGACTGTATCATCTCCCAAAGCGTTATTGCCAGTTCTTCAGAATAACCACGACGTATAGCACCACTAATAAACTTTCTCTTCCAGTAGGGAACCAAATGTTCAAGTGAAGGTCTTGAAATTATCTTCCGTAGATAATCAGATTCAGCGTAACTGAATCCGGCAATATCTCTGGCAACCATAGAGACCTGCTCCTCGTAAACCATAATGCCGTAACTTTCATTCAAACATTTAAGGTCAGGATGTAATAGTTTCCAAGGTTTGCCGTGAATCCTTTCAAGCATAATATTGATATAACGATTTGCAGCAGGACGGATGATCGAAGAGTAGATAACCACATGTTCAAAGTTAACAACGCCTGCTTTAGCCAGAAGTTGACGCGTAGCAGGGCTTTCAATATAAAAGATACCCATAGTCCGTCCGGCTTTCATGAGTGCTTCCGTTTTTGGGTCACCAACAGCCTGAATTGTGTGATAATTCATATACTCATTTCGGTAAATGCCAATCTGTTTCAATGTATCTCGTACAACTGCCAGTGAACGATTGCCTAAAATGTCTATTTTCAACAGCCTGGAATCTTCTACCTGATCTTTTTCCCATTCAACTATCTGTACGCCCTTAGTTGCTATTAGTACGGGTACGTACTTTCGAATTTCATCAGGTACAATAATTACTCCACCCGGATGTACTGAAGAGTACTGGAAAACACCTATGACCTTTTCACTCTCTTCAAGTATTTCTTTAAGTGTATCATCTATATCCAGGTTTTGAAAGCGGTTATCAGTTCTGATCCATTCAACCATATTAGAGAGATGACGGTGATACCCAATCCGTTTAGTTACCGCTTTAATCTCCTCATTGGAAAGCCCATACACCTTGCTTACTTCCCGAATAGATGATCTGGGCTGCATAAAGACCTGATTGGATACCATTGCTGTACGCTCTAAACCATACTTTTTGAAGATATAATCCAGAATATCATTCCGCTCATCCCAGGGAAAATCAACGTCAATATCCGGCATATCTACACGTTCAGGATGAATAAAACGCTCAAAACAGAGATTGTACTTAATTGGATCGACCTGAGTAATAAACAGACAATAACTGACAATAGAGGCTGCACCCGATCTTCTACCAATAGTAGCTCGAGTTTGCTTGACAATATCCCATACAACTAAAAAATAGGGAGCAAATCCTTTTTGTATGATAATTGACAATTCATATTCAATTCGTTTTTTAACAGCCTCAGAGATTTTGCCATATCGCTTTTTTACACCTTGATACACAATTTCTCTTAGTTTCTTATTAGCATGATGCGTTTCCTTGAGAGACATTCCGGGGAAAATTGTATTAACATAAGTCCAATTAGTTTTACATCGCTCTGCTAAATATTGCGCATTGTTAATAGCATCCAGACTGTTTGGAAAAAGATTAATCATTTCTTTCTCAGAACGAAAGTAGTGCTGTTCGCTTTTGTAGTCTTTGGATTTTAATTGAGATAAAGTGAGGTTCTTATCAATTGCCCGAAGAATCTTATGTGTTTTTTGATCTTCAGGTTGCAAAAAATAAGCATCTCCCGTAGCTACTATCTCTAAGTTAAATTTTCCCGATAAGCGTTTTGCTTCATGCTCTGTAACACCATACCGCAATTCAACAAACAGATGAGTATCCGATATGAACTGCGATAGTTGTTTCAATGTATTTTCCTGATGGGCTAAAACAAATATACCTTTGTAGTTATGTTTGAGTATCTCCGAAATTGACAGATTCGGATTGTCATGAACTTTAGAAATTGCTCTGCATATATTTTCATAGCCGGATTGATTTTCTGCTAAGAGGATTATATCATCAGTTGCAGTAATAATGTTCGTTCCGGCTATTGGTTGTATGTTGTTATCTCTAGCGATCTGTACAAAACGGATAAATCCCCATAACCCATTAATTTCTGTGAGGGCTAAGTGACTTTGATGATATGCTTTGGCACGTTCGATTATCTGCCTGGGTGTCGCAGTGCCGGACATTTTAGAAAAGGTAGAATGAACGTTTAGATGAGTAAACATAATTGACCTAAAAACATTTCAAATTTCAAATTGAAAATTTTACTTCGCATCTCAATAATGTCTTTCTATGATACATTTTGCAATTTGATATTTGCAATTTGATATTTATTTGCTTTACCCATAATACGCCAATTGCGAATAGCTATAATTTGCTTTCTGCGCTATCGGTGGCGAAGATTTTTTCCGGGTAACTTTCGGAATCATCAATTCAGATGCTGTGCATATACTGGAAAACTCGTATTTCTTGCGAATTTTATCCAATGTAGCAGATAGTTTATTATTTCTTTCATCCCTGAATATATCCAGTTGTGCGGAAGCGGGATGTAAATCGGTAACATCAATAAGGATAGATCGAATACGATTCCGGCGATAGTTGGCTTGAACGAATAAATCAATAGATGTATCAGTCACAGATTTGTCATCGTTGAGCAGGAGGGACCCTTTCCTGGCATTTTTATAGCCATCCGTATAGTGAACCTCTAAGGTAACTGATTTTGAGACCTGTCGTTTTTGTCGAAGCTGGTATGCTACCTGCTCGGCAAGATTTTTTACCACTACTGTTAATATTGCCTCGTCGTTTGTATCCGCATCCAGAACTGTTTGCTCAATGATATGGTCGCGTAATTTAGGTGACTTTACTACGGATCTGTCCTGACCATTGGCTTCCATCCGTATTTTTCGGTAATGCCGACCAAAGAGTATTTGACCCGATTCCGAATCTGAAACTACCTCCTGGATATTTTTTACCTGCTGAAGGAATAAAAACTTGACAATCCTATTCACGGGTTTTTCTTGTACTGATGGTAAAACCTCCGATTGCAGTGGAGCAAGAAAGCGAGGTTCACTGCCAGGCTCAATTTTGTAAATGTTTTCAGGTACTACGGCAGTGGAAATGCGGCTGACCAGTTTGTTAGCGCTAATACCGATTAGACTATTTAGATTTGCTCTGGAATGGATGTTATTTGATATTAAGTATCCCGCCTGGATATTATTTTTATAAATATTATCCATCCCCGTCATGTCAATGTAGTATTGTCCAAAGACAGTAGGTTCAATAGCAGGAGAATAAACAGACAATGTCTTATAGATATATCGGTGCATTTTAGAATACAGAATGGAATTGTAGGGTAAAAGTACTACGCTATGCGACATCTTTCGAGCAAGAGAGACTTTTAATCCTTTTTGCAAACCCTCTTCACTAGCTTCTTTAGATACTGAAATAATCGTCCCGTTCTGCTGATTGGAAGAAATAATAGCAATGGGGCGATTGCGAAGGCTGGAATCTAACATTTGCTCTACTTGAAGTTCAAAATCTTTTAACCTTATATGAAATACAGACCTGTCCATAATTAGTCATATTTTCTAAACACAAATAATACAATGCCACCAATTCTAAATTCATCTTCCGGTCTGACATGAATAATATCATACTCCGGGTTACGTGGATGTAATTCAATACCAGTTGGTTTAGGATAATAACGTTTCAGTGTTGCCTCATTATTGATAAAAGCAACGACTGTTTGCCCGTATTCTGCATCAGGTTTATTGCGGATGATGACATAATCTCCATCTTGAATATTATCTTCAATCAGGGAATTACCTTTGACTTTTAGTACATAATTATCCGGGTGAGTATAGGAGGGGAATACTTCAATAAGTTCTCTGTTTTCAATTGCCTCCAAAGGATAACCAGCAGCAATTAGTCCGAGTAAAGGTAAAGTATTATCTTGCCGCTGTTCCACCGAAAGTGCCCGTTTTCCATTGTAACCTCTTGTCCGCTTGAGAGCGCCGGAACTTTCCAATTCATTGACATACCAATTTATAGTGCCTAAAGATTTAATATTTAAGCCGTCCATTATTTCTTTGAAAGTAGGTGCTCGTCTGTTATCACTGGCGAAACTCTGGATAAAGTCCAAAAATCGCTGTTTTTTGGGTGATAGTTGCATCTTCATTTTTTCTCCCTACAAAAATCGTAAGTTACTCGCAAGTAATATAAGATATATTTATTCAAATGCAAAGTATTTTTTAAAAAAATATCCGTCACTAAGGCATAAATAATATTTCTTTGTGATGTCCATGGAAAAAAGTTTGCTGAGAAAAATGAGACGATATTTATTGTAATCCTTACCATCTCAAAAGACAGGGCAAGTAAATCAAGATATTGATCTGATAGATTTGCCATAATTTGCCTATATATTTAGTACTGGTATTTAGAATTCTAATAACAGAGAGAGCTATTTTGAATAAAACACTATTGAGTCTACTTAAAAAAGAAATATTCTTAGAAAGTGAAACCTCCGATAGATCGAAGAAACGGTTATACGAATTGGATTGTATATAACAACTTATCAGATATAATAACTGTTTCTCTCATCTCAAAGAGATCCCGTTGGGATAGAGATGCCTTTCCGTAGGTCACGTAGGATTCCTTCGGAGAATCTCCAGAGGATTCCGCTGAGACCTTCGTGATTGTCAAACAGTTTCTGAATTTTTTGTATTATGCTTAATACACTTCAAATTTCAACCTTTCTCAAGCAGACTCACTATTTATTCTCAATTTCATATAATTTCTAAATAATTGGATTAATTGTCGTTAATATTATCAATAGGACACATCATAAACCATACCGCGTAATTTTTAATACGTTGCTGAACATCGTATGTACCGACCTATTCAGTAATTTTTAATTTTTATCCGTTTTTCCGTTCTAATGATGGATTATTGGAACAATGGGTAACTTAGAATTGCATACCTGTCTTGCTACTGAAAAATTGATGGTCTCGTTGTTTAGATGTAAAGTCTATCCTGTTCCTTTTTGGGGAATTATTTAAGTAGTATCACCTTCCGTGTCTGAACAAAACTGCTACTCTCCATTCTAATAAAATAGATTCAGCTAGTAAGTTGTTTTCCGTTCCAACTGAGTGTGTGATTTCCATCACGTAAATAGTTATTGGTTATAGGTTAAATAAACGTTTACCTTTTCCCTAGACGGATCTCCCTTAAGTATTCCTATCCATGATTGAATTTATCAGAAATCAGACAAGATTGTCTGATTTAGTTCTGAAACCTCGGATAACTTAAGTAAAATTAAATGTTGTTATAAAATAAATTTATGATTTAATTATGAACCAAAACTGAGGTTAAGTATGTGCGGAATTATTGGTTATATCGGCAATAAAAATGTTGTTCCATTACTAATTGATGGTCTAAAAAAACTCGAATATAGAGGCTATGATAGTGCTGGAATTTGTGTGTCTAATGGAAATGAAATGAAAATCATAAAAAACGCAGGGAAAATATCAAAACTGGAAAAACGTCAAGAATTAGCTAAATTGAAAGGAAATATTGGAATAGCTCATACAAGATGGGCAACACACGGAGAACCTAATGAAACCAATGCACATCCACATTTTGATTGTAAAGGCGATATATCTATAGTTCACAATGGAATTATTGAAAATTATCAAGCACTAAAGGATTTATTAGAAAAAGAAGGACATAATATTGTATCTGAAACCGATTCGGAAATTATCGCACACTTGATTGAAAAATTCTATTCCGGAAACATCGAAGATTCTGTAATCAGGGCACTTAATAATATAGAAGGAACATTTGGGCTGCTTGTTGTACATCGGAACGAGGAAAAAATCATTGCTGCCAGGAGAGGATCTCCTCTAATTATAGGTTTAGGTAAAGGTGAAACTATAGTCGCTTCTGACGCAGTTGCAATATTTAAGCATACGAAAAGAGTTGTTTATCTTCAGGATAATGAAATATCTATTATAGACAGGGATGGTTTTGCGATAAAGAATTTAGCAGGGAAAAAGGTCGGTAAAAAGGTACAGGAAATAAAGTGGAATATTAATGAGATAGAGAAAAAAGGTTACAAACACTTTATGCTAAAAGAGATTTTTGAGCAACCTGAAGCAGTAGCAAATACTTTACGGGGAAGAATTAAAAACGGTAAGATAAGATTAAGTATTGATCTAGATTTGAATAAATTGAATAGAATTCTTATAACAGCATGCGGAACAAGCTGGCATTCGGCTTTAATCGGAAAATACATTATTGAAAACCTTGTAAATATTCCTGTCGAAGTTGATTATGCCTCTGAGTTTAGATATCGAAATACATTGGTTAACGAAGATGATCTCATGATTGTTATCTCACAATCCGGAGAAACAGCTGATACTCTTGCCGCTTTATTAAAGGCAAAATCTGAAGGAGCAAAAACAATTGGGCTTGTTAACGTTGTTGGCTCTACAATAGCGAGAGAGGTTGATTCCGGTATATATATTCACGCCGGTCCGGAAATCGGTGTAGCGAGCACAAAAGCTTTTTTATGCCAGGTTGCTGCTCTTTTAATTATTGCTTTATATATCAAACAGCAAAAAGGAATGGCGTTGGATCAAAAATTACTGAAAGCATTAAAAAATATTCCTGATAAAATCGCTATTACTCTTAAACAATCAGAAGAAATAAAAAAAATTGCAATGCAGTTCGAAGATAGGAAAAATTTCCTTTACCTTGGTAGAGGAATGAATTTCCCCGTGGCATTAGAGGGCGCTTTAAAGCTTAAAGAAATTTCGTACATCCACGCAGAAGGTTATCCGGCTGCAGAGATGAAACACGGTCCAATAGCGTTAATTGATGAAAATATACCAGTAGTTTTTCTTGCAACAAAAGGGCCTGTTTTTGATAAAGTATTAAGCAATATGCAGGAAGTGAAAGCAAGAAAAGGTATAATAATTACAGTGACAGATAATGGAAATAAAGCAATAGAAAGACTTTCAGATTATGTACTTAAGGTTCCGGAAACGCTAGAAGAACTATCCCCATTAATAAACGTAATTCCCTTACAGCTCTTAGCATATTATATTGCAGATATGAAAGGTTTGAATGTTGATAAACCCAGGAATCTTGCAAAATCCGTCACAGTGGAATAAACACAAAGTTTTTACTCTCGTTCCGTGGCTCTTAATATGGAACGGAAAGTATTATTCGGGAAATCAAAAATCAGCCTGACAGGTGTAATAAATTTTAAACATTAAAGTCTATAATAAAATCACAGGGCTATATACTAAAATAATTAAATATATATTCAAATATCCTTATAATATTAATTTTATCACAATTAATGTATTATTTGTTTGACTATTTATTTAATACAACTTATATTCTACACCATTATTTGTTTATGAGAAAGTGACTAAAGTGAACTAAAGTGAAAAGTGAACTAAAGTTGAAAGTGCCTAAAGTGAACTAAAGTGAAAAGTGACTAAAATTAATTATTGATAATTGGAAATTGACAATTGAGGAAGTGCCTTCTCCCGGAGGGATTCTCCAAAGGAGTCCGCTGTGACCTTCGGAAGTGGCATCCCGACACGTCGGGGAAAAATAATCCAGATTAGTAAGACAAAAAAAAGGAGTTTCAGATGTTAGAAAAGGTTAAAAAAGACAATGTTGAATTCATCAGTCTGCAATTTTTCGATTTAGTTGGTGTTCCTAAAGAGGTAATTATACCCTCAGAGGAGTTGAACGACGCAATAACCAATGGAGTGTGGTTCGATGGTTCTTCAATAGAAGGATTTGCTCGTATTCACGAAAGCGATCTATTCTTGAAACCCGACATATCAACATATTCTCTTGTACCGTGGTTAAAAGAAAATGGCAAAACAGCAAGAGTGATTTGTGATATTTATAAATCTGATGGGAAACCATTTGAAGATGATCCAAGATATATACTTAAAAATATAATCAATGAAACTCTTAAAAAGGGATACCAATTTAATGTCGGTCCGGAACTTGAATTTTACTTGTTCAGGCAGGATGGTACTTCAAAGACCAACCCGATAGATTCCGGCAGCTATTTTGACTTAACATCTTACGAGGGTTATAAAGTTATAAAGGAAATTATTAATGCACTCAGAAGTTTTGGAATTAATGTTGAAACTTCTCACCATGAAGTAGGGAGGGGGCAGTATGAAATTGATTTCAATTATGGCACAGCATTAGAAACAGCCGATAGACTCCTTACATTGAAATATACAATTAAAAAAATAGCGCAAATGCATGATTTGCGAGCTACTTTTATGCCCAAACCAATAAAGGGAGTTGCCGGTTCCGGTATGCATACTCATCAAAGTCTGTTTGATATTAAGACAGGGAAGAACATTTTCTGCGACGGAAATAATAAATACAGATTATCAAAAATCGCTAATAATTTCATAGCTGGTCAATTAAAACATATTAAAGCAATGTGTGCAATTCTCTGTCCAACTGTCAATTCTTATAAAAGATTAGTTACTGGATATGAAGCACCTGTATATATAACATGGGCAAGTATGAACAGAACAACTTTGATAAGAGTACCAAATTGGTTTAAACAAAAGCCCGAATCAGCCAGAATCGAATTGAGATGTCCTGATCCCACTTGTAATCCATATTTGGCATTTGCAGTAATGCTTAAAGCTGGTCTTGACGGAATAGAGAATAATCTTACTCCAATAGAACCAATTGAAAATAATATTTTCAAGTTTGATAGTGAAAATTTAGTAAAAAATCATATAGATATTTTACCGACATCTCTATCGGAAGCTTTAAATGAATTGAAGAACGATGAAACAATCCAGGAAGTTCTCGGAAATCACCTGTCTGGAAAATATATCAGTATAAAAACAAAAGAAGTAAATGAATATAAAATGCAGGTATCGGATTGGGAGATAACCAGATACCTGGATATGTTTTAGAAGTAAAAATATTATTCCATATTTCTACATTTTGTAGAGCCTCGTAAATAGAATAGATTTCCAATATAAATTTATTATCTTATCAAGTTGTTTGATAAGGATTAATAATTTTTTAAGATGGTGTTAATATCAACAAATAATTGTAAAATTGAGAAGTCAAAATGATGGAAATTGCTATTTTCGTTTTAATAGTTATTTTAGCTATACTTCAACTCATAGTCATTTTTAAAATCAGCGGAATAAATAATACCCGTATTGAAAAATTATTCGGCGAACAAAAAGACAAAACAGTATTTTTTCAATCAAAATTGGCCCTGTTTCCTGAATTAGTAGAGTCTAAAATAGCCGATACTATACAGAAACGCTTTACGACGTTTGCCGATAGTATTATGACGAAAAACCAGGATCTAATTGAAAAATTTCATTGAGTATTAGAATTTTACTTCTATATTATCAACTTTTATAGAGAATAAAACATATTAAAGGGTAATTGAAAAATCATTATAAGTAGCTATAAATGAAGATATTACATACAGCTGATATACATCTAAAAGAATTTGAAGATGAAAGATGGAAAACTTTAATAAAACTTATTGATATAGGTAAAGAACAGAAAATTGACATTTTTATTATCGCTGGAGACCTTTTTGATAAAAATTATAATGCAGAAATATTAAGACCGAAAATACGTTCCTTGTTCTCAAATACTACATTCAAAATCATAATAATTCCTGGAAATCACGATAGCAATTCTTATACAAGTGATATGTATTTTGGAGAAGATGTAACTGTTTTAATTGATTTACAAAAACCTTTTGAATATGAAGGTCTTAATATATGGGGAATGCCTTTTGAGCAAATAGATTCAGAAGATGTTCTTAAAAAACTTCATTCTCTGCATGGTAAATTAAATGATGAAAAGACAAATATTTTGCTTTATCATGGTGAATTGCTTGATGCCTTTTATTCAAGAAAAGATTTCGGTGATGAGGGAGAAGAACAATATATGCCGTTAAAACTTTCCTATTTTAAAGATTTAAATATAAAATATGTTCTATCAGGCCATTTTCATTCAAATTTTGACATAAGAATACTAGAAAATGGAGGATACTTCGTTTATCCTGGATCACCTATCTCAATAACTAAAAGAGAAGTTGGGCAGAGAAAAGTAAATATTTTTGAGGTTGGAGAACCACCGCAGGAGCATCTGCTGGATTCACCTTTTTACGAACAGATATTAATAGAAATAGATCCTTATAATGATATTAATCCGATAGAGATTGTTGAAAATCGTTTAGAAAATGCTCATCCAGAAGCGAAAATTATTTTTACTATTAGAGGCTATATCAATAGTGAAAAAATTAATATAACTGAGGATGAACTTCATAAAAAGTTAAAAAATTTGTTAAAAAATAAACTTATAGAAGAGCATTTTGAATTAAAAGATATAAGCAATATCCTCGAAGATGACCTATTTAAAAGTTTTAAGAGTAAACTTGAACGAACTGAGTTTGATGAAAAAAAGAAAAAACAGATAATTAACTTAGCAATAAAAGCCATTATCGGAGCAAGATCGTGAAGATAAAGGAATTTTCTATACGGCGATATGGACCTCTTCCTGATTCTGGTAATATTACACTTCAGAGTTTTAATCTATTTTTTGGTAAAAATGAAGAGGGAAAAACTTTAACTATCGATGCTCTTGTTAAATTATTAATAGGAAAACATGTAAAGGATTTTGAGAATATAGACAGAGTAGATGAGAGTCCGAATGGTTATGTTATTGTTGAAGATAGATCCGGCAACGAAGTTAAACTTACAGAAAAGAGAAATATAACAGCTATGTTGGATTTATCTCCTTATGAATGTCGGAATATTTTTATAGTAAGAAATAGTGATCTTTCTATTGCTAATGAATCCAATTTTTATACAGGTATTGCAGATCGACTTACAGGTTTAAGAACGGAAGAAATTAAAAAAATCAAAGATGAATTAAGAGATATTGGAAAACTAACACCTTCTGGAAGTTTTCGTAATGATGGAGCAAGTAATAAGCTTAAATCAAAAATTGAAAAAGCACAGCAAATAATCAACAAAATAGAACATTTACCGGAAGAAATAGATATTGATGAATTGGATAGGACTGAAGAGGAATCTCTAAAATACAGGGAGGAAATAAACAGAATAATCTCTGATATTAATGATTTAGAAGGCGCCAGGAATAGGGAAAAATATGAGAAGGGTAGAGAAGCATTAAATAAATTAAAAGAATCTGTAAAAAGATTAAATGAGTTAAAAGGCTATAATGAAGACGACGAGCAATTATGGAGAGGAGCTGAACGAGAAATAAGAAACTATGAAGGAGAAAAACAAAAACTTTTATCAGAACTAAGAGAAAATGAGGAAGAATTCAAAAAGATATCTAAAGAATTAAAGGAAAAGGAGAGAGATTTTAAAATTTTAAATGAAAGGAAAGATGCTTTAAATAATGATGTTAAACCGGAATTAAAGATTTACGAAAAAGAGAGAATAAATATAGCAAAAGTTGAAAAGAAAAGTAAGTCATTTTCCTTTTTAAGGATTTCTTCTGCGGCTCTTCTTGTACCATCAATAATTGGAGCCATAATCAAACCTATATTCGTTTTTTATATTCTAATAATTCTCTTTTCGTTCCTATTTTTCATTTCATTATACCCACTATTTTTATATTCAAAAAAGATGTCTCAACTCAGTGGTTTATTCGAAGAGATCAGGTTGATTCTATCAAAATATAATATGAGTTCAGATACTTTCGAGGGCATCCTTTCAAATATTCAAAAATTTGATGACGAATTTCAAAAAAGTTCTGAAGGGATACAAGATACGAAAGAGGAAGCCGGAATTCTCAGGGGAAAAATTAGAGACATAAAAGAGAGATATCTTCCGGAAAGTGAAAAAAAGATCAAAACCGCTAATAAGAAAATAGACCAGATAAAGAAGAAATCAGGAGAAGATATTCTCAAAGATTATAATGAAAAAATGGTGATTAAAAAGAATGTGGATAAAACGATTTTAGAACAAAAAAGTGTTTTAAGCAGCATCATTGGAAAGGGTGGAGGTGCATTAAAGGAAAATATCACTTTTTGGGATAAAGAACTTGAAAGATTGGAAGATTACAAAATTAAAGCTTTAGAAGTTAAGTATGATGATATGAAAGTAGAAAAATTGAGGGACGAAAAGTCTCAAGTTGAAGAGAAACTAGTACAAATAAATAGTCTGAAGAAGATTTATCAAAAACAATTAGAAGAGATTGAAAGAGAAGCAAATAATCTTTTACGATTAGAATCAGATTTCTTGCATTGCAGGACATCAACGGATTTACAGGCAATTAAAAGCAAATTGCAAAATTTTTTGGATGAGAGTGAAAATAATAGAAATAATGTTTTAGATACAATTAAGATTTTCGAAGAAATTGAATCAGAAGAAAAAGAAAAAGTCACCGAATTATTTGGTGATGATAATTCAATTTCAAAATATTTCAGCGACATAACCGATGGAATCTATGAAAATGTTCTTTTTAACAAGGAAACAGGTAAAATTGAAGTTAAACGCAAAGATGATAAAGTGCTAGAAGCAGACAAATTATCCGGTGGAGCTTATGACCAATTATATCTTTCTATTCGGCTTGCTCTCGGAGAAAAGCTTTTAAAAGGAGCAAAGGGTTTTTTCATTATGGATGATCCATTTATAAAATCAGATGAATCAAGATTAAAAAGGCAAGTTAAAATGCTGAAGGATATTTCTAAGATGGGTTGGCAGATTCTCTATTTTAGTGCTAAAAGTGAAGTCAAGGTTGCTTTAAAAGGTTCTATTAAAAATAAAACAATTAATTTTATTGAAGTAAAGGGAATATATTTATAAAATTTTAATATAGAAGAGATTTAATATGGAGTTTAACTATAATGTTTCTTAGCGAATTAGATACAAGAGCAAAACTTATTGATCCAGCATTGCATAGATGCGGATGGACAGAAGACCTTATTAGACGCGAAGAAACTGAAAAAGGTATCGATATTATAGATGGAAAACCAAAAAGGAGAAGAAAAGGAAGAACAGATTATCTTTTACGAATAAGAGTAAATATTAGCTCTCAACCTGTTGCTATTGCATTAATAGAGGCTAAACGGAGTGACGACCCTCCTTATAAAGGTCTTGAACAAGCAAAGAAATATGGACGATTGAATCATGTTCCGTTTGTATATTCTTCTAATGGTTATCAATTTGTTGAGTATGATAATTTTTCAGCCAAAACTTCATATCCACTTACTTTAGGGGAATTTCCAACACCCACACAAATTCGCCAACGTTACGAGAAAGGAATTGGATTATCACTTGAAAGTGAACAAGCAAAACCACTACTTGTTCAATATAATAGAGGTGAAGCGAGTCGTCGCTATTATCAGGATGCAGCAATTAGAGCAGCACTTGAAAAAATAGCACAAGGCAGAAAAAGAATGCTCCTTTTTCTCGCTACTGGTTCCGGAAAAACATTTATTGCAGTCCATCTCTTGAAAAAAATTGCAGATGCCAATCAACTTAGAAAAGTTTTATTCCTTTGTGATAGAGATGAACTTCGTACTCAAGGTTTAGTAGCCTTTCAGAATATCTTTGGGAATGACGCAGCTTCAGTAACAACTTCAAAACCTCAAAAAAACGCAAGAATATTGATTGCAACCTACCAAACTTTAAATGTATCATACGAGTCTGAAGATGCTAAATTCTTTATTGAAAACTATCCTGAAAACTACTTCAGCCATATTATTATAGATGAATGCCATAGAAGTGCCTGGGGTAAATGGAGCATTGTACTTAGGAGAAACTCAAAAGCCGTTCAAATTGGTCTTACTGCAACTCCTCGCTATTGGGAAGGTGGAGATGAAACGGAACAAAAAGAAGACAAAAAGATAACCGCAAATAACATTGAATATTTTGGTGAGCCTATTTATGAATACAGTATGTCTCAAGGAATTGAAGACGGTTATCTCCCTGCATGCGAAATTATAAGGCGGGATATAAATATTGACCTAACAGGTGTAAGCCGAAGAGATATTGAAGTCCTTGGTGCAAAAGATGCTACTACTGGACAGCCACTTTTACCTGATGAAACTCGAGAGATTTATGAAGCACCATCTTTTGAAAATGTTATTCAGTTACCCGATAGAGTAAAAGAGACATGCTGTAATTTATTCAAAATGCTCCTTCAAACTGGCGGACCTCATCAGAAGACGATTATTTTTTGCACTCGTGATACTCATGCTGATGCCGTTGCTTCAGAAATGAACAATCTCTATGCTAATTGGTGTGCCCAAAATGGAAAGGAAAGGCTTGAGTCTTATGCTTTTAAATGCACCGCCGCTGTGGGAGGAAGTCAATATATTTCAGATTTGCGAGGTTCACAACGCACACATTTTATTGCTACAACTGTTGACCTTATTACCACGGGTGTTGATGTGCCAATTGTTCGTAATGTTGTCTTCTTCAAGTATGTTCGTTCCCCTATTTCGTTTCAACAAATGATGGGACGTGGGTCAAGAATCCACCTTCCTACAAATAAGTTAATGTTTCGTGTATATGACTATACAAATGCTACTCGGCTTTTGGGAAAGGAGTTTAAGATAAGACCTACACCCACAAAAGAGCCAAAAGAACCAGGAGAGGGAGAAAAAGTAAGGGTAATCCGTGTAGAGGGGTTTGATATTCACATAAATCCTGCGGGAACTTATATTGTTACTGAAAAGGAAGGAAGATTAGCAATGCTTACTGTAGAAGAATATACACAAAGGCTTGCTGAACATCTTATTGAGGAGACAAGGACATTTTATGATTTTCGTCAATGCTGGATAAATCCCCAGAAGCGAAAAAATCTTATAGACTCACTTCCCGATGATGGGCGAGGGATAAGACTACTCCAGGAACTTCTGAACCGAAAAGAATATGACCCCTATGATGTACTGGCAGAGATTGGATTTGGTGGAGCTCCCAAAAGCCGTAAGGAAAGGGTAGAAGCACTTCATTACAAACACAATGCCTGGTTCAAGAGTTTACCATTAGCAACAGCGAATACATTGTTTGCCCTTGCAAGTCAATTTGAAAAGGGTGGGACTGAGGAGCTAGAAAATCCTTATGTGTTCAATGCTCCCGATGTAGTTAAGGCAGGAGGTCTAAAATCTTTGAAAATTCTAGGTAACCCCGAAGATATAATTAACCAGACAAAAGAGAGATTGTTTGCAATATGAACAGGAATAATAAGTTATTTGATTTTCTTGTGGCGAATGTTATTTATCCAATGTGTAGCAAAAAGGGAAAAATCTTTTTTATATGCTCAAAAAAGGGAGTATTAACTGAGGATAAATCTCAGGAAATTATAGAACTGTTAGAAATCAAAACAGGTGATGATTGTAAGATAATCAGAAATGAAGTGAAAGAGTGTGTTGCTGCACTTCGGCAAAATCGTCCAATCAAGAAATGGATAAAAGAAGAAAGACCACGAGAAATGCTGATTAGTTCTGGTGCTGAATCGCTCTCTTTATCAAAACTTTTGGCAATAATTCTACGAACTGGAAAAGAGGGAACAAGTGCTGAAGAACTATCAAAGAGATTATTAAATAAATTTGGAACACTTAGGGCGATAGATTCCGTGCCAATTTCCGATATCCGTAAAATTGACGGGATAGGACCTGCAAAAGCAGCACAAATAAAAGCTGCATTTGAACTCGGAAAGCGACTATACAAGGAAAGTGCTCAAAAGCAGAAAAAGATTAAAAAGCCTGATGATGTCATTAATTATGTTGCAGAGTATTACGGACCTTACCTGAGAGATGTAAAGAAAGAGTCCTTTAATGTGATATTATTAGATATAAAAAATAAACCAATTCACAACATAGAAATAAGCAAAGGCAGTATTAATGCAAGCATAGTTGACCCTAAAGAGATCATAAAAGAATCTACATTGAAATCTGCTTCTTCCATTATACTGGTTCATAATCATCCATCAGGTGAGACTGAACCTTCTGCTGATGATATTAAACTTACTAACAATATCGTTGATGCTTGCAATGTCGTGGGGATAAAAGTTCTTGACCATATAATTATCGGTAAAAATAAAGAGGATTATTATAGCTTTGCAAATGCAGGATTAATAAAATGAGTATTTACATTATAAATGAAGAAGAATTGAAAAAATTATTAGAACGCGGAGAAACTGAAACAATTGAATTCAAAGAAGTTGCAAATAAAGGATTTTATAAAACCATTTCTGCATTTTCTAATACTAAAGGTGGAATAATTCTTCTCGGCATTGACAAAAACAGTAATATTAAAGGAGCTGAACAATCCAATAGATTTCTTGAAGATTTAACCAATCGCATTGTAAATAAATTAGCCATCTATCCTGATATAGAAACGATAAGCATAGAAGGGAAACGAGTTATTGCCATTAAAATCACTCATTCAGGTTATCTTGTCTCTTATGAAGGTCGCTATTATGAACGGGTCGGAAATACAACCAGAGAAATGAACTCTGAAAAATTACGGACTATGCTATTAAGATATAAGTCCTGGGATTCAATGACAAATAATTTCCCAATTACAGAAATTAATACCGCTACTCTTGATAGTTTCATTCGTATTGCCGTTAAAAATAACAGATTAACCAACATATCCTTAGATGAATCGCCGGGAATCATTTTGGAAAAGCTTGGACTAAAGGTAAATGAAAAACTTACTAATGGAGCAGTTCTTCTCTTTGGCAAAAATCCGCAAAAGCATTTCATTAACCTTTGTGTAAGAATAGGTCGCTTCAAAACAGAAACCACTATAATTGACGATAAATGGGTTAAGGGAAATCTCTTTCAACAATTTGAAGAAACTCTTAAAATCATAAAGCAATTTATGGGTGTCCGTTATGAAATAAAAGGAGTTGAACGGCAGGATATCTGGGATTACCCTATTCCTGCTATTCGTGAAGCTCTGCTGAATGCACTTACTCACAGAGATTACTTTAATATAGCAAATTTCATTGTTATAAAAGTGTACGATGACCATATATGGTTTTCAAACCCAGGTGGACTTCCTGAGGGTATAACTATTGAACAACTGAAAAAACCACACCAATCATATTTGCGTAATCCATTGATTGCAAAGGCATTTTACCTTGCAGGTTTCATTGAACAATATGGCAGCGGAACAGTGAGAATGGTTAATTGGATGAAGGAAGCAGGATTACCTGAACCGGAATATAAAGAAGAAATGGGTGGATTTTCTGTCTATTTTAACAAAGATATTTATACAGAAGAATATTTAAGAAAAAAAGGATTGAATGAAAGACAGATAAAAGCATTGATATATGTCAAAAAGAAAGGCAAGATAACGAATAAGGAGTACCAGGAGATAAATATTTGTTCAAGAAATACAGCCACAAATGACTTAAGGATTTTAGTTGAGAAAGAAGTATTGAAAGAAAGTGGAAAAAAGGGAGCAGGGGCTTATTATGTTATTGCACAATAATTGCCTTAATTGCATATCTATTGCACAACAATTGCACAATCAGAGAAAAAAGGAAGAAATTATGAATTACAATAACAGACATTTATCGGACATTATTGGAGGGAATAAAGCAGAAAAGAAATGAATCCAAAATAAGCCAAAATAAGTTTAATGAGCCAAAAATGAGCCATAAAAGGTAAAACAACCCATAACTAAAGGAAGAAAATGAATTGACTATCAATTGACTAAATTGACTAATAATTAACCAATGACCAATTGATAAATGATAGAAAGAGGATTAATTGGATGAAGGAAGCAGCATTACCTGAACCTGAATATAAAGGATAAATGGGTGGATTTTCTGTCTATTTTAACAAAGATATTTATACAGAAGAATTTTTAAGAAAAAAAGGATTAAATGGAAGACAGGTAAAGTCGGTGATATATGTGAAAGAGAGGGGGAAGATAACTAATAAGGAATATAGGGAAATTTTCGTAAAAACAGACAGAACTGCTCTTAGAGATTTAATAGTTATTTGTGAAAAAGGCATTTTTCAAAAGGTTGGTAAGACTGGAAGAAATGCCGAATACATCATATCTCGACAGAAACCCGACAAACACGACATTAACCCGACACAAACCCGATAATTGCCTTATAAATGCCTCAGAAACGACTCAAAAGACGAAAGGGGCAATAAAGGGGCACCAAAAGAGCAAAAGACGCATTAATGACGCAATTAACAAATTTAAAGGAATTTATGAACAGTAAAATATTTTATAAATCTGGAGTAATAAAATGTTTAATGAAAAGGTGATCCAATATTTTTTATATAAGGAATCTATTAAAGAAAACAGCAAAGTTTTTTTTAATTTATCACATAATTTTAAAGTGAATGAGAATAGAAATTGGTGTTATTACATAGGAACAGATGTTGATCTCTTAAAGATAACTGAAGAAGATGAAATAATAGCATACGAAATAAAAGGAATGAGAAAAGATAAAGGAAAGAATGAGCCTCCTCGTCTATATGAAGGCTTAGATCAAGCATTAGGGTATCTAAATTTACCGTTTGTGATGGAAGATAACAATTTTAAGCCAAAATTTAATGGAGGATCTTTTGATTTTGTTTATCTTGTACATGCAAGAAATAAAATAGATTTCTCAGAATGTGAAAAAAGAGTTTTTAGCCTAGTACCCGTCGGATTTATTCTTATTACAACTGAAGGAAAATTTGAAATAGTCAAAGAAGCTATAAGAAATCCTCTTCAAATAAAAGAAGCAAAAGAGCATTTACTGAATCATTTGAATACTTTGAATAAATTTTCAACTGAAAGTAAAATTTTCAAAAACATTAGAAAAGAATTTAAAAGGCAATTAACTAAAATTAAAAATGATTAAGCAAAAGATAAATAAAGAACTTATTACAGAAAAATCAAAAGGAATGTATGAACTCCCAGAAGGCTGGAAATGGGCAAGACTGGGAGAGGTGTGTGAAATAAATCCTCGGCGTCCAAAAAATTTTACTCGTTTAACAGAAAGTACAACAACATTTATTCCAATGTCAGCAGTTAATGGAAAGGCTGGTACAATAATAAAACCGAAAGTTGTTCCGTATTCAAAAGTTTTTAAAGGTTATACATATTTTGAGGAAAATGATGTTCTCTTTGCGAAAATTACACCTTGTATGCAGAATGGTAAGCATTTAATTGCAAGAAATTTAATTAATGGTATCGGATTTGGGACGACAGAATTTCATGTTTTGAGACCAAATAGAAATGTCTTACCAGAATGGGTTCACTATTTTATCAGGCAGCCGTATTTCTTGCAAGAAGCCACGGGATACTTTACAGGGGCAGTGGGTCAACAAAGAGTGCCACAGGAATTTTTGTCAAATTATCTTATTCCTTTACCACCAATCTGTAAACAAAAACGCATTGCATCAAAAATCCAGGAACTAATGCAAGAAATTGATAAAGCCCGAACTGCCTGCGAAAAACAACTTGAGGCAGCTAAAACCCTTCCTTCTGCCTATCTGCGAGAAGTTTTTGAAAGCGAAGAAGCAAAGAAGTGGAAGAAAAAAAGGCTGGGAGAGGTATTGGAAACCATTGAAAGTGGTAGCCGTCCCAATGGTGGTGTTTTCGAAATTAGAGAGGGGATACCCTCAATAGGAGCAGAGCATTTGAATTTAATAGGTGGATTTAATCTTAGTAATATTCGCTTTATTCCTAAAGAATTCTATAAGACCATGAAAAGAGGGAAAATTCAAAAAGAAGATGTTCTGGTAGTTAAAGACGGGGCTACGACGGGGAAAGTTTCCTTTATTGGCAATAATTTCCCTTATGTGGAAGCAGCAATAAATGAGCATGTGTTTAGACTTAGAGTAAAGGCACTTTTAAACCAAGAATTTCTCTTTTGGTTTCTTTATTCAACAGAGGGGCAAGGTCTAATACAGCAAGAATTCCATGGTTCTACTCAAGGTGGAATAAATCGTCAATTTGTAAACGGTGTGTATATCCCAATTCCTAATCTTCCCATTCAGCAACGCATCTCTACTGAACTTAAAGAAAAAATGGCAGAGGTTAAAAACCTAAAATCTGCAATCAACAATCAACAATCTGCGTTGGATGCCTTGCCACAGGCAATTCTAAGAAAGGCGTTTAGGGGTGAGTTATAAATATGAAAGAAGAAATTTTAGCAGATGCACCTTTAGAAAATACTAGGGATGATCGCCTTGGATATGCGCCTTTTGCAAAGAATTTAGCTGATACTCTTTGTAAAAGGACGACTAATGAATGCTTAGTATTTGCTTTATTTGGCTCTTGGGGCAGTGGAAAGACAACTTGTCTAAATTTCGTCTTACATTATGTTAACAAAAGGCCAGAAAATCAGCGGCCTTTAGTAATACGATTCAATCCTTGGTGGTTTTCAGGGCATGGAGATTTACTTCAACAGTTCTTCAGAGAATTTTGTGTAGCCTTAGGGAAAGAAGAGAAGTTTAAAAAAGCAATAGAAATTATTGCTAATCTTGCTGAGATTGCATCCGAGATCCCTGAACCAACAGGCATCGGTAAACTCGGAGGGAAACTTGCTTCTCAGTGGCTTAAACAGGCAAAAAAAGACAAAGAAGTATGGAAAATAAGAGAGCAGATAAAAAAAGATATAAGGAAGCAGAACCAAAGCATTCTTGTAGTTATAGATGATATTGATCGTCTTGCATCTGAAGAGATAAGAGACTTATTTAAAGTTATAAAAGCAGTTGCGGATTTCCCCAAGACGGCTTATTTGTTAGCTTTTGATAAAGATGTCGTTCTAAAAGCACTCAAAAAAGTTCAGGAAACACCAGGAAAAGATTATCTTGAAAAAATTGTTCAAGTTCCCTTTCATTTACCTATTCCTGATAAAGTTAGCTTACGAAAACTTTTTCTTGAACAACTGAATTTCATTCTTTCAGATACTCCAGAGAAATTATTTGACCAGACTTACTGGGGAAACGTTTTTTGGGACGGAATTGACCATTTTTTGAATACAATGCGAGATGTTAAATGTCTCATAAATGCTATTAGAGTTACTTATCCATCCGTTAAAGGAGAAGTTAATCCAGTAGATTTTATAGCCATTAAGACAATAGAAGTATTTTCCTCTGATATTTATCAATTAATTCGATCTAATCCCGATATGTTCGTGGGATGCTTGGATACATACGGTTATTCTACCTTTAAAATTGAGGACATAAAGCCGTTTCATAACAAGTGGGCTGAGCAGACCCTTGAAGTGAATAGAGATTTTATTAAAAAACTTCTAATACGAATTTTTCCTAAGTTGGAAGCTATTTTTGGAAATACCCATTATGGAACAGAGTGGGAATCTACTTGGAGAAAACAGTTGAGAATCTGTAGTTCTGATAATTTCCCAGTCTATTTTCATCTTGCAATTCCTGAGGGGCAAATTTCCCATTTTGAAATGGAGGCAATTTTAGCACTTACAGAAAATACTGAGGCATTTGGTAAAAAGTTACTTGAATTTTCTCGACAGCATCGTCCTGATGGGTCTACGAAAGTCAGTGCTTTCCTTGAAAGATTGCAAGATTACACTCAAGAAGGTATACCGAAACACCATATTCTTACAGTTTTACAGGCGCTTTTTAATGTTGGAGACAAACTACTTTTGCCCGAGGATAAGGGTAGTGATTTAATTGGCTGGGGAAATGATATCCGTATTGGTAGTATTATGTTTCAGCTTTTAAAAAGATATATGAAGCAAGATGAGAGATTTGAAGTACTAAAAGAGGTGTTTTCAAATGGACATGCTATTTCAATGATTGTTAGTGAAGTTGCTACACTTGGGCAACAGCATGGGAAATATAGTGGCCATCCTAAACCTGATGACGAATGTCTTCTTAGTGTCCAGCATGTTGAGAAATTGGAGAAAATTGCGTTACAAAAAATTAAGAAAGCAGATTAAAAAAATGAACTCCTCACTACACCTGATCTGGCGCATATCCTTTATAGATGGCGTGATTGGGAAGGCGAGGAAGCTGTAAAAAAGTGGGTAGAACAGGTATCAAAACCTGACGAAGGACTTGTGGAATTTCTTACTGGCTTTCTTTCTAAAAGTTACAGCCAGTCGATGGGTGACCGAGTAGCGAAAGTTCGATGGCGTCTTAACCCAAAATCTCTTGAGCCTTTTATAGACCCATCGGAACTTATACAAAAATGCAAGAATCTACTTAAATCACCGCCAGAGTGGTTAAAAGACAGGAAAAAAATTGCTGTGGAAACTTTTGTTAAGTGGTTTGAATTACAGGCACAAGGCAAGAATCCTGCAGAGGAATAATATGCCTAAATATAACTCTCGCAAAATCGCAACCCCACAATCCCTGAATGCCTATATTAAGGGCATCTGTGACATTATGCGTCGTTCTGGCAGAGCAGGTGCTTTGCAATATGTTCCGGAACTTACTTGGATGCTTTTTTTAAGAATACTGGATGAAAAAGAACAAAGAGAGGAAGAGCAAGCAAAAGCAGTTGGTGTAAGTTTCAGTCCTTCACTTGAATATCCATATCGCTGGCAGGATTGGGCAGCACCAAATGGAGAAAAAAGGAAGCAATTGCAAATTGGTGCTCTCGGCGGATTTATGAGTTTTGTTGATGGCGAGCTTTTACCATTTCTCAGAAAATTAAAGGAAAAACCAGGAGCAACTTCTTGTCAGAAAGTTATTAGTGAAGTATTCTCATATTTTGAAAAAACTGGAATTGATTCAGAACGAAATCTATTAGACATTCTTGATAAAATAGATGAACTTAAATTACCTAAAGTTGAAGAGACCCACATGTTCACACTTTCCCAGGTTTATGAAGGATTGCTTCTTAAGATGGGAGAAAAGAATAATGATGGTGGACAGTTTTTCACTCCCAGAGAAGTCATTCGGATAATGGTAAAAGTAATAAATCCCCAGATTGGAGAAACAGTTTATGACCCATGCTGTGGAACTGGTGGCTTTTTAGCTCAGGCATATTTACTTATGAAAGATAAAGTGAGAACAGCAAATGATATTGAAACTTTGAAAACTGGAACATTTTACGGTAGGGAAAAAGAAAATTTAATTTACCCAATTGCACTTGCAAATCTTGTTCTTCATGAAATTGATGAGCCGCATATCTGGCATGGAAATACTTTAACCGGACTCGGAGTTTATGATGGTCTTTTTCAAGGAGCTCCAGCACTTTTTGATGTTGTTTTAACCAATCCACCTTTTGGAGGAAAAGAGGGAAAAGAAGCACAAACAAGTTTTGCTTATAAGACAAGAGCTACTCAAGTGTTATTTCTTCAACATGTGATAGATAGCCTTAAGCCTGGCGGTAGATGTGGAATTGTAATGGATGAAGGAGTTTTATTCAGAACTACTGAAAAAGCATTTGTTCAGACTAAACGAAAACTTCTTAATGAATGCAATCTATTTTGCATAGTAAGTCTTCCGTCAAAGGTTTTTCTAAATGCCGGTGCAGCCAGTAAAACAAATCTTCTATTTTTCAAAAAAGGTGAACCAACTAAAGAAATATGGTATTATGATTTATCAGATGTAAATATAACCAAAAAACAACCTTTAACTATGCAACATTTTGATGAATTTTTTAAGCTGCTTCCACAAAGAGAAGACAGCGAAAATTCATGGAAAGTGTCAATAGAAGAAATTCAGGGAAAGAATTATGATTTAAAGGCAGTTAACCCAAACAGAAAAATTGAAGAAGATACAAGGACTCCGGAAGAACTGATTTCAATTATTGAGTCTCATAATAGAGAGATTGATAACATATTATCGATATTAAAAGATAAAGGAATTTAATTTCAAAATTTTATTATATATCACAAATTGATAACTAATGGATTTAATCACAATTGTTATTATAGCTCTTGGTTTAGCAATGGACGCCTTCGCTGTATCCATCACCTACGGGTTAACGATTCAAAGACCTGGGATTAATAATGCTTTAAAGATAGCGCTATCTTTTGGGTTATTCCAGGCATTTATGCCTGTGATTGGATGGTTAGCGGGACTTACGCTCGCAGATTACATTTCAAGTATAGATCACTGGATAGTTTTTGGATTACTGAGTTTTGTCGGTTTACGAATGATTTATGGACATCGAAAAACTGAAAAGTATGAAAAAGCAATTGACACTCTGAATATTTACGTTTTATTGATGCTATCCATCGCAACAAGCATTGATGCTCTTGCAATTGGAGTAACCTTTGCTTTTCTGGAAATTACTATTGCAACTCCGGTAATTATTATTGGAATTGTAACTTTTTTATTATCTTTAACTGGTGTTTTTATAGGCAAAAAGATTGGTAGTTATTTTGGCAAGAAAATTGAAATAATCGGGGGTCTTGTTTTAATTGGAATTGGAATAAAGATATTGATACAGCATCTGTTTTAGGAAAGTTTTTGCTGCAATGACTCTAAAACACGAGAAGCATGGTTGCAACATATGATATTAATACTTAGAGACTTTGTAGCTTGTAAAAATGATATTCTTGGTATTCTTTATATTTTAGTGGTTGTGAGCTTTTGTGAAATCTTGTATTGAAATAAAAAATCTATTAGCAGGAGGGAGGGTTACATTTAATTGCAAATTAGTGGCTCTTAATAAAAAATCTGGAGTTTTGGAATACATCCTGGAAAATGAATATAAAGTTAACAGCTTAATTCTTCCTGAGGGCACGATCACTTATGCTTTTTACTGGAAAGATAGACCTTTTACTCTGTACAAATGGTTTGACAAAAATAAAAATATTCTCGGAAACTATTTCAACATAGCAGATTCAATAAAACTTACCGAAAATGAATTTGAATGGCGTGATTTGATAATTGATATACTGGTTTCACCTAAAGGAGTTCTTGAAGTTCTTGATGAGGATGAATTACCGTATGATCTTAATGAAAAGTTGATGAAATATATTGAAAATAGTAAGAACTTGATTTTACGAGAATATGAATTTATCATTAATGAAACAGACAAATTAATATCTTAGTGAGGAATAACTATGGTTAACCAGAAGAAATCGATAGAACATTTTACAAATGGTAAATTGTTGATCCCAACCAAATACAGGTCCAATATGGACATCAGAGAAACAGAAAAAGCTATTAAATTCATCAAAGATTATTTCGAGGATAGCTTCAGCAAAGAAATGAATTTACAACGTGTTTCGGCACCGATTAGCGTACTGGCTAATACCGGTATAAATGACTATTTAACAGGAATTGAAAAACCGATAAGTTTTGATATTAAAGCAATAGGATCTAGAGCAGAAATTGTTCAATCATTGGCTAAATGGAAAAGAATAGCACTTGCTGATTATAAATTTAAATATGGTGAGGGATTGTATACCGATATGAATGCAATTAGACCTCATGAATACCTTGATAACATGCACTCAATTTATGTTGATCAATGGGATTGGGAAAGAATAATAGATAAGAGGGAAAGAAATATAGATTTTTTAAAATTTATTGTAAAAAAAATATATAATATTTTATATAGGACAGAACAGATAGTTTGTAGAAAATATCAAAAGATTGCTGGCACATTTCTTCCTGAAGATATTTATTTTATTCATAGTGAGGAATTAGAAGAAAAATATCCAAATCTTAACCCTAGAGAAAGAGAAAATGAAATTTGCAGAGAGAAGAAAGCTGTATTCATTATTGGGATAGGAGCAAAATTAAAAAATGGCAAACCTCATGATGAGAGAGCTGCCGATTATGATGATTGGATAACCGAAACAGGAGATAATAAAAGAGGACTCAATGGTGATATTATTGTCTGGTATCCAGTACTTAATTGTGCAATGGAATTATCATCAATGGGTATAAGAGTGAATAGGGAATCTCTATTGAAGCAGCTAGAAATTAAAGGAGAAATGGATAAAACAAAGAACTATTTCCACAGTAGATTAATTAACAATGAATTACCTTTATCTATCGGTGGAGGAATAGGGCAATCCAGGTTATGTATGTTCTTTTTAAGAAAAGCACACATTGGCGAAGTTCAATCAAGTGTCTGGCCTTATGCAATGAGAGAGATTTGTAAGGGAAAGAATATCTTATTGCTATGAAAAAAATATCAGGTAATGTTGGAAAATATTTTGTATTTTATTTATTTAAAAATATAGTGTGTAAATTATGAAGAGCTTAAAGATATATAATACGAATAGGAGAATCGAATTATCAAAGGTATTTTGCCTTGGATATAATTACTTTAGCCATATAACTGAAATGGGTCATACAAAACCTTCTGAGCCAGTTATTTTTATGAAACCACTAACATCAATTATTGGTAATAAAGATAAAGTAATAATTCCAGCAATGAGTGAAGAACCACATTATGAAGTAGAGTTGGTTGTTGTAATGGGGAAGGGGGGTAAAAATATTCCTCAAAATAGAGCATATGATTATGTGTTTGGTTATGCAGTAGGTCTAGATATAACATTAAGGGATATACAAAGAAAGGCAATAAAAGAGGGTAAACCCTGGACAATTGCTAAAGGCTTTGATACATCTGCTCCTATATCTGAAGTGGTCCAAAAGGATAGGATAAAAGATCCGCATGATTTAAATCTAAGACTTTGGATAAATGATGAACTTCGTCAAGATGGAAATACTAATAGTATGGTTTTTAAAATTCCAGAAATTATAAATTATATTTCAAGTATATTTAATATTGAAAGAGGTGATCTTATTTTAACTGGAACGCCAGAAGGTGTAGGAGAGCTACATAATAATGATAAAATTAGAGCTGAAATTAAAGATATCATTAATCTCGAATGTAATGTGTTATTAGCAAATGCCGCCTAAAATGAAAATGAATAAGTGAATTTAGAATAAATATCAGAGTTGTTATGAGTAAAAGTTATCCCTTTAAAAAAATTGAAAAAAAGTGGCAGAAATTCTGGGAAGAAAATAAAACATTTAAAGCCGAAGATTTCTCAGATAAGCCAAAATACTACGTGCTGGACATGTTTCCGTATCCATCTGGCGCAGGGTTGCATGTTGGTCACCCGGAAGGTTATATTGCTTCCGATATTATTGCCCGTTACAAGCGTAAAAAGGGCTTCAATGTTCTTCATCCAATGGGCTGGGATGCTTTCGGTCTGCCTGCTGAAAATTATGCGTTGAAGACAGGAACACATCCTAAAACCACAACCGAAAAAAATATTAATACTTTTCGCAGACAAATAAAGTCATTTGGGTTCTCTTATGACTGGGACAGAGAAATCAACACAACCGATCCAAAATATTATAAATGGACTCAGTGGATTTTTCAGCAATTGTACAAAAAAGGTCTCGTTTATCAAGCAGAAGTTCCTGTCAACTGGTGCCCTATATTAAAAACAGTTTTAGCAAATGAAGAAGTCGTTGACGGTAAATCAGAACTCGGTGGACATCCAGTTATTAGAATACCAATGCGTCAATGGATGCTTAAAATTACCGCTTACGCCGATAGACTTTTAGAAGACCTTGATATTATTGATTTTCCCGAGAATATCAAGGATATGCAAAGGAACTGGATAGGACGCTCTGAGGGCGCAAATGTTATTTTTCCAATAAATGGCTCTACTGAAGTATTAAAAGTGTTCACAACGCGTCCTGACACGCTTTTTGGCGCAACTTACATGGTTATTGCACCCGAACATCCCATCCTTGAAAAACTTGTCCACACAGATTATAGAAATAGAGTCCAAGAATATAAAGAACTGGCAATGAAAAAGAGTGACCTTGTCAGAACAGAGTTATCCAAAGAGAAAACTGGTGTTTTTACAGTTATTTACGCTACAAATCCAGTAAATAATAAGAAAATACCTGTTTGGGCATCAGATTATGTTCTAATGACGTACGGGACAGGTGCAATTATGGCAGTTCCAGGACATGACCAGCGTGATTGGGAATTTGCTAGAGAATTTGGTCTTGATATAATTGAGGTGATATCTGGTGGCGATATTTCAAAAGAAGCCTGGACTGGCGACGGTACACTAATAAATTCTGATTTTATTAATGGTCTTAATGTTAGCGATGCACAGAAATCTATTATTTCCTGGTTAGAGGGGAAAGGATTAGGAGAGAGTACAGTCCAATATAAATTGCGAGATTGGGTATTTTCTCGACAAAGGTATTGGGGAGAGCCATTTCCACTAATTTTCTATGATGACGGTGAAGTAAAACTTATTGATGAAAAAGAACTACCTCTTGAACTACCGGATATTCAACGATATGAACCTAGTGGTAAAGGAGATTCACCTTTAGCAAATGTGAAAGAGTGGGTTAACTTTATCGATCCTAAAACAGGGAAGAGTGCTCATCACGAAACTCATACTATGCCACAGTGGGCTGGTTCTTGTTGGTATTATTTGAGATATATAGATCCACATAATAATGACGAAGCATGGAACAAAGATAAAGAAAAATACTGGATGCCTGTCGACCTTTATATAGGTGGAGCTGAACATGCAGTTTTACACCTTTTGTATGCCCGTTTTTGGCATAAAGTATTATATGATCTGGGGCTAGTTAGCACACCAGAACCATTTTCTAAACTTGTTAATCAAGGAATGATTCTCGGTGAAGATGGTGTTAAAATGAGTAAATCTCGTGGAAATGTTATTAATCCTGATGAAGTAATTAGTAAATATGGTTCAGATACTTTCCGAATGTATGAAATGTTTATGGGACCACTTGAAAATCGAAAACCCTGGAGTACTTCAAGTATAGAGGGGATATATCGTTTTCTTAATAGAATTTGGAATTTATTCTTTGATGACAATGGGATGATATCCACTGATATTCAAGAAGTTACGCCTGATACTTCAACACTTACTTTATTGAATAAAACTATATATAAAGTAACAAAGGATATTGAAAATCTACGATTTAACACAGCTATATCCCAATTAATGATATTTATTAATGAAGTAAGCAAATTAGAAGTAAAACCCAGTTCTGTTCTTGAGACCTTTTTACATCTTATTAATCCAATTGTACCACATATTTCCGAAGAAATTTGGAGTAATCTTGACCATAACGAAAGCCTTGCTTATTCCAATTGGCCCACTTATAATAAAAAATATATTACAGATTCAAATGTAACAATTGCAGTACAGGTAAATGGAAAGGTACGAGGTCAATTTCAAATATCAAGAGACTCTGAAGATGAAGAATATATAAACAAAGCACTTGAGATAGATAATGTAAAAAGGTTTATTAATGGTAAAGAAATTAAAAAGAAAATTATTATTAAGAATCGGATCATAAATTTAGTCGTAAAATAAAATTAATAATTTCGTAAAAAGTGATTATAGGTGTCATTCTGATAAGCGAAGCGAAGAAGAATCTCCGACGAGAACCAATAGAGATTCTTCACTCGTACCTCGTTCAGAATGACAGATTTGATACTTTTTACGATTCCATCAAAATTAATATTTTTTATAATTATTAGTCATTGAAAGGAGGGAGCTACTAATAAACAGGCAGTTATTATCGATTTTTCAATAAGTTTACATAATATATCTTATGTCTAATTGCAATTGCCTATATTCTTACTATTTGTAAATCCTCAGCAATACTAATTTTAATGTCTGAAGGACATTCTATCCTCTTAATTAAAGTACCATCATCATTCATCGGATAAATATGTGTTAATATAACTTGTCTCGGTTTCACCTCTTTTAAAAGTTTTGAAATCTTCTTTGGAATCATGTGCCCTTTAACATCTATTGTATCTGGAAACGAACATTCTATCAAAAGTAAATCCGCATCTTTAGAAGCTTCAACCAATTCTTCGCAGTAATCCGTATCACCTGTATAAACAAATTTTTTGCCTTCTTCATCCTCGAAGCGATAAATAAGACTTTGTGGAGTATGTACTGTCGGATATGTAATTAATTTATATTTTTTAAAATGATTACTGCCTGCTTCGATTTTTTGAAAACTATAAGGATGATTTTTATTGAATATCCAATCTTCATATAATTCAATTAGTTTATCATAGTAATCAGAGAAATCTCTATGAGCGTGAATAATAATTTCAGGACTTTTCAAACTGTCAGGAATGCTATATTTATATGCAAAAAGTAATGGAATCAGTTCATTTGTATGATCAATGTGAAAATGCGAGTAAAAGACGCGGGATATTTCCCAGATAGACCTGTCAGCACGCGCAATTTGTCGAAGAGTTCCAGACCCTCCATCAAGAAGCATTGTTTCATCACCAATATCAAGTAAATAACCTGGATTACTTCTATTTTTAACTGGAAATAAAGTACCGGAACCCAAAATTGTAAGTCTCATTAAATTTCCTCCTCTTAATTGAAAAAATGCTTAATATATTTAAAATAAAAGATTTAGTATCGGTTTTAATACTTTAAATGTTTCTTCATTTAACTTGCAAATATTAATGCCTTTTGTATGCCCACCTCCTACCCTTCTTCAAGGGAATACTGTCTTGCTTAACATGTTAGATGAAATGCACCAATTTTATTTGAGATTATTTCGTCATTGAATGCTTTTACAGCGTCCTCAGTCTTCAATATGGTTACTTTAATATTTAAATTCTTCAGGTAATCGACTAGTTTTTCTTCAACATTCATTAATCCGAATTTACCGGTACCAATAAATAAATACTCTGGTTTAGAATTAATTATCTTCAAAATATCATTTTTAGCGAGATTATGACCTGATTTTCTCCACCAATTATTCATTACATAGTCAGGGAAAATTATCAGGTCTTTTCCATATTTGACGCCATCAATGATCATTTCTCCAAATTTATAGTGATCTATTCTCATATTCTTTTCCTTTCTATAAAAAACTCCTATACCTTTATTCAAAAATATATTCTATAAAAATATTTAGCAACATATTTTATTTGATAAAAGACAGAATTGGATATAAATTATGCTGCTTTTTAAAGAAAAAATGCGCCCATGGCTCAATTGGATAGAGCGTCTGGCTACGGACCAGAAGGTTGGGGGTTCGATTCCTCCTGGGCGTACTAAGGGGGTGTGATAGAATAAAGTTTTCATTCATTGTAATTTATAATTTTGTTATTTATGAATTTACAATTTAAATATGTTAAGGTTATATCATCACACCCCCTAAATAAAAGTCATATTATGAAAAATATTTTAATAAGCAAGCCAAACAAACTTTATATAAACTATAAAGAATGTAAATTTTAAAACTTATTTGTCGGGGTGGGGAGATTTGAACTCCCGACCTCTTCGTCCCGAACGAAGCGCGCTAACCGGGCTGCGCTACACCCCGTAATATAAATATTTAAAAAAACCTGTCAAATTTATGATTACAATAGAGTTTATTCAATAAAAATTACTTACTCAAAAAAATTACATTGTCTTGATGAAGATACTAAATATTTCCGATCCTGTAAGACTTGCTATTGTAACTAAAACACCTGCTATTAATACACCAATTATGTCTGCAATAACAAATTTCTTAAAATTAAGCCCTATGATGAAAGAAGCTAATGCTCCGGAGTAAACTCCGGAACCTGGTAATGGAATACCGATAAATATAATTACTGCCCATTCTCCATATTTTTCAACCCCTTTATGTATTTTCCTCCGAGTCTTTTCAACATACTTATTCCAAACAATTTCTACGGGTTTTATTATTGTCAGTAATTTTATTAACCATTCAAGAAAAATAAAAATTAGCATTCCAATTATAATATTTGAAATAATACAAATGATAAAAACTGCTTCCCAAGGTAAATCTGTACCAAAAATACCAAATGGGATTGATGCTCTTAATTCTAGTAACGGTAGAAAAGTAATCATTATGATTTGTAAAATTTCAGTCATCTAAAAAATTCTCCTGTTTTGTTGTTCCAAATAGTTTAACTCCACAAATAACTACGTAGAATTAAAATAATAAACTTTAATGTATCTTTTACATTATTTATAGAACTTTTTGATTTATTATAAATAGTACTGATAGCTATTTCTGTAAAAGTTGCCCTAGCCAGGACTATTTTTAGTAATAGTTCCGTCTCAAATTGAAAACCATTTTCACTGAACTGGTCAATATCGATATTTGAAATATCGATAAGACGATATCCACATTGACTATCATGAACTCTCTTCCCTAATCTTATAGAAACAATAAATGATGTTATTGTATTGGACAAAATTCTATGAAACGGCATTATTTCTCGAGAAAACTGTCGAACCCCAAGAACCAATGATGCATTTAGCTCAGATTGCGATTTGATAAAATAAGGGATTGATTTTGGAGAATGTTGAAGATCAGAATCGATACAAATTGCATATTGAAATCCCAGTTCTTTGGCTTTTTTAATACCGGATTTTATGGCAGCTCCCTTTCCTAAATTTATTTGATGGTTGACAACTATAATATCACTGAATTTTCCTAAAATATCTAATGTGTTATCGGTTGAACCATCATTTACTACAATAATTTCAATTAACAACGGAATTAATTTGATCCGATTTATAAGAACTGGTAAACTTTCAGAAGCCTGAAATGCCGGAATAATTACACAATATTTCATTTTATTTGTGTTCATAATAAAACTGAAGAAAGTTAGTGTAATTGTTGATTTATAGCAATAAGGGTCATTAATAAAAATTCAAGGGAAATAATGAAATGATAAAGTTGAGTTTATAGATATTAATGAATGTTAGATAAAGCACTTATTATCAATCAAAATTTATTGCATAAACTTATTTAATAGTTTAAATTTCACTTGCTTTTTTAGTATATGCGAGAGTAGCTCAGTTGGTAGAGCCCCACGTTGCCAACGTGGTTGTCGCGGGTTCAAATCCCGTCTCTCGCTCTAATTTTTCTAAACTAACTATTAAAATATTTATTATTGAATCTTTTTTGATAAATTAATAACAAATGAGAATCATCAATCAAATTTTTAATTATAAACGTAAATGGCTTTTATTATCTCTATTTATCGTAACTCCTCTTGGTTTTGCTACTAAATTCTATACTGGTCCAGCAGAAATTTGGTTTCATAATTATGGTGGAGCTATACTTTATGAAATCTTCTGGTGTCTGGTGGTATTTTTATTTACTCCCACCTCCTCCCCACTCAAAATCGCTATTGTCGTTTTTATTGCAACGTCCTTTTTAGAAATTCTTCAACTATGGCATCCAGCTTTTCTTGAATGGATTAGAGAATCTTTCATTGGTAAAACTTTAATAGGAACTGACTTCGTATGGTGGGATTTCTTTTACTATGTCATAGGCTGTATAATTGGATATATATGGCTGAAAGTTATTCTCCGTTTGCCAGATTCATCTTGTAACAAATCCGCTTAAGGAACTACATCTATAATGAAATTCTAATCAAACTTTTTCAACAAATCCTTCATCATATCTTTATGTACAGTAAAAGTTAGCATTTTAAGTTTAATATAATCATAACGATAGAAATAGTAGCCTTTATACTTACCCTGACGTGAACTTCTGGCAGAGTCCTTAATTAAAAACCAATCACGCTTTCCTATTTTAGTATATCCTACAATATGAATACCGTGATCATCTGCAGTAGTATGGTTGTAAATCCTGAATTCTCTTGAATCCTGATTAATATATTGTTGTGGTATATCAAAATCCGGTGTGAATGCCGCATCCTCCAATCCATTGTATCCCGGTTCGCTAACATCTCCACCGATCGCAATGGTGTAGCCACTTTTAACAGCGTCTTTAATTATTTTGTACCATATATCTAAAGGAACGTTGTAGTAATTTTTATCATGCCACCAGTTATCAGGTACTTTAAATTCACCTTTAGTATAAAATGGAATTGATAAAGTTGACATTACATCAACATAATCATCGAAATCTATCTTTAATATATCATGTACAAATTCTAACGGAGTCATTGTTTTTCCATTATACTTAAAATTTACTGGTGGTTCGCCAATATATTTATTCAATATAACCTTGATTGTCGCAATTGCTGCTTCTTCATCCCAATAATTGTTTTCATTGATATATTTTAGATAATTTTTCATCTCTTCAATCATTCGGGAGTGATTGTGCCTCTCACCTTTTACTAATCCTGTATAGGCTTCAGCTGGAACAGCACCATATTTTTTCATCATACGAAATACAGCATTGCCTTCTGAGCCTTCGTTGAATTCCGAATCACCTCGCTCCTGTATATAACGACGTGCTTTTTCTACATATTCATAATAAACTGTGTGCATTTCAGAGAGTTTTATTTTTTGACCTGTATGATGATATACTTCCGACTCTATATAAGAAGTTGTACAAAAGCACCAGCATGTACCTGTACTATATTGAGCAACCGGAGGAAAGTAGAATGCTGATTTAAAATCATCCGGAGAGGAAGGTTTCTTGACTCCTTCAAAATCACAACGAAGAACCTTCTTCTCCTCTTTTTCTTTGTCTTTCTGTTCTTTTTGTCTTTTTCTAATCTCAGTCGTAACCGAATCCTCAATTGCCTTTTCTTGCTTTACTTCCTCTCTCAGTTCATCAAGAACCGGATACTTCTGTTTCTTCACATATTTGACTTTGTTGATTTGTGCAAAAACAGAAGATACTAAAAGAATGCATAAGACAGACACCAACAAAACTCTTAAAAACCTTTTCATTTTGAACCTCCTCTAATTAATTGATTATTGAGTACTTTCGATTAACTATTGAAATGAATCCTATCTTTAATCATTCATCAACTGTTTTTGATTCCTGCTTAATTTCTACAAGACATTTTCCATTCTTTGGAACAATCCTTTTTAATTTCTCACAGTATAATCCTACAAAAGTTCTGCAGGAAAACGATCCATCAGAAAGTTTATCGGGAAATCGAGCATATTTACAGGTTAGGTCACAGAATTTCATATTTAATCTCAATTTTACATCTTTTGTAAAATAATAAATTTAAATGGTAACTCAAACACTCTTGTTTGAGCATCTCTGGTTGCAGGGTTTTACTCTGCAACCAAAATGTCAGTTCCGTAGCATAGCCCCGGAACGAGCGTTATTAGAGTTGACTCTGGCTATGGGGCTCCTGCTCCGTAGCCCAAGCTCTTGATCCAAATTGATTCCGTTCCGAAGTACAGCCCCGGAACGAAAGTTGTAAGACAACATGGCTACAGGGCTCTGCTCAGTAGCCTTTTAGCCCATAAATTGCTGATTCCGTCGAGATCTAAAAAATCATTTACATATTACCGGTATTACCGTATATTACCATTATGAAATATGGAGAAAGTAATTATGAGAACCGTAAGTTTTAAAATTGAAGAGCATTTTTTAGAAGAGATAGAAGCATTGGCGTCTGAAATTAATGAAACTAAAAGTTCCATGATTAAAAAAGCGCTATCATTTTACATCGATAATTTTGATGGTATCATCGCGAAATCAAGAAATGAAGACCCTGACCAGAAGTTAATTCCACACGAAGATATCTTAAAAGAGTATGGATTGTTATAGAATAGAATGGGATAGCAGAGCATTAAAAGAATTGAGAAAAATTCCCGATAGCGATGCTAAACAAATTCTTAGAAAAGTCACTGAATTATCAAAATCGCCATATTCAGGAAAAGCATTAAAAGGCGGTTTCAAAGGTTATTTTCGCCTCAGGTCTGGGAACTATCGAGTTATTTATTCAATTAAAAAAAATCATTTGCTGATATTGATATTGCGTATTGGAAGCAGAAAAGATATTTATAGAACTAAATCACTGTAGGTTGAAATTCCTGCTTTTTCCCGTTCCGCAACCGAGCCACGTAACAAAAATATGAAATTTAAACCGTAACTCAAATAATCTTGTCCCTGACCGGGTCTCCGTTTGAGTATCATTAATCAAGAGTAGAATATATTTTGTACCAAGCAATAGTGTTTGATTTATAATCTATTCTATCGTCGTCAAATCCAGATTTTCCGGTCTTTCAAATTCTATATGTGCTGTCCTACCTTTTTTAATTGCGTGCTTAAGTGTTTTTTTCTCGAAAAACAGGTAAATAATTGGAATTAATATCAGCGTCAAGAAGGTTGCCAATGTTAAACCTCCGATAACAGCGCGTGCCATCCCAACCCACATTTCTGCTCCGGATCCCAATTCCAGGGAAATAGGTATCATAGCAAAAATAGTTGTTAATGCTGTCATTAAAATCGGACGCATTCTGCGTTTGCCACCGACAAGAATTGCGACCCAGAGCTCATAGCCGTGTTTTTCACGTAACTGATTTACATAATCAACTAAAACAATTCCATTATTTACAACAATACCTACCAGGAGTATAAATCCTATTAAGGCTGTAACACTTAAAGTAGTACCCGTCAAGAATAGCCCCCAAACTGCTCCCATAATAGCTATGGGAACGGTAAAAATTATAATAAAGGGATCCAGTAAAGATTCGAATTGCGAAGCCATTACCATGTAAACCAGGAAAATTGCAGCCAGGATCGCAATACCCAGCCACATAAATGATTCCTGAAGATCTTCTGCAGTTCCACCAATTTCCCAACGGAAGTCTGCAGGAAAATTTATATTGCCCAATGTTTTTTCTATATCTCGTGTAACGCTTTGTAAATCCCTGCCGGCTACATTGCAGGAAATTGAAACTGTCCTTTCCTGGTCTTCTCTGTTAATCTGGGCTGCCGCTTCACCAACCAGAATTTGAGCGACGTTTTTAAGAGGAATTTGTTGCCCCATCATTGAAGTGATAAAGATATTTTCCAGGTCTTTTTTGGTTTGCCGATAGGCTTCATCAAGTCTAACGACAACATCATATTCATTACCACCTTCTCTGTAACGGGTAGCAATTTTTCCTTTTACATTTGTCTCTATAACTGAAGATACCTGAAAGACTGTCAAACCAAGCGCAGAGATCCGGTCTCTATCTAAATGAATCTGAAGTTCCGGTTTTGGAAAACTATAGCTTTTAGTAACATCAACGACACCATCAATTTTACTAATCGCTTCTTCTACCTGATCACCAAGAGTTGTTGCAATTTTTCGATCATATCCGAATATTTTTATTTCAATATCTCCACCACTACCAAACATCATTCCGCCACTGGAAAAGGTAATTTTTGCACCGGGAATATCTTTTAATTTTTCACGAAGAATATTTTCTATTTCGAAAGAACTTCGTTTCCGCTCCTTAACATCCGGGAGACTGATGCGAATATTACCTTCGTTCGATCCTCCACCGAACATTCCAGCAAACCCTTCCGAAGAACCGAAACTGAGCTCTAAATTTGTCGCTTCTGGTACTTCTTCCCGAATAATTCTTTCTATATTGTTAAAAGTTTTTTCCGTTGTTGTCAATGACGCACCGGTTTCCCGCTCTACATCAACCTGGATAGAAGATTGATCGGTTTTACTCATAAATTCACCACCAACATTTGGATATATTATGACCGTTGAAATAATCAATATGATGATAAAAAGTAAAAAAAGTTTTTTATGTCCGAGAAAATAATCAAGAACCCTTACATAAAAATTTTCCATTGCAGCAATACCATTTCCAATTTTTCTACTCATGGCTCTGAATAGCTTTATCCGGATCTCCTTCTTCTTTTTAGCTAAGAATCGTGAAGAAAGTAACGGAATTAATGTTAATGCAATTAGTAGTGACATCGTTAGTGAAAACACAATCGTTATGACCATGTCTTTAAACAATACTCCTGCAATACCAGGTACAAACAGAATAGGTACAAAAATAGCAATGGTAGTCAATGTAGAAGCGATAATAGCCATACCAACTTCAGTTGTTCCATCATCCGCAGCAATACGAATCTCTTTTCCTGATTCTTTATGTCGGAAAATATTCTCTAAAACTACAATAGAGTTGTCAATTAACATTCCAATAGCCAGCGCTAATCCTGCCATGGAAATAATATTCAACGTCAAGCCAAACTGGTTCATAACAAAGAATGTTATAATGATAGATACCGGAATGGAGATGGCGGCAATGAAGGAACTGCGGAAATGCCGTAGAAAGAAAAATAATACTAAAAATGCCAGAAAAAATGCCTGATACGCCGTTGTTGTTAAATTATGCAACGATTTTTCAATAAAATCTGCCTGATTGAAAATCGTTTCAAATTTTAGACTGGGATCAATACTTTCTGCAATCTTCGGCAATTCTTTAGAAACATTTCTTGCAGCTTGAACTGTATTGGCATCTGATTGCTTCATAATAACGAGCATTAATGCATCTTGCCCATTGTTCCGGACAATCTCTGTTTGGTCTTTAAATCCGTCAATAACCCTGGCAACGTTTTTTAAATAAATCGGTGATCCGTTTTTATTACCAATAACCGTATTCTGAATCTGATCAATACTGGTATATTCACCGTAAGTTTTAACAGAATATTCTCTCTCTTCATCGTCAATAATTCCGCCTGGAATCTGTAAATTTTCCATTCCCAAAGTTTGCTGGATAGTTTGGATGGAAATCCCGTAGGCGGCTAACTGTTTAGGGTTGACAAGCACTTTAATTTGTCGTTTTAAACCACCGGACGAATATGCTGATGCGATACCACTTATTCTTTCGATATTTGGTTCAACTTGTTTTTCCATAATGTAACGTAATTCTGCCATTCCTAATCGGTCTGAACTTACGGCTAACATCATAATTGGCATCATGGATGGGTCAAACGCGAACGTCATCGGATCAGATGCTTCCTCTGGCAAATAACTTCTTATAAAATCAATATTTCTCCGGACATCAATCTCCCCCTGATTCATATCGGAACCCCAATCGAATTCCAATATAATAACTGATGTACCTGTACTGGAAATCGAAGTAATTTGTTTGACATTCTCAACGGATACAACCGATTCTTCCAGAGGTCTGGTTAATGTATTCTCTATATCTTCAGGGCCTACTCCAGTATATTGAGTAATTACTCCGATTATCGGGAAGGTAATATCAGGATATAAGTCCAGTTTTAAAGTTCCAAGACCGTATATTCCGAATCCGATTGCAATGATATATATCATTGTAAATGTTACACCACGCCTTATTGATAACCTTGATAACTTCATCTTTAATTTCCTCTTTTAATAACTCTGACGCTTGTAGAATCTGATAAATCATACTGGCCGATAGTCACAATAACGTCTCCAACATAAATACCGTTGACGACTTCAATAATGCTTCCCTCTTCAAAGCCCGTATCAATTTGTCTCTTGAAAGCGACATCATTCTGGATGATATATACGAATTTCTCAGTCATGACACGAGTATTTGATACTTCACCGCCAATATATTCCAGGTTCGTTTTTTCAATAATTGAATGGGACGGGATTAATGGAACATTTTCTTTACGTTCAGTAATAATATCTACATCTGCATACATTCCGGGTTTCAGTCTTAAATCTTCATTATTGATTACGATCTCAGCTTTTACAGAACGTGTCATGGGATTTAATGTCGGATATACTTTTACAATAGTTCCTTCAAACACTTCATCAGGATAACTTGTGACACGGATAAACGCTTTCTGCCCGGGTTGAATCAGAGCAATCTGATTTTCAACTATGTCGATATATATCTTTACCTTATTCATTTCTACTATTGTAAACGCAGGTACTTGCGACGAAGTTTGATCGCCAAGATCAAAATTTCTAGCAGAAATAATACCCGAGATGGGAGCCTTGATGTTTGTATCGTTAAGTTGCTCTTTGGCAGATTTAAGGCCTGCAGTTAATTGTTTTACAGCAGCTTCAGCGGCTTCTTTCTGAGTCTTGACGGCATCATACTCAGATTTGCTTACAGCTGATTCACTATACAATTTTTTAATACGGTCCCATCCTGTCTTTGCGTTTTCATATTGTGCTTTAGCGGATGCAAGTCCTGCTTCCGCCTGTAGTACCCCTTGCCTTATTTTTACATCGTTTACAGTAGCGAGGATATTACCCTTTTTTACAATATCATTCACGTCGACTTTAAGTGAGGTCATCTTTTCCGGTATTGTAGAAAACACATTTACTTCCTGAAATGCCTTAATATCTCCCAGAAAACTTGTTTTATTTTCAATTGATCCGGCTTGAACAGTAGTAACGTTAACCGGAACGATGCGCTCTTCCTGAGTGATATTTGCTTTATCGGGTTTGCCACAATTCGACAGAAATAATAATGAAATTATTGCGATTGTTGGGGGAAATGCTATAATCCGTTTCATTACGTTCTCCTAATTCTAAAGTTGATTAATTGCTTTTTTTAAGTTTGCCAATGCCACATTATATTCAAACAACGACTGTTGATAATTCATCTTTGCCTGGTTAAGAGCAAGATTTGCATTCAAAACGTCCAGTTGGGTACTGGCGCCTTCGGAGTACATCAAATTTGCAAGTCGTAGTGCTTCTGTGGCCAGTTCTATGGTTTTTTTCTGAGTTTCAACCTTTTCTTCGGCTTCTTTCATGATGAAATAGGCAGACTTGACTTCAAGCTTAATAACATTGATCAATGATTCTTCCTGATGACTAGTCTCTTTGATCGCAATTTTTGCCTGTTGCAATTTTGATGAATTTTTCAGCCCACTAAAAAGGGGAATGCTAAGGGTCAGCGTTGAATTAAAGGATTTGTAAAAATCATCATGAGTAAAATCCAGATTATCTCTCATCCCTTGATATTGATAAGATGTACCGAAAATCACAGATGGCATTGATGCAGCTCTGGCTATGGTCAATTGCTTTCTGGCAATCAATTTTTGTTCTTGCATTATTAAGAGTTCAGGCCGATTTTGTAGAGCAATACCTAATAACTCATCTAAACTCTTATGAGACAAATCTGATTCCGTAAATTTGAGTTTCTCTTTGAAAACATAATTAACAGAGTCACTGATTCCCAATACAAGGCTTAGATTTGATTCTGCCAGGCGCAGTCCATTTTTTGATGAAACTACCACAGGTTTAAAGTTAGCAACCTGTACCTCTGCTCTTAAAACGTCAAATCTGGAGGACTTGCCTGCATTAAAAAATTTATTAACCTGTTCAAGGTTCTTTTCAGATGACTCCAAAGCCTCTAAAGCAACGTCTAAGGCTGAATTGGCAAAGAGTACACCATAATATACCTCAGTCACATCGCTTAATAATTTTTGTTCAGTAGATTTTAACTGAGCTTCAGCGATGTTTCTGCCAATTCGTGACATCTGAAAACCATTCCAAATTGCTCCTCCGCTAAAAAGAGGTTGACTGACGTTAATGCCGTATACGATATTGTTTTCGGTACCCATCTGAAACTTTCTCTGTCCACCCATTTCTGGTGGTAGATTCAAAACCATAGTGGGCAATTCCCAGGCATGTTGAAAACTTGAAAAGCCGCTAATAACCGGCATTAAATTCGCCCGAGCTTCAGTAACCATTGCACGGGAATTTTTTATACCTTCACGAGCTATTTTAATAGTTGGATTATTTTCCAATGCAATTCTTTTGGCTGTCTCCAGGTCCAGATTAAGAGTTTCAGCATATATACTGCCAGATTGAGACATTAATAATATTGCAGTAACTAAAATTATAATCTTTCTATTTAACATGTGATTCTCCCGTATTTTTTTCAGATTGTTTTCCAACACCTTCAACGAACTGTTTTAAAATCTGACCCGCTAATTTTTTATCAATTGTTGGTGCGTCATTGAGAATGTGGTCTCTTGAAAAGAGATTCATTGTACCTAAAAACCCATACATAAAGACTTTGACATCAATATCTGCACGAAAAATGCCTTCATCTACTCCCTGCTGGATAATATCCGTTAATATCTGTTCCTGGCTTTCAAACATTTTCCGATGATCAAAATGCTTATTCATTTTAATACCACTGGTGAAGATACTGTTCATAAAACGACGAATTGTTGCCCGATTCTTTGTGGGCTGAAACGGGGACAAAAGGATAGCCTCTAATTTTTCCAATGCATTTTTATTTGAATTTTTAATATTATCAAGTTGAGACTGAAATTTCTGGACAACAAACTTTACGATACCAACAAACAAACTTTCTTTATCAGGAAAGTGATAATAGATGGCAGGTTTGCTGACGCCGGTTTTTTCGGCAATTAGCCGCATTGACGTTCCATCGTATCCAAACTCGCCAAAGCATTCAATGGCTACTTCAATAATTCTTTCTTTTGTGTTTTCATCGTGTCTCATAGTATCTCCTAACTTACCGGTAAGTAAGTTATATATTACAGATCTATATGTCAATACTTTTTTTGACTTACCGGTAAATAAAATATTATCTCTGGTTGCAGGGTTTTTCCATGGGAAGTCTCCAAAGGAGTCTGCTTTGACCTTCGGACTACTCCGTAGCCATACTAAGTATCTCCGCAGGAACGGAGAAACAAATGGTTTTCTCTTGTCTTTATACTACTGAGCATTATACCACTTGTCTCAATGTTCCAGTTCAATACTCCTCGTCTCAACGCTCCCGCGTTGAGACGTAGTCGCTTTTGTTTTTCGCCGAGGCATAGACGCAATGAAGAAGATTAAACAAACAGAAGCTTTATCTACTTAGTGTCTGTCTATAAAGTCGAATAAACCGATGAATCGGTTAGAGTTTTTCAATGTATTCATGCCCACCCTGATAAATCAGGGAGTTGTCTTAACATCTTAATAATGTGATAATTGAGATAACACCACAATTTATTGTGGTGGATAAGCGATGTCCAATATTATACAACCACTTTTCCCGCAAGGGATGCCTACGGCAAGTGGTTTACTGAGTTTATAGGCAAACTTTACTTAATAGCTTTGCGAAAGTTTTTCCAGTTAAAACAAAAGATTTAATTGGGTATCGTGAAGTGCCATTAGATAACTTTCGCAAAGTTTACACTATTTTCTCTCTCCTTCTCGTATCTATGCTCCTTCGTTGAAACGAATCTGCTTTCAAAATACTCATGTTGCCGTTCCGGAGTAACCTGCCCGACCTGAATGCCGATCCCTACGGATCTGTATGGACAGGCAGGCGGGGAGCCCCGGAACGAGATAATATGTAAAAAAAATATATTTCGCGGAGAGGGAGGGATTTGAACCCCCGTTCCGGCGGTTGCCGGAAAACGACTTTCGAGGCCGCCGCAATCAACCACTCTGCCACCTCTCCAAAAATCGCCTGTAATATACGGTTTTTCAAGATGTATTTTCAATATTACAATTAACGTTTACTAAAACTTTAGTTAATCGTTTTATTTGTACCGCGAAGCTCCGGTTCGCAAATATATTGTTATCTTAATGAAAGATTTCCGAAGCGGAGCTTCGGGGTACAGATACCAGTTTTAATCAGATGACACGCCTGTCTGCGTCTGAAGGATAGGCATGTCTGTTCCTGAAACTGATATTTTACTTGTTTCTCATCATTTGAAAAAAGGTATCAAGCAAGGATTTACACTGTTCCTCCATAACACCGCCCTTTACCACTGCTCGATGATTTAGAAGATTTTTATCACATAGATTATCAATAGAGCCGCACATTCCAGCCGCTTTATCGTAGGAACCAAAAACAACTCTGGGGATACGTGCATTAAGAATTGCGCCTGCACACATTGGACAGGGCTCAAGAGTTACGTACAACGTGCAATCTTCCAATCGCCATGACTCAAGCGAAGCAGCCGCAGAGGTTATCGCTAATATTTCTGCGTGAGCAGTAGGGTCCCTCAAGGTTTCTCGAAGGTTATACCCCTTCCCCACTATTATGTTACTATGTACTATAATGGCACCTACTGGCATCTCCCCTTTTTCCATTGCTTTTTCCGCTTCTTTTAAAGCAAATGTCATCCAGTATCTGTCATTTTTATTAATCATATTCACTCTTCAATTTTAAAGAATTTAATATATTTTAGCCACAAAACTGTGCAAAATATAAAGAAAGTTTGCTAAGAACAATCAAAATAAAAAATTACGCAATGATCAATTCAATATCGGATTCTCGGTAAATTAATTTATGTGATAAAGAATAGAAAAGTGAAATTTCAATAATCCGAAGTTTCCCCAAAATTGATAAACGTGGTTCCGTCTATGAATAAAAATAACTCAAGATTTTGTATATTATAATGATAGTATACATATATAGGAGGAAAAGTATTAAAAGAAATTAATTGATTTCAAGACCTCAATGTTATGGAGGTTCTGATTAGACTCTGTCTATAATGTAGATTATTTCGATAAATGGAAACTTAACTTATCCGTCAGTTGCCGGATGGGTTAAACTGACTTATTTCAATGAGTAGAAACCTTAAGTCAAGTCAGCTAAAGCAAACTTAACTCAAGGTTTCATACTTTATCTCATCTCGTCTCAAAGAGATCCCGCTGGGAAAGAGATGTCTTTCCGAAGGAATCTTCGATCGACATAGACAGACACTAATTAACCTCCTCTATTTCATATATTCAACAAGTACTTGATTAAAAGGCTTCTTATAAAGTATATTTTAAAAGAGAAAACCAATTGAAAAATGTTATCAAATAGTAAGATGAATTTTGCCTAATTAAAAGGAAAATATATGGATCAAGTTATAATCATTATTTATTTGATTGGAATCCTGGCATTAGGGATTTTTGCAGGAAAAGGAATAAAAAATATTTATCAGTTTTCAGTAGCTGGACGCTCTTTTGGTGCATGGGTAATTTTCGCCACTCTATCTGCATCTTTTATTGGGGGGGGTTTCACTGGGAAATGCTGAGAAAGTCTTCCTTTTTGGAATTGTTAATATCTTTGCACTCTGGGGATTCAGCTTGAAAGAAATTTTAGTATCTCAATTCATTGCACCAAAAATGTATAAATACCCTGATGCTATTTCTGTTGGCGATATAATATTTGAAAACTATGGAAAAACAGCGAAGATATTGACCGGTATATTCTCAGTGATCCTTTGTGCTGGAATACTTGGTGCACAAGTAGGAGCTATTGGTTACATATTTAATGTCTTCCTGAAAATACCACAAATATATGGGATTCTTATTGGCTGTGGAATCGTAATTATATATTCTACGGTTGGCGGTATGCGCTCAGTTGTGTTTACCGACATAGTTCAATTTATTATTCTTGCTATTGGAATCCCATTAACATTGATCTTCGGTATTCATCATGCTGGAGGATGGGATACAATTAGAGCCACAGTACCGGCAACACATTTTACCTTTCTGGGAACTCACAAAACATTTCTTCAGTTTATTGTTTTATTTCTTTCCTTCTTATTCGGTGAAACTTTAGTACCACCTTATGTACAAAGACTCTTTTTAGCAAAGGATTATAAACATACCATAAAAGGTACTTTATGGAGCGGAATTTTTTCTTTTCCTTTCTTTGCAATTACCGGTTTAATAGGCATAGTAGCGTTATCACTTAAACCAGAGCTTAACCCTAACCTCTCCATGCCATTTGTTATAAATGAAGTTTTGCCCGTTGGCTTAAAAGGTATTGTCATTGCAGGTATGATTTCAATCGTAATGTCCTCAGCTGATTCCTTCTTAAATGCTGCTTCTGTAGCATTTATACATGATGTCTTGACACCATTAAAAAAACAAACCATGAGCGAAACTGCTAAACTTCTTGCTGTACGAATTATCACAATATTTGTAGGCGTTTTTGCTATAGTTTTTGCAATTAAAATCAAAAGCATTTTAGATATTTTGCTTTATTCGTATAATTTTTGGTCACCTGTTATATTAGTCCCGTTAGTTTCAGCAATATTAGGTCTGAAAACGAATAAGAAACAGTTCTTTATTGGCGCAATCGCAGGAATTGTAGGCGTAATTATTTGGAATTTCGCTTTAAAGAAACCATTCGGAATTGATGGGCTTATTATAGGTCTTTCATGCAATTTTGTAGCCTTCTTTACGGCTTATTTTATAAAAACCTGAGTTGAGCGATTTTATTAACTTTCATATCGGTTAGCGCTTAACTTATCATGTATGTGGTGTGACTGATGATAATAGTCAATACAACGAAGACCCGCCATTGCAAGGCCCGCACTGCATTTGTCTTAGTCGAAGCCGATGGCGGACGGGCATGAGCGGGCAGACAAACAAGAGTGTTTGTCTTACAAAATCGCTCAATTTAGGAACAAAATAAAGAGGATATAGGATAAATGATAACCGATTCAAAAAAAGAAAAACTCTTTAACACAGCGCTTATAGCTGCACAGGCAGCAGGTAAATATATACATAAGAAGTTAAATACTACCCTGAAAATTGATTACAAAGGCAGGGCAAATGTTGTAACTCAGGTTGATCGCAATTTAGAAAAAATCATCACTGATCTTATCAAAGAAAATTTCCCTGATCACCAGATTTTAGCAGAGGAGACATCTCCTGTAAATACAGAGTCACCTTTCAAATGGATAATCGATCCACTTGACGGTACAACTAATTTTATCCATGGCTTTCCCTGTTTTGCTGTATCAATTGCACTGGAATATAATGGTGAAATTATCATCGGTATCGTACTTGACCCGGAAAGAAATGAACTGTTTTCAGCGATTAAAGATCAAGGCGCATATTTAAATAAACAACCGATTCATGTTTCAAGAATAAAAAATTTATCTGCCTCCCTCCTCTCGACTGGATTCCCGTATGAATTAAATGAGCATTTTTATAAAAATATCGAACTTTTTAGAGCTTTCTTTGAAAAGAGTCAAGGAATACGCCGGGCGGGATCAGCTGCTATTGATTTGTGTTATGTCGCATGCGGACGCTTTGAGGGATTCTGGGAATTTGACTTGAATCCCTGGGATGTTGCAGCAGGTGCTTTAATTGTAAGCGAAGCATGTGGAAAATTATCAGATTTTTCAGGTAGCGAATTTTCTATTTATGGAAAGCAGGTGCTTGCATCTAATGGGATTATTGAAAAAGAGATGCTGGAGGTTTTACAGAAATTTTGAGTTATTTTTGTTTCAACAAACTTCAGTTAAGATCAAATGCTATATGCAAAAACTTTAAACAAAGTCAGAAGTAAGCAACTCTAGGTAAAATGTCACTATTCCTCTAAAAATTAACAGCTCTATATATAGAATAATAGAAATAATTACATTTATTATATTTAATAATGAAATGTTAATGACCTTGATAATCTGTCTTAAACTCAAAACTTGTTTGGCTTTTGGGATAGCTATAATCTTTTATCAAAATCCAAACTGATCTTAAAATAATAAAACAATCATAGTTATTCTTTATTTTTCTCTTTTTAAGTTCTTAATAGAAATGTATCTATTAACATATCTAACTAAATCTTGAACAGAGATTATTATTTTCTTGTGATTATACAAAATATTTGGTTCCTTCTCAAAATGAGTGGGTAAAATAAAGGATAAGTTTTGCAAAAAGGCTAAATGTTAATAACTTTTTCCTAAAAAGGAGAAAGAAATGAACATTAAAAAACTATTTGGTATGGCCTTAT